>JAABUS010000744.1_pt1 | contig 79758 bp, 60 predicted proteins | sample 5560161 | NCBI WGS metagenome assembly JAABUS01 (sample SAMN10711885, study PRJNA513376) | rock metagenome | isolation source: Antarctica rocks | place: Antarctica: Victoria Land, Trio Nunatak nord | collected 2016-01-04
CCCTCCACCCCCGGACGCTGCAGCCTCTAATCTCTTTTTCCCCAGGCAGGCGCCCTAGCAGGCACAACAGTCGATCTCTCCCTCTACCCAGTCGACACCCTAAAAACCCGCCTTCAATCCTCCTCAGGCTTCTACCAGTCTGGCGGCTTCCGCGGCATTTATGCCGGCGTCGGCTCCGCAGTGATTGGCTCCGCCCCGGGTGCCGCTCTCTTCTTCGTTAGCTACGAATCTATCAAATCCCTCCTCAAACGCGCGCGAGAAGCACCCGAAGGACGAAAATGGATGGGCGAGTGGAGCGAGCCAATTGAGCACATGCTTGCTGCGTCCGCCGGGGAAGTGGCGGCATGTGCCGTTAGGGTGCCCACGGAGGTTGTCAAGCAGAGAGCGCAGGCTGTGCAGGCGCCGAGTTCCTTGGCGGCGCTAAGGCAGATTGTGGGGCAGAGGGGAATGATTGGGGTGGCTGGGGTGTGGAGGGAAATGTATAGGGGGTGGAGTATTACTGTCATGCGGGAGGTGCCGTTTACGGTTGTTCAATTCCCGTTGTGGGAGGGGTTGAAGGAATGGAGGAGGAGGAAGACGGGAAGGGAGGGGATTACGGCGATGGAAAGTGGGGTTTTTGGGAGTGTGGCGGGGGCGGTGGCGGCGGCGGTGACGACACCGTTGGATGTATTGAAGACGAGGTTGATGTTGGCGAGGGAAAGGGAGAGGGTGGGGGTGCTGCTGGTGAGGATATTGAGGGAGAGTGGACCGAGGGCTTTTTTTGCGGGTTTGGGCCCGAGGATTTTGTGGATTAGTGCTGGAGGTGCTGTGTTTCTTGGTAGTTATCAGTGGGCTTACAATGCAATGAATGGGCCTCGATGACATGATTGCAATTCTCTCTCCACGTGAACGGTCATGTGTAATTAACATTGTTCTATATCATCGAAGTATATGCATTATTTCATAAGCCAAGCAGGTGTGGTCTAAAAGGTACAGGATAAGACGTCTGAAATATGGTACGTATCAACAACGTTGAAAAGGGGTATATCCAATTAGTTGTTCATTACCGGCCCAGTCTTAGCTGAAGGCTCCTCAGCGGCTTGCTTCGCCTTTCTCTCTTCGTGGTCTTCCTCAAGCTCTGGTCGTCTTCCATTCGACTTATAGTACAATACAACGTCTCCACCTGTCTTCCAGATGTGGGCTCGAAGGGTTGCCAGCGTAGTATTATGTGCGACCAACTATAGCATTGTGAGTTCGTGAATGGAGCAATGGGTGGTTGTGTTAGGCATGTACCTGATTTTGGCAATACAATTCCAAGTATTCTTCAGGTCTGAATGCATCAGAATCTGGGTGCTGCGAAGGAACCTCGATGCGTTCGGCAACGTAAGCAAGGATTTTCTTCGCTCGCAGCATGCGATTCGCGTTGAGTCGAGAATTTCTGCCAATAGATAAGTACTCCATTATATGTAGTCCAAAAGCGCATAAAACCCACCCATCAGCACTCGCAATGCTTGGTAAAAGGTCTTGATAAGGCAACAGCACGAATGAGACCTTGGGGATCTCCTTGACAGGCAGCTGGTTCTGATCTGATCAGTAAATGCATCACTGGTAGATAGCAGACATTTGGCACCTTTAGTAACAGATCGCCCAGCCACATTGGACCGACTTTCTCGATTAAATCTGCGTCTATACCAACGGAACTTATTGTTCCTCTATACAGGTCTGCGACACCGCCCGAGTCTGGACGCTCATTCTGAATTATGACTGTTGTATACGGCGGTAGCCTGAGCACAGGAGTCTCATTGAGCGAGCTGGGTGTGATACTTGACGGAAGATGCTGGGAGGCTTCGTATTGCAGTCTTTCCTCGTAATCATACCTAATCTTCTGTATGCTTCCGAAGAAGTTATCCTGGACAGTCTTGTCTTCCTTTTCCTCGGACTTGTCAGATTCCTCGGACTTTTCGTCCACGACAGTGGGCTTGACATCCGTTGATGCTCGTCCTAGCTTCTTGGGAAATTTCATGCGAAAGCTTTTACCGAACAACCCACCTTCTTTGGTCTTCTCATCTTTGTCTCCATCGACTGGTGACTGGGTGGTGGCTTCTTGTAACGCATCTCCAGGAGTTATAGGCACTTTTGTCTGACCATCAGTCGGACCCTTATGCTGAGTACTAGAAGAAAAGTAGTCATTTGACTTCTCTGTCGAGTTCCTGGGCTGGCTATGCAGGGACGCTCGCTTCTCTAGAGATGTGCCTTCGTCTGCTGTAGAAGGCCGATTACCATTCATGGCACCGTTAAGGGTGGGTGTCGCTGAACCGATTGCCAGCCCCGGAGTCATTGTAGGCGGAGCAAAGCCATTTGGTGGTCTTGGGGTGATAAGAGTATCGTCTTCACTCATAGCATCTACTTGAGCTTGTGAGGTAATAACAGGCAATTGAATGGAAGTCGGCGCGTTATTCCTTCGCATACTAGTCGGTCTCGATGTATCTGCCATGAGTCCTTTTCTAAACTTCGCATCACGGCCAAGTTCTTCTTCAATTAACTTGGCGAATAAGAACCGCAATATCCATTTTCCAAGATTTACTACAAGCTTGTCAATGCCAGTTGATTGGGGTTCGTGGACACGGGGTGGAATTGCATAGCGTTAACAGTAAAAGAAAGACTTACTGCGCTGATCATCTCTGAAATCGCCGATGTTATCAATCTCCCATTCGTCTGCGTACATTTCGGCATCGAAACAATAGTTTTCCTCGAGGATGCACGCCAATCTCCCAGTTCTGGTGTCGACACCACACCAGTTGGCGACGCTTTCGGTTGTATTAACTTCAGGCATGACATCCTCCAGATGTCTTTTGCCAAAAGATTGAACGGGCACACCCTATTGGCCGGTCAATTTTCACGCTCGTAACGATACGAAGTGCTTACTTTTAGAAGATCCCACATAATTACTTCGCCAGCGGTGTCTAAAGTCAGGACTCTCCTTCGGTCATTCAGCATCACATGCTTAATTAGTCCATTCTGACCTTCGATGGTCTCCTCTGGAAGGTCGTGAAATGGTAATGTGATTCCTAGATCGTGATCTATGACTACCTCAGATAACTTCCTCGCACTGGCTCCAGAATAAATCGGCGAGGCTTCTGTGTCTCTCGGCCTTTGGCCCGGGAAAGTGGCATTATTAGAGATTCGTAAAACGCAAGCTAGGGGTATTTTAGATTTTGTCGCCCCGTTTGTTGCCGGAGGTGAATTAGGAGGAGGCGATGGAACTTTCGAACGTGAGACGACGCTGGACCTTTGACGCTGCCGCATCGATTCAGGAGATTCTACCTCGCTTCTGGTGTCAACGTCATGCCATCGGTTGATGCTTGAACTAGACGTTGCAGTCCAGAAGTAATTTCCTGCAACGACCACCTTGCTGACACCTTCGTGCTCTTGAGCGACAGCCAAAGACAAGCCTTCATCCATGTCAACACAGTCGCGAACGTCAGTCTTAGCGACCGCTCCGGATCGATCTGTCGAGTAGAAGAGCGATAGTTGAGGATGGTCGGAATAGAGCGACCACACGCTGTCATTGTGCATTGTCAAGGTATACATGCATCTTCCGGCAGTAATGGACCAAACTTTGATAGATTGATCTGAAGAGGCAGTCATGACAGTGTCGCCGTCCTCATTGACTAGAATGTCTCGAATATTGTCCGTGTGTCCAACAAAGTTTTTTATCCGCTTACCGGACTTAGGATCCCACAACCTTACAATACTCTCTGGTCCTCCGCTTGCCATGATTGAGCCTCGAACGCTTAGAGCGTATACCGAGCCCTTGGCGCTACTTTCATCTTCTCCGACATCGATGTGTAATTTCTCCCCTCCACCATTCAAATCCCACAGTCGTATTTTATGATCCAGGCCGCCAGATGCCACCCAGTCCGAATGTGTTCCTGGAGAAGCCAGACATTTCACGTAGTCGCTATGTAATCCAATTGTGGTTGGTGTTTGACTTTCCTCAGAATGTGGTCGCCATACTTTTACTGTGATATCTGAAGAGGCAGAAACTAGGGCAGAGTTATTCTGAGTGAGCAGAATGTCGTTCACCCAATGAGTATGGGCTTGCACTTGTTGGCGAAAGGAGGACTGAGGGTGTTTAGATGTGGCTTTCGCAGGATCCTCTGGTGAGGAGAATGGATTGTCATCGTCGTGAGGCTTCTTCTTCAAATCTAGGTCCAGATCCCAGGCACATATCAAACCGTCTCGACCGCCTGAGTAGCTAATTTGCGAATTAGCGAACGTGTCTTATCTTGCTGATATAGCAGGCTTACTCACAGTATAGATCGATCCGGATCGACTGCTAGACCATTTACTCCAAGGCGATGTCCTCCAGGCGAATTGGCAAGCGGAAGGACTACGAGAGAGTTATGTCAGCTTGGGGACTGCTGTCCACTTTTTATTGGCTTACCGTAACTGATCCGTTGGCGGGCTTTACGCGCCATCTGAAAGGTACTCCCACATGTAGGTACCTGCTTCCTTATAATAGATTGAAGAGCACTTCGTAGAACGACTTGCGGGAGAGCTCCTCTGTGCCTCCTTGGTCTGTGAGGGTGCACTGGCGGGGTTAACAATCATATCTCCGCGCTTCTACGAAGAAACTGCGAGCTCCCCACTCTCCCACGTAACCCCAGTCGAATTATGGTACCGACGTTAATGAGAACATAGCAGCTCTTGTTAGGCAGAGTTGGGGCATGATATGTATATTTTCAACAGATCTCTTCCCAATCACGTGCCCGTGAGCTGTCTAAACAGCGAGCATGACTTCCCCACCTCCGACGCTGCGGCCAGGACGTTTATGGAACACTCGAAGCCGTTCTTCGCTCTATTCCTCATCAGCACCTTTGGCTGAAGCTGCCGTTGCAAAAGACCTCGAAGATGAATCCGATGATGATCCCGACAACCCCATAGACGAGGATGACGCGACTGAAGATGAATCCGATTCAGAAGTCGAGACACTCCATCACACGACTAGCCGAAATTCTATAGGTCCTTCCATGGTGGGTTCTTACATAAGACCTAGCTTCACGCTAGCAGGCTCGCGAGCCACCATAGCGACTGGTCTTCAAGGTTCAATGCGAACTCAGACCAAAAGTGATAGGCGTGAAGCCAGAAGAGAAGAGCGAAGCCTACTCCGAGATAATAAGTAAGGCTATTTCTGAATGGTTTCTTCCCAAAATGTGACTCGCGCCGAGTCGCCAGACATGTCTTAGGAGCACCAGCTCACTAATGACTCCCCACACATGTATCCAGACTCATTTCCTACCCTAAGTGGGTAATGCTTATCTGATTCCTCCGATAGTATGATCCCGCCAAAACACCCTCAGCAAAAAGGAGACGGGTCTGATACTTTTGGGCGTAGATTATCCCGGCACCTCTCCGTGCCCAATCTTGGGATCCCAGGAGGCGACCGAAAGGTGGTAAGATCTGACGAAGAAACATCACGAGATCATGGTCTCCCAGAAACAACTCCTTTACTAGGTGACCCAGGGTTGCCGTATGGCGGTCAAGATTCTCCTACCAACCTGGACAAAAAGTGGGAAGTAGCAGTACTTGAAGGAAAGATCCAAACAACGTGGCAGCGTGAAAGCAAAGTGCTAGTCCGCTATTCGGCTCCCTTAATTCTCACTTTCCTGCTTCAGTATTCTTTGACGGTTGCCAGCGTCTTCACCGTTGGGCATCTCGGCAAAGTCGAACTTGGCGCAGTGAGCTTGGCAAGTATGACAGCTAACATTACGGGTTACGCGGTCTACCAAGGACTAGCTACCAGTTTGGACACTCTTTGTGCACAGGCTTATGGTTCAGGAAGGAAAAAACTGGTAGGGTTGCAGACTCAACGGATGGTGTATTTTCTGTGGGCAATCACGATCCCCATAGGAATAATATGGCTCTGTGCAGACCTGATCCTAATGGTTATCGTACCGGAAAAGGACGTCGCTATCTTGGCGGGACAGTATCTGAAAATCGTGCTCATTGGAGCTCCGGGCTACGCAATCTTTGAGTCTGCGAAGAGGTACATGCAAGCTCAGGGGTTGTTTTCTGCGTCTCTCTACGTTCTTCTCATTTGCGCCCCGCTAAATGCCTTTTTGAATTGGCTATTCGTCTGGGTAGGCTTCATCCTCAGTATCACTTGTCTTACTCCTGAGAAATACCGAACCTTGCAGTGGTTGAATTGTAGACAATGCCTGACATCTTTCGCATCTTTAGCAATTTCAATGGGGCTTCAAAGGTGCGCCTATCGCTGTAGCCATTATCGACAACCTTCTCCCTATTCTCCTCGTTCTGTATGTACCTTTTCCAAAGTTTTTTGCCCTCCAGGCGCCCGGCAGAATCATTCACCGGACATTTCCCGAGAAGGATGGAGACCACATACCTCTTGAATCTTCCTAAAACATGTCGTGTGGCTCTCGCGGTATCCGATTAACAAGCTAACTGTGCAACGTTACAGCTACGTCCGCTTCATAGCAGGAGCCGCTTGCTGGAATGGGTTCACCAAACGAGGTAACACACTATCGTCTTTAAGAGCTTATACGTTTTCTAATACTCTCCAGCATTGCAGAATTGGCGTCCAATGATTCGGCTCGCGTTACCGGGCCTTCTAATGGTTGAAGCTGAATGTCTGGCCTTCGAAATCCTAACACTTGCATCATCTTTTTTTGGGAGCTCTCACCTTGCGGCCCAAAGCGTACTCGCAACGATCGCAGCGTTGACATTTCAAATCCCCTTCCCCATCGGCATAGCTGCTAGCACACGGATAGCAAACTTGATTGGCGCAACACTGGCCGACGCGGCTAAGGTAAGTGATTATACCATCTTCGCTATAATCTCTTCGCATGCATTGTACTACAAATGGGCCTTCCGTCCTAGCTTACTCCCTAAACATCCCTGAAAGCTTTCGTTCTGGTCCAAGACTTACTAATCGCAAAACTGCAGGTGTCCGCAAAAGTCGCAGTCTTCGCGGCTGTGGTTGTGGGAGTATTCAATGTCGTTCTTTTGAGCAGCTTGAAAAGCTACTTGCCTCAGCTTTTCACCTCGGACCCAGAAGTGATAGACCTTGTCGCGAAGATCCTCCCAATCTGTGCAGCATTCCAGCTCTTCGACGCTTTGGCCGCTTGTTGTAATGGTATACTACGAGGGCTCGGTAGACAAGAAGTGGGCGGGTATGTGCAATTGTTTTGCTATTATGCGGTTGCGATGCCAATTAGTATGGGTACGGCTTTTGGCTTGGGGTGGAAGCTCGAAGGCTTGTGGGCTGGTGTTGCTATTGCGTTGGGGTTGGTCGGTATTATCGAGGGAATTTTCTTGTGGAGAACGGATTGGGAGCGAAGTGTGGAAGACTCGAAAGGGAGAAATGAGAGAGCGTGAGAGATGAACGGCTCATGGGCGTTTGGACTCAAGGGGATACACGAGTAGATTTGGTGTTTTCCCCTCATTTGTGGGTAGTCGCTTGGCGCTTTCAAACCCTTCTTGGGTGCATAGTGCATCTTTTATTTTTGGTGGGAGAAGTATAGTGAGTTATTCATATCCCTAATGTTGAAACGTCAATTCAGTACGCTCTTTGCGAAATATACAGATTGATTCCCTGGATTCAAGCCGAGGGCCAAATAGCACTACCCTGGAGGCCGCTTCCAGGATGCATGGCTGCTCTTCATGCGCTTCTCATGGCACACGTAAGGAGCGCTGGACCGTCTATCCACAATAACCTTCTTCCACTCGTTGGCTGCGTCCCTGGATACCAGACCTAGCGTAAGAGCTTCCACCGCCTCTCGTAGTATGCCTCATGACCGCAATGCCTTCATTGTATGCAAATCTTTTCATCCTCATTCTTCATATATACCGAAACATATTGTTCTTCACACCTCTCTTCATTGAGACGGGCTGACCATTCTCGAGCTCCATTCCTGCTGCCCCGCCATCGCCTGCTATGCCTTCTAGCTTCTGGCGCACCTCCTCGTCTAGCTCAGCCTGAGTTTTCCGTTTCTTAGGCGCTTCTTCAGCAGCGGACTTGAAGCTGTCTTTCTGAGTATTCTAAATTCGTCAGCTCCGTGATGTAGAGGCTAGAAAAACCGGACCTTGGGTTCAGCTTCCGCGGTCTTGTCCGAGTTGGAGGGTTGAGTAGATGCGAATCTCGTGTTGACTATCCTAGGGGGGTTTGCGAGAACGGCTGTAGAGCGCCTAAACCCACCGCTAGCTGTAGGTATAGTGCGTAGCATTATTGGAGTTGTTGAAAAGGCTGAAAAGTATCATCTTTGCTATGAGGCCTAATCTGAGCAAGGCTCCACAAGTGACCGTGAATGCTGAGACTTGGCATGTCGGCCCGGTTTATTACCGCTGGCCGGTCAGGACTTCCATTTCTTCGAGGTGACATTAGGGACGGTCTCAAAGTATCCTACTCTACACTTTACCTCATCTGCTTGCTAATCCACCAGAACAATCATCATGCCCGTCGTCAAAGGTGGAGTGTGGACAAACATTGAGGACGAGGTCCTCAAAGCCTCTGTCTCAAAATATGGTCTCAATCAATGGGCCCGCGTGTCTTCCCTTCTCGCGCGCAAAACACCCAAGCAGTGCAAGGCAAGATGGGTGGAATGGCTAGATCCGAGTATTCGTAAGATCGAATGGTCGAAGGAGGAGGACGAGAAATTACTACACTTGGCAAAATTGATGCCAACGCAATGGAGGACCATCGCGCCTATGGTTGGGAGAACGGCTACGCAGTGTTTGGAGAGATATCAAAAATTGCTCGACGAAGCCGAAGCTAGGGAGAATGATGAGCTGGGTCTGGCTGGACCGGCTGGCGGAGAGACTTCGGCGCCCAGTGCGGATGATGTGAGACGATTACGGCCTGGAGAGTTGGACCCAGATCCGGAATCAAAACCAGCGCGGCCTGACACCATCGACCTCGACGAGGACGAGAAGGAGATGCTCAGCGAAGCGCGTGCGCGGCTGGCCAATACGCAAGGAAAGAAGGCCAAGCGGAAGGCACGCGAGCGCCAGCTGGAGGAGTCTCGAAGATTGGCGTTACTTCAAAAGCGCCGAGAGCTAAAGAACGCTGGCATCAATATCAAAATCACCAACCGCAAAAAGGGGCAGATGGACTACAACGCCGACATACCATTCGAGAAGAAGTCTGCACCCGGTTTCTACGACACCCAAGAGGAGCAAGATCGTAATGAGAAGCAGCGCGAGGCCTTTGATCCCCGAAAACAGCAGCTAGCTAACAAGCGGAAAGGCGATCAGGAGGAGGATGGCCAAAGGAAAAAGCAGAAGGGTGATAAGCCAGGCCCTTCAACCGCCTTTGCAGCTGCAGCGAAAGCAGGTCAAATGCAAAAGATTCGAGAGGCGGAGCAGAGCAGCAAGAGACGTTCGCTCAATCTTCCTGCACCACAAGTGGGCGAGGCCGAGCTTGAGGATATTGTCAAGATGGGGATGGTTGGCGAACAAGCTCATCGATTAGCGGGAGAAGGTGACAATGAGGCCACGAAAGGCTTCATTGGGAATTACACAGGCATCGTAGGTGGGACGCCTATCCGAACACCAAGAGCACCACCTCAGGAGGACCACATCGCAAACGAAATTCGCAACATCCGGGCCTTAACAGAAACACAGTCATCGTTACTGGGCGGTGAAAACACGCCTCTACATGAAGGTAGCGGCTCTACGGGTTTTGACGGTGTCACTCCAAGGAAGCATGTGGTAGCCACTCCAAATCCCATGGCAACACCCATGCGTGGTGTAAACGGAGTGGGAGAGACACCCATGCGAGCTCCCGGCGGTCCAAGAGCAACGCCCATGCGAACGCCTCGAGATAAATTTAAGATGAATCAGGACGATCCCGGGACCATGCAGGTTGTCAGCAGCACCCCTAGGGACATCAAGTTACGAGAACAAGCCACGCGGTCGCAACTTAAGTCCCAGTTCGCAGCGTTACCCAAACCAAAAGAGCTTGACTTCGAACTTGAGCTGCCAGAGGAGCAGCAAGAGGGCGTTGGGATGATAGAATTGTCCGAAGAGGACGCTGCCGAGCGAGATCGGCGGAATCGAATGCTTCTTGAGGCAGCAGAAAGAGCAGAGTCCAAGCGGCGAACTCAGGTCATGCAGCGAAAACTACCACGTCCTTCGATGGTGGACATTGACGCCCTGCTCCAAGCCTGCTCTGAGATCGCAGATCCCACCGAAGCTATGATCGCTAAGGAGTCCGCACTCCTGATTGCCAATGACACATTTAAGTATTCTCCCCCCAGCACCAAAGTACAGGGATCTTCGAGACCTCTGGAAATTTTCGATGATGATGAGTTGAACAAGGCGAGGATGGAGATAGCAATTGAGCTGCCGTCAGGGGGAAGAGAGAAAAGGCAAGATGACTTCGAAACCCACTGGGAAGGCGTGCATCATGCTGCTTCTGGCCTACCTGGTTTGACGGGCTACGAAGACGACGAAGACGATAAGATGCAGGTCATGACAGATGCTTTTGACAAGGTTCAAAGTACCATCGCCAATGACGCAGAAAGGGGTAACAAGCTGGAGAAGAAAGTTGCTCTCCATTATGGAGGGTATCACCAACGTGCCAAAATTCTACGACAAAAGATTTGTGAAGCTTCTGAAGCATTAGAGGAAGAAAAGATCAAGTTGGATTCGCTACGGACGTTGCAAATTGCTGAAGAAGCTGCTCTACCAAGGAGATTAGAGAATTTGCAGGAAGAAGTGCGATTCGTCCAGAAGAGAAAAAATGAAGCCCAAGATATGTATAGGCTGAGGACGGAGGAGCTCGATGGTCTGACTAATGGAAATGGCGTTGTGAATGGAGGTCATTAAAGGGTCTATGTCAAATCTGGGGTAGCCTTGCGAGCCAAGCGATGGTCTATTGGTTGATAGCCCGGCTTCTCGGCACCTTACCGCTAAACATAGACAGGGCAAGATGTAGCATTCTCAAGTATCCACCGTTAATAAACATGTCATCTTCCGTCGAACCTGACCCTGACTCTCACCCCACCCACGAACTCACAAAAGCTTTCCTTTTCCTCCGCACTGCATCAACAGCCATCACGAATCTCAAGACACAAGTCGAGTCTACGAAGGCTTGCTGCCGCTGGAACTCAGTGAATGGAAATTACAACGAACATTGGGCCTATGAGGAAGAATTAGCAACCCAAGAGAAAGACCTCGAGGTGTGGGAGACAAGATACGCACAAGCGGGGGCCGGGCTGGTCAATTGGACGGCGAAGGTGAAGACGGGAAACTGGTTGCCTGCGGAAATATTTGGGATGATTGGGGAAATGCTATACAGTCATGGTATGGATTTGCCCAGGATATGGTAGCAAAGCTGTGGAGGTTTTGGAGCACCATGCCGATGGCAGAGGCGTATGGTCAAGCAATTGTGCTAGAATATCTTGCTCAACACCCTCCTGACCTCTGGCTGCTCTGTCTTTTTCTCCGGCTTCCCTTTAACCTCATTCTGTCTGAATCTTCTCTCGAAGCCTTTTTGCTTGGACTTTTCACCACATCCTTCTGTGTCCTTCACTTTTGCTATAGCTTTTAATTCCACATCTCCCTTCCCAGCCTTTTCACCGTCTCCCCCATCCCCTCTCTCCTCTCCTTCTCTCTTCTCCCTCTTCTGCTTCCTCGTCTCATCCACCCTCGCCCTCTCCAGATTCCTCAAAAACTCCCCCCTCTCCCGCCCCTCCCTCCCCACACCCACCCTAACCCTCTCCTCCCTCTCCCTCTCCTCCTGCCTCACCTGGCCCATCAAATCCCCCCACCCAAAACCCCTCAAATACCTCGCATTCCACACATCATCCCGATACCAGCCCCCCTTCTTCCCGCCCACAATCTGCCCATTGATAGCATCCACGCAGACCTTGGCGTCTTTTTTGCGCGCAAACTCAATCCAGCCGTCGATATAGCTGTGTTTCTTGTTGCCGCCGTGTTTACGCCGGGCGAGGTAGGCGGTGGGGGGTTCCGGGGTTAGGAAGAGTTTTGTTACAAGGCCATGGGGGGAGAGGAGGGTGCGGACTGTGGAAGGCTTCATGAAGGGGGGGATGCGGGAGAGGTAGATGACGCCGGGTGTACTGCCGGAGGTCTTTGAAGAGAGAGGTGGTTTGCGCTTCTTGGAGGGTTTGGATTGTGAGGGGCTTGGTAGTGGCTCTTCGGCATTTGCGGACGTCGCCCGATCGCCTTCACTGTCTGGATTTTCGGCATGAGATATCTGGGCTTCTGCTTCGCTCCCGTCGCGTTCATCTCCAAGTTCGGGTTCGGAGGTGCTAAAGCTGCTGGCGGTCAGCTTTTGGCGTTTCGAGCTGTGGGAGACCAGGCCTGCGGTTCTGCTGTCCGCTACGGCTTCGGTGTCGCTGGGCAGCAAGTCTTCATCGTCGCTGCCGATGGTATTAAGGTATTCGTTACGTTTGCGGACTGGCATGTTTGTAGTGGAGGACTATGTAGAATGTTGACAGAAATTCGTGCACGAGCGAAGTGGGAGTTAGGCTAGCCCTACTATTAGCCCTAAACTATACGTATAGGGTTAAGTACGTCTCCGTCGGATTTCTCCGCCAACGACATCTCTTCATGCTTGACTCGTCCAGCAGTAAAGGACACTGTACGGAGCATGCTATCTATCAAAACTCTTGCTACAATGGCATTTGCTCGAACTTCGATCATGTTGGTGTCTTGACCTTTCCGAGAGCGCAAAGTTGGAGCAGAAACGGAAGTTTCAAGACGTCGATCGGAAGGCTTCCACAGACGAAAATGTTGTCCTTGAATGAGAACGATTTAGTTCTGGCTGGCTTCCGGCCTATCTCAGAGACAGTAGAGGTTGCCAGCAGGTTCGGGGTTGCAGTCAGTGGCATTTCTGGACGACAATACCGTAACCTAGGGGGGATCGCGCCCTCGGCTTGAGCTCTAGATTTGACAGCGACTCATCTTGAGCATTGATAGATCCACTCTTTGCTCTTTTGTTTGTTATGCTGCCAGCTTCCGGCCCGAAACCCTCGCGACTGCCACTTGATTCGATAGCTCGCCTGCGAGAGTGGATACGAGGGGAGTGGGAATGGTGCAAGGTTGACGAGTCGTTGGCACAAACAACATGGACTTGGGTCAAAGCCACTAAACGGGGTCAACGTATCAGCTAGCTGCATCGGAACCTTCATTAAAATCAAGCCAAAAGTATCAAGGACAGTCATCTTAAATGTAAACTGTTGTTGGGATGAATGGTGTTGTGTGTGCTGTCTTTCGGGTTGATATCGGGTAGCCTGGCGCTCAGATGTTGGGAGGAGCCGCCGCTGCGCTGATATTGATACGATACCACTAGCGCCGTACAGTATGTTCAGATAGTCCTGAGTTCGAGCCTGAGTTGCAATTTTGCCGGATCTTTTTCCCATGCTTTGAGCGTCCTTGATTTTGACAAGTATACTTTCCTGATCATGCCGTGCAATACTTAGCGTTCTCAGTGCTTTTTGGGGTGTTCCTTTGCCCGTGAGACTGGGTCTACGTGTGGGTTTTTTGATCAAGTGGATACAGCCCCTTTTTGCCACTCACCGACGGGAACATCAACACCAGGACCCGAGGCCCTACAATTGATGGAGTGCAACTCGAGAACGACATTTGATATGCCGAAGGTGATGCAACAGGCTGCATTGCCTGCACAATGGTAAGAAACCTACTTTTCGTGGTGCTATGGGATCATTATTCGTGTTCAAGTTATGTATTTGATTAACGCCGCTCACTCAGTTCTGGCTCGTGGTCCATGTTTTCTTCTACAATTTGTAAGAAAACTACGCTAATTCATTCACAGTATCAGTGTTTTCTATTTAGCGTTAGATCAGGCCCCGTGGTGACTGCAGCACCCAGCGGCATAGTTAGATTTGATTAGATCAGGTTTCATGTCTTCGCTTCAAAGCAGCACTTAGCGAGCAAACACTAAAAAAAAAAAAAAAAAAAAAAAGGGCCAGCACTAAAGATTGGGTACCAAAAAATTGATCACTAAGAAAAAGATCAAAAATTAAAAAGTAAGTACTACATTTCATTACAAGACCATGACCAGAACTTCTTTTTTTTGGGCCTTGCCGCTTACCAAGTTCCTACGCAAGGACAGCGTGCCATCGAATCAATATCTCGCGGTGCACTTTCACCAAAGCCTTTTGGCTCCTACAAGGCTGTAGACCTCATCCACTTTCTTCGAAGCACGAAGATATCCGTGACAGATGGTTCTGTAGCTTGGTTTTTGCCTTAAATGTACAGAGCAACCGATGTCTCTCAGCTCTACTCTACAGTCCTAGAGTTAAATCCTAGAGTTAAAGACCAGTGTGCTCAAGAAACCGAGGGTGACGCTCATTCAGTAGAATGGCACAGGAATGTGGGATTCTCGGCAATGATAGATAATTTTGACTCTGTTAGAGGATTCCATTACTACCATGCAGAGTAGCAAGACGAATATATGATATTGTAAACGTTGCCCAAAATCTTTCAGCACTCCCTTGCGCATAATGTATTGCCACTTCAAAATTCCACTTTGACGATGCAGCCACCTCAGATTCGAAACGGTCCACAAGGCTTGCTCCTAGCATTGGCCAGGAAGCAATGTTCTCACCAGCCAGCACCTTTCTCGCCAGTGCTTTCTTCCTTCGAACCTTCAACGACTTTCTTCGGCCCCTGCTTGTGAAAGCCATTATGGTTTGGCGAATCTTGCTGAGATTCGTCTTTTTTAGGCTCTTCTTTCTTAGAATCATCCTTCTGGGGCTCCTTCGCAGGCTCAACCTTTTTAGGCTCGGAAATCTTGGATTTATCCTTCCGGGGCTCATCCTTCCTGATTGGGGTTTGCCCTTGCCCGCTGCCTCTCCCAGCCTGCTGAGCCTGGCGCTCCATCTGCAACTTGAATTCGTTCTGAGTCTCTTTGCTACTGTCCTGCTGAACTGCTGGCTGTTGCCGTACTTGTGGTGCGCGCGGTTGGACTGGTTTAGGCTTCCCCTCCTGTCTCGCCAAATGCGCCGATGCTTCTTGCTTAGCGTTGCCTTGCTGCTCAGCTGGAATCTCGTCCTCGCCGTGCGGTTGCTGTTGTGGATGAGGGGCCTTATGGTGGGGCTGGGGTGGTTTCAATGGATCGTATACCTCATCACGATGGCAGAATAGATCAAGGGCGCTATTGGGCTCTCGGCGGCTCGCTTCGCTATTTGCTTTGCATCCTCCAATTTCGCGTCGGTAGGTATTTGCGAACGCAATGGCAGCTTCGTGGGAGAGTTCTCGTGTGATGCTGATGCCATTGTAGGAGAGAAGAGGTAGATTGGTGAGCTCGGGAAGGTCGCCGGAATTGGGAAGAAGAGAGACGAGGTTAGATGTAAGAAGAGTATGTTCCGTGTTAGGTGGCGCTTTGCGGTCGTGTCTGTCATACTCTTTGGTCAGGGTCTCATTAGGATCCAGGTCTGGTGCTGGAGAGTCTGACGTGGTAGTTTTCTTAGAGTATTCCTCGGGGACTAGATAAAGTTCGTCATGAATGGTGACAATTGAGTCCTCGTCAACTAGGAAATTGGGGTATAAGAGAGAGTAGCCGCGATTACGCATGAGCTCGAGGAAAAACTCCAACCACGAGGGATGCTTTTCGCTGAATACTTTCCGGCGAGCTGAAGGTGGTTTCGCAAGGCGAGCGGTGAGGAAAGAGTGGAACTCCATCCACTTGTTACCAAAGTAGAGGGCCGCGTTGCTGTTTGGAGCCTGCCAAAGGAATGGCGTGCGCTCTCCAGGCTGGTCGTTTTTCCGTATACCGGAAGGCTTCTTGACCACCGGAGGAGCGAGCGGAGTGGTATCGTTTAGGTAAAACGCAGGGCGCTCAAGGCTGAATCCAATAAGGTTTGGAGCTTCCTTTGCAGCTTTAGCGTGGGCCGAATATCTGTACTCGAGGAGATTGTAAACAAGGTAGTGGTAATACAGGGGAGAAAGTTCGACCTGAGGCGAAAGGAGTAAGACATGAGAACCCTCAGACCTCACGGGGTAGAAAGACTCTGCGAGCCTTGCAGAAGCTTCATGTTCCGTCAATGTGCGCCGCGGTATCCGATGTCGTAGTGAGACTTGCGAAACATGTGGTGCTCCAGACCAATCCAATGGTGGCCAAACAAGATTCTCCAGATAGCGCCACGTTGATGGCTCAATGTCCGCGGGAAGCTCAATCGTTAAATGCGGTCGTCGAATCCCAAAGTAATCGGCGTTCTCGACCGACTTTAGCAGTCGCACAAGAGAACCTGAGGAGCCTGACGGAGCCTGTACAAGTATATCCACATATGTCGTTGTCCAAGCTGAGAACCCAATTAGCGATTGCAAATACAATAACGCGCAAAAGCACCAACCTGCAAGCGATTCACTGTCCAGTCTTGTAATCCACATCATGTTCTCCGTAGCATCCGTGGGAAGTTCAATGACCGGTTTCCCGATATCCACCGCTTTGCTTCTCAGAGCCGTAGAGAAAAAACTATCTTCTCTGCTTGAATCATCTACAAGGATGACCTGTGGGTGAATGAAAGTCTGAATGTGCTCTAAACTGGCTTTTACGCTCACTTCCATCCGGAAGTCAGAGCTCCAACGGGAATAATCTGGGCGGGCGTCTAGATCCTTGACTTAGCCGATGCTTCTGAGAAGAAGGAGGCTAGCCTTACCATGCCAATGCACATTGCAGTCCTCCCCAGCACCGTTAAGCTTCTTGATCTCCTGTATGTCCATATCATCTCTTCCCATGGTAGCAAAGTGGACATCGTTTCTATCCCATCGAGCCATCTCGCAAGCCAATGGTATGATCTCTGAGGCGCTTTTCAGGTTCGACGCCGCAAACAGGACATTCTTGTTGGACTCATGTTGTCCACCCAGGCGCGCAACTGAATGCAAAGATGAAGCGAGCAAGTAGAATTTTATTGGCCCGTCGTGATAATGTTCCTCAGCCTCGGAGGGTGTAGCAGGCTTTCTGGGCTTCTTTGTAGGCGGATCCGAAGACCCGATGGGGAGCTTCCCTCCTGGATCACTGCGCAAGCCTGGCGCGAACCTTGGGCTTGGTCCAAGATCGGTAGGAATATTCTTGACGAATACATAGATGAAGAGGAGGGCGCATATACCGTATATGATCCTCCTCTTGCGAAAGGACGGTGATTTCTTCCGAGTGGACCATTGTATAGATGTTGCTGCACCATTCAATGGCCTGTGATCATCGTCCTTCTTTCCCAGCTCTTCATCCCCCGCAAAGCCCAACCAAGACATCTGGCAGCTACCCGAAGCTCGCTGGAAGCCTCGAGCTCATCTTTTATTACCGTAGTCGTCTGGACATTGGCGAGAACTAACTACTGACAGAGGGGTCGCTATGCTATAGGAGAGTTGTCCAGAGGCGCAGGTACGACGAAGGCAGGGGTACCTTCTAACGAGCCGGTGCATCTGGAGCCTTTTGGACAGCTAACAACCTCATGTCAGGGATGATCTAGCCTTGGTACTTTACGGTCTTGGCCCTAATCTAAGCGACGCGTCTCTTGGCAAGCGCGCTCCTCTATCAGTCTTTCGTACTCCTCAAGCAAGAGCATTCGAGGTAAGCCTAGAAAGCGAGATAAATTTTAATAGAAAGATCCTTGTCCCTGGCTGTGGGAGTACTCTGTTCATATGGGATGGACGGTACAGGCGCCGTCGGAGATGCAAGCAGCTCCGGAAAGACGCAACATGTTAAGCGATTCTTGCCACTGAAGAGCGAACAGCTGGCTCCTATCTTCCGAAATGTCAGAAGCCATGGATGTTGATAGGGATTTTTCTCGAGGAACCAAGCGAAAAGCTGAAGAGTCTCAGCTGGCTTCACAAGCGCCAAAGAGAATCAAGGTAGCCAGAACTGACATCATGCCATGAGGCCGGGCTGATGCTCCTTCCAGGCCCTTGATCAAGATGTTGTGAATAAGATAGCTGCCGGAGAGATTATTGTCGCTCCTGTTCATGCTCTGAAAGAGTTGATTGAGAACGCAGTGGATGCTGGTTCGACTGCTTTAGAGATCGTGGTGAAAGAGGGAGGTTTGAAGCTATTGCAGATTACAGACAATGGACATGGCATCAATGTCAGTCAGCTGTAGAGACACGGTGTCAGCACCAAAGGAAAGAGAATTTTCTGCTAATCGTGCTGACAGAAAGATGATCTACCGATCTTATGTGAGAGGTTCACTACCTCTAAACTCAAAGCCTTTGAGGATTTGTCCTCAATAGGAACCTACGGCTTCAGAGGAGAAGCATTGGCTAGCATAAGCCATATTGCCCATTTGAAAATTACCACGAAAACCGCGGACTCGAGCTGTGCATGGCAAGCCCATTACGGCGATGGCAAACTCGTCCCAGCAAAACCAGGACAGAAGCCAGATCCCAAGCCCACCGCTGGTCGTGGTGGAACTCAGATAACAGTCGAAGATCTCTTCTACAACGTTCTGTCTCGACAAAAAGCGTTCAGGTCACCGAGTGAGGAATACGCGAAAATTCTTGACGTTGTAGGTCGCTATGCTGTCCATTGCACCGGCGTCGCTTTCTCCTGCAAGAAGTTCGGAGAGTCTTCGACGTCCATCTCCACTCCATCAAATGCAGGTACAGTTGACTGCATTCGCCAGATATACAGCAGCGCAGTTGCCAATGAGCTGATCAATTTCGAAGTCAGCGACGATAAATGGGGTTTCAAGGCTTCGGGTTGGACGAGCAATGCCAACTACCACGTCAAGAAGACGACCATCTTACTCTTCATCAATCATCGTTCCGTGGAATCTTCAGCAATAAAGAAGGCTATAGAGCAGACGTACTCAGCTTTCCTCCCCAAAGGCGGTCACCCTTTCATCTACCTAAGTCTCGAAATCGACCCCCAACGCGTCGACGTGAACGTGCATCCCACGAAGCGTGAAGTCAACTTCCTCAACGAAGACGAGATCATCGAAAGTATCTGTGCTGCGATCGGCACCAAACTCTCACAAGTGGACACCAGCCGCACGTTCGCGACCCAGTCCCTCCTTCCCAGCTCTAAAGTTCCAATCTCAACTTCCAAAAGCCAGGGAGAGCGTCCAAAATTCACTCAAGCTGGATCGACCCAGAAACCACCACATTCGACTCCGGCTAGACCCTACGAAAACAACCTCGTCCGCACCGACCCCCAAGCTCGCAAAATAACCTCCATGCTCCCCCCCTCTGCCAAGAGCCCCTCAACGCCCGCACCCTCACAAATGCACTATCTCACATCCCCCAAGACTCCCATAGTCTACGGCCTCACCTCCATTAGAAACCTCCGTGCCGCAGTCCGCGAGTCCATGCACGCCAACCTAACCGAAGTCTTCGCCTCACACACCTACGTCGGTCTCGTGGACCCCTGCCGTCGCATCGTCGCCATCCAGGGCGGCGTCAAGCTCTTTCTCATCGATTACGGCATGATCTGCAACGAGTACTTCTACCAGCTCGGCCTCACTGATTTCGGCAATTTTGGCACTATCAAGTTCGAGCCACCCTTGGATGTACGTGCTCTGATATCCATCGCTGTTGAGCGCGAGCGGGCGCTTGAGAAGCCGGAGGACGAAGGCGTGCCGTGGGAAGATGTGGCTGAGCTGGTCACGAAACAACTTGTCGATCAAAGGGTAATGTTACTGGAGTACTTCAATTTTGGTATCTCGCCACATGGTGATTTGAATAGCTTGCCGCTGCTGATGAAAGGGTATACGCCGAGTCTAGCAAAACTTCCACGCTTCCTCATGCGATTAGGTCCGTGTGTGGATTGGCTCAATGAGGAGAACTGCTTTCACACTTTTCTGAGCGAGTTGGCGAGCTTCTATACGCCGGAGCAGTTGCCTGCTGCTGGATCAGAGGGTGGTGAGGGGGACGATGCTGGTATGGGAGAAAACATTGGTGAAGAAGATGCTGAGGCTGGTGTCGGAATGAGGAGAGAGGAGATGGGCAGGGTGCTCGAGCATGTGCTGTTTCCAGCATTCAAGGCTAGGCTAGTTGCGACAAGAGGACTGCTGAAGGGTGTGATTGAAGTGGCTAATCTGAAGGGGTTATATAGGGTGTTTGAACGGTGCTAATTATCACCAGATGCGTAGGCAAATAGAACAGGACGCGGGCAAATGTCTAGATAAGTAGCATAACATGTTCATATCATCATTGCTCAAAAGCAAGCACCACGCAATCAATTCAGAAAGCACGATCTGTCTCCCTCATTCCGACCTTCCCAACGTTGTCAATCTACCAATCTATCCCGTTCCCATCAACCAATGGCCTCTTTCAATTTCCAATCGAGTATTCCCCCACAAACTTCGAGGTCTTGCCTGCAAGCTTTTGCGCCACTGGTAGCCTCGTCATGATATCCAGCTCCACTGGCTGTTTGCCTTGATTGAGATGGATCTTCTTGACGAGGTCAAATCCGAGTCTCTTGTAGAGCTTGAGGTTGAGCGGGTTGCTACATTCGAGGTAGCTGGTGCGGTTTTCAGTATCGGCCTAATTTTGCGATAAGCCAGCGTTCCAACATATTGCTCCCCGGCCTTTGGTGAGAAAAAGAGGTGCCGACTTACCTGCTTCGTAGTGTGCTCAATCAGCGCCTTCGCATAGCCTCTACCCCTAGACGCAGTCTTCGTGCCAATGTAGACAAGATACCAAGAATTTTCATTGTCTTTGCCGAGGACCTCGGTTTTCGTATCATGCAACAGAGGGATGAATTCGTTGAAAAGGCGTTTTCGGCCTTCTTTCGACAGTTTCCAGTTCAGTGCGATCATGCCACTCCATAACATGGTACACCAATCGTCCATGTTCTTGCCTGGCGGCATCCTAAAATCGAATGTGTTTTAGTCGTTGGGAAAGATGAGAATTTTGTTAGGCGAGTTAGCTCACCATAGAGCTACGCAGTCATAGTTCGGACCGATAGCAGTAGCTAGTCCGCTCATGCAGTGCGCGTAGGTTATGCACTCCATGATGTGAAGATGCAATTTCCATTCAGCAGCCGGGCCAGCCATTCTATCGCCAGTCTTGACGAAGTACATGACCACATCATCGTCTTTAAATGCTTCCGCGAGGCAGAGAGCGGCTTGCTTGTACTCGCTCTTGTTGAGAATACGCACTTGCTCGTTGCTAGCCGATTGGCTTGAGCTGGAGGCTTGTGACATTGTCGGCATTGATTCGATCGTGATGGAAGCGTTGGTTTTCTCCATGATTGCTGAGGCGCGAAGGGGGTTTTTGACTAAGGTGTTGATTATCGGGCTGGTTTTCGAGAAGGCCTTGGTCTATATAATTCATTCGCCTGTTCATCGATAGGTATCGTCGATGCGCAACACCAGATATATACTCTAACGTGGTTTCTTGGCCGACCTTTAATGGCGATCAATTGGTCTCGTTAAGTCTCCACTATGTTCTTTCGATAACTGCGTTCTCGACACCGTCTCAAATCGGGACGGATAACGCAAGCAATTGAGAGATTGGCGTATTTCAACCGACATCAACGCAGATGCTGAAAAGCTCTGGAGATTTAATTGATAAAGAGGGGATGAGGATGGTGATGTGATTGGAAACGCTTGAGATTGGCCAAGTCTTGGACGACACAGAAGTGACGCAGAAGAAGTGATATGAAGTTAGGCTCTTTTATTCACAAGAAATGTAGTGATGAAAGTGTGTCGGGCGTGGTGAAAGTAAGCTTACTATACTCGTGGTCTTACCGTCTCCAAAGTAAATCCAAGATCTCAGATCCTAGGACAACGCTGATGTTTCCAGAGTTGTAGAGAGCAAGAAATTTGCAGTCGGAGACGAAACGTCGGAGAATTTAAAGAACCCTGGTCGATCTTGTGATGGGGAGTGCATGCAGCAAAAAGCAAGCCGCCTGTCGGATGCAAGCGATGGCGGCGGGGTGCTGTCTAGACTGCATATCCAAAGTTCTGGGTCCTGATTCCTGCAGTATATTATGACTTGGGCCATTAGCATTGGGTGAAGATACTGATAAGACGTGTGGCTTGCTGATTCGACTGCCGTTGTAACGGTCCAAGCTCCTCTACGCTGACACTTCAGACACCTCTACAGCGTACGAAATGTCGTTAAAATCGGCGGGCGAGCGAGGTCTTCCAGGGAAAACATTGAAGATCTGCAGTAAGGATGTTTATATCGCCTGCAACTGCCATATTCGGCATGGTCATTCTCGCTCAGAACCATATGTAAGATGCGTCGGGGTATGTCTATAGGCAGAAGATATCCTTCCCCTTTGTGTGGTATCATGCACGCTAAATGAAAGAGACCCGTCATGAGCCGTCATAAAGCATCCACCTCGCTACATCCGCCTAATCTCCTTCTCCCCCGTGTACTTGTCCAATCCACTATCAAGGTGCTCCCACCATTCGAACAGCATTGTGTTGCATATCAGCTTGAACCATGGCGTGAATTTCAGCGTGTTGTCCTCGAACATTGTCTTCAGTTGGCTCTCGGAAACGTATTTGGTGTCTTTGACTTCGTTGGGGTTAGGCGTGAGGTCGACATCGGCCTGGATGAAGAGTATGTAGTCGACTTGAATAGAAACATCAGCATTCACGTATATCAATTAGTAGTAGAGACAGCTTGACCCACTTTCGTGCTCTCCCCACTTGCCGTCACTTGGAGCCTTGTAGTGTATCCTCGTCAAGAATTTTAACTTCTCTAAGGACGCCTGCTCGGCCTTGATCCCAAGCTCCTGGTCCAACTTCCTTATTGCTGCCCTCTTTGTACCCTGTACAGCATCTTCAAGGTTGGACCCCGTTTCTCCAGGTACTCCCAAGGGATGCGAACAACAGGTGTTGGTCCACATGTCGGGAAAAGTAATTTTTTCGGAGGCTCGCTGTTGCAGCAGTAATCGGCTATTCCGGTCGAACAGGAAGACAGAGAACGCTCGATGTAGTAGCCCCTCGTCGATGTTCTTCATAAGATGGCCTGCAAGCTTGTCAATCATCTGGTCTATTGAGGATGGGCTTGTGTACCATACAGTATTTCTTGCTCGAACTTCCAATTGGAGCATCATCTTTGTCCAAGATTATGCAGACCTCTCCCATCAATCGAATCTGCTCGTCGTCGTAGCCTTGCAGATCGCTATCATTGGTAGGTACTCGATGCGATTCAGCGAGATGGGTATCGACGCCCGCGAACAAATCTCGCACGTTATCTGCAGTGATTTCCTGCGTTTGCATCATGATGCTACCCATACTTGCAATTGATGTCAGGGAAGGGGAGTATTGTCTGTAGCGACGCGCCGGTCGTATGTAACAAGAAAGCAATCTGAAGTAGTACACAGAAAGGCCGGAGAAGTAAGAAGAGGCCAATTTGAAGCTAAACCTCATACAGAAAGCCGATTAGGGCTTTCAAGTAGGGCAGGAGATCCTCGGCGCATCCTCGCGTGCCTCGCTCGAGATTCCAACAATAGTTTAGATGAGGCAGGTCTACTTCCATGTAATGGATGATAGATTGATTTGATGGACCAAAATTGGAAGCATGTCACATTGCATCTTAACACCTAACTCCTGATCATCATAGAACATGCAAAGCGTACAGGATTCAGAGCCAGCTCCCCTGACAGTAGCAAATGTGTATTCCGTCTCCCATCGTGACGCAATCTGTGTGTGGGCAAACCCAACTTGTTGAGGATTGGGATGCGAAGATCCAAGCAATTCGAATGTGCTTTTTCCAAGTCCTTGTCACAGCTGCTGCCTCTGCGGCTCTCAAGCCAGCGGCCCCGTCCCCAGAATGACCGTCCAACGCAGCATGTCAACGATTGAATATCACCAAAGACCTGACGCCAACAAAGCTTCCTGTCTGACATGTTAGTAAGCTCAAACGTCGTTCCCAAAGTTCTTCGAGAATCCGAAATCATCGCTGGGTTTCGAAAAAGCGTGGACGCTTGAGCTCTGCGGGCTTGCTCGGCTTTCAGAGAAAACAGTCGATAGGAGGTAGAATGATTTGGAAACGGTCCTGAACATCATCGACTTGATGCAGCATTGGTGGAGAGAAATAGTACACAAACTGCTACTATAGATGAAGCAACAATAGTGAAGACCTGGGTCTGAATATCAGCAAGGAATGTTTGATCTTGTTGAAGGGAAGCAGGCCTACCACTTGTGTCTTCCACCCACTCTGGACCAGGGCCTGCCTCCTCGAGTACTTCGTGACAGTCTTGACATAATTCGCAAAGCCGCTGACCAAACAAGCCACGCTGAGTAGCCAGAATACTATGCCCACTGGCAGAGCTATTCGCTTCTCAATGCTCGTAGGCTGGGACTTGAGATGAAACGATATGATGATAGCAACGCTGACAACGGACATATATATGCTTAAGCGAAGCCATGATAGGAAGGTGCGCTCGTTGGCGCAATGATCGCGGGCGTCGGAGGATTCATTAGGAAAGAGTAGAGGAGCAAAGAAAGGGCGAGCAAGAAACAGCTGAGACGTCGAGGAACTATTGAATGTTAGTAAGACTAGACCAGTAAGGCTGAATAATGGACTTGCTGGTCTATAACAACAGCTTGAGTCCTTAAAGGCTCTAGAATATCTGCCATGGAAGGCATCACGAATGCAATGACATCTGTGTCTGGTGCGGCGAAACCGGAGAAAATGGGTTAACCCCAGCCGTTCTTCCCGTAGCGCTGAAGCCTGGAAGCCCCTTCGGCCCATAAAGAACACCCTAGAAATTCGTCCTCCGGGCAAAAGTTCGGGAATTTCCCAGGATCAAATCTGTCGCCTAAGTAATCAGCTCTAGGGGTTAGGGGGTAGCGAGCGGTTGAGGGGTGAACCACCAAGCGGCGCCTAATTGTCACCTAACCTCGATATTTATTGTATAAAGTATCAAGCCGTTCAAAGAAAGCCGGCCTAATCGTCAAATTTCCTAAGCTGTCGGACTTTCTACTGTCGTCTCAGCTCAATGAACGCTGTTGCCGATGATGCCAACAGTTTGCTGACCCCCAGACCCTTCGCTACCAGATCCCAATGGCTCCTCCAAAAGCTGAGAGCTCGTCAGCTTCAGCGCCGGATCTTGATATCCTTGGGGACCAAGTGACCATACACCCCACCGGCTATGTCCAACCTCCGTCATCCCAGAGTGCAGGCCACGAAAGAAATCTCGTGGAGCATATGGCCACGTTCCGAGAAAGCCCATTGGATTTTCTCCGAGAGGTCTCGCTCCACGTCTCTGGGGTGGGCTGGAGAGCGTATGATGATGTGATTGGTCAACCAATTTTCTATAGCGGGTTCTCAGAAAATATGAAGGCAACAGTGCTGAGGACGCCGATGCTGAGAAGCCGGATTAAGCAGCTCGCTGAGCAAAGACTTGAGGCTGAGGAGGAACAAGGCTTACTTGGGGAGGAAAAGGACAGATTCCGAAACAGGATACGAAGGAAGACTAAGATTGAAGCGAGCCTGCAGGAAGTTGCAGCAGATCTGACGGATGGTATGATCTGTAAAATGGAAAGCAAGAGATTTATCAGAGGCGCCTACTATCTGTGTACCCAGCTATTAACTCGAGCGTATCACCAGGGAATACATGTCTCGAGTGTTGAGGTACTGCGGCTGAAATCAGTCGCCGAGCAAGCCGCGAAGAGAAAGCAGTCAATAGTCTTCTTGCCGTGCCATCGATCGCATTTGGACTACGTTTCGCTCCAAATCATTTTATATAGGATCGGTATCGCTCTCCCGACTGTAGTCGCGGGCGACAATCTCAACTTCCCAGTCGTTGGGTCGTTTCTGCAGCATGCCGGTGCCATGTGGATCAGAAGGAGCTTCGGCGAAGATGCCTTATACACTACACTCGTCCAGTCATACATTGATAGCCTCCGTAAGGATCCTTCTCCCCCGTGAATCAAGCCCTCGATTGACATGAAAACAGTCCAGAATGGTTTTAACTTCGAATGCTTTATTGAGGGCGGACGCTCCAGGACTGGCAAATTACTTTCGCCAAGATTTGGGATACTGAGCTTTCTTCTGGATAGCTTACTGTCCGGACGCGTAGAAGATGCCATCATATGCCCTGTCAGTACGCAGTATGACAAGGTTATCGAGACTGAGTCGTACATCAGCGAGCTCCTTGGTCAGCCAAAGCCAAAGGAGAACTTACAAGACTTCCTCTCGGCATCCTCCATGTTATCGTTGAAGCTTGGACGAGTTGACGTCCGCTTTCACGAACCATGGAGTCTTCGGGCATTCATCGACGGGCAACAAGCTCGTAAGGATCAATCAGCCCCTTCACATGGCTCAATCAACATGCAAAGTCCAGAACACAGGATCCACCTTCTCAGAACATTAGGATTCAAAGCGCTTTCGGAAATCAATATTGTCTCTGTCGTCATGCCCACGGCTTTGATCGGGACCGTGCTGCTTACCCTACGTGGCCGAGGTGTTGGCAAATCAGAGCTGATACGGAGAGTAGAATGGCTAAGCGATCGCGTCAGGAACAAGGGCGGCCGCGTCGCGCACTTTGCTGGGGCTCCTACAGAAGTGGTTGTCAATCGAGGATTTGAAGTCTTAGGGCCTGGTCTAGTGGGTGTAGTGGATGGGCTAGCAGAGACAACCTACTACGCCGTTAACCGATTCGAACTTTCCTTCTACAGAAACCACACCATTCACCTCTTCATATCTGAAGCGCTTATTTCCGCAGCTATGTACATTCGCGTAAAGCGAGGCGGGGGCCCAGACAATCAGCAAATATCCTTTGAGGCTCTCTACGATCAGGTGTCCTTTCTCTCTCAGGTTAGATTAGTGCTGTCTAATGGGGAGTATTTGCTGATATGCATAGCTTTTCCGTGGTGAATTCATTTACCCTACTGCTGGCTTCCTCACCAATCTCGAAGTCACCCTCCTAGGTCTTGAGATTGATAAAGTAATCACGCTGGACCGCGACTCAGCGGGCAAGACAATCTCAGCGGGGTTGCATGATACCGAAAGGAAGAGTGGACGCGAGAACTTTGACTTCTATTGTTTCCTCATATGGCCTTTTGTCGAATCAACTTGGCTAGGAGCTGTATCTCTGATGGGACTCACCCCACTTTCAGACGAGAAGAGCGATGTATGGCTTGATGTTGTAAAGACGCAAGACGCGGCTCAGCTTCTGGGCAAGACCTTGTACCACCAAGGCGACCTGTCCTATTTTGAAGCAGTAAACAAAGAAACTCTGAAGAATGCGTTTCAGCTATTCGAAGACGAGGGCATTGTCGTACTACACAAGAGCCAAGACAAGAAGAATCCTTCGACCATCAAATTAGTCAAATCATGGACGCCCAAACGAGACAGCGGTGGAAAGATCGTTCCAGAAGGAAAGCTTTGGAACTTTATCGAGAACATCGCTCAATCAAGAAGAGAGGGGAAGAATCGCCGCGATGGCGCTACTGTCAGTAATCGAGTGCTGGTACTGGCAGACAGAATCGGACGACAGCTTTTCGACAATGCTGCCGCTCGAGTCGACGCAGATCTAAGCGAGATGACAACACCGAAGAGGAGGCGAAGGGAGACACAGACGAAGGCAATGCTGTGATCTCGCTGTCTAGCATGATATCCGCTACCACCCCAAGCTTTTAAGATTGAAAGAAGCCGGAAGTATCCACAGCTCAACACCAGCGCCCCGAAGAACGAATCCTATCGCGACGAGCACATTTATTGAAGGCGTTGCGCTGTATCCTTCCTCCCGTCATCTACCGTGAATATAGCATATTCTCTGCTCCGACAGGCACCAAGAACCACAAATGAACGATCAGCGAGAGCAATAAATGCGCCATTTTGGCCTTGTTTTGAGCGCTTACAATGCACGTCGACGGTCCAGCATATACTTCTGGCATACCATTGATGCTCTTGATGACGGGGATGGAAATGTCCAGAATGCAGGAAGCGATGGGTTTTAGGATGGGAGCTATTCAAGAAAGTTCGAGAAGGAAGAAGCTACCACTGGCGAAGCGGATCGGAAGAACTGACCCATGTTTACGAGCACTGTTTTATTCTACTAGATTGACATCATGTGTCATTACACAAGCAACTAGCTGAATTGATAGAACATGAATCCGAGCAATGAATTTTCGTTGCCCACACGCAAAGTCTCCAATAGAACAAGCCCATGAAGCTGGCTCTATGCCATCGAAATTGGGCCGCTTCACGGCCGAGATACTGTAGATAGCGTGAATCTTGAAAAGGAAGTCTTCAAATAATGTGTGACAGAAACATGAATAATGCCAGTCTTTTCTAGTCATCTTTTAGGGTCGATTAACCTTCCAATCTACCATCGGCTGCTTGAACTACCCTTAGTCGTGTTGGCATGCTATTCGGCGTGGATTTTTGGGTTGTTTACCCTTTCGATCCACCCCCTGCTGCTCGAAATATCTTGGAACGCCAGCATTTCCTTGGCGTGGAGTTGGTAATTGGTCACCCCCTAGATTGGATGCCCTTTCAATCCACCGCTTACTACTCGGCCTACCTCGATAATCCCAGCATCTTGTTCGACTAGAAGTGGTAAGTGGCCATGTTATGGGTCAGATACCCCTCCAGGTCACCGTATTTGGCTCAAATTCTTGGGACCTATGTCGGCATTCTTGTCATGATAGAGCTTGCGAATTGTTATTTCCATGCCATGCTTGTCTCGCATGACTAAACGGGATACAACATCACTTGGGATGGAAGCCCCACAAAAACAGACACCCTTATTGAAGAAGTAGAACAGTAGAAAGAAGTATAGATTGCTAAACTGCGTAAATTTCTTCACCAAAATATGCCTGTGGGTATTGCCTTTACCTACACCGTGATCGTTCCATGCGCCGACACACCACCAGACGACGCCAGCCCAGCTCATCGGGCATCCAAAATGTTCATCATCTCAGTCAACCAAACGTCTGAGCGTGGCCACCATAATCAATCTTTCTACACCCACTGCAGTTTCTATCCTCTAGAGGCTCTGCTAAGCAAGGTATTAAACGACTTCCTGTCAAACCGTTGAATTAATTCTTCGCTCATCACCTGCGGAACATCCACCTGGCTCAGCTCATGCCATCGAAACACGGGCACTGTTTCTGTTGCGGTAGAGCTGAGATCTGTCCCAATCTCGGGGAAGTCGTCTCTTCTTCTAGTTTGGTTTGCGAGGGAGTCTGAAAGCCATACGATCTGAAGCCTATTCAGTCTTCAACCAGTGGCCCTAGAGACAGACCCTTTGGCCTCGTCGGACTCGCTCTCCTCGATCGTCTACCCTCAGCCATGCCCACTATTCTTTCTCTGCTGTCGGTTCTACCAATAAGTCCACTTCTTTCCATAGCACTACCTGCAGACAGACCAAGTCCATGACCGCCGCCCAGGCTCTCGAACCGTTCCCGAGACTCGTTGACAGCCAGGCTGCTGCGACTGCGCGGTGTTGCCCACCCTGAGGTCTTGCTGGCGCCGTGGGAGCTGCTGGACGAGTCCGAGTTGTTCAAGTCCTCGCTAGCGTCATCGACAGATCCGAGCTCGAAATTGTCGACTGTAGGGCCATCCTCAAGCACACGCTCGTAGTCGCCCAAGCTGGAGCCGGATCGCAGAAAGGGTATTTTGCCACCAAGAAATCGGCGTTTCCGGGGTGAAGCTGTACTGCTCTTTCTTGTTGGTGAGATGAATCGGGAAAATATTCGTTGACGGCGTCCGCGGCCGCAGAGCAGGAAAACAGCGATGGAGAGTATGAGCATGAAGAGAATGAAGCCGGGTATGCGGCGAGGAGAGGAAGCGCGGAAGAGGTCGGAGTGCCAGTGGTCTTCTTCGAGAGCAGATGTAGCATTGTTCGCATGTGGGACTATTTTGGACCCGGCATATTGGAAGTCGGCTGGTATATAGCCAGGCACATTGCTGCCAAAACCGACGGGTAGGATCTCGTCACCCGAGGGAGGGATCTGGCTTGATGCATACAGAACCATCTTTCCTAGGGTCCAGCTGACTTCTGTGTCATCGATCTTGTTGACTGCTTGGAATGATGCCGTGTAGCCTTTGTTCTTCGCACTGTCCAAGACTTTCTTCGTACCGTTGCTTTTGCTGTCAGGGGTGTTCTCCAATCCAATCCGAGGGATTCCAATACCCTCATGTAGGATATTGATCAGCCAGCTTGCTTTAAAGCACACCTCTACAGCTGTTTGCTCATCCACTTTCTTTCCCCACTCGTGCTTGCCCACCCCTTTACTTATGAGATTCCAATCTTGACTGCAAAACTCGCTCACGCGCTTTTGATAGGTATTGAAGTCGTATGCCTTGTCTTTGTGTCCATCCTGGAAGATCTCATGAGTAGTATGCCAGTATTCGCTAACGCCAACAAAGTGATTAACGTCGAAATCGATGGCCGGAACATGCACGCCATTCAGTAGGCATGGGTTGTCCTCGCAGATATGGTCCTTTTCCAGCATTGGTAGAGTCTTGACCAAACAATCATCAAATTTTCCGGTGCCATTCAGGTACGGATTATGACCATTGACCGCATCAGATCCCGGCAGGAAAATATCACCCTTGACGGTAGTGCTCAGACCTGCGGGCAGACACGGGTCTTGCAGAACCTTGGTGTCAATTGCCCCACTAGCTTTTTGTAGCGATTCCACGTATCTCCTCCTCGCTTCATTGACTCCGAATCCCAGCCATGTTGTTGTGAAGACCTTGTATTCGGCAGCCGCCCCGTCTACCGTCCTCATCCGCATTAATTTGAGATCGTCCGCATGCCGCTCAGCTTCCGTTGCATTTGGAGCAAATGCAATCTGTGCTGACGCGCCTCCCATGTCCAAGAACCCATATGTACGATGATCTTTTCCACCAGCATGTTCCTTTGGTGCGTCGAAGCCTCCAAGCAGGTAGTTGGCTGCCACCCATCCATACAGTCCTTCTACTTCTCCAGGTATCACTTTGATATGTCCGTCGCAATCAGGTAGCAGAAACTTGGTCTGCGAGCGAGTGTACGAGCAAATCTCCTTCAGAACTTCATTGCGCTGAGACTCAGGCAAGAGGCGCATGCCCGCCGTGGCGAGGAGGAAAACGGGAGTTCCGGCGACAGCATCATTTGGTATGACCTCTCGCGCTTTCTCGTATAGCTCTTCCAGATGGTCTGGCCCTACGCGACCAGGTTTCTCGCCGAATGTTGATATGCCAGGATGTATCTTCTTCGTCCATTTGCTTCTTGTCTCCAAAGCTGGCAGCGATTGCAATTGTCTCGCACCTGCGTTCTGACGGGCTGTATCAATGTTCAGCCATCTGTATATGTGGAGGCGAGTACCCGATGAGCCCGCATCGAATATAATTCCGTAACGCCATTTCTCGGATCTTTCGAACACATTGGCAGGCATCGCTGCGATGCAAAAGGTAGTATATTAAGGCATCCTGACTTGCGAAGTTTTAAATAGAAAAGAAATGAGCAAAATGAGTGGCAAGGGACGTACAAGTTCACTCTCGTATACCTCGTCGAGAGTAACGCGAGTAGGGCGATGAGGAGCGATTCTTTGCCAAGCCCGCATGCGTCTCAAAATAGGTCTGTATGACGAATAGCCGAGCTTCCGCCGACACGCTAGTGGTTGTACCCGCGAGCCTTGCAGCCTCATGAATTCGTCTCACCTGTCCATGGAAGAGCTCCAGGTACTTGATTGATCTGATGCGTCGATACCACTACCGACCCTAGTACTGTTGTGTCTGTATATCCACCAACTGCCGTGATACATACTCAGAAACAATGGACAAGGCCACTTCCTTCGACCTTCTGCCCACTGAGATCGCGTAAGTCTTACGAGAAGTAACCCTCTTCTACATGACTCTTCTGACATGGCCAAGCAATTATATCTGCGGTTTGCTCAGTCAGTATGACATCTCAAGACTTTCACAGGCCAGAAAGGCAATCTACCAACTAATTCGGCCCATTCTCTACCGTCACCTCAAAATCACATCCTTTGCATCGCTCGTCCTCTTCCAACGCACAATTACTCAGGCAACCTACATGGGCAAGATCGACCACAAATGGTCAACACAAGAGTGCTTGGATCAAACAAAGACATTACATCTTACGATCGATCCCGTGAACGACAGTGCTCCAGCTGCTGTCTTGGTGTCAAAAATGCTGCAGGCTATTGAACGACGGTGTCCTAACTTGGCAATCACTCTTTCACTAGAACACTGTCAATGTGACGCAACTCCTGTTTCAGTCCTCATCAATGAGACATTTCCACGAGTCACCAAGGTTATTGTCTATGTGGGAAGGCATGACCCTGACGAGCCTCTCGATCCTCAGGAAAGACAGCGGCGCAAACAGACTCCTTGCGTGCCAAATGCAAATTTCTGGAAACCTTTCGTCAACGGTATGTGTTTTCCCGACTGCAAGGATATTGAGGTTCGACATTTCTGGGCAACAGCTCCACCTGTCAATGCAACTCTTGACTTGACAATGACCCCTGAAATCACGGAAATGAATAATGGAAGCTTTGGCGGACAAACATCGTATCGCCACCGATATGGTCGTCGTGGGGTATCTACTGGGCTTCATACTGCGGATGTACCACAAATAGGAATGACTAACGGTGTGAGAAAATTCGAGAGGGTCGTGTTAGAGTGCCCTCCAGAGCTCAACTCTGGCCTGCTTATGCAGCTGCTTGGCAATCCCAATTCGGTGGCTTCCGGTCTTACCACTCTTGAATTACGGTTCTGCAACCTGGATACAGAAACCATCTCAAAGCTGCTCTACCATGCACCGCCAAACCTCAAGCATCTCGTTCTGCTATGCGTGGATGGTAGTGATACGTATCATGGTTTCGCTCCTCAAGAAGGCCCGCATTTGTGCCCTTTGATACGAGAGTTCAGCAAGAACCTCGTCCATCTGGAATTCGCAGCATCCACAGTCTGCCGGGAGCTATTCTTTGACGACCTCGAGAGGGAGACCCTAAGGCAAAATGGTGTAACAACCGGTCTCGGGACATCTGGAGGCGCAATCGAGGGATCTGAGAGACTAGACGCTCACGCTGTTCGTGAGACCGTTCTCGCTTGTAGGAAATCAAAGAGGATCAGATACCGCAGTATCCGCATCAAAGAAGCCATCAACGCAGCCAAAGAAAAGGTCAAATGCGAAGCAGCACCATCCTCTTTGTTTGGTGGAGTGGTGAATCCGAATGCTAGTGCATCTAAAGCTCAAAGAGAAACCGAAGCATTGCTTGATGAAGAAGAAGAACGACGAAGTCGATTGATTGCAGGCTCCAAGAAACCCTGGTTCAGAAGAATCATTGCTTGGGAAGGCCTCTGTTATGCTGCTGATACGTGGGCAGAAATCGAGCTTGCGGTTGAGCTGGAGGAGGAAGGAGTGGAATGGGTGATTGTCAGTGAGGAGCCCACCATTTACTTTCATTCTGGAAGCCATTAGCTAAAGTTAAGTACAGACAAAGAAATCCAATCAGCAAGTCAACATGCTAACGGGAAGCCATCAATGCCGATAAATATGCGAAAAGCGCTGGAGGAAAAGTACAAGCTCGAGCAATGACTCGGTTCTTTGTGACTGAGGAAATGTGATGAACGACCTTTACGTAGTCCACGACATGTCACGGCATTAGGATCGTAAATGAGTAATAGTATGCGGGTATAGTAGATTCCCCAGCCAAAGGCATTGTTTAGCGCCTCACCAGCATTAAAAGTTACGGTAGCCATGGCATAGAACCTTGCTATGGATGCTTTTACTGCTCGAAAGATGTTTGGTCGAACACCTTTCCTGCTCCACCAATTCCATATTTGAGATTGCGTCCGTTCAAAGTACTCTATTCAAGCCGCGCCTCGGCTAGTGTTGACATCTAAGCATGCCCTACAAGGCCACTGGATATGTTCGGTTGCTACGCACAACTTTTACCGCACCCTTTCACTACAACATCGAATGAAAAAGACTGATGTTTTTCGTGGTGGCACATTGAAGGTTCTCGGCCTTGAGCGATGGGGCCGAGGGGGCGGTGTAGGATCGAGGGCTTCCGCTAACGCAAGCTACTGCAGGTTGTTCTTCTCTCCGCCGCGGACACTCGTCGTCTCAGGCTTTAATGTTGTAAATCTGTCCAATGCGCAAAATCGGCCATCTCCAGCTTTCTGAAAGGATGTGCTCGAGGATTTGGTGGCCCTACGAGTAATCAATTCGTTCTCACCAGAGATGCTTTTAAAATCTAGGCCTGCTGACACTCTGTCTAAGGCTTTAAACCAATCAAAAATCCTGATCCTGATCCTGATCCTTCAAATTCCAATGGACCATGGTTTGCAATGCAGGTAAGATCTTTAAAAGGAGCAGTGGGCGACTATTTGTTTGAAGCTTGAGGCTTTTTGGGACAAGTGGGAGGGTGACTCGATTCGATCGTCATAAACTTTTCCGCTTCAATGCTAGCATTGCAATTGTGCCTGTTGGCCCTCTTAGCTCCTTGGCTCTCCCCGCCTCTCACCCTCCCTCTTCCATCCAAACATCAACGACGAACTTCCAACTTTCATCGCATAACTACTCGTACTACTAATCCATAACACCTTCACTTCTTCACCCTTTGTTTCTGCCTAATTGCTCTTCCATAATCGTCGTCTATACTCGAATACAATTCCTTGACTTATCGACGACCGGATCCCTTTCTTGTTTTCCCGCCGAAAGCATCCGCTTAGAGCACAGCCGCAACTGGCCATTTGCTTCATCATCCTCCGACATCAACTTCCATCCTCTCCGCCATGTCGGCCTACTATTACGGCCCACAGCATCACCAGCCTTCGTCGTCTTCTTCCCATTCCTCCTCTTCGTCGCACAATCATCATGGAGGCCGATCTAGGAGGGCGCCGCGCTTGTCGGCATCTCAGAACTCTCATAGACAATTCCGAGGGGTTCGAAGCATGACACAGTTGACCGAAAGCCCACCGACCTCGGCCTTCCGCGTTCGATTCGAGGCCGGAAGGTCGTTTGACTTGGACGACGACCTAGAGTTTTGTCCGGGCTTGTTGACTGAGGACGACGTAAGTTGCAGCCTATATGGATGCGATGATTGCCATCCTACTTTCATTTGACAACGAATACTCACGATGCGCAGCTGCAATCCATTCATTCTTCCTCATCCGACGGCTCTTTGTCAAGCGACTCCCCTCATTCCTCCCCAACTCAGCCGCAGCTTCAACCATCGCAACAAGTCACACCCAGCTTCTCCATCTCTTCCGCCGCCTCAAACAACTCCTACAACCCCATGACTGGATACCAATCCAATAACAACCAGCAGATGAAGATCCATCAACCATCGGCTTTACGCAATCGCAATCCGGTTCAAATAATCAACCCAACCACTGGCACGGGAATCAAACTCCCAAGCCCCCCTTCCTCAATATCGCCCGCCATGATGCAGCAGCGGACCTACCAGCGTCAGTGGTAGTGGAGTCGCACCGATCTGGAATTCTGCACTTCACTTATGACCACCGTCTGCTGCATCGTTGTGTCTTCAGGGCGGGCGCCACACTCTTTGATACTCACGGCTCCTTTCTCCGCTGTCGTCAACCCTTCAAAATTCCCAATATACCCTGATTGACGACTGGTGGATTTGCCTGCCTCGACAAATACCCCTGTTTTGAGTATGGTGTTTTTCCGGACCTGGATATAGATGTGAGATGTAACGGATGATTGTCTTGAGCGACTCTGCTAGGTTTCTGGATTGAGCGACTTCTGCGTATAGCATTGCGTTGTGTTTTGGCGAACGAATGATAAAACATTGGGATCGGATTGCATAAAGAAGGAAAATGAAAACGGATAAGCAGTTCACAGATATCGCGAGTCAAAGCATTGTTGGGTTGGGTATGGGAGCTGGGAATATTTGTTGGGTGGATGTGATACCATGTTCATATTTGTGGGATGACTGGGAAGCTTCATTTGGGATGACGATGGTGTTCTCATGTTCATGATAGAATCTTCACGACTGCACATATATCCGGTAGTTCTGTTAGGTCGGGTTTTGGGGATGTTAATACAATCTAGCGAGCTGGGATGAGCACTGTACCCTATCAGATATCAATAGACGATCTCGCATTACTCATTGGCATATTACAAATCAAAATCGATTTCCTCCTATATACTCCCACGCAGAAGGCACCCACAGCCATCACCCTTCAAGCGTTATACATAAGAAGAACCTCAACGCTACTCGTAGTTTTGGTTTGTGAAGGCCTCGCTCGGCTCCGAATCGTCCGACAGATAGAACCTCCTTTGGCCTACTATTTCACTGCTGATACGACGGCACCGACGACCAGAAGGCCACCCCAAGAATAAAATCACACCTATTCACTTTCTCCCATGGGAATCAGGAATACCATCGATGGTTCTCGTCAAATCCGTTGCACCACGTCTCGAAAGGGCTGGTACTCTACTCCTTGAGTTCAATACTACATTAATCAGGTCTCTACGAGCACTGCGAGTACGACCCTTCAAGTAAGAGGTGAGTGTGTTCTTGTTCACGGTTTGTAGCCGAGACTGTACTTCTTGCTGATGTTGATGTCGTATTATGCATCTGATTGCTTCCTCGTGAGGTGGTGTTTGGGTAGCTTACCCGACTTTGGTGGGCGATAAACGGGGAAGGTTTGTACTTTGGTGCTCTATCAAGAAACAGAGACCGCCCACCCAGATTTCCGCTTGTACTGTATATCTCCTTATTCCCTCCCGTGTGACATCCTCCCAATTGAGCGAGTCATATGGTCACATTTTCTCACCCAAAACATGAAGCATACTACCCCTTCCTGAATCCACATTCTCGTGCTACCACCAGTAGGTGGCAAAACTCATGTCCGCTCTAAATACCCCCGTAAAACCAAACTCCTTCGTCCCTAATAGCCGTTCCTATTACTATTACCCCCGCGGTGTAGGATACTATGTAGTAATAGGGGTAAAGTAATTAAGTTAAATCTATTGTAGAAAGCCGTTTGAAGTAATAAAATCCTCGGTAAACTACTTTGAAACGTGTTGCCTAAATAGGTTAGAGCGGACATGAATTTTGTCACCTACTGGTGCTACTACTCAGTGTCAGGGAATATGACCTCGAATATGCCTCAACCTAATGTATCCGGCGCCGCGGTACAAAAGTCTTTTGGATTATTCTCACCTTTTCTCTCAGCACATTTGAGTTCGCTCTCTTCATCCCAGGCTAAACCCCAGTGCCACTTGCAGTGAGTCCCTATACGGCTCCTTCCCCTACCTTCCAACCCAACATATATGCTTGCACAACCTTCCCAGCACCTCCTCGAGCGCGCCGCCACTCCCACCACCACCACATCGCCTCCTCCAACCCCCACAACAAGCGGAGCCGTCTGCGATCCCAACAACTGCAACGGCGCAGTGACCACTGGCGACGGGACGGTCTCCTGTATATGAACCCAATCCGTGCCTTCTTGAGCTCCGCCAACTCCCCCCTTTCACAAACGCCTGCTCCAGCTCCGCAGTCGTCCCGCTCTTCGCATTCACAAAACGCCAGGACACACCATCTCCCACCCCAACCTCCACCGACGGCCGCGACGTATCCTGCGGTATCTGCGCGCTAATCAAGACCGCAGAGGACAAATTCAACGGCCTCTGTGATCAGGATAATTCGAAGGGATTCAATAGTTCGCATAAGTGTCAGGGAAAGAATTATCTGTGCGTGCTTGGCGGGGTGGCGACGTGTTATAATCACGGTACGTTGAAGCGGTTGAATGCCGGGAACGGGGAGTGTTTTCTTTAAAACACCAAGTGTGCGTGCAGGTGGAGGAGATGGATAAGGAGGCGGTTAGGGAGTTGGCGTGTTCGGGGGCGTTGGATGAGATTTCGAATGCGTAGGAGGGTATGGGGATTGAGTTGGCTGTGAAGAGGGTGGGGGTTGTGAGGGAGGGGAAGACCCAGAGGGCGGTGCTTTTTGTTGTTTATCAGACTCGGAGGTATGGGCCGCAGAATGGGCTTCGACTTGCGCTCGTTAAAGAGGGGGTGAGGGTGGAGGATGCGAGGGAGAAATTGAAGGGGTTTGTGGAGCACGGCTTGGAGGAGTTTGTGTTGGAGGAGTTTGTGATTGTGAAACCTGATGAGCTTGCGGAGAATGGTGATACTGCTGGTACGAGTTTGAATTCTGGATAGGTATACGTTTGAGAGATGCGGTAGAGAGCGTTTTGAGAGATCCATAGGTAGAATCTTGACAGCTTCAACATGCGACTGTTGAGAAAGTTTGGAACAGTCAAGCCGCTATCGCTCGAAGCATTTACATCAGTAAGTAGCCAAGATTGTTGCAGGCCTGGGCCTTACCGTGATATTATGAGGCTTCTCTTGATCCCTCCGATCATCGAGCTATGCAATGGTGCTAAGCGGTACTTAGGTTTCGAGTAATTCTTCTAGATACTTGCAGCAGCAAAACCCCGTTGTGGATTTCATCGATTTTGAAGTTCGATGCTGTGATCTTCATCCTCAGTCCCATCGAGTATATCATGTTGCAAGGCCCGAATTGGTGACAACCGATCTCTTGGGTCCAAGGGATCGGATTGTAGAAGTCCTGGACCCCTTGGTGCCCCACTGAGCTTCACCCTGCCACCAGAAATACTCATCACCTTGTCCGCGATCCAATCGGCTGCTCTATTAATGATATCCCACAATTTTTCTTGCCTTGCATCGAGCGTCGAGTCATCGCGAGTAGTCTCGTGAGCTTCGACCTTGAATTGGAACTTCAAGCAATCTTTCACGGTAACGAGACCAGCCAATCGACCTCGATAGTCTACGAGAATCACCCTGGGCCCCATCTTCTTAAACAGCTCCATAACGGTCTCTAGAGGTAGTCGTGGATGGACCGCGAGCGGCGTTGGGTCTATGAAGCGACTGAAATCGACGCTTTGCTGACCGGTTGACGATTCGATCGCGTCGAATGTCACTGGTAGCGCTGCTGTCGAAGGTGTCTGTACGGCCGTAGAATCAGGCTGGCTGAAGAAGCACTTTGCATTTGGCGATATGAAACCTTCTTTCTTAGCTCGATCAATGGCATATCGTAGTTCCGTACGTCCAATGTAGCCGATCAAGGATTTTGACGTACGGTTTTCGATGATGGGAAAGCCCTGGTACTTGTTTTGAGACATTGTAGCTTCCAGTGACCGAAGATTGAGACCTGAAGAAGGTAGGGAAGTGACATCGCTGGTCATAACCTGAGAAACAGGAACACCAAAAGTATGCTCTTCTTTGTTGTCTAGGAATGGAAAGCCATTGAACCAGATCATCCGGTCTGCTATGCCGCCTTTGCCAAAGCGCTCGCTGACTGCTTTGGTGACTCCCACAACTATCATCGTCGGCAGAATGTACGTCAGCGCTCCAGTGAGTTCGAACATTATCACCACGACTGAGACGGTGATGTGCATGATGCCACTGAGTGCTGCTGCCGCACCAAGAAATGCGTAGGTGCCAGGCGTGATGCATGGTACGTCAGGTTCGCAAGCGGCGAAGAACTTTGCATTTGGGAACGATTCATGCAAGGCCTGGACCAGAATACCGATCATCCTTCCGAAGGAGGCCCCAATCGCCATTGAAGGTACAAATATACCGGCCGGGACCTTGCAGCCGTATGAGATGATGACTAGGAAGGTCCTCATGATGGTAGCGAACAGTAAAGAGAGGACCATGGAAACGCGATTTTCAGCTCTGGAAGTTGTTAGCCAGCTGACTTCAACCTTCTCGGGACCAGAACCTACTCGCAAAGGCCGTCGTAATCATGACCTCCTTCGCACTCAAGGAACAGCTTCTCCATAGCCTCGGTCATGTCGATTCGTAAAAACATATTGGGATAGCATAGTATTGCTGTAGCCCCTGCCAGAAGTGTGGCCTCAAGAATGGCGTATTTCGAGAGATACTTCTTCCGAAACGCCTGCGCTCGTAAATTCCATTTCATCACGAAAGCTCCATATAAACCTCCAAAAACACCAATGAAAATGAAGAATATGATCTCGAAGAAATGCCATGATCTGTCATATCTAACCTCGAACATGACGAGTTGTCCAGTCCGAAAAGGGTTCATTGCCTAAAGGGTTTCGCGATCAGCAAGACCCAGACATCAGAATCAGGCTGCTCTTACCGCTAGTACTGCAGTGGCAACTAAAGCACAAAAGTAGCTCCTCCACATGGTCTTCAGGGGGAAATAAGAAGACATTTCCTGAGAACGTAAGCGTGCCGTTACCGTCTTCCTACTAACGCATTGCTTGCCTCTAAAGAAAATAGAACGCCTCCGATAGGACTTCCAAACGCCACAGCCACTCCGGCAGCAGCGCATGCACTCAAGATCTCCCGCGTCTTCGCCGCATTGCGTTGATACTTGTCGAAGAATCTGGATATCACATTGCCGGTACATACGGCATAGTGTACACTAGGACCTTCCTTCCCCACGGAAAGGCCAGATGCGATTGCCAGCGGCAAGCATATGGATTTGATCAAAAGCGTCCAGAAGCCGAGGAACCCTTTCATCACGAATCCTGCGATGATGCATTTGATCTCTGATATGCCCGACCCAGCAGCGTATGGAGCATAGGCCTTGACCAAGCTTGCCGACGTAAGGGCAAAGATTATGGAGAAGACAAAGTACAGAATGTAATTGACTGGCCAAAGTGGTGTCCATCTATGCCAGGCGTCACAAGAGTCCTCACCCCAACAGCAGAAGTCCTCGTTGAGATAAAAGGCTGTAGTACAATATCCGAGCTTCACGTCAGATAGCCATTCCGTAATAATGTTCAGAAATGCTGCGTTCAACCCTATAGCTGCTCCAACAAGTGTAACCACAATCCAAGCCTGACCAGCGTCGTAAGAATCTCGGAGCTTCCGCCTCCACCCTAAGTGTCCATCTCTTTCGAAGAAGCCTGCGTTCTCCTTCCGCCGCGCTCTCCTCCTTAACTGCTCCCGCGCTGCATCCTGCACCCAATCTATCGTCGTAAAGTCCTCATATCTCTTGATCTTTTCAAGCTCTTCGGTAAGGTCGTGTTCAGTGCTGCCTGCCGGAGCTCCATTTTGCCCGTTCTCGGCATTCGAAAGGGCGGAAAGCCGTCTGGAGATCCTTCGCTCTGGCAGGGACGGTCGGCGCGGAGGCTGCGCAGAGAAGGACGTTGTATGGGCGTTCATAACATCAGGTCATGATTGTCAACTTCATAATCCTGCTCTGCTTATCCCAAGTATCTCGAATCGAGTCTTGGCAGGCCTGAGCAGAGGCGCGGTAAGCGCGTAACATCCACGCGACTCGTGTGTACAGTAATTATTTTGCCCACCTTCACCCCGCTCCTTCCTTCACATTGTGTTCAGCTTAGCAGGGCCCAATTGACAATCAAAACCCTTCAGGTATGTGTCAATTCTACTCCTTCACCTACGCTATGTCAGCATGGCTAATCGTGTCTTACAACTACAGCAGAGCGAAGGTAAAGCAGGGCGGCTGTCTGACGGTCCTCTTTCGAATAGCCAGGTTTTAGCTCTTTTCCGGAATCCAGTCCCAGTACCTGGAGCCTCTCATTTGCCCCAGAGGAAGGCTCAGTACGTCCAGACATCGCCACAAACTTGTATTGTGCGCTCTGAGCCTCCCCGCTCTATTCCACTAGATCCAGACCCACAAAAGACTCGTCGGCAGGATTCCCCTCAGCAAGGACGGCCTTCCGAGCGACGTCCGCTCCGTTCGCCAATAAGCCTTTGGTTTGGCTCGCCTCCAGAGTCATCTCCTAGCTCTCCCAATTCAGCACAGGTCCGAAGTGACTCGCCCCAGGAATTCGAAAGAGATCCACGGCTTTCCTTTAAAGCTGCTACCGAAGCAACAAGGCGACTCGTCACAGGCCTTGAGCTAGATCTTGAGCCAGATTCCGGACTAGAAGCAGAACCGTCGAAGACCCCCCAGAAGCACCCACCTACGAGAGTTTGGAAGGTGGCTTCGCTGCGAACGGAGCCGCTTTCATACACTTCTTATGACCCAGAGTCTCCCGAGATAAGTGCCACTTCCAGGCAAAGGAAGATGTCAGGCTCTAACTCCCCGCACATGCCGTACAACAATGCGACCATACCTCCCCCAGAGGAGATCACCGGGTCTGCCTCGCTGCCGTGTAAGTCCTGGCCACTGCGAGTCATGAGGGTTACTGACTCCTGTGTTGCCAGTGGCTCGTGTCAAGAAGATATTGAATGTCGATGAAGATACAAATACGGTGTCCAACCAGGCAGCTTTTGCAATAACGATAGCTACGGTGAGCCGGGCTGTACGACAATCTGCAATGGATAAACCCTGATATGACTAGGAATTGTTCATACGCTATTTGTCCGACCAAGCCATGAACGTCGTTAAATCAGAAAAAAAGCCTCGACGAAACATTCAATACAAGGACATTGGTACGCCATCCTGTTCTTGAATATATCAGTCTCCCTACTAAGGTGATCCAAGCGGATGCTGTTGCTCGGGTCGACAATCTACAATTTCTCGAAGACGTGATTCCAAGGACTACAACTTACAAGCAATACAGAGCGAATAAGGCAAAGAAGGCAACAAAGGCTGCTCAGGGCGCCGAGAGTCTACAGAATGGGCAGACCACGTTGGATGGGTCTCGATCACTGCCACAGCGCCCAGTCGGGACCGCTGAAGCTCTTGAGGATGCTATGGATAATGGAAACATATCAGATGGGACCATCGACGAGCCTTCAGCGGCAGATACTCGACTCGGCCCATCGAGAAGCAATGGGACTGGTGCGCTGGTATTTGAACATTACGAGCCTAATGGCACCTCTAAGCGCGATGGGTCCGGAGACGTCGAGATGGATTAATTTCATCTCTCGCGTGCTCTGCACTTATGCCTTCATGCTTGTATTTAGCGTGGCGTCAGGAATGGTGGTATGGCTTGAAAATATAGCTTACGGAGTCCAGCATAGATAGGGTGAAAAGCATTAGGGTTCCATAAGAGGCTCACAGGCGATCGAAGAACAATGCAGATACAACCTCAATCAGATTCACATTCAGTGTCATGGACTCGTTCTAATGCTCACAAAAACATGGACATGGAGTGCGTTTATGCGAAAGCGGTGGGAAGGCCGAAGCAATTGGTGCTGAGGCGAGCATGATGTAATGCGCTTGTTTGCATAGAGGACAACCTCTGATCGAGGGACGAATTTTCGTCAAAGACCTGAACGTTCCGTGCAAACGTCGATAGGATTCTGTTCCCTTATATAATCATCGCAAAGCGAGTTGTTCAACGTTGTTTACAGTATTCACAGCTTTGACACATCTTTCTCGGAATCTTCATCGTCTTCACTGCGGCGCTAGAGAAACATTACCTTTAATGATCTCGATCCCATGATCAATGAAATCAGCGACAGACTTCTGGACCATCTCAGCAAGTTGCGAAAAGCCTTTGATAGCCATATTCGAGCGCCTCGAGGCCCATCTTCGGACTACTCAACGACAGATCAAGACAACATATCACATGAGCACAAGTATTGCGTAACACGTTACTCATACAATCTGCCAGAGCCATTGACGCCTATCCAGTGCAAGCTTCCCGCGAGGATATCAAAGATGGAGATCTTCATGAGCGAATACAATCCCGAATGGCCAGCACAATTCAACGTCATCAAAGAGGAACTTGCCGGAGACCTCGGAGATGAAGGAGTCTCATACCTGTCTATAGAGCACGTTGGGAGCACATCAGTGCCCAGCCTTCCAGCAAAGCCAATCATCGACATCTTAATCATCATCCCCACTGCAGATTTCGACTTACAACACCTCGAGCAATTCAAGGAAGCATTGACATGGGGAAAACGTCAAGGTGGATACCACTACAACGGAGACGGCGGCGTACAGGGCAGATGGAGCTTCAAGCTGTGGGAGAAGGAACCAATTAGGCACGTGTATGTCGTTGCGGAGGGAAGCATGCCTGTGAGAAATTGCCGGGCGTTAAGGGACACGCTTCGGAGACACCCAGGATTGAGAGGGGAATACGGGGCCGCGAAGATCGAGCTGGCGAGAAATGAGTATGACAACATTATGCAGTACTCGACATTGAAGAATCCAGTCATTCGGAAGATTCTAAGGGAGGCGGGCTGGAGTGAGCAGGAGATCGATGAGAAGGAGGCACAAAGCGTGACCAACTTCTCGAAGGAATTGCAGGTAATTTTGAAGAGGTCTTGTGGGGATCATGCTCTTTCATTTCTTTCTGCAAGTTTGCGCGCGCCTGCACAGTGTTGGTGGAGCTTGAGGCGTTGGTTTAGTAGAGACCATGCCGGGGACAGTTGCAAGGTTTATGCTGAGACGGACTTAGAACCACCAGAATAGTGATAGTATGCAGAGGGTCATATCGATAGCTCCGGAACGCCTGACCAGGTGAGGACCATCTTCATTAACAGAGGGAGTGAATATCAGAATGCACATGATTTATATCTTAGTCGGGCCTTTCGTCTTTCACGAATCAGTGTCACTGCCCCCATACCATCTTCACGAGGTTGTAGAACGCTTTTCCCCGAAGAAAGGATCTTCCATCGTTGAGAGGCGATACTAAAGCTGATGGCAGAGACTTCCAACTCTTTTTAAGGGGACAAGTATATGCCGGGTGGGGTTTAATTTCAAATAAGCAGACTTAGACGCTAGTACATCGACTTTAGCATAAATTAAGCAAAATACAGGTCATTTAAACTTATTTAAGAGCTTGTATTTACGCCACCACGTCTTGTCTTGAGCGTTAATAGTAGACGGGTGGGGGACCGGCGGCGAGGAAGTCGGCAAGATCGGAGTCCGGGTCTATGATTTGATGCGAGGGAGAGGAACTGTACAAGCTTATAAACACTTCTCCAGAAGGGCGCGTTTTAGAATTAAAAGAGGTCGCAGACCGTCTCGAAGTTTCTGTGTTATTCGGGGCAATGAGATCGTATAGACACATTTTTTGGGGAGAACTTATGTAGAACCCAGAAAACGAAATGTAGGGGCCCCAGTCTTTAGGCTTGGGTATAAGCAGAGGGAGCAATTTCTCACCAACAGTGGGTATACGGTATCCGTAACCGGCTTAACGTACTCACCGCGGTCACATGTGAGAGGCTGCCTAGGTCTAGAGTCTCTTTCCTGAACTTGTTGATAATGTCACCGAGTCCTCGCCAGGTCATCATATCAACAGGGGTGTAGCTGATTTCGTTCGTCATGCTTCCGCTAGCAGTGGATGATTTGATGTTCGCAATCGGATGCGGGAAACTATGGGTAGGGGACCAGGGCATACTAGATAACCATTCTAGTCAGAGCTGTCGTGGCTGGGAAAGGGTGAGCTCGAGCCTTACCTGAACATTAGATGCAATGAGATTCCCAATTTCTCTGCGCAATGTATGTGTGCGAAACTCGGCGAATTCGCGATGATGGCTTTAGCGACGAATGGCTTAGTCTTCGGCTCATCATCTGCATGTCTTTCGCCTCATCTGCATCGGCACACGATTTCCAGCAACCCTGGAGGATCTCGGCCATGCCCTTGCGTCTCTTACCTACGTCGCCGGCTTTGAATGACTTCATTCCAGGGATGAGCCGGGATTTTTCTCCATAGACGCCATCAGCTCGGCTGGGTCGCCGCCAATATCAAGAAACTCCAAGCCATTTTCTTCGACAAACTTCTTGAATATCTTGTGCGTGGCTTGGTGCACGCGGTAGGCGGAGTTGTTCTTGGGCTCTCGACCAAGTGCAACGAATGGTAGGACGTCACCTCTGGAGCCGACGACGTGAATGACGATGTTGAGGGGCGGAGGAATTTCGGCGGGCCTCCTCGATGTGTATGGCGGGGGTATAGGGGGGTACGGACTGCTCTTCTTGAGCGGCTAATTGAGTCTGTGCGAGGTGTTGGGCAAGCTGTGCGTTGCTCTCATTTATGTGTATGTCTAGGCGCCCATCATCCGTTCTTTTGGTTAGCTCAAGCCTCACTAATGGCGCGACGAGCGAAGCTGGCCTGCGACTCGAGTTTGAGCATTTAGATAATCCTGGCGAATGTCCATGGTACCTTCCCCAATATTGTAGGCTGGTGGAGCACCTTCCCTCGGAGCTGTACTGTCGGATGATGAATGAGGAGGAGGGTTGGAAGCCATGGCCAATTTTGTGTGCCGTTCCAAGGACGTGCGTTTGCAGCCTTCTCGGATGCTTGACTGGCTAAGATTAGAACCGTTCTGAGCTGCAATATTGGGCTCGCCCAAGGTTACAAGTAAAGTATTAGTAAAGTACTTTAAGGGCCGCAGGGGGGTTTGGCAAATCCTCGTATTATGCTCCCAAGAGCCTCTAGGACTAATATATCTTCAGTATAAGCACCTCCCCATTGACAATTAACGTATCATGATATACTATAGGGCAGATATACCGGGAGCCTTTTATTATTTCAGGAGATCCGCTGATCAGGAGACCAATAATACCGCGATACTGAGTCAGCGGTAAAATACAATACCAAGGTTTATATAAGTACCGAGTAGTACGACATACCCCTGTAGAGTACCCCTAGTAGGCGTAAGTCACCCTGCTCGGGGCGAAATCAGCTGAATCTTTCGAATCTATCATCAGAATTCTTCTGGTGTTGATGCGTATACCGGTATTGCATACCCGAGCTACTCGTATAGATCCTTGGCGCTCCCTGTTTTATAGATAGTATCGTATTTAAGTGACCCTACCTGGTTACGCCTCTTTCTAGGAGATCCTGGTGCGCGAGGAGATCCCCTAATTATAAGGATCCTAGGCCTTTTATCCTAATACTAGAAGGGTTCACTGCCTAGTGGGCCAAACCGCCTAGTAGGCCGGCCTGTTAAGGCTAAGTACCCGGAGATTTTAATTTTACTACTCCGGGGTCTCGCTCTAGAGGCCGCTGAGGTATAATTAATTAAATCACCATAATTTACGAACTATACTAGTATGAATGAAATTATTAGTATAAAAGTTATAGTTATTAATAATATCTATAACTTTACCTACGAAAATATAATATTAAAATCTATAGTAGTAGAGTTAGAGTAGAGTGGCCCGCTAGGCGGTTTGGCCCATTAAGTAGTAAACTCTTCTATTAATTATATAAACGAGTCTATCCTTAATACGATATCTTACGTCGTAATTTAAATTAGGATATTCGTACTATAATAAGATTATGACGAGGTTTACTATTAAGAGGATTTATTTAAAAAGTTTATATAAAACCCCCCGCGGCCCTTAAAGTACTTTAAGGTCGGTAGAGGGTTTTTTATAAATATATTAAATCAATCTCCTAAGTAGTAAATATCGCTATTTTCTTATAAAAATTACAATGATCCTAGTATATATAATAGTATAATATATCGTAATTATATAATCTTTTATATATAATAACTAGGATTAAGAAAATAGACCTAAAATACTCGTTAAATAAAAATCTCTCTAGAAATAAAAATATTTTAAATACACGATATTAAGATCTATTAAAGATCGATATAAATATCTCGGGTATTAAATATTAAGATACGTATTAACGCTAGGTAAAATATAATAATAAATTTAAATAATTTAGTTAATTTTATCGCGGGGTATACTAGCGCTATTTCTCCTAAAATATAATAAATAGTATAGAGGGGAGGCGGTATACCTAGTTATAATATTAAATTTTAATATTAAATTACCGTTAATTTAGTATCGCCGTATCTTAATACGTTAGTAAGGAAATATCTTTAAATTTTAAAATAATCCTAGGAGATCGTTAGCCCTAAATCTTTTTATATATTAAATTTATTCAAAGATTTTGAATAAATAAGAGAGTATAAGATATTTTCAGTTAAGGATACTATTAATACTATATAGTAATTATCTCGAAAAACCCTCTATTTAATAAAATTATAGTATATATTTAGTAGTAATAATTAATTAATTAACTAAGTATTCGATTAACAAAGTTATAGTATATATTTAGTAGTAATAATTAATTAATTAATTAAGTGTTCGTCTTGAACGAATAAAAATAGTTAGTAGTTTTCGTTGTTAAGGAACTAACCTAATATAGTAAATATAATATAACCGTAATAGTTATTATTAAATAAATAAAAGTTATCGCCCCGATAGTATAAATAGATTGAATATTTAAAGAAACGATAGTATAAAGGGTATCTCTATAAAACGGCAGCGCTAGTATAGAGAGAATTTTATTAAATCGAAATTACTATAGTAGGAAGCTTCGTTTACGTTAAATAATTATTTATATTATTCTAATAAACTAATTATAAGTATCTTTATAATTCTTAATAATATTAAGTATATATTATAGTTACTTTATAAATATTTATTTATTATCCTCGGGCCTATATCCCTTCTAACGAACGAGGTATTATATAATCGTATTTTTAGTTTTCTTAAATCGACGTTATCGCTTCCGTAATAGCCTATTTATTTCTTATTCTTCTTCGTTATCGACGATAATCGGTAGCGGAGCTTTAGTATATCTTTTATATAAGTCCTCTCTTTATCTAATAATAAATTTAAGGTAGACGACCGAAACTATATTATAAATAAATATAATAAATAGTAGTTTAAGACGGTATATAAATTTACCGATATATTTAATAATTTAAAAAAGTCCGACGAATTATTAACCGGTCTTTTTAGATAGAACTCCGGTTATTTAATATCTTTTATATAAATATAAATAAATATAATCTCTAACTTTAAAGAATATCGGTTTATAATAAATATCGTAATATTTCTTTATCCGGAGCGACGTAAAGGTAATAGTATCCTACGCGTCGATATATTCGGGACGGTAGGCGGTAGTAGAGAATACTTTAATTCAGTAGGTTTTTATTATAATATTCTTTATTTCTATAATACTTAATCGTATTCTTATAGTAGGATATTATATATTACGGGAGGCTTTTATCGTTCCCGTAATAAAGATTCTTATATTACGGAAGGCTTTAAAGATATCTACTATATTAAATTAGGAAATATTAAGATTATTAATATATAGTAGGTCAAGTAACTCCTTAATTTTAAAATTATATAAAATCTCGGTAGGCGCTAAACGGGTATTATTATATTTAATAGAGTTATTTAATATAACTAAAAGTTACGGTAATATTACCGGCTATTTATATACGTCGACTATTAATAAAAAATATCTTAGGGTAATTTCGACGACCTCGTTTAATTTCTTAAATTATCCGTCGGTCTAAGGGTAATATATAGTCGAATAAAGTATATTAATATTTAACTCCGTTATAATTTACTTTTATAACTACCCGATAAATCGAGTATCTCGGTCGTTAATAATTACTAACGGAAGACCCTAATTTAATAATAGAAGTTTTATTAATAGGCGGTAAATTTATTAAAATCCGCTTTAAGTTACTTTATTTATAATTAATATTACTACTTTACTAAATTTATATATAACCGATATTACGTAATCCTCGCCGGTGGAAGTTTCTAGTAGAGCGAGGATAAAGTTAATAATAATAATTTTAAAGGGTTTATACGACGAGTAAATTAATTATAACGAGTTATAAAGTTAATATCTAGGCGTTTAATATAGTTAATAATAAAAGTAGTATCTAAGGTACTCGTATAACTTCGTCGATATATTAAATATATAGATATTATATGTGAGTTTCTTATAAATTCTAGTATAGTTAGGATATCCTATTTTATTATAAATTTTCTAGAAAACCTTATACTCTAGCGCCGTTAATAGGTATAGACGAAGATTATAATTATATTCGATATCGTCGAAATAGAGTAACCCGTTAATAAGTTTATATAGTAGTTTGGCCGTATTTTTACCGAGTGCGGTGTTTTTTACTACCGTAGTTATAATCCTAATTTATCGTCCTTTTATTTCGTAACTACTATGTATACTACTTTTGAAGTCTTCGTTAACAGCGATAATATTGATTAGGAAAGTAGTAAATATATCTAGAATTAATTCGTTTATTTTAGGACGATATAATTAATTAATAAAATATAATAAAGTATTTAGAACGATATTCGCTTTACTAGGTTTATACTTTAATTTAATTCGGAATCTTTATAAATATTCCGACGCGCGGATTAACCTAAGGTTTAGTTTCTTAGTAGAGGTAGTATTTATAAATATTTATTTTACTATACCTATAGTAGAAGTATAGTCGGTATAGATAATTATAATAATATTAGTAGTTTTTATAAGGTAGCGAATCTTCTTTATAATTTAAACGATATTAATTATTTTAGTAATTTCTACTTCGGTACTTTAATAGTATCGTCGTTTTTAATATAATATATATATACCCCGAATTCTTATTCCTTATTAATATCTAGATTAATAAATAACGGTCTCTTTAGATTAATATAATATAGTATAATAAAACTCGCGAAGAGTTTTTATAAATATTTATAAGCGTTAAGCTCCGCCGGTATAGGTATATCGACGAGAGATTTTTTTATTATAAATTTACGAGTATTACCCCGTATACTTTTACTCTATAAGTTTCGATAGTATTAATTTAATAATATCTTATAGTTTTATAGAGGCTTAATTATTACCGCGTAGTATAGAATATATTATTTTAAATAATTTATTATTCCGAGGTAATACTCTAGCGCTTATAGTATTCGGGGAAATTAAAGATTCTATATAATTATTAATTTATTCTTAATTATAGTAAGGCCTAAAGTATTAATATATTAATTTAATAACTAGGCGGACGGATAGTTAAGGAAAGACTTCTTAATAAAAATATAAACGTTTATATCCAATAGCGCTTAGAATATTAGCGTTAAATACTCGACGTATTCTAATAAAGATTTAAAGAAGATAATAATATTATTTATATACACTCGATAGAATTTTCGGTATAAACGTAATATACGGTCGATTATTCGTTAAATATAAATAGGCGAGTTCCGGTAGTTTATAACGGGGATATTAAATATCTCTTACCCTCTATACGTAGTTATTATAAGACGGTATCGATAATATCGCTTTACCTACTATTAATAGAAGAAGGCTACCGCGTCGATAGTTAAAATATATATAATATTTAATAAAAGTACTAGGATCTTAGTTTAAATAGGGACTAGATAAATATTAAATATTATTATTTTATTAAAAGCCTTAATATCGATAACTACGCGTTCTTTAAAACCGGAGGTAGTATCTTTCTATACGACGAAATAAGGGAAAGAAAATAGTATCGTTATAATTATTTATTTTATTCGGCCTTACTAGTATAATTTATCGAAAGCGCCGTTAATAATATCTTTATTATATTTTCCTAACGGATAAATACGAGTTTAACCGGCTTTATAAATCTCTTTCTAATTATTAATAAAAGAAATCTTTATTTATTTGGATTCTAGGATATTCGTTATATTTCTAATATCTTTCTATAGATCTAGAAACGAATCGACGACGTTAGTAATAATAGAGGCGGAAGTATCGTCTCTATAAATTATAATACCTATAAGGTATAAAGTTTCTAGTTTAAATAAATAAATATTCGGTACCGCGGAAAGTTTCGGTACCGCGGAAGCCTCTCGTAAAATCTATTTTAATAAAAGCGAATAATACTCTAATAAATTTAATAAAGTAAATATTAAATTATAAGTTATAAAACCTAGATAAATAATATTTAATATTATCGAATTAAATATACGGGGAGTTATTATTATATTAAAGATTATTATTATAATAAGACCGGTCTTAAAGTAGGATTTAATTAAAAGTTTTAATATTAAAGTCTTAAATAGCCTTATAATTAAATTAATATATAAGATATTTATTTAGAAATATTTAGTTACTTTATATTCAATTATTTTCCCTAACCTAGTATATCGGCTAATAATTATAGGAAGATCGGTATTATTCCGGACTATAATTCTATTTATATTATAATTAACGATATACGCGGTTACTATTAGTATATTAAGTTAAGATAATTTAAATAATAGATTACGATTATAGGGTAAATCCGATTTTATAGATTTAATTATAATAATTATATCTAAATATACTAGTACGGTATAGCGGAATTTATTAATTATAATAATATCTATTCTAGCGTCTTTCGTGATTATAGAAATAAGGATCTCGAGGTTATTATAAGATATAATAGTAGCGAGATCTCTACTAGTATTAATTATAATTCTTTTCGGCTTTATAATATCGATATTTATTAGAATCTTAATAAATAAGTTATCGACGATATATAATTTTTTAGTAATTAAGGCGATCTTACCGTCTTTACTAGGAATATATATAGGAATAATAACGAATTTATTAATATCGTAGTTATTCGATCCTAAGCTACGGACTTTTATAACCGTAGATATTTTACGGACTTTAATTTATAAATTTAATTTTATAAACTTCGTAAAGAACTACCGGTCTATAAAGTTTATAATATATTTAATATCGAAATAGAATTCGTAGAGTTAACCGTCTAGTTCTACGGAGACCTCGATAATAATATAATAGTAACTACGGAATATATAACCGCGGGTAGGTTTATTAATAGAGGTAGACTTAATAATTTATTTCGTCGAGAAAGTAATATTTAGCGGAGCGGAGTTTAATAAAGAGGAATCTAATAAAGCGGAATTCGCTAAAGCGGAAACGGGATAAATTATTATAATCGAAAATCGATATTATCGAATATATTTATATAGTTTATTATTAGAAGAGAAGGGCTAGTTATATAAATAGTAAATTATTTTATTAATAATATCGGTTACTTTAGTAGTAAAATTTTAACCGATAAAAAGATTATTAACCGTCTCATTATAATATTTCTTTAAATCGACGGCGTTATTAGTATATTTACTAGCCTACGTTATACTTTAATAAAAAGTATCTTCTTAATTATTATAGTAGTTACTTTAGTTTTTATTATAAAGACTTTCGGTCTAGCGGAAGATTTCTATAAATTAATTTTCGTTATAACCGATATTTTTAATAGTTTCTTAGTCTTTAATATAATAAACTCTTTAGGTTAAAAAGAGTTTCTTAAAAGAATTCCTATTAAAGTCTTTTTTTACTCCGGAGCCTTAGTTTTAGTTCTTAAAAAGAAATATCTTTTAACTAGGTAACGGATTTAAATTTTTATTTATTATTTATAATTACCTTCCGGGAGGCGGTAAATAATTGGAGTTCTATTATTATTATAAGTTAACGTTATTTTAAGAAGAAGATAACGAAAAAGGTCTATATAAATTATTTCCGTAGGAAGTATTATTACTTTTATAAAGAGGTATATTATTATATAAAGGTCTAAAGTCTTCGGTAGGACGATAAAGAATAAAAAGTTAACGAAAGTTCTAAAAGTTTTAATATTAATTATAATATTAAGGTTAATACTATCCGTAGCTACTACTATTACTATTACGGTTCGGCGGAACCGATCGATTATATTTATCCGACTTTTAGGATACTAGAGCCTATTATTTATATTTATAATTATCGAGGCTCGTTAGAAAGTTATTAATAATAATATTATTATCGGGCCTCTTAATATCACGCTATAGTTTAAAATTAATTCCGTTATAAATAATATTAAGTTAATTTTATAATAGTAATATTCCCGTATCTTTAGTAGACCTTAAAATCTTCTATATATATTTACGTAGTTTACGACGGTTATTAATATCTTTTATAAAATAGTATTCCCTAAGAATAATATCGATAATTATATTTAATAATTCCTTAAACCTTCCCGTTAATAGCTAGGTCTATTCCGTAATATTAATATTAATAGCGCCGTATTTCGATAATCTCTTCTTAATATCTAAAAGCTTAGCGGTATATTATTTTAAAATAATACCGCGGAGGTAAATCTAGAGATTTTCATATATAATAGTACTTTTAATAATTACTAGGTCCTTAACTCGCTCGATAAAGAAATATATATCGTAGAAATAAATATCTTTATTAGTATACTCGAGGCTAGACCCTATATTAATAGATTTATTATTATATATAAAGTCGAAGAATCCGAGTTTAATTATATTTTACTTCGATATAATAGAAGTAATATTATCGCTTTAGAGGCCTTATAGACCCTACGGTTTTAATAATTTAAAAAGGCCTATTAAAGATACTATTATAAAATTTATAATAAAATTATAAAATTTTATAAACTATATTTTATTAAAGCCCGTATTCGCTATAATCGAGGATTATTAAGATCGTTAATTAGGTCCGAGGGGTTTTTAATAAATTACTTTTTTTATAAAAATCTATTTAATAGAATATCTTAATAACGATATCGAATATAATAATAACGAAGAAGGCGCTTATTTAAAACTCGGCGGGGACGAAGGAGGTATATTCTCGATTAATACTAATACTTTAAAAGATTATCGAGTCGCTTAAATATTAATTTAGAAGTATATTATAACGGTATAAAAAATAATAATATTAATAACTTAATCGTTTAGCTAGCTCGGTATCTTTATAAACTTTAATTATACTCGTTACTCTCGAGGATTAAAACTACGAAGGGGTTAAATAAGTTAGAAATTCTATCAAATAAAATAATTAATAATATAACGAGTAATATCGTCGACCTCGCCGGTAAAAGTATAGCCCGATTATATAAATTCGTCGAGCTAGAATATTAAGACCACGGTATTACGACTAGCGATATTACTAGATACTACGGTAATAATTTTATAGAAGTAAGAAAGTTAAGAGTTAATAAATTAATAATTCTTTATAATTTATTTTTTCGACTTTAAAGATAGAAGCTTAGTACTTTTATAGGTAGATAAAATATAACGAATAATTATATATAGAATTTATATAAGAAATAGTAATATATAAAGATTTAAATAAAGTTAAACCTAGTACGACTTCGGGTTATTTTAGCGGCGCTTCTCCCCTTTAAAGAAAATCGATATTTAATTAATTTTATTAAAGATATAATATGATTTTAGGCGAATTATATAATAAATTCGTTAAAGCCGAAGACGTAGTTATAGTAATATCTATTTTCGTAGGCTAGTACCTCGTAGCGGAAGTCTTTAATAGCCGTATTAAATAGCTAGGTATAGTATTTTAAAATATAGTATTTTTATCCTAAATACTAGTATAGTAGACCTCGGTATAGCGGGGCTACTAGGCTAGATACTTTAATAAAGAAGAAAGAGATAGTATTTTATCCTAACGAAAGAGTAGATTCTATTCCACCGAAATAAACTAGTAGAAGAGATAGGGTGCGGATAATGAACGTTATCGAATAATTCTAGTTCGACGAACTAGTACTATTATAACGTAGTAGCTAGTGGATCGAGACGTTTATCTAATAGAATATAATACTTAATAAGATATTAATACTATTACTATTAATTAATAAAGTTATAGTATATATTTAGTAGTAATAATTAATTAATTAGTTAAGTATTTATTTTGAACGAATAAAGATATTTAGTAGTTTTCGCTGCCAAGGAACTAACTTAGTATAGTAAATACAATATGACCGTAATATCGTTTTAAACAAATAAAGATAATTAGTAGTTTTCGCTATTAAGAAACTAACCTAATATAATAAATACGGTATAACCGTAATAGTTATTATTAAATAAATAAAAGTTATCGCCCCGATAGTATAAGTAGATTGAATATTTAAAGAAACGGTAGTATAAAGGGTATCTTTATAAAACGGTAGCGCTAGTATAAAGAGAATTTTATTAAATCGAAATTACTATAGTAGGAAGCTTCGTTTACATTAAATATTTATTTATATTATTCTAATAAATTAGCCACGAGTATCTTTATAATTCTTAATAATATTAAGTATATATTATAGTTATTTTATAAATATTTATTTATTATCCTCGGGCCTATATCCCTTTTAACGAACGAGGTATTATATAGTTATATTTTTAGTTTTTTTAAATCGACGTTATCGTTTTTATAGTAATTTATCTATTTCTTATTCTTCTTCGTTATCGACGATAATTAATAACGGAGTTTTAGTATATTTCTTATATAGGTTCTCTTTTTATCTAGTAATAAATTTAAGGTAAACGACCGAAACTATATTATAAATAAATATAGTAGGTAGTAGTTTAAGACGGTATACGAGCCTACCGATATATTTAATAATTTAAAAAGATCCGACGAATTATTAATCGGTCTTTTTAAATAGAACTCCGGCTATTTAATATCTTTTATATAAATATAAATAAATATAATCTCTAATCTTAAAGAATATCGGTTTATAATAAATATCGTAATATTTCTTTATTCGGAGCGACGTAAAGGTAATAATATCCTACGCGTCGATATATTCGGGACGGTAAATAGTAGTAGGGAATATTTCGACTCGGTAAATTTCTATTATAATATTCTTTATTTTTATAATATTTAATCGTATTTTTATAATAAGATATTATATATTACGGGAGATTTTTATTATTTTTATAATAAAGATTCCTACGTTATAAAAGGCTTTAAGGATATCTATTATATTAAATTAAAAAATATTAAAATTATTAATACGTAATAGGTTAAGTAACTCCTTAATTTTAAAATTATATAAAATCTCGGTAGGCGTTAAGCGGGTATTATTATATTTAATAAAATTATTTAATATAACCGAAAGTTACGGTAATACTATCGGTTATTTATATATATCGACTATTAATAGGAAGTATTTTAGGGTAATTTCGATGACTTTATTTAATTTCTTAAATTATCCGTCGGTCTAAGAGTAATATATAGTCGAATAAAGTATATTAATATTTAACTCCGTTATAATCTACTTTTATAACTACCCGATAAATCGAGTATCTCGGTTATTAATAATTATTAACGGAAGACTTTAATTTAATAATAAAAGTTTTATTAATAGGTAGTAAACTTATTAAAGTCCGCCCTAAACTATTTTACCCGTAATTAATATTATTATTTTATTAAATTTATATATAATTAATATTATATAATCCTCGCCGGTAGAAGCTTTTAGTAGAGCGAGGATAAAATTAATAATAATAGTTTTAAAGAGTTTATACGGCGAGTAAATTAATTATAATAAATTATAAAGTTAATACCTAAGCGTTTAATATAATTAATAATAAAGATAGTATCTAAGATACTTATATAACTTCGTCGATATATTAAATATATAAATATTATATATAAGTTTCTTATAAGTTCTAGTATAGTTAGGATATTTTATTTTATTATAAATTTTCTAAAAAACTTTATACTCTAACGCCGTTAGTAAATATAGACGAAGACTATAATTATATTCGATATCGTCGAAATTAAGTAACCCGTTAATAAGTTTATATAGTAGTTTGGTTATATTCTTACCGAGTACGGTGTTTTTTATTATCGTAGTTATAATCCTAACCTATCGTCCTTTTACTTCGTAACTACTACGTATACTACTTTTGAAATCTTTATTAATAATAATAATATTAACTAGGAAAGTAGTAAATACGCCTAGGATTAATTCGTTTATTTTAAAACGATATAACTAACTAGTAAAACGTAATAAAGTATTTAAAACGATATTCGCTTTATTAGGTTTATATCTTAATTTAATTCGGAACCTTTATAAATATTCCGACGCGCGGATTAATTTAAAGTTCAACTTTTTAGTAGAGGTAATATTTATAAATATCTATTTTACTATATTTATAATAGAAGTATAGTCGGTATAGATAATTATAGTAGTATTAATAGTTTCTATAAAGTAGCGAATCTTTTTTATAATTTAAATAATATTAATTATTTTAAATTCGGTTAACTAGTACCTTATTTTAACCGAGGTTAATTATCTCGATAAAAAAAGAATAAATTATAGTGATTTTTACTTCGGTACTTTAGTAGTATTATTATTTTTAATATAATATATATATACCCCGAATCCCTATTCCTTATTAGTATCTAGATTAATAAATAACGGTCTCTTTAAATTAATATAATATAATATAATAGGACTCGCGAAGAGTTTTTATAAATATTTATAAATATTAAACTCCGCCGGCGTAGGCGTATTAACGAAAGATTTCTTTATTATAAATTTACGAGTATTACCCCGTATACTTTTACTTTATAAATTTCGATAGTATTAATTTAATAATATTTTACGGTCTTATAAAGACTTAATTATTACCGCGTAATATAAAATATATTATTTTAGGTAATTTATTATTCCGAGGTAATACTTTAGCGCTTATAGTATTCGGGGAAATTAAAAATTCCGTATAATTATTAATTTATTTTTAGTTATAATAAGGCCTAAAATATTAATATATTAATTTAATAACTAGGCGAACGAATAATTAAAGAAAGACTTCTTAATAAAAATATAAACGTTTATATTTAATAATATTTAGAATACTAGCGTTAAATACTCGACGTATTTTAATAAAGATTTAGAGAAGATAATAATATTATTTATATATACTCGATAGAATTTTCGGTATAGATATAGTATATAGTTAATTATTCGTTAAATATAAATAAGCGAGTTCCGGTAGTTTATAATAAAGATATTAAATATCTTTTACTCTTTATATATAGTTATCGTAAAACGATATCGATAATATCGCTTTATTTATTATTAATAGAAGAAGGCTACCGCGTCGATAGTTAAAATATATATAATATTTAATAAAAGTATTAAGATCTTAGTTTAAATAAGGACTAGATAAATATTAAATATTATTATTTTATTAAGAGTTTTAATATCGATAATTACGCGTCTTTTAAAACCGGAGGTAGTATTTTTTTATACGACGAAATAAGGGAAAGAAAACGATATTATTATAATTATTTATTTTATTCGGCCTTACTAGTATAGTTTATTAAAAACACCGTTAATAATATTTTTATTATATTTTCTTAATGGATAAATACGAGTTTAACTAGCTTTATAAATCTCTTTTTAATTATTAATAAAAGAAATCTTTATTTATTCGGATTTTAGGATATTCGTTATATTTTTAATATTTTTCTATAAATCTAGAAATGAATCGACGACGTCGGTAATAATAAAGGCGGAAATATCGTCTTTATAAATCGTAGTATTTATAAGATATAGAGTTTCTAGTTTAGATAAATAAATATTCGGTATCGCGGAAAGTTTCGGTACCGCGGAAGCCTCTCGTAAAGTTTATTTCGATAAAAACGAATAATACTTTAATGAATTTAATAAAGTGAATATTAAATTAGAAATTATAAGGCCTAGATAAATAATATTCGATATTATCGAATTAGATATATAGGGAGTTATTATTATATTAAAAATTACTACTATAATAAGACCGGCCTTAAAGTAGGATTTAATTAAAAGTTTCGATACTAAAGTTTTAAGTAACCTTATAACTAAGTTAATATATAAAGTATTTATTTAAAAGTATTTAATTATTTTATATTTAACTATTTTCCCTAGCCTAGTATATCGGTTAATAATTATAAAAAAATCGATATTATTCCGGATTATAATTTTATCTATATTATAATTAATAATATACGCGGTTATTATTAATATATTAAACTAAGATAGTTTAAATAATAGATTACAATTATAAGATAAATCCGATTTTATAGATTTAATTATAATAACTATATCTAAATATACTAGTATAATATAGCGGAATTTATTAATTATAATAATATTTATTCTAGCGCCTTTCGTAATTATAGAAATAAAGATCTCGAGATTATTATAAGATATAATAGTAACGAGATCTTTACTAGTATTAATTATAATTTCTTCCGGCTTTATAATATCGATACCTATTAAAATTTTAATAAATAAATTATTAACGATATATAATTCTTTAGTAATTAAAGCGATTTTACCGTCTTTACCGGGAATATATATATAAATAATAACGAATTTATTAATATCGTAGTTATTCGATCTTAAACTACGGACTTTCATAATCGTAGGTATTTTACGGACTTTAATTTATAAAGGAGGGGACGGTAAAAGGGTAACTCTTTTCTACTTCCAATTAAGGCGTGGCCCCGTCGGGTTTAGCGCGGCTTCTTTGGATAAAGCGCTATATATCGCCCTACCCGCCGCTTTCTTAAAATATAAAGACCTATACCGCTCGCTACTTTCTTACTTCTCTTTATTTTTTTTTTATATCTCTTAGTCGTCCTCTACTTTTTTTTATATTATAAGAGTCTACGCCCCCCTCTTTTATATATTAATTTTTACCGAGTATCGCCGATCCTTATATTTGGATCTTTATATAAAGTATTGTACTAGTGGCCTTTCTCTTAGGGATTATATCGTTATAACTTTTATCTTAGCCCTCTCTTAATTTATTTATTTTATTTTACAATTGGAGCTAGTAATATAAACATCTTATTTAATTCGCCTTTTTGTGTATCCTCCTCTACCTTATAGGCTAGCTCGAGATAACTCTTTTTTTAGGGTATCCTAGACTATTTCTTCGCTCGGCCCTATTATTTTAGATTCTTTTACCCTCTCCCTTCCTTTACCCGTTATCGTTTCACTACCGTTTAGTTAATTTATAATCTTACTATAATATTAGTTAAGAACTTTTAGCTTACGAAATCTTAACCCCTCTCTCGAGACTCTATATAACTAATGAAAGGAATAACTCGGGCGTTCCATATATTTATTTAATTATATTAATAGGGGCCTTACCTTAGCTATAGTCTAAGTGTAACGTTAAATAGTAGTAAGATAACTGAACTAGTTAATGAAATCGGAGGAGCGTAGGCTTGGTCTTAATCGATAACGGTTATTACGTGTCTACCTAGCTGCGCTCATAAAGATACTATAATAATATCGTTCTAGTAATATGGCCCGAGACGGTGATCTTACTTTTCGTTATAGATCGGGGAGGGCGCAGTGTCTCTAACCCGTTATAGAAATCCTAGCGCGAAGATTTAGGTAGTAGTAGTAGCTGACGTAACTCGATAGATAAATATCTCTAAAGGGTATAGTAAAGACTCGGCCGATATTAGGCTCCTAGAGGTGTGATATTTTTATATACCCTTCGGCCGAGCTCTTTTCACCCGCGCTAGTTATAATACTAGGTTCGAGCTCGTAACGGTAATAGTCTTAGTTATACCGGTGCTAAGCTATATAACTATTAATAGCGAGGCGTTCTACGAGGCGTTCTACGAGGCGAAACGTTAGGATTATCTAGTTAGTTATTACGGTAAAACTCGATAACGGTATAGGGTTAAGAAGGAGATAGGGGATAATTAAATATTAAAAAGCGAGATTTTAAAGAAAAATTACCTAAATAAAGTCTCGAGACGTAAATCTCTTCTCTACCGAGTATAATAAAATAGGCGGTATAGCCGATATATTATAATAGTCTTAACTTTAAGATATAAACCGCTATAACTAACGTATTTAACTAGATATAAACGTTTACGAGGGGCGTAATAGGAATTAAATTATATATAATATTAATTAAATACGAGATTCTAGCGGCCGGAAGCTATACTAGTATATATAATTTAATATTAAATAAATAACTAGAGATCGGCGATCGGTAGTCTTTAAATAAAGAGAAAAAAGTAGGATTTTAAATAAAGAAAATTATAATAAATAATTTACTAATTTTTATATATATATATAACCCGCTTTCTTTTATTTTATTATAACTAGAATTTCCCTCCTAGACTTTTTAATTAAAGAAGATTAGATTTTACCTAGATCCTTTAATTAACTTTTATACTTATATCCTATAATAACTTTTATTAATATAGATTCCGTTTAATTTTATTAACCTTTAACTATGGTAGATTTACGTAGCGACGGGCGGTTTATAATCTTTAACCTTTATATCCTTATAGTTTATAGAAAGGGTAAGAAAGCGAGCGAAAATCTCTAAGATTTCGATTTAATCGAATTTCTAAATATAACTAGGCCGCCGTCGTAGGAGCCTATAAATTTATTTTATATCCTAATAGCGAACCTCTATACTAAAAAAGATACTAGAGGTATAATTTCTTATTATTATAATTTAATAAATATTAATTAATAATTTTAGGTCCCTCGAATATAACCTATATTAAAGGCGGTTATAAAAATAATAATACTCTTTTATCTCTCGAGGAATTATTATTCGGTACTAAAGAAATCCTAAAGTCGTAACGAGCGGGATCGAGTATTAAATATAGAATTAAAAAATTTAACGACGCCTTTAAATATCTTATCCTAGAAAGTTACGATTACGCTTTTACTTCGGGACCGAGATAAGGTAGAGACTAAAATAAAAATATTAACGATAATAATAACGTCTACTTTAGAAGCGACGGCTCGATTTCTAATAAATAAATTAAAAAGTAATACTCTTTTAATACTCTACCGACTTCTCTAATAGGTTTAAAAACTAGGTACGATTCTTAAAACCCCGCTCGTTAATTTTTATATTAATAAATAACGCCTACCTAGATATTTTATACTTTACGAGAAAATAAAAGATTTTATTTTTAATCCTCCTTTACTCCCTAATAGCCCCCTCTCGTTAATACGCGATATAAAAACTTACTTTAAAGATACTAAACCTTATTACTCCGGTAAGGGAAAAGAGAAAAAAGATAAAGAAACGAGTTATAATATAAATAATATTATCCCCTACTCTCTCCGATCGTTTATTATAATATAGAGTTTAATATACTTTACGAACGCCGAGCCTAATATAATTATAAATACTACCGATATTCGAGGTTCCTCTAAGCGCATAGTAATTATTATAAATTTAAATAATAATAACGAAAGTATATACCCGTTAGAGAAGGCCCGGTATATAAGTTAGTACGTAGCTCCTAGTCTTTATAGGCGCGTCTAATAACTCTCGAAAAACCCTATTATAATTAACGAGATAGACGATACCGACGATAATTTAAGCGACCTCGAGTTCGTATAAATCCGATCGTAATTTAAGTTTATCTTCCGACGGTCTCCCTCTCCGCGAAACTTCTAGTAATACAAGAAAATAATAAACTTAAATCGATTTAATAAAGTTAATAATAATTAAGGTATACCCTCTAGTATATTTTTAACTAATACCCGGGATTTCTTTTAATATACTTTAGATAATCCTCTCGTAGTAAAGGATAACGAAGAAAAAAATAACGAAACTAGTAGTTCTACTAGGGCTACGAGTATAAATTTTAAAATTAATACTATATACCTCCAAAGCTCCTACCCGAGGTAATAATTAAAGATATACGGTTATTTAAATTTTATTACTACCGAACCTACCTCCTCGTCTCTTAATCACTTTATCTCTTTTAGTATCGCCTTATCCTACGATCGAGTTAAATAATCTATTAATAGAGGTAATAACGGAGTAACGGCGACTATTTATCCTCTTTATATTATTACCGTCCCCTAACCTCTTCCCGAGTAGTATTAGGACTAAGGAGGTTTAATATTAAATAAAGAGGAGTAAAAGATTATAAAAATCGTTAATAAAAGACGAAGGGGAAAGAGTTATAAATATAAAATATATTAAAAGAAAATATAATTACTCGAAAACGAGTTAGGAAATATATAAGGACTACTATAACAATTTAAAGCGAAATACTAGGCGTAGCGGGGAGGTAAACGGGGAAAACCGGTATATATAAATAAAAGTCGGTAACTATTAGTTAGTATTATTATTCGTAGAAGAAATATATATATTCTTAATTTTATTTAAAATAATAAGAAGTTTTTAAGTCTTTATTCTTTATTTCTTTCTTTATACCCTATTACGTTCTAAGACCGTTTCAAAGTAAAAAAAGAGTTATTAACGAATTTATAGTCTTTATTTAGGTTACTTTATTATAACTCTTCTTTATTAATCTTTCTATAAAGTAACTCTCTAACTCTTCGCTCGGAGAAGAGGTTTCGATAAAGTATATTTCTATCTCTTAGATATTTATCTTTTATAGATATTATTCGGCTATTAGAAAATATACTTTAATTTAAATTCTATAATCTTTAGTAATATTATTTTTACCTAGGTTTAATACTACTTTAAACCTCGAATATCTAGTTATTATAATTTCTACTTTAATAACGAATGTCTCTAATATTAATAATAATCTTATCTTAATAATCGTCTCCTAAACTCTAATATATTCCTACTCTTTATATTTAATTTATTTACTAGTAACGCTACGGGATAGATAACGAAATCGATATTTATTTTCTCTCCTAATTTATTAATTTATAGTGGTCCTCGGTTTTTATCTATATATAACGTACTTAAGGCACCGAGAGTATTAGTAATTAAACCAAGATATAAAAATAAAGATACGATATATAAAGATTAATAATAGTGGACCTTTATTAATTTAAATTTATTTCTTACTAGGGCTAGAAATATCTTAACTTCTTATATATTCTAGCCTAAGAATCGGGTCCAAAGTATAATAATTAATCCATAGATATTTACGAGTATAGCGACGAGCTGAAAATACCTAATCTCTTTTAATTTTAAATCCGCTAGTTATAAACTTATAGGGAGTTTAAATTCATATATAATAATATTTTTAAATCCCGCTTTTATTATTTATTTCTTTAGGAGTTCTCTAGAGATTTTTAGAGTAAAACCTACTTTATAAACGGTAACCTCTTAATTCGCGTATTATTTTCTAATATTACTATCTTCGGGTAAAAACTCGTTATCGCTTTATATATCTACTATTAGTTCTTAATATTTTATTTAATCGTTAGGTTTATAGTACCTACTCCGGGGTTAAAAACTATTAAAAAATATAATAAAATATTAGTACTAGTTAAGTTTATATATTTAAAACTCTATTCGAATAATCGAGGCTAGTTAGCGATACTACCGTTTATAATATAAATATAAATAAGATCAAAATAATTAATAAGAAAGATCTACGGTAACTCGATATTATCGATAATAAACTAGGAGAACGAGGTATTAATATTATAATAACCTCCTTCCCTAATTAATATAAATAATTATATTTAAATATTAGCCGGTATCCTAGGATAAGAGGTTTTAATCTTAATCTAATATCTTTAATAATATAGGAATACGTTATTATATTAGTTAAATAAAATTTAGGTCCGTACCGGTAATCTAAATTAAATTAATTATTAATCTCTCTTAAGGAAACGGCGACGACTGTAGATAATTATTCGGAATATTTATTTCGGTAGACGGGTACTAGTCCGCTATATTATAAATTTAATTATAATTATAAATAATAAACTATAGTATTTTAAGAGACAACCGACCGACTTCTATTACCCAAATTCCTAAAATTATAAATACGCTTCGCGCGTCTCTATTAATATAATTAGGGGTTAAGATCTTATTTATTTTAATTTTTATATTTAATATCGTTAAGGTTAATCCTCCTACGAGAGCGAAGAATAATTATCCGTTAAAAGTTAATCGGAGGACGTGGTATTAAAAATCGAGGTTTTTTAAATATTATTAATAACGCTTCTAAAGATATATTCTTTCTAAGAACCGACCGGTCTTACTCTTCTTATAACGAGAGTATCGTTATTAATTTATATAGTATAAGGGGGCCGGTGTCCGGTAACTAATTTTATTATTCGGTAAAATATACTCTATTATTTATTAATATTATTCTAGGCTTCTAGTTAGCCCTACTTACTTCCTATATAATAAATATAATAACGACGGCTATTCTCGTACTCGTATACTATAATACTTAATATAACGGATATAGTATCCGACTCTCTAATTAACGTTAGGTGAGTATTTATAAAATTATAAATTAATAGGACCTAGGTATATTCTAAGAAAGTTATTAATTATTATAAATGGATGAGACTTATTTCCCTACTACCTCGTTTAGTTATACGGTAATAAGACTTAGAGCCCTTTTAATTACCTCCGAGTAAATTATAATAATAGTATCTTTATCGCGCGCGTTATCTAGCGATCTCGGGGGCAGGACGTCTACTAATTTAATAATATTTAAATATAGTAAATATATATTATTATACGACGAGACTTAAATTTATATTATATTTCTTATCTTCGGCTCGTCCTCTTAACTCTGGCCTAAACTATCGTTATTCTTTATTTCTATAATTATAAACCTTTATCCTATTATTATCTTTACGATAATTTTTATATATATATTTATAAGTTTCTACTCCTCGCCGTCTTCGGCTTTATATAAACCGTTACCGTTAACGTAAAGAGTTTCTAGATTTTAGTTTTAGAGTAAATATAATAAATTTATACCGTCGTTAATACTATTAATAAATTTAAGTCTTAAAGAGACTTTATAAAATCTTTATATCCCCCTCGATCTCTTTAGGAGTTAAGTCTATTTTAATAAAACCGAAGCGAGTTATAAATATATCTATCTCTTAAAATCGGCTTTCGTTATAGTTTTTCTCTTATTTATATATACCCTCTCGTAGGAGGACTAGATTAGAGATCTTTATATTATAAATCTTAAGATATATAATATTTTGGGTCCGAGAAAGAGGAAAGTACCCGTTATTTATAATTAACTAGTATAATAGTCGTCTCGACTTAATTAAATAAAGGGGTCTAACGCTACGAGACGGATTAACGGAACTATTATACTAGATTATTATATTGGATATAACTATATCGAGAATCTCTAAGAATACTATATTTAATAAATTTACTAGGATATTTCGGATTCTTTACTAAATTTAATATAGTTAGGAAATTATTATCTTATTTATTTAATTATTTTTAGATTCGTATTAACGATAGTGAATAACCTCGTTAAATCATTTACGCTAACGAAGACTATAAGAAGAGAATAGTTAGGAAATAGGAATATTTATTAAATATTATTAATATAAATCGAGTATATAATTTATATTAAACGATTATTAGTATCGTTAACTAGAGTCTTTAAAAATTATAAATATCCCTTTAATATAACGCTACTTTAATTTATTAGAAAAATAGTTTTTATATAAAGATTACCGAGATCGACTCCGTATTTTAAAACCGAGGTTATAAGTATAATAACTACTATTACGAAGTATATAAAGAAAAGAGATTTAAATATAAGAGCGTTTATCCCCGTAGATATTATTATATCGATTAAGAAAGAGTGATACTATCGAGCTCCTAAATTATAATTATATAATTATAATATTTAAATCCTAGTCTTTACCTCCCCCTTTTTTTATACTTTCGTTAATATTTAGTTATCGTTATAATTATTAACTATCTAATAGACCGAATTTCTATATAATAATACGATTTACTATCGCCGTCTTTTAAACTTATTTTAAATACTTCTTTTAAATTATAATAGTCGGTCTACTATCTTTTAGTTTATATTTTATAGAACTATTAATTTATTCCCGGATTAAGGAGCGGAAGATCGTTATTTTAAATAAATATTATAATTTTTAATTTATCTTTTAAGACGGCCCCGAATTTCATAATTAATATATAACTCCGTTTTATTATATTACTACGCTTGAACTTTACTTCGAGTCGGACTATAACTTAGGTTATTTTTACAATAATATAATTAAATAATAAAGTTTTATTAGACTATAACGGGCCTTAGTAATAATATCTTTAATAAAAGCGAAACTCTAATATCTAGGTTAATCTTTTTTTATTAAGAGTATAATATTCTCTATTATATAATCTTTTAATACGCGGGCGGCGACGGCCTTCGGTAATTAATATATACCGAGGTTATAAAAAGGCCCTAGTAAAGAGAAATTTAAAATAATATTTTAAAACTTTCTTTACTTAGGATTTAAGGCCTTTAATAATAAATAAAGTTAAATAATTAATAGAATAATCTTTCTTTAATAACGCCTAGATATTACTTTTTTAGAATATTAATATACTAATAAAATCATATTATATTAATATTATAAAGTAATTATTATTACGATAAATATACTTTGAAGGTCTTATTAGGTATTTATATATATAGGTTTTTATTATTTCGAGTTAGTATAGTAAGAGTTCCGGCTTATTTTTATTTAGCGATATATAAGTATTTAGATATATTACGGCGGGTTAACCCTAAAAGGATATTATTATTATAATTTATTATTATTCGATAGTACTACCTAAAGATCTCTCTTTATATATTTAAACTAGTCTTGTCCGATACGATTTCTTATCCGTAGAAATCGATCCTCGAAGCGTTCGATAAAGGACCCGAGAGTTTTAGAATCAGGGTTATTTTCTTCTACGAAGTACGTTATATAGTCGGTTTAACCCTTTAGCTCTTTAGAGGACGATAGTCTTCCCTTAAAGATACTAAAGAACTTCCCTATTTACTTCCTCTAGTATTCCTTTATTCTTATATTATAAATACTTTTTAGGTTCTTTCTCTTCCTTTTTTATTCGTCTCCCTTAAGGCCTAGTGTTTTCGACGATATATATCCTATCTCTTATCTCTTATTGGATAAACGAACGGGAGTGAGCTATATTTGGTTAGTAGTTAAATAGGAACGGACTTAAATAAAGGTACCAGAGTTCTATACCTGTGCTCGAGGAGTCGTAGAGTTTGAATCGATGACAGTTAGATATGGAAGACTAAAGGCAAGGAGAAATCAATCTTTATGATGATAGGAGAGTGAGCTAATCTCAGCTAAGGATTGTGTGGCTCTTCCGAAGCAGGGACGCTGGTTCTGCGCTGGACGATAGGATCGTTGGCTCTTCTTAGCCCTTCAAGTGAGGGATCTCTTTTAAACCCCTTGTCTATTCTAGAAGATCAGCTTGGCTTTCGGGTCCCCTAGGAAAGGTGTATTACCATTGAAAGGGAGGACGTACTAGTATCCGCATCGGCGCGTTGATGTGACAGCACCTGCATGAAAACGCCTCGAAGGTCTAGCGTCTTTGGGGATGCGTCGATGTGACTGCGACTCCGATAAGCCTTGGACGACGCCGCGATTGCCTGACAGTAAGTCAAAACCTGATCCCTCTCCACTCTCATCGGCAAACCAGCGGTTGGCGGCCTCCATGGCGTTGCACTACAGGGAAAGAGAGTAATGGATCTGCACTCCAAATTTGCACCTGCTAATGTTGTCCTCGCAACCTAAGCTTCTTCTGAATATGGCCGCTGCGGTTAGTAGGAAAATACGACCGAGCCCAAGGCGTTTACAGGATGTCTTACGGGCTTTGAGATGTAAAGGCTACTCAGGGAAGAGCGGATCCGCCAGGAAACGGGTTGAGGTTCCATGAATAAAGGGTGAGCTGTGAGCTGTCCCATCGTCATCTCATTCGATTCCCATCTCAAATATTGAATTACGCCAAACTCATATCCTGTCCGGTAGCTGTCTGATTCAAAGTCTACAGTGCAGATGGATTCGAACGGTAGTAAGTAAGTTGCAATGTTTCCAGACAGTAATAGTGATAGACAAGCAGGTTCCGCCGCCGCAATTAATACATCCAAGACTCCGAGCTATCAATGGCTATCGCACGGCTCAATGACTATACTCGCATTACGGCACCTTACAGATTGGGCGGTACCATTCTCTCCGACAAAATATACTTTGCTAACTCCGCCGACTCCAGTCTCGCTTTACCTAACTATGGCTCTCCGGAATTCAGGAATATTATACCATGATTTCATGAATTTTGCTTGTTACTTCGGGTCTGTGTATGAAGCACAATGGTCGCCAAAGACTGCGTGGGTCATATATTACTTGGCGGCGGACGCCTAGGGGTGCGTTAACGAACTTCTTGATAAACAGTTCGAGGCAGGAATCACTAACGTAAGTGCTCCGTTCAATATAAGATGTAAGTGCTTAAGTGATTTTAGGGAATCACTTAGTTGCTAGGCTTTCTTTGAAGGGCTTCCTGAACACTTCGCTATTACAGGTAAAGATCATGTGGTGCAGGAACTCAATATTTGAAGGAGATCTTTGCTAAGATGCGTATGAACAGCTTGTATAATCTGTATTTAACATCTTCTGCCATTGAAGCTTTTAGTTAGCCACATTGAGTGTTTGGTGAAATAATCGTTGATAGTAAATAGAAGATGTTATTAGCGAATACATTCTTTTATGGAATTTGCGGAACGAGAACTTAGATAATGGATTTCCTTACGTATAACTCTACCAATGTAGATGCTAACGAAAAATCACTGTCGAAACTTCAAGATGGTAGTCTCGCCTAGTAGTGCGTTGACGATAGATTGAGTATGAATTATAGAATAAAGGAGAGAGTAGCCAAAGAACGTAAGATGTGGCCGAACGTTAACGGTACTGCGAACACGATTATTGTAACTTGAATAAAGAGAGTAGGTAGAAGTAGGCTTAGGTCGAGACGCGGCCGATAGAACAAGATTGCTTTCAGGTGCCCGTTGTGTTATGGAGTCAGCGCCTTCGTACACGTCTGTCCTAGTAGCCGCCTAACCGCTTTCTCTGCTATATCGTCTCTTGTCCTACCGTTGGTGTGATGGGTTGGGACTAATCCCTTTTGACGCTATATACTCCAACTAACGGAGATCGACGCAGTCAGCCAGTTTGGGCCACTCCGTCTCTAGTAGTATGCGTACTGACACCAAGTTGTCTCCCTTGGAAATTAAATCGAGGGTGAAATCGGTCATCTAACGCCGCCAGCCTGGTGGTGGCGAGATATATAAGGATCGATGAGGATCGCCGGAACTGAAGGGATTTCCATAGGCAATACTAACTGCAATATATTATCAGAACGGAAATTTCACGATATAAAATTAGTAAGAGGGAAGAGCGGCAAGGCTGCCTACGATCGGCAGTATATTAAGATTCACTGGAATTAATATCGACCTCTCCCCTCCCTAGTATACTACGATCCTCTGGTGTTTGGGTCTTTAATATATTTAACGCGTACAGCTCTCTAGCGTTATTAGTATGGCGGCTTAACGGCTTCCTTGATATTGATATAGATGGGCTTCTCCCGCTAATATCACTATTGAGGATACGTATTAATTCGTTTGATGCTTCGTCCGTTACTCTTTTACTATCCTTAATCCGAGCTCGAATAATAGTGTACTTAACGTAAACGCTACGTAGCGAGAACTGGATACTGATGAGCAGTAGAAGGCTCTGTAATTCTCGTTAGTACTATCTTTAATCTTGAGATTTATTTCTTACTATAAGAAGTATATGTCCAGTCGATTATAACTTCTACCTAAATAGAGATACCGACGCCGTAAAGATAACTGCAGAATAAAGTATAGGAATTATAAGCAGACTTGATGTCCATTTCTAACAATCGTAGTAAAAGGCCTACCAGTATATCGAACTAAAGAGCAAATACTCCAGAAGGCTTGCACCGAAACTAGTCCAGAAATGAAATATGTCGTTATGCAAGCTGCAGTGCGGATCAGTATATACGGGTTCCACGGTGCTGGTATAAGTATACCGGATGAAAGGCAGAAATTTTAAGAGCGTAAGGATAAGAATAGTAACGGGACCAAGCTTACGCCACCACCATCCCAAATGAGATATCTGCATGCGGGTAAAAAGCCCCCGCGTGAACGAAAGCTACGGTAAAAGGTAAATATTCGCATTTGTGTATTCCTCTGATAGAAAACCTACCTCTGAGAACATTACAAATGTGATTGAGAAGCGAAGAAGTAGGTTAACAGCAAGCCAAAACCCGTCTCCTAATGGGTCAATCAGTCGATATGACATAGGTAGTATTCGAGCAAGCTTTTACTTACCATCGTCAACCCCTTTCGAGGTGTACAGCACCATGAGAATGACCAGAGCGGAGTCGAACACATATTTCGCTACCATGATCCATGTCTGTAATTGACGGAATAGCTCCTCCCAACCCAAGCGCTTACGCTGCCAATGCAGGGAAGGGATTGCCGCAAGATCAGCGACGAAGACACAAATAAGAACGCTTAGGTAAGCTGTCGGTGAGACTCTTTCCATAACAAGAACGACAGAGGATGTGAGCGTGCAAGGGAGACTGCAGGAGACAGAGCGGTGCCTAATAAACGGGGCGAAGAAGGCAAGCGAGGCAATATGCAGGAAAGCTGTCCAACACGAGGCTGCAAGATCCATGGGTTCTATATAGGAGCTGGCATGAACATATGGTTCCTCCTTCTCTCCCTGTTCGTAAGCCCACATTAGGCGAGATCAGATATCAGAGACGAGCGGCGCTGATCATTAGGCCTTTTGTCCTTATCCCATCGGCTGGCAGGATGCACATTCCGGAGCCAACTAAGGTCCACCCTGGCGCTTGTGCACGACTGATACCCTAGATGGCCAGACTGGTGGATAATTTTGTGGAGTCTCATGTTTTAGGAGCCGTGTACGCCGAGAATGCTAACCCATAACCGAACGGCTAGACGGACGTCGGTTCCCTCTCTCCCTGTTCGTATTACAATCAAAGGACTAAGGACGCTGATCTTCTCGTCAGCGCATGGTGTCCACAAAATTGACTCGAGATACTCCTGCTTTCCTTGGTCATTGCTCTCCACGAGCAATACCAAATGGCGAAGTGGAAAACATGGCGCGCTAGATGGAGCGATCTGGCGGGGAAGTGGGTAGTCCGCCGCACTAAAGCATAGCGAAATGTCTCTGTCCATTTCGCTCAGACGCGCTAGCTGTGCTAGGGTCCCTCCCTTCTTTTCCTCAATGCACATACTTTCCCACCTTTTTTTCAGTTTGCACGAGCTCTCTACGGTCTTTCAGTGAATTATGGCTGGTATCCATGCAGAAGTAACATTACTCCGACGCTCGATCTTATCTGTCGAAGCTGACGACCAAATAACAGCGCAAGATTTCACTCCGCAATGGATTCCAGAACCTTGCTGGTATCATCCGCAGCTTCGACCAAGTGAGGACCCCCTCTGATTGATCCAATTCGTCCCTGATGTGTTTCCAACAGCATCTGGCGTGTGATCTTGAACGGCTCGGAGAGTTGTTGTATATGGATATGGACTCAGGACTTTCCCAGCTTCGAGAAGGGCTACCCCGTATACTCAAAAAACGAACGTCTTTGGAGAAGGCCGGTGATTGCGCCCCATTCTTTGAGGCCTATAGGTCGCCGAAAGGAAAGGCGCTCTCGAAGGAGAGCGTTCACAGATTGGCTGCACTCGCTAGCAGCTTTCCATCGGGAGAAGAAGCCAGCCAAAATGAGGTGGAGTTGGAAAAAAAATATGCGGCCGATCCTAAATCGTTCTGGGATCTGCTCTCACCGCCTCAAGAATCGAGCACTTTATCTATCATCCGCCACATATCCGAGTCATTCGACGAGCAAGAGTCCCTCAATCCCATTCGCCGCAGGATTATACTCAGCATTCTTTTTGAAAGAGTCCAGTCCGAGTCACATCAACTTCAGGCCCATGGCAACAAACTCCAACGAGGACAGACCTACAAAGGTGTTATAAATGACGCGCTACTAGACAGTCTCTGGGATAACACGGACCAGTCAAGGAAGCGGAAAAGGCAAAGGTTCTGTCGAAATGTTCGCGCTGGCGGCAAATGGAAAAGACTTGAGCCTGGAGTGCTAATTGGTCTTGCGCATCAACAAGCTTGGACTACGTGAGCCATTGCTCCGCGTTATGGAATCCGCAACTGATGAATGACGCAGGTGGGAGAAGTCGATGAAGGATGATGAGTTCAAAGCCATCTCTACATACATAGGGTCGCTCCAGTCATATCAGCGATGGAAGGATCTGTCCCCTCTCGTCTTAAAACTTAAGTCTGCCTTCCTAAGTTATCACACCGGAGCCGGTGGACATATTATCCAGTCTTTCTCTGGCAGAAGAACGCGAGCGGGAGAAGATGGGGATTTACATCATCAGAACCGCCAAGGACGGAAGCGACGAGCAGAGTGGTCTTCATTCAATGTACCTGATGACGCACAAGATGCGGCTTTGACGCAGGGCTCCTCGCAACCTCATATTCTAGTGTCACATTCCCACACGGTCTCAGATATGAACGGCAGCCTGCAGGTATTGGCAGAAGTGGCTACTACGAAGGGTCCGGTATCTAGCGGTATGTACTGGCATCTGTGATTGCATCTTAGCTAACAAGCGTCGCAGAGTATTCGCCTCCTCTTGTCGATGTATCCTTTATGAACGATTTCGACATCTCAGCCGGCCCAGTCTCAGTCCCACAACCGCCTCCTCTCGTCGATGCATCCTTTATGAACGATTTCGACATCTTAGCCGACCCACCTACGGTCCCACAACCGCCTCCTCTTGGTGATGCATCATTCACGAACGGGACGAACCATTTCGACATCTCAGCCGGGCTACCTACACAACCCCCTCTTGGCGATTTTTTTGCAGATGCGAGCAGGGATTTTGACCTCCCCACCGGCCAATCTGGGGTATACCAACAAGATTCTATCGACGGCAGCTCTTTCGGAAATGGAATGAACGACTTTGACATTTCGGCAGGCCAAGAGAATGTCTTGAATCCTATAGGCGATGCAAGGTTCCAGCAGCCGATTAATACCTTCTAGTATCAGTAATCGATCGAGGCTCAGGGATACAGATATATACATCGCTTAGTCGTCACAACAGTATGACAAGACAATCCAAGTCTCCCTTGACTTTGACGTTTGTATTAATGTATGTGACACGTCCGAAGAGTAAAGGTGTTCCCGATACAGTCGCGCCTGAAGAGTATCGAAGAGGGATTAAATATGCAGCCTTGCTCGAGTTTCGAAGTGTCGAAACGCCAGACATCCGCCAAACGTTACGTCTGATGTCCTGGTAGGCCAGCGAGAGTTAGCAACGCCTCTAGCTTAAAGCAATGCGAGAATTACCGTCTGAAGTTGTAGCTTCTGAAGCACGGGTCCGACGGCTGCGTCCAAGCCTCCATCGTTGCATCTGTAGACGTCCTGACCCTCCCATTTCTCGAAGCTCGCCCCTTCCTCGTAAGATGCGAAATGACGAAAATCATCCTGGACATCTTTTGGCGGATCCCAGTATTGTAGATGCTCCTTCAAGGACCCGATAGCAGCCATCGCAAAAAGAAAAGGCGTTCTAGAAGTTGTCGGTTATGTATGCTCAATACGTGGCATAAAAATCTATGAGGAGGGGAAGATCTCGCCAAGGACAACCGTAGCTGCGACTCACTATTTGTGGCTTCTTGTAGTAACATGCACTGGAGCGCATACCAGTGATGCCCAAATTCGCTGTAACCTGCCAGAGGTGGGGTTTTTGCTTGGCGGAGGTTCGGTTTGATTACCTCATAGTCTGAACACTTCTGGTGCTTCGCTCCTAATCGCCAGTGGGCAGCTAGGCGAGGTGCTCCAACGTTATCATTGTCGTTTTGCTCCCTGCAATCGAATGTGCAAATTTCTCGCCATTCAGCTTCCCACCGCCCCAAGGTTCTCGACATGGCGGTGATTGTTTTGAGTCTTTCATCGTTAGGCATGGATACAAAGCATGGTTTCTCGCACGCATTTTCAAATTGGCTCATCCCTTCTCTGCTCTTCAGGAATCCTATCAATTCAACCATCGGATTTAAAAAGGTCAGAGCTCGTCTCACCCTTCTGCTGCTTGTTCAATCTTCCTAACACTCTTATAGATCCTGACTTCCGTCAGAAGAGTTCTTCAATTGCCAGCCTTTTAATCTCAACATCCTTGGCTGCCCACCATAAGTTCGTCTACAAAGTCTACCGGTGGCATACTTCGGCCTACCTACATCGGTCTCATTGAGACAGGAGAAGATGCACGTCTACTCCTTACAGCTTGCCTGTCTGAGGTGTTGCCACACGCACCTCGATACCCCTGGGGAGATGAACTGCAAAATCTCGTTCGCAGCGGACATGCATTCGTATATGCCGACCCTGCTACCGGCACCGGAAACTGGGATGATGGCAAAGAGTGGGAATATCTCCGTGATGAAGACGGATTTCGTATCGAACGTCAAGGCTCTAGCAGAGATGGACTTTATAAGAGGTCAATAAGCATTGTTGAAAAAGGTGTCACTCACCATGTTGTGTCCTATTACAAATTGGTGGACGCTGTGGAGTCCTACTCGGAGGAGGCCGGCGTTCTGAAGAGCTTGGAGCGCCCTTCCCAAGACCCCAAATTCAAAGCCTCACAGTTCAGTCCACGCATTGTTGGGCTTTGTGAGAAGACGACAGTTCTTACCCAATCGTGTGCTTAGGAGATAGGCAGCAACGAGCCGTCAACATTCTTTGTTTCTAGAATTATCAAAATTTAGAGGCAACAACATCGCAGCGGAATGTTCTGCCTCATCAATCTTTGTGAAAATCTTCTCCCACTGTCTCCGGTGCGAGCCCACGAGATACCCAGCCATAACAGCATTGGAAATTTCATGTTGCCCACCGCCCTCGCAGTACTGATTTGGTCTGCGTTGTAGACAGGACACGACAAGAGGGTGAAATTGTGGGCCTAGGCAGGCACGGCACGATCTGATATGGTTTCAGATCGACCGCTTCAGATTAGGCGAAGGGTATATAGCTAGTGCGTGGCAGAGGTATCCACCCAGAAGGCAGGCGGTTGAATTAAAATCCTTCTAGCAGTAGGGAAAGAGACTTGTGTAGGTCTTTATATACAGTCCATCGGAAGCCCGAGACCGGCGCACATGGCTTCGCCTTCTCTATATAAAGACAATTGAAAGAAGAGACTGTAAGGACCTATGCAACAGCAAATTCTATATGAGTACTACAAAATTGGCCATTCCATCCCCAACATGTTGTCTAGGCGTCCCCTTAAGAGCCGACTTGAATGCTAGAATACTCGCTAAAAGCACGATGTTAACGGAGTCCAGAAGAAAGAGAAATATCTAGTCCATCCTGAATTGACTTCCTCGACCTCGATGACACTGGTACGTTCTATAGGATCCGTGGTAGCGCGTCGTCCCCAGGGTTTCGCTTTATAGGGGGCAACGGCCGTAAATATCTCTGCTAATGCAACTGGACCCCGCAGCTCGTACTCTCGGCGATAAGGAAACAGGAACGGCAAATATGGCCCTTGATCTGAAGCTGCGCGGGACGCCGCATAATTGCCATCAATGTGGACGATTTGGCGAAGGTCTTGGGGAATAATGCGATCGAACCTTGCCGCGGAAAGACCTTGAAGGAAGGCATGGAGAGAATGGAAATTCCTCAACGCATGCAGATGCTGCGGTTGTCAAATTTAGCGACGTGGGAAAACCAGGTAGTTCGCGTCAACCTGCCTTTGCAACCTCCAGCGCTTTCTTGGCAAAATTCTGACCGACGAGGGCCCCTTCCTGCACGGCTAGGCTCCATTCGTTCCATCCACGACCAACATAGCGATAATTCTCATCGTTGTCCATCATGCTCTGGAGACTGAGATGGCGGAAATTGGTCAGGTCGGAGATTGTGATCAATTCAGCCAGTTCCCAAGGAGGCCTCTCCACCAAGGACTTAAAGGAGCGGGTGTCTGTTGGGAAAATCCCTACCGAAGCCGTGTCAGTGTCGTCTGCATAGAAAATTTGATAGCGCACGGCGAGCACCGCCAGTTGTAGTAATTTCCCCTCGAGCGGTCGATCCTGACTCTGAAGCAACTTCCGAAGTGGCGCGACAATAAAGTCGAGAGCGTGGTAGGATTCGGAGTATGCGGTCAAGCTACCCAGCGATATCCACCAGGATGACGACGCTCGCTCCTGTTGTTCCAGCCGCTGGATGTGAGGCTGCAGGGATTGCCAAAGTGCCAGATAGGCAAACGGATTCTGGCTCCTTAACGCCTGTCATTGAAGTTAGCAGGTGGATCAAGGAAGCGGAAAGTCGAGCTTACAAGTGTTGCTAAAAAGTACCTTTGCAACTGGGCGGGATACATGTTCAGATACGTAGACACCACTGTCGGTAACACATGGGTATGATAGTGGACGAAGTCTTCCACCGAAGCTGCGCAATGACCAAGGGTATATTGTACCAAGTCTTCGAAGGTGATTGCGTGGAATCGCTGCCAACTTTGCCGACTGAGGATAGCCGCGAGACCGTCAGGTGTCTGATTCGCAGTCTGGCGTGGTCCAAAGAGCGGCTGCGAGATTGGAGAAGCGGAGAAGTCGTGGTCCCGGAGGATCCTGTCTCCCTCTTCCCTAAGAGTATGCAGATTGGTCAATCCCAGCGTGTCATCAGATGATGACGCGGATGAGGCGAGAGAGCTTCGGCGCGTGGACGACGCGGAAGACAACAACAGCACCGCTCTGAACATACTGGAGCAGTGGGAGAGGATCAACGTGGCCGTGATGACGCTAGGGAAGTTCGAGGAATGTCTGGTGGCAGGAAGGGAGGAACGCAAAGCGTAATTCAAAGCGTTCAGGGCCCAAATGAAGAGAAACTCGGTACAAGAGGGACAGAATTTAGTAAAGATAATTTTGAGAAAATCTCGCTCGCCCGTAAAGCCTCAATGATGTGAAATTTCTTTGGAAGAACGAGACAGAGGTTGAAAAGACCTCAGTCATATATGCCGTCCCCTGGGAACGCTTGTTGTGATGAGAAGCGCTCTAACGTGATGATGTTCATTGTGGCTTGAAGTCCGCTCTGCCCTCGTATATTCGCTTGGATGAATGGGAAGACTGTTTGATCCATCATCACATTCTTTCGGGCTGGTGGACCTAACTGGGTAAAGGCTGAGCGCATCGGGTCCGTGAGACCCTGCATTTGACCTTTGACAGCTCCCGAATCAGGAGATGGAAATTTGAACACCTCCGGATTCAGGAGCTGTATACCCTTGCCGAACCGGAGACTTTGCGTTATCTCCTCCCATTAATCGTCTAAGCAGAGCCTCCACCAATTTTGACACTTCTCTTTCAAGAATATCTGCATAACCATCGAGGATTCTCAAATCATCCGAAGATCATCTTTCGTCTCGATTCCCGTACCTGGCTCACAATGGGTTTTACGCGAGAGATCGTGAAGCATGGTAAGGGCGATCAGAAGCCAAAGGAAGGGGACGGAATTACTGTCCAGTACTTTGGCTGCCTCTATAACGAGGTGACAGACCTCCCCGGAGAATGGTAAGTTTCGTTCAGCCATCCTTAAAGACAGAAGGTGCCAACACTGGATGTGCCAAACAGCTTCGACTCAACCGAAGGTCGCCCGCCTTTCAAGACGATTATTGGGCGCGGTCATGTTATCAAAGGTCCGGTGGATCGCTGAAGACATGAATCTGGCCCGACAGCGCTTATGCTGACATATTATGAAGGCTGGGACGAAGGCATCATGGAGATGAGCTTGGGCGAGACAAGTATTTTGAAAATCTCAAGGTACAAGCTTCTTCGATTCGAAACCTGCCAGACCTCCCTCGACGAGAGATGGCCGTACTGCATCAAGTGCTGATTCGAATGGGACAGTGATTACGCCTATGGACACGAGTAAGCCACGTCAATATCCACAAGTCATAAAGTCTTTTTACCCACGTATCACAAATGGTATGGACTCATTGATGACGACTATCTGCGTAATAGCGAGTTTCCAGGTTACATCCCTCCAGATTCAGCGTTGATGTTGTAAGTCATATGAACCGTATCGAAACTCCTTCAACTTTGACCGCACGAGACTGATCCATACGCGCATTTCAGTGAGATTCGGCTTTTGGGTATCAACAACGTGATGATTGAGGCTTCTCCAAAGTCTGGTGATGCACAAGCACGAGCATGACTGGATGCGACCCTGACAACAGCAGATACCTCCGATGAGCCAGAGAAGAGCTATACGTGGCCAGTCAGCATCGATATTGCAGGAATATGGGACATCTGCTCTGCGAAATATTGGGCTAGAAGACTAGGTGAACATAGGAGATTCCAGCAGTCGTAAGGCTAACCTTATTGACACTTGATCTTTATACAATCTACTGTCGTCCATCATGTCACCTCTTTTGGGAGGAAGATGCATATTTGACAGTATCGGATGTGAACAACAAGTAGCGTAACCGGCGTATTAGCTTGGCCGGCGTAGGAGACAGGCAGAGAGGTACAACAAATCATGCAGG
>JAABUS010000745.1_pt1 | contig 79723 bp, 71 predicted proteins | sample 5560161 | NCBI WGS metagenome assembly JAABUS01 (sample SAMN10711885, study PRJNA513376) | rock metagenome | isolation source: Antarctica rocks | place: Antarctica: Victoria Land, Trio Nunatak nord | collected 2016-01-04
TTGAAAATGTAGTATCGCAAGAAACCCCTAATAAAACTATGTTTTGATGCTTAGATAAATGGAAAGTCTCCGGTTTAATATTTCATTTCCCGCTGATTTCGCTGATGACGCAGATTCATCCTGGATTTCTTCTGCGCTTATCTGCCTTATCAGCGGGACTTTTTTGAGTCGTTGCAATCAAAATGCCGATTTTAAGAATAGATCACTTTTTTTATATAATGAAGAAATATTGCAGAAGAAAGATGCGCTAAAAAATTACTATACAAACGGGCAAAGCAATCCAAGAAGAAATTCCTTCTTTCCTTAAAATCCTTAGTAATCCAACAAATCGTGGTTCTTAATTCACGACCTTATTTGCACAACTGCTGCTTGCAAAAGCTTCTGGTTTAGCTTTAAAGGCAAAGCCCATTCCGAGTATATATCCCATTGCTTCACGAAGTGCAACGTTGCTTTTAAACTGCGGATTAGTGTTGATGTCTGCATGTACTTCCATGTCTACATCATACTTAGTAAAAAGGTTGCACAACTCATATGCAACCTCAATGCTTTTAGCTACTTCAACAAGCATTCTTTCTTTGATAGAATACTTGTGCCGCGTCTTTTCATTGTTGATGTACATAAAGCCTCCATGACCTTCTCTGAGAAAAACAATTACAGTGGCAAATTCTGTTTCCTGTCCTTTTACCTGGCTGTCAGTGCCTATACAAACCTTTAGCTTATTTCCTGCTAAAGTTTCATTTTTTATTGCCGTTTCTACAGCGTCTTGAATAGGGAGATGAAGAGGCTCTCCGCTGAACTTTCTCCAAAGCATAAATAATGAGTTTGCGCAATTTACCTATTTTTTTTATTTCTATTGCTTTTGTAATATTATTTTATTATTTTTTTGTCATTATTGGTGTAAGAGGCAGAATGTAAATAAGGAGCATTGAAAATAATTTCTAATAGGCTATAATAAAAGAAAAATTTTAATTCTGTTTAAATCGAATGAAAATACAAAAGTGATAATTTGTAAAAAGCAGCCCAAAGATTTGCTGATGAACGAAATGCGTCGCAACTAGAGATGCACAAAGCCAAAGCCTGTACCAAAAAATTGTTACTTTTTCGAGACAATCTATACAAGCATTATTTTTTATTAAAAGAAGGTGAAAAACTACCGGAAGTTTATCAACGAAGTTAACGGATAGCGAAGGTTATCGTAACTCATCATGTCTACTTTTACTGAGCCAACAAGCAGGGGACTTTCAATTCTTAAAGGTATTTTATTTTGGTCGTCGCTTACGTAAACCGTCATTCTTTCACCCCCTTCGAATATTGTTCCTTTCAGCAGCAGCGGTTTAAATTTTATTGCACGAAATTTTCCATACCTTGTTTTTACTGTTACCTTTCCCTCGTAACGTATGTACATACTATAAACTTCATTGTCTAAAAACATAGAGAAAGGTATTTTATCACCCGGCTTGTATTTGTTGAAATCTATGTTACGGGCATAATAAACTGCACCTACTACATCCTGAATACAATTTGGTACTTTAAAAACCCCCCGTGTAGTTATAGCAGTATTAGCAGCCTGGTTGAAAGTAATATTTTCATATTTTTTATAACCGCCTTCATCAACATTGCGAATAAATTTATAGGGTTGTAAAGTAACGGTATCAATATAAGTTTCATACCGGTCCCGCACTTTAAAAATCCAATCGTATTTGCTGTTTGTCGAGCCCGTGCCTGTAATATGATAAACGGGCTTATTGAATAATTTTTCAGAAGAAACAGTAATGTTTGCAGTTCCTGCATTTATATAAAGACCAAGAGCATTATAGAAAACTATCAGACTGATACTCTCACCTGCACGAAAGCTGTTATTACGAATGCCACAAAAATCCTCACCTGCTGTTAAGCGTACAGTTATAGAAAACATTATAACCAACAGTGCAAATTTTTTCACGCTACTTACTTCTGAATAATTTTATGCCTAAAATAAACAAACTCCCTGCCAAAGCAGGCACAACTAAGTTAATAAGCCATATGGTTGTGGCAGTTAATACAATTCCAATAGTATTGGTACTATAGACACCAAATAAAAAAATACTTATTTTTCCTCTTACTCCTAACTCTGCCAGGGCAATGGTAGGTATAACGGCTAACACAAGAAACATTACAGATATTAACCAAAAGGCATTCCACCATCCGATATCTACTTTAAATACCTGTAATAACAGCAGATACTGGACTGTAAAAACCATATACCGTAAAAATGAAATCAGCAATACTTTTAAGAGTTCGCGCAAGGTAAATTCTTCGAGCTTTTGAATAAAGAAAGAGTACCTGGCAACAAATGGAATCTTTTCTAAAAGCCTGATCAGCCAGCTTATTTCAAAATACACAGACAGTAAAGCTATTGTAATGGCAATTGAACCATAGGTTATTGTATTTACTACGGTTAATGACAAAGTAAATACCTGATTTGTTGCACTATTGAAGTGGTCGCTGATTAAAAAAAGTCCGGTTGTTCCTAAGAACATTGTTATAATTAACTGGCTCATGCTTGCTACAAATGTTAGGGTAATAGCCCTTATACGGTTTCCTTCCTTTATATATAGAATTCTTCCTACATACTCGCCTGAACCGTTTGGTGTATTCATAGCCAAAGAGACACTTAAGCCAGATAAGATTGCTCTTAACGATCTGAAGAATGAAATTTGCTGTATATGACTAATAACAGCCTTCCATTTCAATGCTTCGAAGCTCCAGTTAGCAAGCATCAGAAAAATTACCAATACTGCCTTCCATGCCTGTTCACCGAAAAGGGATACTTTTATTTGCTGAAGCGAATGTTGCCAATCCTTTTGATGAATGATGTTTCGATATATTGAAACTGATAAACCAATAAATAATAAGGGACCTAAAAAATAGTTGAAAAATATCTTGAGCCGTTTGTTCAGAATTTTAAAATTTCGCGCAAACGTACAAAATATAATTCCATAACGGTAATAAACACATAGAGACATAGGTTTAATAGAAATTAGAGAAATGCTTATTAAAATTCTTTTGGTTAGTGTTTCTATGTGATTTAAAATTTCTTTTTTGGGATGCCAGCATTTGTTTCTCATGGATCATCGTTGCGACGCATTTCGTTCATCGGCATAACAATATGCAACTTTAGCCTTAACTAAAGACTTCTATTAATTTTTTAATCAGTTCTTAAAGCAGATAAACTATTTTCACAGTTGTAATGATAAAGAGCAGGAATGTAATATTAGGCATTGATCCCGGAACATTATTTATGGGTTATGCGTTGATGGAAGTTACTTCAGGCACCCCTCATCTTTTAACGATGGATGTACTGAAGCTCTCAAATAAAAAAGATGCATATGAAAGGCTTCAAAAAATATATCTTACGGTGTGCGAACTGATTGTAAATTATAAGCCTGATACGTTTGCTATCGAAGCTCCTTTTTATGGAAAAAATGTACAAAGCATGCTTAAGCTTGGAAGAGCGCAGGGAGTGGCAATTGCTGCTGCGATGCAGGCAGGATTGAGTGTAACAGAATATTCACCGAAAAAAGTAAAGCAATCAATAACAGGTAATGGAAATGCAGATAAAGACCAGGTTTGGAAAATGCTGCAGCGTATAATGCAGCTTGAGGAGAAGCCGCAATTTTTTGATGCAACAGATGCCCTGGCAGTGGCTCTATGCCATCACTACCAATCCAGCTCAGTATTAGGTAAATTGAATAAAGGCCTGAAGGGATGGAAAGAATTTATTGCTCAAAATCCGGGAAGGGTTAAGTAAGTCATTGGGCATTAAGTCATTGGGGAATTAGGTCATTAAGTCATTAGGTCATTAGGTGATCGGTCATTGGGCATTAAGTCATTGGGTCATTAAGTCATTAAGTCATTGGGTCATTAAGTCATTATGGTATTAAGGTTACTGCAGAGTTATGGAGCTAATTGCATGTACTAATTGTATATTGATTGACTATGGTCTATTGACTATTGAGTCATTGTGCATTAAGTCATTGTGTCATTATGGTATTAAGGTTATTGCAGAGTTATGGAGCTGATTGCATATACTAATTGTTTATTGATTAACTATGGTTTATTGACTATTGACTATTGACTATGGACTATGGTCAGGTAGCATTGCAGCAATTATTTTCTCCTGTATCTGAATAAATTCTTCTTTGGAAAATTTAAGTTTCTCATTTGCAAGATTCATGTCATGAAGATGATTTGTGGGAATAAGATGAACATGCGCATACGGCACTTCAAGACCTACAGTTATAATATTTACCCGGTTGCATGCGAAACATTTTTCAATAGCTTTTGCAATAGGTTTTGAAAATACCAGTAATTCTGTAAGATATTCATCAGGAACATCAAAAATTTTATCAACTTCTATTTTAGGTATAACGAGCGTGTGCCCTTTCTTAACAGGGAAAATATCAAGAAATGCAAAAAACTTATCGTTTTCAACGATTTTATAAGAAGGAATTTCTCCGGCTATTATTTTAGAAAAGATGGTCATTTAATGATTATTTTAAATGCAGATTTAAGAAGTTTTATTTGAAAGAAAAAAGCTAGCCCTTAAGCCAGCTTCTTTACAAAAAAGAAAAGAAGGAGATTATACGGTAATATTCTCCACTTTAAATTTTAATGTTCCGTTTGGTGCCTGCACTTCAGCAATTTCACCTTTTACTTTTCCAATCAAACCTTTACCTATGGGAGAAGAGGCAGAGATTTTTCCGGCTTTAAGGTCAGCCTCTTTTTCCCCTACAATTTGGTATGTAACCGTTTTTTTGGTTGCCATATTTGTAATAGTAACACGGGTTAAAATAGTAACCTTACTGGTATCAATAGTGGTTGTGTCTACAATTTTTGCAGTGGCAATTGCACCTTCAAGCTGCTTTATTTTAGCTTCAAGAATTCCCTGCGCTTCTTTTGCAGCATCATATTCGGCATTTTCTTTTAAATCTCCTTTTTCACGCGCTTCTGCAATAGCACGCGAAGCGGCAGGTCTTTCAACAGCTTTAAGTGTATGAAGTTCTCGTTTCATCAACTCAAAAGTTTCCATGGTTACATAATTTATCTCAATCATATTAATTTTTATTTTTGAAAAAAGACAAAAAAATACAACGCCGCAAAGACTTGCAGCGCTGCATTTTACAATATTAAGAAATTCTCTAAATATACCTTGGCTGTATATTTACATTAAAAACATCATTTTACTTATAGATATTATAAGATTTAACAATGTTTTTTATATATTGGCGCATTAATTGAAATGAGTTTGTCAAATATTCTATACCATGATAACCTTTACAAGCCCTCCTAAAAACCGGGCTTCAGTTATTACTTTTGGTTTTAAAGAAATTGGCCCTTACTACTGGGTTGGTCATTGTAAGAACGTTGATTACTATGCCGGTCAGACTTTTCGTGCTCCCGCTCGCGGCATTTTAAAAAGCATTAAATTATTTTCATCTGCAGTTTCCGGTTCAACTGATGCAATACTAAGTCTCTACGAATTTGATGCAACAAATTTTACATGGAAAGAAAAGCGGGCAGAAGCAACAAAGTATATTACAAAGGCCCAGGAAAGCCAGTGGATAGAGTTTGATCTTCCTGATGTAGAAGTTAAAAAAGATGGATATTATGCATTTAAACTCTGTTGCAAGGGAGCCGGGATGGTAGCAATAGCTGAATGCCCCTGGAACATAACGAATCCTTATGCTGAAGGAGTAGAATGGGTGGGTTCATCGTACCTAAAGGAAGGGAATTTTAATAAAGACTTTGATCTCGCTTTTGAAGCAAAGATTGAAGCCTCATATGATGCTCAGTTTATCTAGTAACACTTTCGACATCAGGTAAAAAGCCTCATCTGAATAACCGGCAATGTGTGGAGTAATAATAACGTTAAGCCTTGCTAAAAGATTACTTAATTGTTTCTGCTCTTGCTTATTATAAGTGTTTAGTTTTTCATTTTCCAAAACGTCCAGCCCGGCAGCTTTTATATATCCTTCATCCAATGCATTAATAACTGCCGTAGTATTTGTAACCTTTCCACGGCAACAACTTAAAAAATAAGGCTTGTTTTTAAGCGATTGAAAAAATTCATCATTTGCATAATGATATGTCTCCTGAGTAAGAGGGATGTGTAAACTTATAACATCACTGTATCTGCATACCTGCTCAAGACTTGCCTCTTTTATATAGTCCTTAGCAAACCCGAACTTATATTTATCATAAGCAAGAATCGTAACACTGAAAGATTGAAGCAATCTTGCAAATGCACTTCCTGTATTTCCATAACCAATAATACCAACTGTTTTGCCTGATAATTCAACACCCCGGTTTTCATTTCGAAGATAAATGTTTTGTTTAATCTCGTCAAAACTTTTACTGATGTTGTTCATTAGATTTAGCAAAAGGCCAAGCGAATGTTCGGCAACAGCATTGCGGTTTCCTTCGGGACTGCTTACACATTTTATTCCTTTGCTTTCTGCATAGGCTGTATCTATCAGTTCCATTCCGCTGCCAAGTCTTCCTATCCATCGCAGCTTTGGTGCAGCATTAATAATGGCTTTATCTATTTTTAATCTTGTAGTTACTACCAGCCCTTCAGCTTCGGTAATAGTAGGTCGCAACTTATCATAAGATATTGATGGAAGGTTTAAAACTTTATATCCATTCTTAACCAATGTTTCCTCAAGATAAGGATGAGAAGGTGCTGTAATTAAAACTAATGGGTTCAATTCTTTTTTATTTGTTTTACAAAATCTTTACATCATGCGAAAGGTTAAAGCAGCAAAATCTTCAACACTTAAAACCTCAGCTCTTTTATTAAATAATTCATCTTTTAGTTCATCTGTTGTAAACAGTGATTTCACGGCATTTCTTAATGTTTTTCTTCTTTGGTTAAAAGCCGTTTTTACCAGGTTGAAAAAAGCTTTTTCACTTCTCATTTCAGGTACTTTATCAAGCCTTGTTAACCTTATTACACCACTCATTACCTTCGGTGGCGGATTGAAACAGGAAGGTTCTACATCAAATAAATATTCAACTCTATAAAAAGCCTGTATAAGTACACTTAAAACACCATATACTTTGCTCCCTTCTTTTGATGAGGCCCGTTCTGCAACTTCCTTTTGAAACATTCCAACCACAACAGACACCTGCTGCTTCCATTCTAATACTTTAAACAGTATTTGCGTAGAGATGTTATATGGAAAGTTTCCAACAATAGTAAATTCTCCCTCAAACGGAGGATCAATATTCAAAAAATTTTTATGAATAATTCTATCTTTTATTTTCGGATACGTTTTATTAAGAAAAAGCACTTTTTCATCATCAAGTTCCACTGCTTTAAAGTCTATGTGGGGAATTTTTAAAAGATACTTTGTAAGCGCACCGCCACCTGGACCAACTTCAAGCAACGATTTAAAAGCATGCTTTTGTAACTCCTCCACTATTTTTATGCACACATTTTCGTCTTCTAAAAAGTGCTGCCCCAACGATTTTTTTAAGCTGTAGTCCATTGAAGCCTCAAAAGTAAAATTTAATTGGTTTATAAATACTTGTTGTTTTGTGGTAACCAGCAATTCAATGAATAATGTTTTGCTTTCCGTTATCCCCAGCAGATTTCTTATTTTTACCTTTTAAATAATGAATATGAGTACAGAATTGCAAAAACCTGTAATAGGATTTAGCTGCGGAGATTTGAATGGAATTGGCATGGAACTTATAATAAAAACTTTGGGAGACAGCCGTATCCTTGATTTTTGCACTCCTGTAGTTTTTGCAAGCAACAAAAGCATTAATTTCTACCGGAAATTTTTACCTGAAGTAAATTTTCCATTTACTATAATTAAAGATCTGACAAGACCTAATATAAAACAGGTAAACGTATTTAACTGTTGGGAAGAAGAAATTGCTATAACACCAGGCCATCTAAATGAAACAGGCGGCAAATATGCTTTTAAATCTCTAAAGGCAGCTGTACAGGCATTGCAAAACAACCAGGTACATGGACTGGTGACAGCTCCTATCCATAAAAAAAATATTCAGTCTGCTGAATTCAACTATAGCGGCCATACTCCTTATTTGAAAGATGCATTTAAGGTTGATGATGTGCTAATGCTGCTTGCAGCCAGCAACATTCGTGTTGGTTTGGTAACAGAGCATGTACCTGTAGCAGAACTTGCAAGCCACATTACCGGTCCGGCAATTATAAGTAAGCTTCAAATAATGAACAGCAGTCTTATAAAAGATTTTAGTATTGATAAACCTAAAATTGCCCTGCTTGGATTAAACCCTCATGCAGGCGACGAAGGTCTCATAGGCCAGGAAGAAGAAACGATTATAAAGCCCGCCATTAAAGAAGCAAAAAACAATAATCTGCTTGCTTTTGGTCCGTATAGCGCTGATGCATTTTTTGCACGTGCCCAATATGAAAAATTCGATGCCGTACTGGCGATGTATCATGACCAGGGACTAATACCATTTAAGTCACTTGCCATTGGGGAAGGCATAAATTATACTGCAGGTCTTCCTGTAGTTCGTACAAGTCCCGATCACGGTACTGCATTCGATATTGCCGGTAAAGGCATAGCTGACGAGTCATCTTTTCTCGCTGCAACTTTTGAATGTATAGAAATTATTAAGCGGAGAGCAGTTTATGAGGAAAACCATAAAAATCCGCTCCGCCGCATCAGTGCAAGAGTATTTGCTAATGTGGTAGATGAACGTATTGTTGAAGAATAATTTTCTCGCGGAAAACGCAGAATACGCGGAAAATTTTTTAAAAAAGTATTTCTTACTTTCTGCGGGTTTCCGCGATTTCTGCGAGAGATTTTTTTACTGTAACTATCAAGAATTTTCCTCGCGGAAAACGCAGAACACGCGGAAAAAAATTTAAAAAAAGTATTTCTTACTTTCGGCGGTTTCCGCGATTTCTGCGAGAGATTTTTTACTGTAACAATCAATCAACAATGCATTCAATTTCCAACGATACTATATCTATTAAAGTGGCAGATAAGGGAGCAGAGCTTCAAAGTATTTACCATAACCAGCATGAGTTAGAATACATGTGGAATGGTGATCCTTCCTACTGGTCAAAGAAGAGCCCGGTATTATTTCCTATTGTGGGTACATTAAAAAACGATTCTTATAACTACAAAGGAAAAGATTACAAGTTAAGCCGTCACGGTTTTGCACGTGATAATGATTTTGAACTTATAGAAAAAACAAATCTTTTCCTTGCCTTTTCTCTTAAAAGCAACGAACTTACAAAAACTTTTTATCCTTTTGATTTCGTGTTTAGCGTGAAATATGCTTTGCAGGAAAATAAACTGTGGGTTAACATTTACAGTTGAAAATACGGGTTCAGAAAACCTGCTTTTTTCTGTCGGTGCACATCCTGCATTTGCTGTTCCTTTGGCTAACGAAACAAAATACCAAGATTATTATTTAAAGTTCAGTCAAAATGAGCATGCAGGCATATGGCCTTTATCTGCTGAAGGTCTTATAGAATCAACACCAACACCTTTATTAAAAAATGAACAACGGTTACCTTTAAAAAAAGAATTATTTTATAACGATGCCCTCGTCTTCAAGAATCTTAAATCAAACTCAATATCTATTGCAAGCGATAGAACACCTCATGGTTTACAAGTTGATTTTACAGGTTTCCCCTATATAGGTATATGGGCAGCCAAAGATGCAGACTTTGTTTGCATCGAACCGTGGTTCGGTATCACCGATAGTGTAAACGTAACAGGAAATTTAGAAGATAAAGAAGGGATAAATACTTTAGAGCGTGAAGGCAGGTTTGAAGTTTTTTATAGTATCGAGGTTTTTTGATAATATGAAGAAGTTAAAGCGTTGCCTGTTCAGAAAGCTTTTTACTTTAATGGGATGTCCTTTTGTCGTCTTTAGCAGGATAAAAAATAAAAAGCTGTTAAAAAATATTTACCTTGTCTGCATTAGTCAAAACCCTAAATATGTTGTTATGAAAAAGATTTTACTTTTTTCGATGAGCTTTTTATTTATTTCTTTTATAAGCAATGCAACTATTCACCGTGTAAGCGTTGCAAATTTTGCATTTAGTCCCGCTGATATTGGTAATGTGACTGTTGGCGATACGATACGATGGTTTTGGGTCAGCGGAAATCATACTACTACCGATACATCCGGGTCAGCAAACAATGTTCTTCCCGCGGGAGCTGCTAAATGGAACGCTCCTATCAATGCTACCGACACGGCTTTTAATTACAAAGTTACTGTAGCAGGAACATACAATTATATTTGCATACCCCATGCTTCTGGTGGAATGGTGGGATCTTTCACAGCTTCCGCTACATTGCCTGTAACACTAACATCTTTTGCAGTAAACAGTTTAAATAGTAATGCCTCTTTAAACTGGAAGACAGCATCTGAACAAAATACTGATTATTTCTCCGTCCGCCGCAGTTCAAATGGATCAGAGTATACAGAAATAGCGAGAATACCTGCTGCAGGTAATTCTGCTGCTGAAACTTCCTATTCATTTACTGATACAAAAATTTCTTCGGGGCAGCAGTATTATTATTATAGCCTCGCAATAGTAGACAAAGATGGTAAGCGGGTTTTTTCTGATACAAAGTTGTTTAAGAATAAGTTATCTGCTCTGAAGCTTATAACCTCTTTAAGCCCTAACCCTGTAAATGGGGGTCATTTAATGATGACTTTTAATGCAGATAAAGAGGGTAAAATGAATGTCCAGGTAATTAACGCAGAAGGTAAAACAATTATCAGCACTATGATGCAGGCTTATCAGGGAGTAAATAACGGACATCTGCCTTTAAGAAATTTGTCATCAGGAAATTATGCAGTTGTTTGTAAGCTCAACGGAATAAAAGAAACTCACCAGATAATAGTAAATAGATCCAGATAACACGTAGGTAAAAAAATAAGAACGAGGAGGGTAACTTTCTTATTCCTATCACAAAAAGCCTTCGGTCTTACATAAAAGATTGAAGGCTTTTTATATAAAAACTTAAAAAGTCATAGCTTTCTCATTGTAGAATCTAATCTTGCCTTAAAGATGGATCCTAATATTTTAATTAGAAGTTTTCATAAACATTTTCAAAATCAGTTCAACTGCGGATCTATCGGGTAATTAATCAACTGTGCATATTCACCTCCAAGTTGTTTAAGAGCATCTTTCCATGTATTATTTACGTCTGCAGGAAATATAAGTTTACGTGTACCTTCTCCGGTGATCCAGCTTTTTGATTTCATTTCTTCTTCGAGCTGTCCTTCTCCCCAGCCGCTATAGCCAATAAAAAAACGGATATCGCGGTTAGCCAAACGGTTAGCCTTTATAAGTTGAACTACTGTTTCAAAATCACCCCCCCAGAAAATCTCATCGCTCACAATTACTCCCCCGGGAATAAGATCAGGACGCTGATGCAGAAAGTGGAGTGCATCTATCTGAACAGGACCTCCGTAATAGACAGGAAAATCAGAAAGCTCAAGCCCTGTTATTAATTCGCCCAGGTTTTGCTCGTATTTTCTGTTCAAAACAAAACCAAAGCTTCCTTCATCTTTGTGTTCACAGATAAAAACAACAGACCTCATAAAGTTCGGATCACGTAAAAAAGGATCTGCTATTAACAGTTTTCCAGCCAAGATATCAACCATATAGGAAAAGTTATTACATAAAGATTATTAAAAAAATTTCAGAAAGATAATTTTCTGTGTAAATAAGCAGTTAAAAACTATAAAAGTTTATTTTCAAATATTTAAACCGGTACATTGAAGTCTATATTTGTACCAATGAAGAGGATTTTTCCCGTAATTATTGTATTAATAACACTGTCCTTACTGGGTATTATTGTATTACAGGTGAGCTGGTTTAGAGATATGACTGCGCTGCGCCAGCAACAAATAAAACAAAAAACCGAAGAAGCCACCACTGAAGTGGCATTGGAATTAAGCAGGCATGCATCTTCGGCTCCTTTTATGAAAATTCCGCGAAAACCAAACTTAAGCTTATTGCCTGAAGATTACGGTATTGGATATGCGAGACCTACCATTTCTAATCATTATTCTGATTTTGAAATAAAAGAAAAACTTCAAAAGGCCTTTAATGAAAAAGATTTAAAGGACGTTCACTTCGAATTTGGTATTACATCTAACTCAAACTCATATAATCTTGAAATACAATCAGAAAATTTTATTAAGGAAGCCAGTGACGAAGTGCATAACGAAAAAGTTATAGTACCCATAATACCTGAAAGTGGCAGTGACCTTGAAGGACTTGTTCCTTTTGAGCATTTGTGGATTGTTATTCCTGATTTTAAAACTCAGGTGTGGGCTTCAATGGTGTGGATGTTAATTGGTGCACTTGTGTTTACGTTCATTATTATTACCGCTTTTGCTGTAACTGTTCAGGCGCTTCTTAGGCAAAAGAAATTAAGTGATATTAAGAATGATTTTATCAATAATATGACTCATGAGTTTAAAACTCCACTTGCTACCATTTCACTTGCTGTAGACGCCTTGCGAAATGAGAAGGTATTGACTCAACCTGAAAAGATGTCTTATTTCAGCGGTATTATTAAAGAAGAGAATAAGCGGATGAATAAGCATGTCGAAACAATATTACAGGCATCTTTGCTTGACAAACAAGAGTTGAAGCTCGATATGAAAAAAGTGCATGCAAACGATCTTATTAAGAATGCACTTAATAATTACCAGTTACAAATAAAGGATAAAGATGGTAAGGTAGAGATCAACCTCGAGGCGCAAAATGATGAGATAATCGCCGATAAGGCTCACTTTACCAATTTGCTTTCCAATTTAATTGATAATGCCATTAAATACTCAAAAGAAAACTTAGTTTTAAGAATTGCTACTGCTAATTATGGTAAGTACCTGCAGATTAAAATTCAGGACAATGGAATTGGAATGAACAAGGAAACTGTCAAAAGAGTTTTTGAAAAATTTTATCGTGCCCATACCGGCAATATTCATAATGTAAAAGGGTTTGGTTTAGGAATGAGCTATGTAAAAACAGTGATAGATGTACATAAAGGCCGCATAAAAGTAGAGAGTACACTTGGTAAAGGAAGCTGTTTTACGGTAGAAATGCCGTTAGCGGAGAAGAGTTGATGCCGGTTTCCGGTTTCACGTTACAAGAACTTGATCCTTATTGACTTAATGACCTATTGACCTATTGACTTAATACCCAGAAGACTTACTGACTCATTGCCCCAATGACTTATTGTGACTTCCAGATTAAACAACCATCTCCATAACTCAAAAACCTGAAATCATTATTCAATGCATAATCGTAAATATTCTTCCAGTTTTCTCCTGCTATTGCAGCAACTAACAACAATAAAGTTGATTGGGGCTGATGAAAGTTAGTAATGATACCTTTTGCAACTCTAAGATTGTATCCCGGTGCAATTAGAATTTGGGTTTTCGTTATAAGCCTTTGTAATTGATGCTCTTTCATCCATTTATATAAGCTTTCTAATGCATCTTTTGAAGAAATATTATTATACTCAATCTCATACGGATCCCATTGATTAACGCTTATTTCATAAATAGTTGCCTTAGGTCGGGTCATTAATTTTACTCCCATCCAGTACAGGCTTTCTATGGTTCTTAAAGATGTGGTGCCGACAGCTACAATTGTTTTATCCAAATAATTTATCAGGTTTGGAATAACATCAGCAGAAATGTCTATAAATTCTGCATGCATTTCATGTTCAGACATCCTTTCGCTTTTTACAGGCTTAAAAGTGCCTGCTCCTACATGCAGTGTTACAAATTCCCAATGTATGTTTTTTGCAGCTAATTTTTCGAAAACTGTTGCAGTAAAGTGCAGGCCGGCAGTAGGCGCAGCAACAGAGCCATCGTGTTGCGCATAAATGGTTTGATAACGGCTTTTGTCCTCTTCTTCCACGCTTCTATGAAGATAAGGTGGCAGGGGAAGCAAGCCTTCTTCATGCAGCATTTCTGCAAAAGATAATTCTGGCGGTTCCCAGGTAAATTCGATAACAAAACAATCACTAAGCCTCCTGATTATTGCAGCTTCTAAAATAACTTCTCCTTTTTTTCCGGTAGTTACTCTCTTTTTAAGAATTGTTCCGTGCTTCCATTTACTTGCTCCGCCAATCAGACACTTCCAACTAACCTTTCCTTTTTGGAGCATGGCGGCGCTGATTTCCCCGTATTGTTCATTGGGCTCCAAACAAAAAATTTCAATGACTCCGCCTGTTCGTTTTTGAAACAGCAAACGTGCTTCAACAACCTTTGTATTATTAAAAACTAATAAGGTTTCATTAGAAAGAAATTCATCAATGTTACGGTAATAAGATGCAGTGATCTCTTCGTTTTTAAATACAAGTAACTTACAGGCGTCTCTTTCTTCTAAAGGATATTTAGCTATTCTTTCAGAAGGAAGATCATAAGTAAAATCAGAAATTGATAAATTTTTTGGATGCATTTATTGATTAAACTGGTAAATGTAACTGTTGAAATGCCAAAAAAGTTTTCTCGGTTATGTTTCCCTTATAAAATTTGAAAGAGGAATTTTTTTAGCTGAAAGGCCTTTAAAGTATTAGGATTTAATAAGTTAACAACTTCTCCACACGAATTCACACCATAAGCACATAGTTATAAGAATAAAATTACTGAAACTCAATACCGGTAGTTGCTTTAGCGAAATATCCTTTGTGTATAAAAAGAATAACTATAAATTACAATAAAAGGTGGGAAAAAGTGTTATTTTGTGGTAGGAAATGGAAATTCTCTAATTTTTGTAAATAATGTCTACGTTTCTTGGCGAATATGAAGCTACTCTTGATATAAAAGGTCGCTTTCTTTTGCCTGCTGGTTTCAAAAAGCAGCTTAGGGAAGGTGAGAATACTTTTGTATTAAGTCGTGGCATTGAAAAATGCCTCACATTATATCCTATAAGTAGCTGGGAGCCCATTGTTCAAAAAATTAATTCTTTAAATGATTTCGATCCAAAAGTACGTGCATTTCGCAGGCAATTTTTAGGGGGTGCAACAGAGGTGGAATTAGATGCTGCAGGCAGAATGTTGTTGCCTCCGACATTGAAAGAGTATGCAAACCTTTCGAAAGATATTATACTGGCAGCAGCTCTTGACAAAATTGAGATCTGGGATGCAGTTAAGTATAAAAAGCTCTTTGAAGATATGGCTCCGGAAGACTTTAGCAACCTGGCAGCCGAAGTAATGGCGGATAAACCGGTAATAAACTTCTGAGGCAATATGAAAGACAACAGCATACCTGTCAATCATTATTCGTCGTCTTATCATGTGCCTGTGTTGTTTTATGAAACAATGAATGCTCTACAGATAAAACCGGATGGAGTTTATGCCGATTGCACTTTTGGCGGAGGCGGACACAGCAGGGGCATTCTTGACAAATTAGAAACAGATGGAAAACTGATAGCTTTTGACCACGATGCAGAAGCTGCACAAAATATTCCTGCAGATGAGAGAGTGGTATTTGTGCCGAATAACTTTCGCCATTTGAAGAGGTTTCTGCGGCTGCATGGACATCCGAAAGTGGATGGAGTGCTTGCAGATTTGGGTGTAAGCAGCCACCAGTTTGATGAAGGCGAACGTGGGTTTTCCACGCGGTTCGAAGGTCCGTTAGACATGCGTATGGACCAACGCCAGGAAAACAATGCTTCTGAAATTTTAAAGAAGTACACAGAGCAACAGTTACACAAATTGTTTGAGCAATATGGTGAAGTGACGAATTCCAGAACGCTTGCAAAACAAATAGTCAAGCAGCGAAATTATAGTCCGTTACAAACAATTACACATTTAAAAGCAATGATAAGCCCGGTGGTTAAAGGAAATCCGAATAAGTATTTAGCACAGGTTTTCCAGGCATTACGAATTGAGGTAAATGATGAAATGGGGGCTTTGAAAGAGATGCTGGAACAGTTACCGGAAGTTTTAAAACCTGGCGGACGCGCAGCTGTTATCACTTTTCACTCACTTGAGGACAGGTTAGTGAAAAACTTTTTTCGAAACGGGACTTTTGATGAGCAGAGCGAAAATCCTTTATTGCCTAAGGAGCAAAAAAATGATTTAAAGATAATTACGAAAAAGCCAATCATTGCAGGAGTTGAAGAGGTAAAGAGAAACCCAAGAAGCAGAAGCGCAAAGTTAAGGGTGGCAGAGAGAGTTTGAAGAAGCTGCGAGCTTTTAGCGTCAAGCTATTAGCTACAAGCTGCAAGCAAGAAGAGTTTGAAGAAAGCCATGAGCTTGCAGAAAAGATAGAAGCTACAAGCAATAGCTTGGGAAGGCTAAGAAAACTGCGTGTAAGCTTGTGGCTGGGCAGCTTGCAGCTCATGCCTCACAGCTAAAAAAAGACAGGTACAAATTGAGAGACAGGAAATATTGCAGAACAAACAGGTGATAAATATAAGAACATCAGTTGCGTCGATTTGAAGAGGTCGGAAGTGGTACTAAGGCATAAGGTTTAGGCTCGTAGCTCTTACAAGGTTGGAAAAGATGAATAGCATTACTAAAAGACGAACGGAATGCGACGCAACGAAGTTCAATAGATGAACAAAAGCTTGATTCAAAAAAAGAAAAGATTATTTATTTGGATAAAAATTAAGCTTGAAGCTTGAAGCTAATAGCTTGATGCTTATCGCTCGCAGCTCGCAGCTAATGCTCGTAGCTCTCTACTTATGAGAAAAAAGCGTTCAACATCTCGTGCATTTGGTGTTTTATTCAATTATAGGTGGATAATAAAGAATATAAGTTTTTTCCTGTTTTTGGCGGCGTTAGCTGTTGCATATATCGCCAATGGTCATATGTCTGATAACAGGATAAGAAAGATTAACGATACGGGCAGACGATTGAAAGACCTTCAGTATGAATACAAAACACTTAAAAGTGAGATGATGTTTAAGAGCCGTGAAAGTGAAATGGTTAAAGCTGCTAAGCCCCTTGGTTTAACCGTAGACACTATAGCTCCATATAGAATAAAATTGATAAGCAGAAAAGTAAAGAATTGAGAATTAGGAATTAAGAATTGAAAATCGATAATTGTTTATTCAAAAGTGGATGTAAAAAAAGACATACTGTGGAGAGTTTATTTAGGCTTTATTCTTATGGCTATTACAGGAACCTGTATTCTTGGAAAGGCTATTTATATTCAGCGGGTTCAAGGAGACTACTGGCGGGGAATGAGTGATAGTCTTCACCAGAGAATAGTTTCATTAGAAGCAGAAAGAGGAACGATTTACAGTGAAGATGGCAGCATGCTTAGTACAAGCATCCCGCAGTTTGATATGTATATAGACTTTATGGCTGAGGGATTAAGAGAGAAAGGTGGTAAGCGGTTTAAAGAAAATATTGACTCTCTAAGTATTTGTCTCGCTAACCTCTTTCGGGATAAAAGCAGCGGAGAATATAAATATTTATTAGAGTCCGGCTACCGCGAAAAAGAAAGGTATTTTCTGCTAAGAAGAAAGATGTCTTTCAAGCAGTATCAGCAACTGAGGGAATTTCCGCTCGTGCAGCTTGGAAGAAATAAAAGCGGTTTTATACCGGACAAAAAAATAATAAGACTGAACCCCTATAAAATGCTTGCATATCGTACCATAGGATTACTGAGAGACAGTAACAAAGTAGGTCTTGAACTTACTTATAATAAGTATTTACAGGGTACTGCCGGTAAAAGGCTGGTTCGTTTTATAACCGGGGGGGCAGGTGTGCCTGTAGACGATTATGAAGTGGAAGCGGAAAATGGTAAGGACGTCATTACAACACTGGATGTAAACATACAGGATGTAACTGAAAATGCACTGGTGAAAATGTTGGTGAAAAATAAGGCAGAGCATGGATGTGCTATAGTGATGGAAGTAAAAACCGGGAAGATTAAGGCAATTGCGAATCTTGGTCATAGCAGGGACAGCTCGTATTGGGAAGATTACAATTATGCTATAACGCCAACTGAACCAGGCTCCACTTTTAAGTTGGCAACAATGTTATCATTGCTTGAAGACAAAAAAGTTTCCTTGAATACTCCTGTTGATTTAAATGGTGGTAAATGGCAGGTGTATGGACGTACAGTATATGACGCGGAAAAGCATGGTCTTTTTACAGTAACAGTTAAGGAGGCATTTGAGCATAGCAGCAATGTTGGTATGGCCAAGTTAGCCTGGATGTATTATTCGTCTAATCCTAATATGTTTGTAAATCACATAAAAAAATTAAAGCTTGATACTTCAACTGGCATAGACCTTAAAGGAGAAATAAGACCTTCTGTTTACACTCCTAAAAGCAGGCATTGGAGCAATACAACTTTACCCTGGATGGCTTTTGGCTACAACCTTACTGTAAGTCCTTTGCAAATGCTTACTCTATACAATGCTGTTGCAAATAATGGTAAAATGATGCGGCCATACCTGGTAAATGAAATAAGAGAAGACGGAAGATTACTTCAGCAGTTTAAGCCGGCCGTTATAATAGATAGTATTTGCAGTAATCATACTTTAAGACAGTTGAAGGAATGCCTTGAAGGGGTTGTGCTGGAAGGTACAGCAAAAGCACTTAAAAGTAATTACTACACCATTGCAGGTAAAACGGGAACAGCATTGGTTGCAGATGGCAATCGCGGATATACAAATAAAATTTATCAATCGACTTTCGTCGGATATTTTCCTGCTGATGATCCGCAATTCACAATTATTGTTACTATAAAGAACAAGCCGCATGCGGCAAATTTCTTTGGAGCTTCTGTTGCAGGACCTGTGTTTAAAGAAATTTCAGATCAGATATATAATTTAAAAGTTAACCAAAATAATAATATTGTTGATGATTTTAAAAAAACTGACAGCAGTTGGTACAGCTATGCGGGTTATACAAAAGATATAAAGAAAGTAACAGAACAACTGAAAGTAGGTGTAGACAAAGCAGATGGAAAAGGTAATTACAGCAGGTTATATAAGCAAGGCAGAGAAACTGTGACGTCGAGCCAGGCAATCAGTATGAGAAAAATGCCAATGCTTTCAGGCATGGGCTTAAAGGATGCTGTTTATCTGTGTGAAAACCTGGGATTAAAAGTAATGGTCAAAGGAAAAGGAAAAGTCGGTGATCAATCAATAGAAGCAGGACAAAACATTTCGAAAGGTCAAATAATAAGTATACAATTAAATTAAAGTTCCTTCTATCTCTTTGGAGAGGGGGAGGGTTGAGGTCTATGGCGAAACTTCAGGACATATTATACAATGTGCGTTTAAAGGCTGTAACAGGTATAACCAATCTTGATGTTAAGGACATCCAGACAGATAGCCGTAAAGTTACGCCAGGTTCTGTGTTTGTTGCGATAAAAGGATTAGTAAGCAATGGACATGACTTCATTGCTGCAGCTATTGATAAAGGTGCAAGAGTAATTGTTTGTGAAGTAACACCCGCTTTATTAAATGAAAGCCTGACCTGGTTACAGGTTGAAAATTCTGCTGAGGCAGTGGCCCATATGGCGCATCATTATTATGACGAACCTTCAACAAAGCTGAAACTCATTGGGGTAACAGGTACAAATGGAAAAACAACTGTAGCGACTCTTCTGTATAAGGTCTTTACCAGGCTCGGTTATAAATGCGGTTTGATAAGTACTGTTCAAAATCAGATTGGCAGTATGGTTATTCCATCCACCCACACAACACCTGATGCTCTAAGCCTGCAGGCATTGTTGCATGATATGGCCGAAGCGGGATGTTCACACGTTTTTATGGAAGTAAGCAGTCATGCAATACATCAGCATCGGACAACAGCTCTTGAGTTTGCCGGTGGTTTGTTTACCAATATTACTCATGACCATCTTGATTATCATAAAACATTTGATGAATATATAAGAGTAAAGAAAAACTTTTTTGATAGTCTCTCTGCTGCTGCTTTTGCAATATCCAACCTTGATGATAAAAGAGGCGAGGTGATGCTGCAGAATACATTAGCTAAAAGACGTTTTTACAGCCTTAAAACATTAGCAGATTTTAAAGGAAAAATACTTGAGAATATTCTTACAGGATTAGTAATGACTGTGAATGATAAGGAAGTTCACTTCAGGTTAATAGGTGAGTTCAACGCTTATAACATACTTGCTGTTTATGGTGCAGCAATGTGTTTAGGTGAAAAAAGTGATGAAGTGCTTACTACCCTTAGTATGCAAACCGGTGCTGAGGGAAGGTTTGATTACATCATCAGTGAATCGAAGGTTATAGGCATTGTAGATTATGCCCATACTCCCGATGCCTTGCAAAATGTGTTAAGCACTATAAAAAAATTACGTAAAGGAAATGAACAAGTGGTCACAGTAGTGGGCTGCGGAGGAGACAGAGATAAAACAAAAAGACCGGTAATGGGTGAGGTCGCCTGCGAGTTAAGTGACAGAGTTATTCTTACAAGCGATAACCCCAGAAGTGAAGACCCCCTGGAAATATTGAAGGATATGGAAGCAGGCCTGGGAAGTGCGGCAAAAAGAAAGTTTGTTTCTATTGCAGACAGAAAGGAGGCAATTAAAATGGCTGTAAGCCTGGCAAAACCTTTTGACATATTGCTCATTGCAGGAAAGGGTCATGAAAAGTACCAGGAGATAAAAGGTGTGAAACATCCTTTTGATGATAAACAGGTATTAAAAGAAATGTTTGAATTGTTTGGAAAATAAGGCAATGGGGCATTAAGGCATTAAGTCAACAAGCCATAGGATTCTTTCTATGGACTATGGACTAACAACAGTAAAAACTGATAACATTTTTAAAAAGCCCCTTTAGGGGTTTGAGGTAAATATGCTGTACTACATATACGAATGGTTGACAAAAGCAGGGCTAAAGTTCCCGGGAAGCGGACTGTTTCAGTTCATTACTTTCCGTGTACTGCTTGCTGTTTTGTTATCGTTGGTAATTACTACGGTATATGGTAAAAGACTGATAAGGTTTTTATTAAAAAAGCAGGTGGGTGAAACGGTAAGAGATTTAGGTCTTGCAGGCGAGCAACAAAAACACGGGACACCAACAATGGGTGGTATTATTATACTGCTTGCAATTCTTATCCCTACTTTATTGTTTGCTAATCTCACTAAGGTGTATGTGCGGTTAATGGTTTTAAGTACTATATGGTTAGGTATAATCGGATTTATAGATGACTATTTAAAGTTAAAAGCTAAGCGCATTGCAAAAGAAAAAGGCATTGATTATAAGAAAACAGACAGTGATGGATTAGCGGGAAGGTTTAAAGTATTTGGACAAATAGTTTTAGGAATTATTGTTGGTGCCACTTTGTACTTCAGTCCAAGTGTAACAGTTGAAAGAGAGGTAATCTCCCAAAGACCTGCCACGGCAACAAAAGACAGCATAGTTCAAAGAGGTGAGAGATTGGTAGGAGATACTGTAAGAGAGTTCGATGGAAAACAACACAGATATGTAAGGGTTAGAACTCCAATTACGACCATTCCATTTATTAAAACTCACGAGTTTAATTATTCAAAGCTGTTACCCGTGGCCCTGCAACCTTTCACCTGGATCCTTTATATAGTGATTGTAATATTTATAATTACTGCTGTATCAAATGGCGCTAATATAACTGATGGCCTTGATGGTTTGTGTACAGGTGTGTCGGCTTTAATTGGTGTTTGCCTTGGCATATTCGCTTATGTAAGTGGTAACATCCGCTTCGCAGAATATCTCAACATTATGTATATACCTAACCTTGGCGAATTAAGCATTTTCATTGGAGCTTTTATAGGTGCTTGTGTTGGTTTCCTGTGGTACAATGCTTATCCTGCACAGGTTTTCATGGGTGATACCGGCAGCCTTGCCTTGGGTGGAATTATAGCATCTCTTGCCATCATTATCCGTAAGGAATGGATGATACCAATAATATGCGGAGTGTTCTTTGTTGAAAGTTTGAGTGTAATAATACAGGTTTCTTATTTCAAATACACCAGGAAGAAATATGGTGAGGGAAGAAGAATATTTAAAATGAGCCCATTACATCATCATTATCAAAAACTCGGATATCATGAAAGTAAAATAGCAACGAGGTTTTGGATTGTTACAATATTGTTAGTGGTGTTTTCAATAATGTCATTAAAGATAAGATAGAACAGAACCACACTTTACTAGATTAAAAAAGATTATGAGGAAAAGATAATAAAAGATATAAGTTGAAGAGTCACTTCAAAAGATAATTTAAATAATAATGTTTGGCCTCCCTCTCTCCCGATAGTTATCGGGATGGAGAGGGGACCGAGGGTGAGGTCAAGTTTTTTAACGCTAATGAATAGTGAGAACAATATTCCTGTAAACATCGGTTCCCCCTTAAAGGCGGGGGGGCTGGTAATTCTTGGAGGCGGTGAAAGTGGAGTTGGTGCTGCATTACTGGGAAAGCAAAAAGGTTATCGAGTGTTTCTTAGCGACGGAGGTCTGTTAAATGAAATATATAAGAAGGAACTGTTTAAAAATAATATAGAATTTGAAGAAGGCGGACATACCGAAGAAAAGATTTTAAACGCAGATGAAATTGTAAAAAGTCCGGGTATTCCTGAAAAAAATGAATTGGTAAAAAAGATAAGGCAAAAAGGAATACCTGTGATAAGTGAGATTGAATTGGCATATAGATACAAAGGTGAAAGTAAGATAGTAGCTATTACCGGAAGCAATGGTAAAACTACAACAACATCACTTATTTATCATATCTGCCAGGTTGCAGGTCTTGATTGTGCTTTAGTAGGAAACATCGGTTACTCCTTTGCAAAGCAGGTGGTAGAAGATCCAAAAGCTTTATATGTTGCTGAAATAAGTTCTTTTCAATTAGATGATATAAAAGAGTTCAGGCCTCATATAGCTGTTTTGTTAAACATCACAGAAGATCATTTAGACAGGTACGATTACAAGTTTGGGAATTATATCAACAGCAAGTTTAGAATAATAGAAAATCAAACGAACGATGATTATTTCATCTATTGTTTAGACGATAAGGTGATAACAAAGAAGTTGGAAACATTAACCCTACATACAAACCCACTGCCATTTTCTATGAAACAGGAAATAAAGAAAGGAGCTTATATCAAAGGAGACCGGATGATGCTGAGAATACAGGAAGAGCGCGTAAGCATGAGTATTTATGATTTTGCGCTTAAAGGAAAACATAATCAATATAATACTATGGCAGCAGGCATTGCTTCATGTACCCTTGGCATAAGAAAGGAGAAAATAAGGGAGGCTGTGAAAACATTTCAAAGCCTCGAACATCGCATGGAGTATGTGGCTACAGTACGTGGGGTTGAGTTTTATAATGATAGTAAGGCAACAAATGTCAACAGCACATGGTTTGCATTGGAAAGTTTAGATAAGCGGATCATATTGATACTTGGAGGTGTGGATAAGGGTAATGATTATACATTAATAGAAGACCTGGTGAAAGAAAAGGTGAAAGCAATTGTTTGCATGGGAAAAGACAATAAGAAAATACATGCGGCTCTGGAAAATGCAGTAAGAACAATTGTGGATAGGCAAAGTGCAAAAGGTGCAGTTGCTGCAGCATTTCGCCTTGCTGCAAAAGGCGATGCCGTACTGTTAAGCCCCGCATGTGCAAGCTTCGACCTGTTTAAAAATTATGCCGACAGGGGAAGTCAGTTTAAGGAAGCAGTGAGGGAATTGTAGAAAATAGGTGAAAGGCAGAAGGCATAGGGAATAAGCCCTAAACCTTAAGCCCTAAACCCTAAACCTTATAAAATGAGTACATTTATTGATAAACCATTTTCAGGTATGCCTTCCTCCGAAGGGATGGGAAGCGGCTTGTTAAAAAGAACAAAAGGTGATAAATATATCTGGGGAATTGTTATTCTGCTGGCAATTACATCATTGCTTGTAGTATACAGCGCTACAGGTTCTCTGGCGTACAAGATGTATAAAGGCAATACAGAAATCTATTTGTTTAAGCAGTTTGCATTTATAGTAATAGGTGTCATTGTTATATACTTTGCTCACAGAATCAACTATACACTGTATTCGCGGCTTGCATTATACCTCTTCCTTGCGGCAATACCCTTAATGATTTTTACGTACTTCTTCGGAGCGACAATCAACGATGGGAGCCGCTGGATAAAACTTCCTATTATAAACATGACTTTCCAGACAAGTGATCTTGCCAAGCTTGGGTTATTCATGTATCTGAGCCGGCAGTTAAGCCGCAAACAGGAAGTGATTAAAGATCTGAAACGAGGATTTTTACCATTAATTATTCCAATTGCAATTATTTGTATTTTAATTGCTCCTGCCAATTTATCAACTGCATTACTTACAGGTTTCACAGGCATGCTGCTTATGTTTATTGGCAGGGCAAGAGTAAAGCATTTATTAGCAACTATAAGTATTTCCCTGATACCTGTTATCATTTTAATAGCAATTGCCGCGGGCACATATGAGAGAAATTCCGAAAGGCATACCAGTAAAAATGCAGCAATAACCGAGTTAAGATCTCATGGCAGAATCGGTACATGGATAAATCGTGTGCAAGACTTTATCTATACAGATGCTGATGAAACTCCTTATCAGGTACAACAGGCAAAAATTGCTATAGCAAAGGGAGGGATCATCGGGGTAGGCCCCGGTAATAGTGAAGCAAAAAACTTCATGCCTCATCCTTATTCTGATATGATATATGCAGTCATACTTGAGGAGTATGGTTTAATTGGCGGAGGCATTATCATTTTTATTTACCTCATTTTTTTATTAAGATGTATAAGAATCTTTCGCCGGTGTCCTTTTGCCTTCGGCGCATTCCTGGCACTGGGTCTCAGCTTTACCCTGGTAATTCAGGCAATGGCAAATATGGCAGTGGCAGTTAATCTTGTTCCTGTCACAGGTGTTACACTCCCGCTGGTAAGTATGGGTGGAAGTTCATTTTTATTTACCTGTGCTTCTATCGGAATTATTTTAAGTGTTGCAAGAAACGTAGAGCAGATAGAAGGAAGAACTCAACCTCCGGATAACTATCGAAATGCCTCTGAAGGGCAGGCTATAAAAAATGGTTCAGAAGGTGGTGATAAAATTAGAAGAGAAGAATTTAATAAGAAAACAGTTGAAGAAATTATGAGCTAAGCTTTAGAATAAGCATTGAGCTTCTCTTGCGTCGCACTCTTGTACAATTTGTTCTTTATGCAACAGTGAAAATACAAGGAAGGCAACAGTAGCGTCAGAAGATGTAAAGGTGTAGTGCATAAGGAAAGTGACAAAAGAAATAAAAATAGGTAATAAGTAAGATTTTAAGCATTAGATGACTAATGATAGAGCGGAATAAAAATAATAAACAAGAGAGTAGTTCCCCTTCAGGGGCAGAGGGGTATCGCGTTATCATAGCAGGCGGGGGAACAGGCGGACACATTTTTCCCGCAATTGCAATAGCAAATGCAATAAAGCAAATTCAACCCGGTTCGCAAATATTGTTTATCGGTGCTAAAGGAAAAATGGAAATGGAAAAAGTGCCGCAGGCAGGATATAAAATAGAAGGGATAGACATAGCAGGCTTTAATAGAAGTTCTTTGATAAAAAACATTGGATTGCCATTTAAGCTTATAAAAAGCTTTTTACAGGTAAGAAAAATTATAAGGGATTTTAAGCCCAATGCAGTAGTGGGTGTAGGAGGATATTCCAGCTTTCCTGTTTTAAAACATGCACAGCATAGGCGAATTCCAACTTTTATTCATGAGAGTAATTCTTTTGCAGGAAAAACAAACATGCTGTTGGGAAAAAATGCAATAAAAGTATTTGTTGCAACAGAGGGGATGGAGAAATTTTTTCCAAAAGAAAAAATACAGATAACAGGTAATCCTGTAAGAAAATCTATAGCTCATTCTGCTGTAACACGTTCTGAAGCTTTACGTTATTTTAACCTCGATGAAAATAAGGTTACTGTTCTCGCGGTCGGTGGAAGTCTTGGTGCAAAGAGTATTAATGAAGCTTTAGCAAATAGTCTTGATGCTTTTAAATCACATGATCTTCAGCTTATTTGGCAGACAGGCAAAACAACGGGAGCAGAATATAAAGAAAGAGCTAAAACTTATTTAAACGTATGGGCGGATGTATTTATAACACAAATGGAGATGGCTTATGCGGCTGCAGACATTGTTATTTCAAGGTCAGGTGCAATGGCAGTTACTGAACTGTGCGTAGCTCGGAAGCCGGTGATTTTTGTTCCGTTTCCTTTTGCTGCAGAAGACCATCAAACAGTAAATGCACAAACGCTGGTTGATAAAAAAGCAGCACTGATGATAAAAGACAGAGAGGCAAATGAAAAGCTTGCAGCTATGGCAATATCGCTTGCAGAAAACAAAATTTTACAGCAGGAGTTAAGTCAAAACATTGCAAAGCTTGCGGTGACAAATGCAGATGAAGTAATAGCAAGGGAGGTTTTGGCAGCGCGACTTAATTGAGGTTTTCGTTGAACATTGAAAATTGAAAATTGAGTATAGATTATAACCATTATGTTTTAGACAAATGCACAATGTTCAACGCTCAATGTTCAATAAAAAATAATTAAATGGCAATAGAAGCTCCTGGCTTTAAAGGGAGTTGACAGAAAGGATAAAACGAGATTAGAACTTAATGAACGAATTAAATGATATAAACGATTTACAAAGTCCCCCTTTAGGGGCGGAGGGGTATGGTCTCTACTTCATTGGCATAGGCGGAATTGGAATGAGTGCAATAGCAAGGTATTTTAAAGCAAAAGGAGTTGATGTAAGCGGTTATGATAAAACACAAACTGCTCTTACAAAAGAACTTGAAGCGGAAGGAATAGACATTCATTATGAGGAGAATGTGACATTGATTCCAAAAGAGGTAGATATGGTTGTATATACGCCTGCTATCCCGGCTAATCATGCTGAGTTGCAATTCTATTGGATGCATAATTACCAGGTGGTAAAGAGAAGCGATGTGCTGAAGCTTATAACAGAACGTTCTTTTAATATATGTGTTGCTGGTACTCATGGTAAAACAACTGTGAGTACTATGATAGCTCATATTCTAAGGCATTCTGGTTTTGGGTGTAATGCTTTTTTAGGAGGTATATCTGCTAACTATCGCACCAACTTCTGGAGCAGCGAAAGAAATGTATGTGTTATCGAAGCAGATGAATATGATAGAAGTTTTTTAAAATTATCTCCTGATGTTGCTATCATAACTGCAATGGATCCGGATCATTTAGATATTTATGGAACAGCGGATGAATTTGAAAAAGCTTTTATTCAATTCTCTCAAAAGGTGAAAAAGGGAGGTTGCCTTGTAACAAAATTTGGTTTAAGTCACAGTACGCATTTTAATGCTCAAACACATACGACGTACAGCTTTAGTAATAATAAAGCTGACATGTATGCCGGTGAACTAAGAGTTGAAAATGCTTCTTATGTTTTTAATGTTATTGCAAAAGACTGCATGCTGACTGAAGTAAAGTTGCAGATGGGCGGTTTGCACAATATCGAAAATGCTGTAGCAGCCATTGCGGTAGCTAAATATTTAAATATAACTGACGAAAAGATAAAAGATGCTGTAGCAGATTTTCGTGGAGTAAAAAGAAGATTTGAATATGTATTAAAAAATAAAAGTCATGTCTTGATTGATGATTATGCACATCATCCTGAAGAGTTAAGGGCTTTGATAAACGGAGTAAGGAGTTTGTTTACTAAAAAGCTGGCGATTGTGTTTCAGCCACACCTTTATAGCCGTACAAAAGACCAGGCTGATGGTTTTGCTGAAGTGCTTGATATGGCAGATGAAGTTGTATTGCTGCCCATTTACCCGGCAAGAGAGCTGCCAATGGAAGGTGTAAGCAGCGAAATGATTTTAGAAAAAATGACATTGAAAGATAAAAGGGTTTTGAGCAAAGAAGATATGAAACAATGGGTGGCAGAAACCAATCCTAAGTTACTTGTGATGGCAGGTGCAGGCGATATAGATGTATTATTACAGCCGGTCAAAGAAATTTTAGTATCACAATAAAAAAGTTATGCAACAGGTGTGGAGAAAAAGATGGAAGAATACAGGCTGGATAGCACTTGGAGCAGTTACTTTAGTGTTGCTCGTCTCTGCTGTACGCAAAAAAAATCATAAGGTTTGTAAGGGCATCGAAGTGACTTTTAATGGTGATGGAAGTAATTTTTTTATTGAAGAAAAAGGTGTTACCGGCGTATTCAAAGCTAATGGTTTAGATATGGGACAACCCGTTGAAACCATTAACCTGAGAACCCTGGAAGAAACATTAGAAAAAGATAAATGGATCGCGAATGCAGAATTGTTTTTTGACAACAGACAGGTGTTGCAGGTAATAGTAGAAGAAAAAAAACCTGTTGCAAGAATATTTACAGTTGCAGGAAGTTCTTTTTATATAGATAGTGCTTGCAGAAAATTGCCTTTAAGTGAAAAGCTAAGTGCAAGAATACCCATGTTTACCAACTTTCCATCAGACAGGGCAAAGCTTTCAAGACCTGACAGCGGCTTAATGGCGTCAGTAAAAGAATTAGCCATGTTTATACAGGCAGATGATTTCTGGAAAGCACAGGCAGCACAAATTGATATAACACCAGATGGTTTTGAAATGGTCCCTACAATCGGTAATCATATAGTTGAGTTAGGCAAAGATGGAGATTGGCAACAGAAGTTTGACAGGCTGTTTAGTTTTTATAAACAGGTATGGACAAAGGTCGGATTTGAAAGGTATGAAAAGCTTGATGTAAGGTTTGATGGACAGGTGGTAGCAACTGTAAAAGGTGCAAAGTATGCAAAGGTAGACAGTGTAAAAGTGAGAAAGGTTTACGATAAGTTAATTGCTGAAGCGAAAAAATCAGCAGAAGATTCTTTTTCAGTTTCAACTGTTGCGACAGGAACAGGGAAGGCAGGAGATAAAAAAGAGCCGGTGGGAGTAGCAGCAAACAAACAAGAGGAAAAAAACGGGTACATAAGGCAATAATGACAGTCTTTTAACTTCCTAAAGGGGAATAAAAAAGGTAGATTAATAAATACAGAGAAAAGCTGCAAAAAGATATGGGGTACACGGGAGTGACACAACAATGACGAGGAAAGAGGTAAGGCTGGTATCAAAAAAAATTAAAGAAAGGATGTAATAATCAGTGAGAGAGAATTTGACTAGAAATAGAAAGCCCTTTAAGAATTCCGGGTTTTAAAACAACAAAAACACATATTTATGAACGTCAACGAAGCACCCATTATTGTAGGTCTCGACATCGGCACAACTAAAATTGCTGCTATTGCAGGCCGCAAAAATGAATACGGCAAGCTCGAAATTCTTGGTTTTGGCCGTGCTAACAGTACGGGAGTACAACATGGGCAGGTTCTTAATATTGAGCAAACGATTAAATCTATTCAGCAGGCTTTAAGTAACTGCTACGACTCTAATCCTGACCTTGAGATCAGCGAAGTATATGTTGGTATTGCAGGTCATCATATTAAAAGCTTACAAACCCGAGGAGATATTGTGCGCCAGGATTCTGAAAACGAAATAACAACTGCCGAAATAGAGCAATTAATAGATAATCAACGGAAAACATTTATACCCGCAGGCGACCAGATTATAGATGTTATTCCTCAGGAGTTTACTGTAGATAACATTCAAAATATTCCAAACCCTATCGGTTATAACGGAGTGAAAGTTGGTGCAAACTTTCACATTATTACAGGCGACAGAAATGCTATACGCAACATTAACCGGGCGGTTGATAAGAGTGGTTTGAAAACAAAAGATCTTGTGCTGCAACCATTGGCATCGGCATCTGCTGTTATGGGTGAGTTAGATATGGAAGCAGGAGTAGCCATTCTGGATATAGGTGGCGGCACTAGTGATCTGGCTGTTTTTTATGAAGGTATTTTGAAACATACTGCTGTCATTCCATTTGGAGGAGAGAATATTACCAACGATATTAAAACAGGCTTAGGTGTACTGAAGCAGCAGGCAGAAGCTATGAAAGTACAGTTCGGAAGCGCTTTGGCAGATGAAGCAAAAGCTAATGCTTTTATTACCATTCCCGGTATGAATGGTATGCCTGCCAAAGAGATTAGTGTAAAAAATCTTGCTAATATCATTCAGGCACGAATGAGTGAAATACTTGACTTTGTTACTTATCATCTTAAGCAAGTTGGCCTTGATACCAAAATGCTAAACGGCGGTATTATTTTAACCGGTGGCGGTTCTCAACTGAAGCACCTTATTCAGTTAACAGAATATTCCACAGGGTTATATGCACGCATTGGTTTTCCAAATGGTCACCTTGCTGCTAATCATATTGATGAGTTGAAGAAACCAATGTACAGTACTTGTATAGGCTTAATCTTAAAAGGTTACAGCGATTATGAGCATAAGTACAAAGAGTTTGAAAAAACTTTTAAAAAAGTTATTGTACCTGAAACACTGGTAAAAGAAGACGAACCAGAACTAAGGCCTCTTGAGGTTCCTGCAGTTGAAACAAAGGAAAAGATAAATACAGCGGCAAGAAAGGGAATGACAAAATTCTGGGAGAAATTCAAAAACAATCTGCTCGAACTCTTTAAAGAAGAAGGAGATAAAGACTTGTAAGGCAGAAGGCTTAAGGTGTAAGGAAGAAGCTTTGTCTTGTTCTCCTTACACTTTAAACCCTACACCTTTCCGTTAAATAACAACTAAAAATACATCTAACCCATTCAATTTTCAAACTATGATTCATTTTGATTTGCCGAAACAGAAGTCATCTATCCTGAAAGTGATAGGTGTCGGTGGTGGCGGCGGCAATGCCGTTAATCACATGTACGGTCAAAATATTGACAGTGTTGACTTCATTATTTGTAATACAGATGCACAAGCTCTTTCAAATAGTAAAGTGCCAAATAAAATACAGCTTGGTCCGCACCTTACCCAAGGTCTTGGTGCAGGCGCTAATCCTGAAATAGGTAAACAGGCTACAGAAGAAAGCCTTGAAGAGATTAAACGTATACTAGAAGTTAATACAAAAATGGCTTTCATCACCGCAGGTATGGGCGGTGGTACTGGTACAGGCGGAGCGCCTATTATCGCAAGAATTTGTAAAGAACTTGGTGTACTGACTGTAGGCATAGTAAGTACTCCGTTTACTAATGAAGGGCCTAAGCGTATGCGTCATGCAGAAGCAGGCATACAGCAATTAAGAGAACATGTAGATACACTTCTTGTAATAAGTAATGATAAGGTGCGTCACCAGTACGGAAACCTTAAAGTAAGAGAAGCCTTCAGCAAAGCTGATGATATATTGGCAACTGCTGCAAAGTGCATAACAGATGTTATTACGAGCAATGGACAAATCAACGTTGACTTTGCTGATGTTTGTACTGTAATGCGTAAAGGTGGTGTTGCTATATTAGGCAGTTCACAGGCAAACGGGGAAGACCGTGCACAGCGTGCTATTCAGGATGCTGTTAACTCGCCTCTGCTTAATGACAGTGAAATACGAGGAGCTAAATGGATACTTGTTAATATTACTTCCGCAGAAGGCGATTACGAAATTACGATGGACGAAGAAGATACTATTATGAGCTATCTTCGCCAGCAGGCAGGCGATGATGCAGATGTTATTAAAGGAATCGGTTTCGATGAATCACTAGGTGACAAAATAGGTGTAACTATTATCGCTACGGGCTTCGAACATAAAGACCCTTTCAGAGCTCCTGTAAAACTGAAAGAAGAAAAGAAGCCTGAAGAAAAAATTGTTCTTCACTTAGGTATGAATGAAGAAAAGAGATTTCACACTCAGCCACCGTTACCCGTGGAAGAAACGACATTACACGCTCAGCCAACATTACCTGTGGAAGAAAAAGATCCATACGCGCCTGCAATGGTTGAAATGCCAAACAGCGGACCAGCTATTATTCAACCTGCGCATCAATATTACCAGCAACAGCCTGAAGTATTATCTCAGCAGGCACAAAGTGTACAGCAAGATGAAAATTCTGTACTTCGGTTTGAACTGAAGACCGGAGTGGAAGAACAGCAAAGTCAATTGCCAAATAAAAATCAGCCACAGACTGAAAATAGTGTTGCTCCACGTACAGGCAGCAGTTTTCTTTTAAGACCTTCAAACATATATACAGAGCCAAAGGCAGCAGATACGCAGTTTACAAATTCTATAGAGCCGAAGCCTTTACCATCCCCCGTTAATGAGCCTGAGCTCGAAATGAAATTGGTTGTGAAGGACGAAATTCCTGAAACTGCTCCGGTCCCTGATATTACTCAACCTGTTATGAATTCATCATCATCTCCGGAGGAAAATATAGTAAAGGATGAGGCAGAAGATCAAAAACGCAAAGCGCAGGAAAGGATTCAGAAGCTCCGTAACTTATCTTTTAATATGAATACTGCCGATGCAAGCACAGAGTTTGACTCTGTGCCGGCTTATATCCGTCGTAATATGGAATTGTTTGGAAATACACTTACTTCTGTAGAAAATTTTTATAGCAAATACTCTGTTAAGCCAGACGAAAATGACAAAGGCCAGATTAGTACTATTAACACATTTTTGGATGGTAAAAAACCAGATTAAGTGGATGTTTAACCCTTACCGGTTGGTGAACTGGTATGAGTTTATGGATGAGGTTTTTAGTTGTTATCCCTCCGCAAAAACGGAGGGATTTTTGTATGTACGCCCTTTGCATTTTGGATAAGATATTATAAAAAAAGCGTCATTAATATAACTCTTCTTCCTATAACTCCCTTCACAATTCATTATCCCCCTAAAAATTTCAACTGCTATCTTTGCCGCAAATTTTTTTAATATGCTGCAGGTTAATTACATCCGCCAAAATAAGGAAACTGTTCTTGAAAGACTGGCTGTAAAAAATTTTTTTCAAACACAATTAGTTGATGAAATAATTGATTTGGATGATCAAAGAAAAAGGGTGCAGACAGCATTTGATAATACGCAGGCAAGGCTAAACACTGCATCTAAAGAGATTGGAAATCTCATGCGGCTTGGGGAAAAGGAACGGGCAGAGTCATTAAAAGCCGAAGTGACATCTTTAAAAAACAATATTGACCCACTGAAAGCAGAAATGGCGGATGTAGAAAAGCAACTCGTTAATAAACTGGTTTTACTGCCAAATTTGCCATCAAATCAGGTTCCTAAAGGCAAAACACCTGAAGATAATGTAATAGTTCGTGAAGGAGGTGCAAAACCAGCACTGCAGGAAAGTGCAGCACCACATTGGGAACTGGCAACTAAATATAAACTGATAGATTTTGAATTGGGAACTAAAATTACAGGAAGCGGCTTCCCTGTATATACGGGCAAAGGTGCAAAATTGCAGAGAGCGCTTATACAATATTTTTTAGATTTCAATACAGCGGCTGGTTATCTCGAGTATCTGCCTCCTTTTATGGTAAATGAGGAAAGCGCTTTTGGTACAGGGCAGTTGCCCGATAAAGAAGGCCAGATGTATTATGCTGCCGCTGATAATTTTTACCTGATACCTACAGCAGAAGTCCCGGTTACAAATGTGTACAGAGACACCCTTTTAAAAGAAGATGATCTGCCGGTAAAAATGACGGCTTATTCTCCCTGTTTCAGAAGAGAGGCAGGCAGTTATGGTAAAGATGTAAGGGGCCTCAACCGATTGCACCAGTTTGATAAGGTAGAGATCATACAGATCGTTCATCCAGACAAGAGCTATCAAGTGCTGGAGGATATGGCAGCACATGTAGAAAAACTATTGCAAAGTCTCGATCTGCCTTATCGCATACTGCGTTTATGTGGTGGCGAGATGGGTTTCGCCAGCGCAATGACTTACGACTTTGAAGTATACAGCGCAGCACAAGCGCGGTGGCTTGAAGTAAGCAGTGTAAGCAATTTTGAAAGTTTTCAAACAAACCGTTTGAAGTGCAGATTTAAAGATGCTGCAGGTAAAACTCAACTCCCTCATAGTTTAAACGGAAGCTCTCTTGCCTTACCAAGAATTGTAGCTTCATTACTTGAAAACAACCAGACCGGCGCAGGAATTATGCTGCCTGAAGTATTGCATGAACAATTTGGTGCGGAGTGGATTATGTAACAAGTTCATTTTCTTTTTAAAATTTTGCATTGGAGATAATTTCAGAACATTCACCAGGTTAAATTTCCATGCATTTTTTATGCATCTGATTAGTAACCGGAATTCTGTTGTCTAGACCGTCGCTAAATTTATTTTATAAAATTTTTAAAAATATTAATTTCTAATAAATGTCTCTAATATAATGTATTTTATAAAACAATTGCGGTATGAACATCATTAGAAAGTTCCTCTCCTAATTCCTCAAGAGTCTTACCCTTGGTTTCCGGAAAATACTTCCATACAACAATTGCCTGCAAAAGCATCGTTATTGAGAAAAATAAAAAAGCATGACCGCTTCCCGCTTCAGACTCTCCGGCAACCACCGGGAATAAAAATGTAATTACTGCGGCAAAAAACCAATGTGTGAAACTGCCAAGGGATTGTCCTTGCCCTCTGACACTATTGGGAAAAACTTCTGATATTAATACCCAGATGACAGCGCCGGTAGAGAAAGCAAAAAACATGATGTAACCCATCAGGAAAAAAAGTAGTTCGTAGCCAGCAAAACTTTGCATGTAAAAAGCGCGGGCAACTAGTCCGAGACATATTGCCATACCAACAGAACCTGTTATCAGTAATTTTTTTCGTCCGACTTTGTCAATTATTACGAGACCAAGAATTGTAAACAGTCCGTTTGTAATACCAATGATTACGGGCTGAAACATAGAATCAGCAGACGAAACGCCGGTGAGTTCAAATATTCGGGGAGCATAATATAAAATAGCATTAATGCCGGAAAACTGGTTGAACATAGCCACAAGAAATGCAATGGAAATAGGTTTGGTGTAACGTCCTGAAAACAAGTTGTCTTTTTTTTGATCCATACTTGATTTAATATCCATAATCTCTGCTTCGATATCCCTGGTTTCTATTTTTTCAAGAACATTTCTTGCTTTTATTATGTTCCCTTTTTTAATCAGGAAACGGGGACTTTCCGGTACAAAAAACAACAGGAAAAAATAGGCGACTGCTGGTATACCTCCAACTCCCAGCATCCACCTCCACGAACTTTCTCCCATATTACTCATCAGGTAGTTTGAAATATATGCTATCAATATTCCGAATATAACATTAAACTGGAAAAGGGCAGTCATTCTTCCCCTTATACCAGCAGGAGATATTTCTGATATATACATTGGAGCTACTACAGATGATGCACCAACTGCCAGCCCGCCTATAAAACGAAATGCTATAAATAAGGATAAACTATTGGCTAAGGCACTTCCAAGGGCAGAAAGAGCAAAAAGCAATGCAATGATAAACAAGATAGGCTTCCTGCCATATTTATCAGTAGGGATTCCGGCTGTCAAGGCGCCAACAACTGTACCGATCAAGGCAGAAGAGATAGTAAAGCCATGCCAGAAAGGTGAGAGTCTAAACAGTTGCTGTATCGATTTTTCAACTCCTGAAATTACCGCAGTATCAAAACCAAAAAGGAATCCTCCCAGAGCAAGAATTATTGACCATCCAAAAACTCTTAATGTTTTTTTGTTCATAAATAGTTTATTTCAGAATTAAAAAAATTTGAACCAATTTACACGTTAGCTAGCTCCTCTATTTCCGAAACTTATTCTCCCTTTCATATCCTTTCATAAAAATAAAAACACCGGTTTATTATTAGTATTGTAACCTTTCTATTACAAAGTCATAATACTCGTATCTTTAAAGCTGGCGTTCCCATCAGTTACAAAAACGCCCCAGTTCCCTTCAGGTATATCGTAAGCACGAAAATTCATTGCTACGGTGTTATTCACATAAGCAACACCTTTGTTTCCCTCAACAAATACCTGTAAAGTAACCGGAGTTCCCGGAGTTAATTCAATGTCACGTTCCAGTTCAACCATTCCAGTGACCTCTGCCCGGTTGCGGGGCCACATATCAAAAGTGAGTTTATTTTCGTGAGGTTGAAGGCGTATGTAGTAAGACTTGTCAAAATCATCACTTGTTCTGAACATCAATCCAAAATCTCTTGTATTTTTTTCAAATAATACTGTTGTATTCATCTTACATGTATCGGGCATTTTTCCTGCTAATGCGGCTCCGAATGTACCATGTGATTTTAGGTTTACCACTCCATTGCTATATGTGTAATTACCGATGCCATTGGTAAAATTATGTTTTACAGTTTTATTAAAAGCAGCAGCAACAGTATCCGGTACACGAACAGTTAACTCCCCGTTTTTCTCCTGGTGTATCTCGTGTACCACCAGGTTACCGCCCCAATTCCATGAGCCTGTGTCTTTGGCATCGGTTCGCGTTGGATTCCAGCCAAAAATAAATCGTCTTGTACCATCAGAAGCAGTTTTTGCGGCATAGAAAGCATGGCCATCAAAATCATCTCGTTTTGGAGTAATCCACGGACCTTTCAGTGAATGACTCATACGGTATCTGGTACGAACCAAATCTGTGAATTCAGAAAATAACAAATACCACCAATCCCCTATTTTAAACAAGTCAGGACACTCGTGAGTGAAGTAAAGGTCCGGGGCATAAAATGGCTCTCTTACCTGCCACTTAACGAGGTCTTTTGAAGAACAAAGAGCAGTAAGTCCTCTTCTTCGTGGTATGCCTTTTTTCAACCTTGCAGCCAACAGCATATTGTATTCTTTTGTTTCATTATTCCAAAAAACAAATGGATCACGCCAGTCGTGCGGTTCATAAATATCAGATGGAGCAAAAAACGTATGTTCAGGAATCTTCTTCCATTTTATCATGTCGTCGCTTATCGCATGCATAACAGCCTGTTCCGGTTTGCCCTGCTGTCTCAGGTGCGGGTTGTGACCTGTATAGAAAATATGATATTGTTCTTTCGCCTGTATTGCTGATCCGGTAAAAACGTAGAGGTCCTGTTGAGCTTCAGTTCCCCTTTTAAGCATTTCACCGTGGTCTTTGAAATTCACAAAGTCTTTGGTGCTGATCCGATACCAGGGAGTGCCTTCTCCATGCTTTTCCTTATCCCTCCAGTCAAGCAGGTAAAACAGTTGAAATTCCCCATTTGCATATAAAGGAATGAAATCCGCTGCCCAGGCATCAGCCGGTTTATAAAAAAAATTGCTGCTGCTTTCCGGTGGAACGTCTGATATAAATTTGCCCATTTGTGAAATACCAGTTGCGGCAAATCCCGAAGCAGGAATAAATGGAAGCAGTGAACCTGCCTGAAGAAATTTTCTCCTTTTCATTGTTGATATGTTTAGCGTTTTATTGTATTTGTCAATTGATCATTCTTAAGGCTAAGTTTCCAGACACTTCCCGTTGCCCGTGCCGTTCCACCTTTTACAAACAGGTCAACATAACTGCTTTCTTTGTTAACAGGAAATATTCTGGTGACGAAAGCAGATTCATTATTAATGAAGACTTCTACTACGGATCCATCAATATATAATCTCCAATCTATTTCTTTTGTATCATTTAGCAAAAATTTCTCTGAAACAACAGGACTTCGCATTAATGTATCTATCGAAGACATACTGCGATCTATGACTATTTGTCCTGAATCATAATTGTAATATACTTTTGTGAACTCTTTATTATCAGAAGATTTGCCAATAATAAAACCTGCTTGCTTTGCATTATCACGAATGATCTTTGCCTCCAGCTCCAATTGCCAGCCATTATTTTTATTTAGAAAACCGGAACCTTCAGGAGACAGCCTGATATTACTAAAGCTTGTCTTGTTACTTCTCAACTTTTTAAGGTAAGGATGAGGTGACTGAATAAGTACACTGTCACCCCGCAGGTTCCACACGCGGGGCAAACTAAATGTATGCGTCCATCCCTGCTTGTACTGCATTGATAAAGGAATATTGTCAGCTATGAAACCTATAGCGATAAGCCTTCCTTCTTCATCATAATTAATACAAGGCACGAGGAACCAGTTAACTAATTCTAATTTTTGAGGAATTAGATGGTCGGGGATAAATTTATCATTTATAAACCTGCCTATCCAGTAGAACGTTTTGGCGGGAATCCCAGGCAAGGGCACTCTGTTGATCATTAATAAATATTTTTCACCTATCTTCTGAAATATAGGCAGTTCCCAAAATACTCCCGTTTCATCTTTACCAGGATCACCTATAAATAACGGATTAAGATATTCCCACTTTACAAGATCCGGCGATTTGTACAGGATAACCGCACCTTTTTTAGGCGTTGTATTGATTGATGTTCCTACCATCATATACCATGTACTGCCTTGTTTAAAGACATATGGATCGCGCATTTCGCTAAAAATATATTCGGAGGGAGTTGTGGAAATCAAGGGATTTGCAGGATGCTTAATGAAAGTTTTCATACTATCCGTTGAATAGGCGGTACAGATCGTTTGCTTATAACCAATATCAACTCCCGTATAAAAAATAGTCGGTACACTTTTGTTTACTACAAGGTGGCCTGACCATATATTAAGTTGATCGTAGCCCGGTTGGGGCCATAAAACTGCTGTAGTATCTTTCCAATGCAGCAGATCTGCACTGATCTGATGTCCCCAATTAATATTTCGCAGAAAAGGACCGTTGGCATTCTTCTGATAAAAAAAATGATACTTTTTATTAAAATAGACCAGTCCATGCGGTTCATTTGTCCATCCTGAATTAGGTATCGCATGATATTTTGGCCTGTGAAAATCCTCAGAAAAACGGATTGAGGGTATATTCATATCAGGCTCCTTAGAGGGTTTTTGCTGCTTATCAAGATTGATAAGAAATGCATTGTCCAGTTCCTTTCGCCATATAACTATCTCATCTATAATTCCATTTAATGCATTGACGGGAAATAAATTCATGAACTTTTCATCTTTTGCATTCCTTCCAATGTATTGCTTTCCGACAGGCCAGTTGATTGTTCCTTTCTGGATCGCTTTCTTTAGAAGCAATCTGCCATTCACATACAGACAGGCTCTGCCTGCCGAAGTATTTATTGTGGCGACAACAAATTGCCATTTATTATGTGTAATGGACTGCTCGGTTGTCATCAGAACAGGAAATTGATTTACTGAAAGCTGGCATTCCACTTTTCCAAATCTTGTTATTCCTAACCTCAGCCCTGCAAAACTTAACGGATCCATATTTGACCAAATCTCTGCATCAGAGCCTGGGTAAGAGTTAAGAGCAATCCAGGCTGATACCGATATTATTTGCGGAGGAAGTGATACGCCCAAATCTCCTTCTGCCCATGTGGTGTATCCATCTGTTCTCAAACCTTTGCCTGCAATTCCTTCCACTCTTTCTGAATAACTACATCTTGATGCAATAATGAAAGCTCTTCCGCTAATGGATTCAATTGTGTTGATCCCTGATGGCTCGTCAAATCCCCAATGAGCAATGGTATCAAACTGAGCATGTAAAATTGACGGGAGTAGTGTCAGTAATAAACAAACAAAGAAATACTTCATTGTTTCAAGCTTGCTAAGTATAGCCAGGTGTGGCTGTCGCATTTCTGCGTTTGTTTTTAACTCTTTTTGTACCATGTTAATATGGATTTGAGGGTGTCAGCTCCCAACCTTTTACTGACAATACTTTTACATCACCTCCTTTGGCAAAGAGTTTGACTCCTGTACCTGCCAATTTCGGATAAATACTGCGGGCGATTGCTTGTCTGTCATTTGCATATACTTCCACAATTCCTTTATCCACAAATACACGCAATACGAGCGGTTCACCTTTTTTTAGTTGAAAGGGAGCAGCTTCAATATTTCTTCGTCCTAAATCAATACTGGAATTGGTGGCATCGCACTTTAGTTTTTTTTCAGAAGCATCATAATAAAGTACTGTTTGTTCTCTGCCATCTTCTGAACAGCCAATCATAACGCCAGCTTGTGTTGCTGCTCCTGGCTGAAGGGTTATTTCAAGTTCGAGCAATTGCTCATCATAATCATTTAGCTTCAACTCTGATCCGGCTTTAACAGTAAAATTATTTTTTACACGTACATTTTGCCTAAGGTTTTCTAATTCCTTTATAGGTTTCATATGTAAAGCACCATCCTTTCCTGCCCAAAGAGAACGGGGTAGTCCATTGATACCTGTCCATCCATAAAATTTTCTAATGCTGTCAGGCCTATCCTCAAACACCCATGACCACATGATTTGTCTTCCGTTCTTATCGATCAGCGCTTCCGGCGCGAAGTAGGCATTATCTACCCAAGTCATTCTTCCATGATTATCGGGATAGAATTTATCATTTCTGTAAGTGCCAACATAGTATTGACACCCCTTGTTGTGGCTGATAAAAAGTAAGAGATGCTTACCGCTAAACTTTCCACCTTCCGGTCCGGAAGGTAATGGCAGAAAACTAGCGCACATATTATCCTCACTTTTATCTGTCCATTTTCGGTCTGACTTGTAAAATTCATGTAAGTATTCCCATTTTTTCAAATCATCGGAAACAAACAGATAAGCATGATCACCTTGAAATTCAGGACGGGAGTCAGGTTTACGTCCATATTTATTCAGAACTAACAAATTACCTGTGAGCATATAATATCTTCCATCCTTGACCCATATATTTGAAGGGTCGGCTGAGCCATAAATTACTTCCCGTCCATTCTTATCTTTTGTCTCGGTAATCCCCCAATCGGTAGATAGAATTGCAGGATTATCTGAACTCTTCGTCCATTTATCAAAATGCTTATCTGCACTTTCTGCTAAACTAATTCCGGTCTTCCTTTCACTGAATATTTTTTTACTGGTATCACGGGTATTTACGTACTCCCAGTAAGAAAGTATACCTTTTCCCTTGCTATCGATAAAAGCTCCGCCGCTGAAAACTCCGTCATCTCCATTTCCAGGTATGAGAGCATCGGGATGATGACGCCAGTTAAGTAAATCTTTACTGGAAACATGGCCCCATGAAAATCCACTTCCCTCCCGTTTATAGAGATACATAAGATGATACCGGCCATTATAATAAAAGGCTCCATTCGGATCACCGGGTATTCCCACATCTTCAGGAACACAAAAATGGTAGGCTGGTCTATAAGGATCGGAAAGCAATCGTTCTCTAAATGACCGGGTTGACTGAACAATTGCTTTTGGAACAGATTGATTTTTTATCCAAACAATTCCTGAGTCATTTCCTTTTATTGTACCAGACTGAGATTTTACCAAAATGGGCAAAAAGAGCATAATTGCCAATAAAAGAATAAAGCTCTTCATTGTTTGATTTTTTATCTTTATTGTTTATTTTAAACTCCGGGTTTCTAAAAATCTGACCGGCAATTTTAGCATACTTTTTTTCATCCGTGCGCCTTATTAATACCCGTAGTTCTGCTTATAGAGATTCTGACTCAAGTCTATCTGACTTTTCGGAATAGGTAAGTATTCATCTCTCCCTTTTGTAAACCTTGCATTTGCTAAATGTCCACGGCGGCTTCTTTCTGCATCAAAATAAGCATTCATAGTTTCCGCCATAATACCCCAACGCATCAGATCATAGGCGCGAAAGCCTTCGCATGACATCTCGAGTCTGCGTTCCCACTGCAAAGCTTTAAAAGCAAAATCCTTTGTCCAGGTACAGTTTGCACCATCTATGTATGGCTTGATATTGAAATTACCTGTAGGCTGCCCATTTATATCAACTAACTTAGCTGTGCTTTGTGCTGCCCGGTTACGAATTTGGTTAATGAGCGGAAGTGCTTCATTTTGCCTGTCCAACTGTATTAAAGCCTCAGCTTTCCAAAGGATCACATCGTCAACACGAATGACATCCCGGTTTTTCGAGTCGCTTTTCCATGGATTCACGGGTTGGTAACAAGCCGAAGTATATATAACAGTTTCTTTCATTGACATAAATCTTCCATAAGATTCAGGTTGGCGAGTCCAGGTTGTGCCATCAAAAATGAAATCTGCCTTATACTTATATGGCAAACTATCCATAGCCACTGTATGAAGCAGGCGGGGATCAATGGTATAGTTTTTTACTCTTGCTGCTCCGCCAATATCTGTTTTATTGAAATTATCATAATCAGGCAGGCCATTGACAGTTCTGAAAGCATTAACCAAATTCTGAGATGGGCTGTGATAACCACAACATCCATATTCTTTAACCATTGGGTAACAAACCTCATCAGTACCGTTTATACGTCCCCTCGGGGTGCCATCATTATGCGAAAACTGAATTGCCCATATTGATTCCACACCATTTTGTGTTTCACATTGAAAATTATCTCCAAAATCATTAAACAGAGATTTCCCTGAATTCTGAAGAACATCATCACAAAGTGCAACAACCTGATTCAATTTTTCCTTATTAATGTTAATCACCTGGTTCGATTCGTTTTGTTCGTATGCTGCAAAAAGTAATACTTTAGCTAAGTAAGCTTTGGCTGCATATTTTGTCGGGCGGCCAACTGCTCCATCTGTATTTATCTCAGGAAGATTGTCAACAGCAAATTGGAGGTCTTCAATGATCTTGCCCCACAATTGTTCATCGGTTAAATTGTTTCCTACCTTGTTATATTCACCAACGGGGATTGATTCATCTATATATGGGACAAACCTGAAATTAACCTTTAACCAGAAATAGTTATTCGCTCGTAAAAACCTCATTTCTGCTATACGTGCAGCTTTCTGAGGAAAATCAACCATATTCAATACGGCTAAAGCTTGATTTGAGCGGGAAATACATTGATATTCAATTTCCCATTTACCTGCTACTCCACCTTCGTCGGTAGTCATGTTAACAAATGTTTCTGCTGTGTTCCATTCCGGCAGATCGCCAACACCTGCACCTCCCTTGTAAGCATCTCCTCCTCTCAGGTCTCCATAAGGCCATGGACTAAGCGGACGTAAATAATATCTTTCATTGCCTTGAGCTGCATAAGCGGCAATAACCATTTTTTCAGCATTTTCAGGAGTAGCTAACAGTGCTTCCGTCAGGACGCCTTTTGGAGCTAAATTGAGGAAGTTTTTCTTACATGATATTAATGTAATTAGTGTACTTAAAATACAAAATATTAAAACGTTTTTAATTGATTTCATCGTTTAGATTTTTAAAATATTAAATTAACACCGGCCGTAATCGAAGTTGGAAGTGGAAAATTAACGTCTGGACTCTTCGGGTCAAATCCTGTAAAAGTATTTCCCTTCAATTTTATAGTTGACAGATTTTGGCCTTGTAAAAAAATCCGGGCTCTCTTCAAAATTTTATTCGAGATAGATTTAGGCAGGTTATAACCGACGACTATAGACTGTAGTTTCATATAGGATGTATTCTCAACAAAATATGTTGAGAAACGATTTTCCTGATTAATATCTGCTGCAGTTATTGCAGGAATGGTTGATGAAGTATTTGTCGGAGACCAACTATCCAATACCCTTTTTCCATAGTTTTGTCCGCCAAAAAAACCAAAGAAATCTGTATAAGATTTAGTAACACTTGCTACCTGTCTGCCAACTTCAGAGTTAAGAAACACAGCAAAATCAAAATCTTTCCATGTCAATTGGATATTAAGACCCCATGCAAACTTTGGTTCATTAACACCGATCCATGTGCGGTCATCAGCATCGATTTTACCATCAGGTTTACCACCTGGGCCACTAACATCTGCATATCTTAAACGACCAACACCCTTGCCTGGTTGTGAAGGCGCAGCATCCACCTCTGCCTGGTTTTTAAAAATGCCATCAACGACATAACCATAATATGAATTCAAAGGTCGCCCCAATATCGTTTGATCTCTTCCGTTGCCTGGATATGCACCGACAGCCTCAGGCACAATATCTACAAATTTATTTGTATTATGGTATCCATTCGCTGAAATCGCATAACCTAAATTACCAATCTTATCATTATAAGAGAGGATAGCTTCCCAACCCCAGTTTTTCATTGTTGCTCCATTTATCCATTTACCAGCTCCAGTTCCTGTAACCAAAAGAGTTGGCGGTTTAACAAGAATGTCAGAAGTTGTTTTAATATAATAGTCAAACGAACCAGCAAGTTTTGATTGGAGTAAAGAAAAATCTACTCCAAAATTATTTTGAGTAGTCGCTTCCCATTTCAAATCGGGATTGCCCAATTGAAGACGTCTGTAACCCGAAGGGAGATTGCCCTGGTCTTGTCCATAAACATCATATGCAGTACCATTATTAAAAGGCCAATCGTCGTCTCCATAATGTGCCTGATATTGCTCATAAGAAGCATAGTTGTCTATTGCCTGGTTACCTGTTTTCCCCCATCCGTATCTGATTTTTAAATTGGAAAGCCATGAAACAGATTTCATGAAAGATTCCTCACTTATAACCCAACCTGCTGATAATGAAGGGAAAGTAGCGTACCTTTTACTTGCACCAAAACGGGAAGAACCATCCTGACGAATAATAGTAGTTAAAAGATAGCGGTTTTTGTAATCATAATTCAAACGACCAAAGTATGAATTCTGTGAGTTGTCCCAGGCCAGTCCGCCATTTCGCACATTACCCTCACCTACGTCCAGGTACATATAATTCGGATCCTGGCTTGCAAAACCATCACGTGCTCCAAATAAGTTTGCTCCGTGTGCTTTTGTGGCTTCTTGCCCAAGCATCACCTGGAAATTATTATTACCAAAATCAAAATTATAATTTAAGACATTGTTCCATGTCCAACTGCCGCCATAAATAGCAGTACTTGACAGCTTTGGCACCGTTTCAGACATAAATCCAGCCTGATAAGTTAAAACAGAAAAATTACTCCAGTAACCATCATAATCAACACCAAAAGTTGATTTGAAATGGAGGTTTTTAATAATCTCGAAATCTGCAAAGGCTGACCCCAGCAACCGCAGGTCGTCACCATGGTTTTGGCGATTTCGCATAATATCCAGCAAGGGATTATTACGATCACTCATCCCTTTAACTGGCCCACCCCAACCGATACCATCAATTGTGTGAACGGGCACGATAGATTGTAAATTAACTGTATTAGGCAACCAACTGCCTCCTGTATATCTCATTTTAATTGCAGAAAAATTTTCACCGATTTTTATACGGCCGCTAAACACGTTATAGACTGAGTTTAAACGTAAGCTTAATCTGTCCCATTCGTTGTATTTTGTTGTACCAAGGCTTTTTAGGTAATCAAAGGATAGCAATGCACTGCCCTGCTCTCCTCCATTTGAAAAAGTTACGTTATGATTTTGAGATAATGCAGTACGCGAAATTTCTTTTTGCCAATCAGTATTAGCCGGTTTCATGGTCTTTGCTTCATCCAAATATTCAGGTAAGATTACTTTATCAAGCACCCAATTGCCATTAGCATCCTGATGGTCCTGAAAGTTGTATACTCCATAGTTCGGATCAACTTTATCGTTCCTCGCTGCCATCCATTGAGCTCTGCCATGCTCCTCTGTATTCAATAACGGAATAGGGTTTTTAGGAAGAAATCCTGCTGTGACGGAAGAATTAATTTCAACTTTAGCTCCCCTCGTTGCAGACTTTGTGGTAATAATATATACTCCATTAGCAGCCCGCGAGCCATATATAGTTGCAGCGGAAGCATCTTTCAACACTTGCACCGATTCTATATCATTTGCGGGCACTTCATTTAATCCGCGGTTTGTTGGCACACCATCAATAATCACAAGCGGCTCAGTACTGCTGTTTAAAGAACCACGGCCTCGTATTAATATACTTGCAGCAGCATTTGGATTTCCATTGAAATACGTAGTAACCCCGGGGACACGATGATCCAAAGCTTTCAAGATATTTCCGGTGGCAACTGCCTGTTCTTTTATTTCAGGCATCTTTACTACAAACACTGATCCGGTAAGACTTGCTTTTCTCTGCGTACCATAACCTACTACAACTACCTGGTTAAGATTGTTAACATTCTCGTCAAGAACAATAGAAAGATTGTTGGATGAAGCGGTCACCTTGAGTGTAGAAGTTTGCATACCTACGTAAGAGAAAGTAAGCGTTTCACCAACATCAGCATTAATGGAAAAGTTACCTGTTGAGTCTGTAGCTACTGTCTTATTTTTTGCCTGTACAGTTACACCGGGTAAAGCCTCTTTAGTGGTTTGCCTGATGACTGTGCCTGTTATTGTTTTTTGCTGAGCAAGAGTATTTATCGTCAGCATCAACATTGCAATTATAAATGGAAATTTTTGCATAACTAAAGTTTGAATGTTGAATAATTTGTTTCGTAATGTAGGTTGCCCGCAAAGTATAGGCTTTGAAAAATCGTATCAAACTTTTGTAAGTTTTATTTTTTACTAAATTAATTGGTTATTAAAGAGTTAGAAGATTGCAGTTAAAACAAGTGTGTAATTTTGAAGCTGATTTTTATAAGATTGTTACTTACTATGGCTGAAATATTATTAATTTTAGCTTCTTTCCTTAGATTAGACGAATTGCCGAGTAATTGCTTAATGACTTTGTCATGTGTAAAATAATCAAACCGCCATCAGTATTTATAAATAATTTTATTTGCTTTACTGTTTCATTTATATTTCTTTTTTCTTATGTTTCCTGTTCACCTGAAAGTACTCATAAAAAAATCCGGATTGGATTCTCCCAATGTACCGGAGCTGACAACTGGAGAAAAGCAACAGTGGAGGCCGTAAAAAGAGAAATTTCCTTTCATCCCGGCAGTGAATTAATTTATAAAAATGCACAGGATAACAGCGATTTGCAAGTAAAACAAATCAAAGAACTTATTGAGCAAAATATTGATATATTATTAGTATCACCTAATGAGGCTGAACCTTTAACCTCTGTTGTTGATGAAGCTTTTAACAAAGGCATCCCTGTAGTAATGATTGACAGGAAAACTTCCTCTAATCTATACACTGGTTTTGTTGGTGCAGATAATTTTGAAATTGGTAAAATGGCAGGGAACTATGTAGCTAACATGTTTCATGACACTGCGAATGTAATAGAGGTGATCGGATTACCTGGTTCTACACCGTCGAGTGAACGTAAACGAGGATTTGCGGAGGGTATCCGGGCAAATCCTAAAATTCATATTATAGCGGAAATATATGGCAATTGGCTTAAGGGAAAATCTTCCGAAGAATTGTTAAAAATAAAAGATAAATTATTTTCTGCTGACCTTGTTTTCGCACATAACGATCCGATGGCTCTCGGTGCCTGCGAAGTGTATAAAAAATTAGGGATTGAAAAAACTATTCGTTTTATAGGTGTAGATGGACTTGCAGGCCCTGGGGGAGGAATTCAATTTGTTTCTGATAAAATTCTTGCAGCTACATTATTAAATCCGACAGGAGGAGAAGAAGCAATTCAAATTGCTTTTAAAATTTTAAATAAAGAGCTATATAATAAAGAAAATACGCTTCCTACCGTAATAATAGACTCTACCAATGTTAGAATAATGAAACTTCAAACGGATAAGATTAACAGTCAGCAAAACGACATTGAAAATCAGCAGGAAATATTGATTGAGCAACAAAAAATATACAGAAATCAACGTACCTTTCTTTACATTTTAGTTCTGGCTTTATCACTGGTTTTTTTTCTCGGATGTATTGCAGGATATTCCTTATGGAGCAACCGCAGAAAAAATAAACTTCTTGCAGCACAAAATCAGGAAATCCTTGATCAAAAGAATCAGTTAATAGAAATGACGGCCAAAGCAAAGGAAGCTGCTGATGCTAAATTCAATTTTTTTACAAATATCTCTCACGAATTTAAAACCCCTTTAACGCTTATTTTAGGTCCTTTGGAAGATGCATTAAACTCCCCCAAACTTCATTTTACTGTAAAAAACAATCTTGAACTAGTCAAGAAAAATGCATATCGTCTTTTAAGATTAGTGAATCAATTAATGGATTTTAGAAAAATTGAGTATAATAAGCTTAAATTAAAAGCATCAGAAAATAATCTTACTGAATTTGTTACAGAAATCACTACTGCCTTTAATGAATTAGCAAATAAAAAAAGAATTTCATTTTATGTTACTTCAAAATACAAAGAAATGAAAGTTTGGTTTGATATAAATATGCTTGACAAAGTACTTTTTAATATTCTTTCCAACGCATTTAAGTTTACAAATAATCACGGTTCCATCAATGTTACCATTGATAAGAGTTCAGACAATAAAAATGCAATTATTAAAATAGAAGACTCCGGAGTTGGAATGTCACAGGAAGCTGTTGAACATGCCTTTGACGTTTTCTACCAGGGACACGAAGGAACATTTAAAGGCACAGGCCTGGGATTGGCATTATCAAAAGAGTTGATAGCAATTCATAAGGGAAAAATAATATTAAAAAGCGAAAAATGGAAGGGAACATATTTTGAAGTAATCCTGCCTCTTGGAAATGCTCATCTTAAAGAAGATGAAATATTGAGCCAAACTCCATCCTTTTATATTAATTATGATGACGTAAAGATATATACTACTTATTCTGAAACTGCTAATTTATCTCCTGAGGAATCTTCTAAAGTTGAAAAGGAATACTCTATACTCCTTATAGAAGACAACACAGACATGAGAATTTATTTGAAAAATAAGCTTGCAAAAGCATATGAAATTCATGAATCAGAAAATGGAACTGAAGGCTTAAATTTAGCTTATAATATAATTCCTGACCTGATAATAACCGATATAGTTTTGCCTGGAAAAGATGGTTTGGATATAACTAATATCATGAAAAATGATTTCCGCACTTCTCACATACCCATTATCATATTGACTGCAAAAGGAAGTATTGAAAAACAAATTCAAAGTTTAAAATTAATGGCAGACGCCTTCATTGTAAAACCATTTAACTTTCAATACCTTGAGGAAACCATAAACAACCTCCTGCGAAACAGAGAAACTTTGAAAGATCATTATACGTGTGAACTGCCAAATGAATATCTCCATAGTCCCGCACTAAAAAAAATTGATAGAAAATTTGTAAATGATTTTTCAGCTATTGTTGAAAATAATATAGCTAATGAAAATTTTGGAGTTGATGATATATGTAAAGAAATTGGTGTCTCACGGATCCAATTATATAGAAAAATAAAGGCTTTGATGGGACATAATATCAACGATTATATTTTAAACGTAAGATTACAAAAGGCAAAGTTTTTGCTGATAAACGAGGATTTACCAATTTCAGAAATTGCCTCCAAAGTTGGGTTCGCTTCACAGGCATATTTTTCTAATGTATTTAAATCTAAGGTTGGTACTACCCCTAAAGCATTCAAAGAAAAATAATTAGAAGACCGCTCGATAAATCTGTAATTTCTACAGTTATTGCCTGCTTATGTGGTCATACTATGAATCTTGCCAGCGATATACTTACGACTTTAAAGTATACAGTGCGGCATAAGCACTGTGGCTTGAAGCAAGCAGTGTTTTAAACAAACCTTTGAAGTGCAGATTAAAGATGCTGCAGGTAAAACTCGACCTGCTCATTGTTTAAACGGAAACTCTCTTGCCTTGCCTAAAATTGCAGGTGCATTACTTGAAAACAACCAGACCGGCGAAGGAATTATGTTGCCTAAAGTATTGCGTGGTGGATCATGTAATAAATTTCACTTAAATTTTGGTCAAAGGCATACAACTTACTGTATGCCGTTTGTGTCTAATATATTATAGAAGCATCCTTAAGTCTGTGGAATATACCGGGTTTTTTTAGTAAAGAATAAATAATAATTGAAAAAGTTAAGATCATGAAAAAGTTATTGAAGGGATTTGGAGCTTCACTGCTAACACTTTTCATTTTGCTGAATGTTATTGTCGCCTTTCACGCTTACAAATTCACTCACTTTTATAATAATGAAGCATCATTAGTAAGAAGGCCTGAGCTGATGTCAGGTTGGGAGGGAACAGAAGCTATTTTGTTTGGTGTAGATTATTTTAAGTCAAAAATTTCCAATAAGCCCGACTATCCTTACCAAACGTTTCGAACCACAACAAATGATGGTATTTTGCTCGAAGGCTGGTATATCCCCAAAGACAGCGCAAAGGGTACTGTAATTTTATTTCATGGACATGGAGGATCCAAGAGTAATATAGTAACAGAAGCAGACACGTTTCACAATCTTGGTTATAATGTTTGCATGACAGATTTTAGAGCGCATGGCAACAGTGAGGGTAACACCTGTACAATTGGTTACGATGAAAGTGCAGACGTAAAAGCGACTTATGATTTCATTGTATCAAAAGGAGAAAGAAACATTATTCTTTACGGTATTTCTTTAGGGGCTGCGACTATATCGAAAGCCATGAATGACTATAAAGACATTCAGCCTTCAAAGGTTATTTTGGAAATGCCCTTTGCATCTTTACAGGATGCTGTAAAAGGAAAATTAAGAATTATGCATTTGCCCTCACAGCCTTTAACAGCCTTACTTATTTTTTGGGGCGGAGTAGAACAAGGATTTTGGACATATCATCATAAACCTTCAGAATACGCTAAAAATATTCATGTTCCTGTACTATTGCAATGGGGGAAAAATGATACAAGGGTAACCGAACCTGAAACGAATATAATATTTAAAAATCTCGCATCTGAACAAAAGCAACTTGTGATTTATAATAAAAGTGGTCATCAAAGCCTGCTGAAGAATGAACCTGAAAAATGGATTTATTCCGTTAAGTCTTTTTTAGGAAAAGCCAATTAAGAATTATTTTTGAATAGTAACTTTTGTGCCTATTGTTACTATATTAAATAGCTGCTTTACATGTTCATTTTTCATGCTTATACATCCTTCTGTCCAGTTTTGATATTCATCTACTGCATTTTCTTCGTGTGGCCATGTTCCGTGTATACCTATTCCACCGCCGTGCCTTGCATAAGCAGGAATTAAGCCTTGTTGTTTTCTCAAAATAAATTTATGGATATCAGCCACAGTAGGAAAGTCGAGACCCATGTATCGGCACCATTTATTATGGATTCTTTTGCTTACAATAGTAAATGTTCCTTCAGGTGTTTTGCGATCACCTTCTACCATTTTGTCTCCCTGGTCATTATTACCAAAAACAACAGGATAAGCTATCAGCCATCCTTGCGCATCATACACATTTAATTCATAATCGCTTTTGTCAATGACTATATAATAAGCACTCTTGCTGTTAGCAGTATAGAACGAAGCGTTGGCAACAAAGACAACAACCAGAATTAAAAGAAGACGAAGGCGAATCATACTGTTCTCAGTGACTATTTATATTCTGATGGAAAATTACCAAGAACATTTAAACCGTTTTTACATTTCACAAAAGTTTACAGTCTGAACCGGGATTAATGAGATTATCCGGATTTATGTGATCACTTGATAATTAAAAATGTATTTACCAAACGAAGATTTTTAAAAATTGTTTTCACCCTTTAGCTTACAAATTCTTTTTTATCAAATGCTCTGTGTTTCTATAATTCTATATGTGGTTATCCTGGCCTAAAAGCTGCTGAATCTTATTCCGATACTATAGGGATATTGCTCTAGACCTGTCTCATGTAGGCGACGTATGCTATAAGTTCCGTACAAGTGAATGGGGCCAATGCCAAGTTCACCAATATAAGCAAGGCGGAATTTTTCGAGACCAAGATCTCCTTTTGTTTTTACTTTACCTCTTTCAGCACTTATTTGTTTATTATGACTTCCTATAAGGTAACCTGCGCTTACTCCTGCACTAAATGTTAAGCCTTTTTGACCAGGGTGTGTATTTATATTGATCATAAATGGAATGGCAGCATAAGCAGCGTATAATTTATTCTTTGAAAAATTGATAGTATCTCTGAAAATGAAGGCTGGATTTTTATTATAACTGATATTGCTTTCATAACGAAAATTAAACATTTCCAGACCTAACCCGTATTTAAAGTTTAAATAGCCCTTCACTAAGTTAAGACGTTGCATTACAACCCAAATATTTACATTAGAGCTTTTGCTTGTTCTTAATTTCAGATCATCTTTTGTTATTGGTTTATCTTCTGCCCTGATAGTTCTAAGATAGCTTTGTGCTTCTGCACCTGTATAGTTAGTCTTGTCGCTCATATTAGCAAAGCCAAGGTCAAAAATCCACCAATTGGTTTTGAGTCTGGTGGGTTTATAAGGCCTTTGCTCTACAATTATTTTACCAGACCTGTTATCTCTCTTTTTCTTAATGATAATAAAGTTGCCAACTAAAAGAGTGTCAGCCCTGCTTTGAGATGTATCCGTAATGTTCTTTGCAGAGTCAGCCATAATTTTTGTACTATCAGTTTGGGCAAAGCTTGCCAGGGCAACCACTGAGGCTGCGAGTGTCATGTAAATCCTTTTCATTGCTTTATTGTAATTTATTGTAGTGTGAGACTAATTTGCTTTTTATTCCTAATGCTTTCTCTATTTTTATTCATCATTTCGACGAAGCTTTTTATCTAAAAAAACAGCAGCTTTTTTTAAAAGACCTTTCAGTTTATTTTTATTTATTTCAGCAGAGCCGATATATATGGTTTTTTCTTCCTCATTATTGTCAGTTTCAAGATAAACAGCATGAGTAACCAAAGGATGATCTTCTGTCGAGATAGGTTGGTTTATCACTATATTATTATTATTAACTTTATCAGGGTTGCTGTTACCATTAAAATTCTTCACGTGGTTTTCTTCCTGAACCGGCTCTGGTTTCTGAGTAGCTATTTCTGCTAAACTTTGTTCTGAAAATGGTTCTTTTCTTTCATTTACTGACTTTACTTTATTAACAGCAATTGCTTCTTCCCGTTTTTGAATTTTTTTAAATTTTCCTAAATTATTTTTTCCCGAATTGATCCTGTTTACTGCTGCATTTTTTACAATGTTTCTGATTTCTTTTTCAGGGTATAACGAGGTGTCTGTTTTTTCTGTTTCAGATTTTAGCGGCAAACTATTATTTTTTTCTGAGGTTGCTTTTGCAAGGTTTTGAGAAGCTATCACAGCAGTTTTATCGCTGCTTTTATTATTATTGATTATAATAGAAGATGTATAAACAATACCTGCCACTGCTGCTGCTGCACCTACTCTTATTAAGATAAAAGGTATAATTCGTCTTTCCTTTTTTTCTTTACGGTACAATTTTTCTTTTCCTGCAAATGCAATAAGTTCCGGTTGTAGTTTCGTTTGTTGCAGCAGAGTAAATTCATCTTGTAATTGAGGGTGCTTTAAAACAAAGTTTTCAACTTCAATAGATAGTTGTTTACTCAATTCATTATCTGCAGCGAGCAAAAAATATTCTTCATAATCAGCAAGAGAAATACTATTTTCTTTTTTATATAGAAGTTCTTTTTCTGTAAACTGTATACTATTATTTACAAGAGTTGCCTGCTGCAGCGTCTCCAGTTCTTTAGCAAGATCAGGATTTTGTCTGGCAAAATTTTCGACTGCGGTATAACCCTCTGCCTCCAGTTCTTTATCTACATACAACAGAAAAAACTCTTCGTAATTATGTCTGTTAATAATCACTGATTGATGTTTTTAATTTTAAGCTGCAGCTATGAGCCCACTTCCTATTCATGTTTGATGATCTAATAACATAATGACCTAACCTTAATCACTTCCTTCTCTGTCATCCGTCATCTCTCATCCGTCAACTGCTGCTATTATATTACATTTTCCGGGTTCACTAAATAATTTCGTAAAGTTATTCTTGCTCTATGCAGGTAAACTTTTACCTGGCTTTCATTAAGTCCAGTTATTTTGCCTATTTCCTCATAAGTGTATCCTTCATAATCCTTAAGCATAACCAGGCTTCTATGTGTTTCATTCAGCCGGTTCAAGGCTTCATGCAAAGTTTTTTTCACATTTGGATTAGCCTGATAGTTTATTCCCCTGCTTGTCTCTGTAAAATCATCTGTCAAACTTATCCGCTTCACTTTCCTCAAATGGTCAATCATTTGATTGTATGCTACTGTGAACAGGTATGACTTACTTTTTTCATTTTCCACCGTATCTTTATTCCGCCACATTTTCTCAAAGGCAGTTTGTACTATGTCACGTGCATCTTCTTCATGCCTGAGATTTTTCACTATAAAGCGGTACACATTGTCCGCATACAGGTTTACACATTCATTATATTGTTGCTCTGTCATATACAGCAGTAATGTTGCGGCAGATTATAATTGTGATACGTTTGCATAAATAAAAAGTTACAAAAAATTACAAAAAAGGATTTGCAATATGAAAAGTTTTTCCAAATGAAATAAAAGAGGTATTTCACATTAATTCAAGAGGGCAACTTTTTTTCTCTTAAAAAAATATCTTTTGCTATTTATTTATATCCAATCCGTCAAATATCAATCTATAAAATCGTGGTTCTGCATAGCTTTGCACAAAATTTTTTTCCCGATGAGGAATTGGTATATAATAATGTTGATGGCTTTTGGATTAACAGCATGCAGTCCCAATAACGTAACAATTGATAACAGTCTTAAAAAGTTCTTCGATAACAATCATGTGCAGGGAACATTTGGTTTATACAACAATGCATCAGGGCAATTTTCAATCTATAATTTACCTCGATTTAGGGATAGCGCTTACCTGCCTGCTTCTACCTTTAAGATCGTAAATTCTCTTATCGGTCTTGAAACAGGAAAAATCAGTGATAAAGAAATGGTAATAAAGTGGGATGGGGTTAAGCGAAATGTACTTGAATGGAACCAGGACCTGACTATGGAACAGGCTTTTAAACTATCAGCAGTGCCTTATTACCAGGAAGCAGCACGACGCATAGGTAAGGATACCATGCAGTTTTGGCTTGATACGCTTGGGTATGCATCAAAATACAGAAAAGCTGAAATAAATAAAATAGACACTTTCTGGCTTGATAATTCGGTTAAGATTACAGCAGATGAGCAACTTGGGCTTGTCAAAAAATTATATTTCGATCAGTTACCTTTTCAAAAAAGAAGCATGAGGGTTGTGAAGGAAGTTATGGAAATGGAAAGAAATTCAAATTATACTTTATCTTATAAAACCGGTTGGGGACATCGGGAAAACGGTAATGCTCTTGGCTGGATAATTGGTTGGGTGACAGAAAACCAGCGTCCTTACTTTTTTGCTTTAAATATTGAGGGCTCACCTGATACAAACATGCCTGTAATAAGGATGAATATTTTAAAAGGTATATTAAAACAATTAGGTTTCCTCCAGGGAAAAATGTAATTGGTTCATTTTTTGTTTTCCTTAATAAACATCGTGTAGCTTGCAGAAAATGTTCCTTTCTATTAATGTTATCATTTCAACATATTGAATTTCTGATGGGGCTGCTGGTCCTTGTTCCGCTTTTTGCGCTATTCTTTTTAGTAATAAAATGGAAGAAAAAAGTAAAAAAGCAAATAGGTGATCCGGAACTGGTAAATACTCTCACTTCTGATTATTCGCCTAAAAATTTCAGTTATAAATTTTTACTCATTGCTGCCGCTCTTGCCTTATGCATAATAGGAGCCGCAAACCTGAGGAAGCCCGCAACAGGTGATACCGGCAACCGGACAGGTATAGATGTGATGGTTGCTTTAGATGTAAGCAACAGTATGCTGGCACAGGATATAAAGCCGAACAGGCTTGAAAGGGCTAAACAGGTGATTAGCAGTATTCTCGACAAAATGAGTAATAACCGCATGGGCATGGTTGTATTTGCCGGCCGGGCCTTTTTACAAATGCCGTTGACATCAGATTTGGCTGCAGCCAGGTTATATGTATCAAATGCCAGCACAGACGCTGTGCCTGAACAGGGAACCGTTATTGGCGATGCTTTAAAAATGTGTAACACTGCTTTAGATACAAAAGAAAAAAAATATAAAGCAGTTATACTGATTTCAGATGGTGAAGATCATGATGAGAAAGCGAATGAGGCATTGAAGGAACTGCAGGATAACGGAGTAGTGTTATATACAATTGGAATAGGATCTCCGGAAGGAGCACCGATTTTTGACCCTGCTTTAAACGACTATAAAAAAGATGAGAATGGCAATACAGTTGTTTCTAAGCTGAATGAAAAAGATCTTCAAAATATAGCAGCACAAACCGGGGGACAATATTATTTATTTACAAATGCTGATGAAGTTGCTAACCAGGTAGCAGTATCTATTGACCAGATGGAAAAGAAACAAATTGGCGGAACAGGCATAAGAGTGTACAGTTCTTATTTTCAGTGGTTTTTACTTGCTGCTTTTATCTTTTTGCTGCTTGAAACAATTATTCCGGAAAGAAAAATGAAATGGTTTTCGTGGGAAAAATAATTTTTACAATATTGCCATTATTTATAGCTGTAATTGCAAAAGCACAGGATGATCAATCTATTGTGGCAAAAGGCAATGAGTTATATAAAAAACAACAGTTTGAACAAGCTGCTGAGGAGTACCGTAAAGCTGCTGATTTAAATACCAAAAACGCAACTGCGCAATATAATCTTGGAGACGCATTATATAAATCAAAAAAAACAGAAGCGGCAGAAAAAGCTTTCACTGATGCTGCCGGTAATGCTAAAGATGAAACAGCCAAATCAAAAGCCTTGTATAATAAAGGTGTAACACTAAGCAGCAAAAAGAAATTACTTGAAAGTATAGAGGTTTATAAAGAATCGCTAAGATTAAATTCTGCAGATGAAGAAGCAAGACAAAATCTGCAAAGGGCTTTGAATGAATTAAAAAAACAACCTCAGCAAAAACAGCAAAACAAAAAACAGGATAAAAAGCAAAACCAAAAACAGCCGGAGCAGCAAAAAAACAACAGCAAGCTGAATCAAAAACAGGTTGAGCAGATGCTGAACGCTTTACGGAAAGATGAGAAAAAGCTGCAGCAAGACATTCAAAAGAGAAATAATATTGGCAGGTCTAATAGTAAGGATTGGTAATTTAATATTGAGCACTTTGCTTTTACATAAGCACTTAGTGTCGGTCTTTTAGGATAAATGTACGTCAGGAAGAGATAAAAACCCAGTAACTACATATTACCTCTGCTACCTCCGCTCCTTAAAAAAATCTTTAATCAATTTTGCACACTCTTCCGCTAACACCCCGCCTGTTATTTCAGTTTTAGGATGAAAAGGGTTTTTATTTGCAAAAAAAAACTGGTAACCTTGTTTTAAATCCTTTACTCCAAATACCACTCTTTTTAACTTGCTCCAATACAATGCTCCTGCACACATATGACAAGGCTCTATCGTAACATACAGTGTTGCATCAGGTAAATATTTAGCACCTAAAAAACTGCATGCAGATGTTATCGCAAGTATTTCAGCATGGGCAGTGGCGTCATTTAATCTTTCAACCTGGTTATGGCCTCGGGCAGTTATTTTATTGTTTATAACTACTACAGCTCCTATTGGCACTTCACCCTCATAGTATGCTTCCTGTGCTTCTCTTAACGCCTGTCTCATAAAATACTCATCGTCCGGTATAAACATGCTGTAAAAGTAAAATTTTCATTCTGTCAGGTGGCCTAATAATTTATACTTCCAGCAATTTATCTTATATCTTGTATAATCATTTCAAATCATAGCCAGCCCTATTCCTATGGAAAATTTTACTTCTTCAGACTTTAAGCAAATGCAGCAGTATTTTTTTACCCGTGCTACATCTGGCTATTCATTCAGAAAAGAGCAGTTGAAAATATTAAAAACGGCTGTGCAGAAATATGAAGAAAGAATCATGGATGCTTTGTTCAGCGACTTACATAAATCAAAGGAAGAAGCTTTTACCACTGAGATAGGGTTTGTATATTCTGAAATTTCTAACGCAATAAAAAACCTTAAAAGCTGGATGAAAGAAACTTCTGTACGTACTCCCATAGTTTTATTTCCTTCTTCCAGTACCATCATAAGAGAGCCTGCCGGTATCTGCCTTATTATCGCCCCATGGAATTATCCTTTCCAATTATTAATAGCGCCACTTATCGGAGCAATAGCCGGAGGTAACTGCGCAGTATTGAAACCATCAGAAATGACAGTGACCACTTCCGGTGTTATTAATGAAATGATAACCGAATTTTTTGATGCAAAGTACATAAGAGTTGTTGAAGGTGATGGAGCAAGTGTAGTGCCTAAAATGATGAATGAAAACCGTTTCGATCATGTTTTTTTTACAGGAAGCATACCCGTCGGAAGGTCAATTGCTTTATTAGCTGCAGAAAAACTTGTACCTGTAACGTTAGAGCTTGGAGGGAAAAGTCCGTGTATTGCAGATGAAGATGCAGACCTCGAGATAGCGGCCAATAGAATTGTATGGGGTAAGTTTACAAATGCAGGGCAAACTTGTGTTGCTCCTGATTATCTGCTGGTTCGTGACACATTGAAAGAAGATATTGTTGCTGAAATGAAGAAAAGCATTAAGAAGTTTTATGGAGACGACCCGCAGAAGTCGCTGGATTACGGACGGATTATAAATAAGCGGCGTCTTAAAAAACTGGAGAGCTATCTGCAGCAGGGCAGAGTAATAGCAGGCGGCAAAATAATAGAAACAGATTTGTATTTGTCACCCACCTTAATGGAGGATATCGCCACAGAAGCTCCCTTGTTGAAAGATGAGATTTTTGGTCCTATTCTTCCAATTATAACTTTTAAAACAACTGACGAAGCATTAAAGATAATCAAAGAAAATCCTCACCCTCTTTCCTTATATTATTTCGGTAAAAACGAAAAAAATAAAAAATTATTTATAAATAATGTGCAGTTTGGAGGAGGTTGCATTAATAATACCCTTGTACATTTAGCAAATGCTGATTTGCCTTTTGGCGGTGTCGGTAACAGTGGCATTGGAACTTATCATGGAAAATTTAGTTTTGAAAGTTTCACCAGAACTAAATCTGTTTTAGACACAGCTACATGGATAGATCCGGCAATAAAGTATCCTCCTTATAAAGGAAAATTAAGAATCTTAAAATGGTTTTTTAAATAATGGTTTTAAAATACAGCTTACTAATAGATTTTAAAGTAAGGTTAATATTTTTTTGAAGAAAAGTATTTTATATTAAAACAATAGAAAATGACTTTGAGACAAAAGGTTTTAAAAACAATGTATCCCGCATTGATGAAAGCCGGAAAATGGTTTGGTTTAAAAGCCAAAGTTGAAACAATTAAAGATAACGTTAAGCCGGTTATACCTTTTTATGATTTAAAGGCTACAGCTAATAATGGAAGACAAATAAATTTTTCAGACTTTAAAGGGAAAAAAGTTTTAATTGTTAACACCGCTTCTGATTGTGGTTATACTGCACAGTTTTATGAATTAGAGAAATTAAATGAGTTATATAAAGAACGTTTAGTAATTATCGGTTTTCCTGCAAATGATTTTAAAGATCAGGAGAAAGGTTCTGATGAAGAGATTGCCGCCTTTTGTTATTCAACTTTTGGTATTCAATTTCCATTAGTTAAAAAAAGCAAAGTTTTAAAAGGAGAGCAGCAAAACAAGGTTTTTCAATGGTTAACTGATAAGAATAAAAACGGCTGGAATGATAAAGAGCCCGAATGGAATTTTGAAAAATATTTGGTAAATGAGCAGGGAATGCTTACACATTATTTTGGCCCTTCCATTTCACCTTTAAGTGAGGAAGTAAGGAAGAATTTAGAATAAAGCGCTTCTTTTGAAAATTGAACTACAGCGATGTTAGGTTTAATACGACGCTGGTTGTCAGTTGTGAGTAGTCAAATGCGAGTAAAAGACTCACTATTCACTACTGACAACTCACGATTAACATAACACTACTTTAATTCAAGATAAACAGGGCAGTGATCGCTGTGTTTAACATCAGGATAAATCTTTACATCAACAATACGATCTTTAAGATTTTCGGTCATGTTTATGTAATCAATACGCCAGCCTTTGTTTTCTGCCCGTGTTGTTGGCCGCAATACATTCCACCACGAGTATTGATGTGGCTCTTTGTTTAGCTGCCGGAAACCATCTGCAAAACCATTTGCCAAAAATTTATCGAACCACGCTCTTTCCTCAGGAAGAAAACCAGTAGTTTTTTTATTTGAAACAGGATTATGAATGTCAATTTCTTTATGTGCAATATTATAATCACCACAAACGATTAATTTATTTCGTGTTTTCTTCAGCTCATTCAGAAAATCAATAAACTCATCAAGCCATACATATTTGTATGCTTGTCTAATTTCGCCACTTGTACCCGAAGGAAAGTAAACGCTGATGACAGATATGTCACCATAATCTGCCCGTATAACCCGGCCTTCAAAATCACTTTGATCTATGTTGCTTCCATAAACAACATTGTCTGGTTTTATTTTAGTAAGAATGGCAACTCCGCTGTAACCTTTCTTTTGTGCAAGAAACCAATAGGTTTCATAACCTAATGCTTCTATACCGGCAATGTCAATGTCAGCTTTATGCGCCTTTACTTCCTGCAAACAAATAACATCAGCAGGGTGTGTTGCAAGCCATTCTATAAAACCTTTTCGGGCAGCACTTCTTATGCCGTTAACATTGTAGGTTATTATACGCATGCTATAGGTAATTGAAAATGAATTGCGAAGATACTATTGAAAGCGTATGTATTAAAAGAGGAACTTTTTCAATTACTGTTTCAGGAAATAGTGCAGATTCTAAGAATATACCTGTCTTACATGAAATGAAACATCAAGAGCATCCAGCCTTATTACATCATCCGGCCTTGTATATTTTGAAGTAATCCATTCATCGTTTTGACCTCTTTTATAACAAGTGATTAATGTAGTCTCCGGTTCAATAATAATATAATATTGTAAAGATGGAATTTTAGTATAAGCAACATATTTATCTACATAATCATTTACATGGGAAGTTTCAGAAACTACTTCTGCAATTAATAAAGGTTCCGACTTAATGTATTGGTTAGTTTCCGTTTTTGCTTCTTTAGTTATAAAAACATCCGGATAATAATATTTATTTTCACCAAAGATTTTAACTTTTATATCATGAGCATAAATTTGGCAGCCTCTTTCCGATAGAAACTGCATAAACAGAAAGGCAATCTTTAGAGCAATATTGTTATTGATGTCTTTTTCACCTGGCATTTCAAAAAGTTGACCGTTAATGAATTCACTACGAACTTGCGCTTTCCACTCGTGTTGAATGTATTCTTCAACACTGTATATTTTATTTAAAGTACCAACTCGCATGCTAATACATTTGTGTAAATATACTAAATTTCTATTGTCCTAAAACGTAAATTGGTTACTTTACGCATCATATTCCAATACAGGCCGTAACCATCTTTCTACCTCTTCTAACGGCATATTTTTTCTTTTTGCATAATCATTTACCTGATCTTTTTCAATCTTACCAATACCAAAATATTTACTTTCTGGATGAGCGAAATACCAGCCACAAACAGATGAAGCTGGGTACATGGCAAGACTTTCTGTCAATTGAATACCAGTAGCGTTCGTAGCATCTAACAAAGCAAATAACTTATATTTCTCAGTATGGTCAGGGCACGCGGGATAACCGGGTGCGGGGCGAATGCCCTGGTATTTTTCTTTAATAAAGTCTTCCTTCGTTAAGCTTTCATTTTTAGCATAACCCCAAAATTCTGTCCTTGTTTTATGGTGCAAAAATTCTGCAAATGCTTCAGCTAATCTGTCGGCAAGTGCTTGTAAAGATATTTTATTATAATCATCGTGTTGCTCTGTAAAACGTTTCAGATGAGGTTCAATACCATCAATTGTTACGGCAAAAGATCCCAGGTAATCCTGCAATCCTGTTTCTTTAGGAGCGATAAAATCTGTTAAAGACATATTTGGTTGGCCTTCTGCTTTTTTTATCTGCTGGCGCAACGATTCAATCTCTACTTCTGCAGACAGTTCATCAGTTATGGTAATAGTATCTTTGCCATTAGAATTTGCAGGCCAAAAACCTATTACACCTTTGGCTGTTAACCATTTTTCTTCTATTATCTTTTTAAGCAATACCCGGGCATCATTGTAAAGCTTTGTTGCTTCTGCACCTACTTTTTCATCACTTAATATTTGCGGAAATTTTCCGTGCAGTTCCCAGGCAATAAAAAATGGCTGCCAGTCAATATATTCTGCTAACTCAGCAAGATCATAATTTATAAAAGCTTTGGTTCCAATAAAAGTCGGTTTAACAGGAGTGAAATTTTTCCAGTCAAGCTTTACTTTATTTTGTACTGCCTGCTCGTAAGACAGATAAGCTTTGGTAACTTTTTTGCTAGTAAAATCTTCTTTAAGCTTCCTGTAATCCTCGTAAGTTTTTTTTACGAATTCTTCTTTTTGTTCTTTATTCAGTAAAGCTCCGGCGACGGTTACACTCCTGGAAGCATCAAGTACATGTACTACTCCTTCTGCATATTCCGGGGCAATTCTTACTGCAGTATGCATGCGGCTTGTAGTGGCTCCCCCGATCAGCAGGGGGAGGTTTATATTCCGTCGTTTCATTTCCCGTGCTATGTGTACCATTTCGTCGAGTGAAGGAGTAATCAGGCCGCTTAATCCAATAATATCTACATTTTCTTTTTTTGCCGTTTCTAATATTTTATCAGCAGATACCATTACACCAAGGTCAATTATGTCATAACCATTACAACCAAGCACGACACCTACAATATTTTTACCTATATCATGTACGTCACCTTTTACTGTAGCTAATAAAATCTTAGCTGCCCCGGCTCCCTCTTCGTTTACTGTGCCTGCAGCCAGGTGAGCCTGTCTGCGTTCTTCTTTTTCTGCCTCAATAAAAGGAAACAAATAAGCAACACTTTTTTTCATTACCCGTGCGCTTTTTACTACCTGTGGCAAAAACATTTTACCACTTCCGAATAAATCGCCTACTATGTTCATTCCATCCATCAATGGCCCTTCTATTACATCGAGTGGTTTGGGGTAGTATTGACGGGCTTCTTCAGTATCTGCTTCTACATAGTCTGTAATACCATTTACCAATGAATGTGCGAGCCTTTTCTCAACAGGTTCATTTCGCCATGCTTCATCTTTTACAATCTCTTTGCCTTTGGCTTTTACGGTTTCTGCAAAATTGATAAGTGCTTCAGTAACCTGATTATTATCGTTGTTGCGGTTTAGCAAAACGTCTTCACAAAGATTTCTGAGTTTAGGCTCGATTTCACTATAAACCTGAAGCTGACCTGCATTAACTATACCCATGTCCATCCCTGCTTTTATTGCATGGTAAAGGAATACCGCATGAATAGCTTCGCGAACATGGTCATTTCCCCGGAAGGAAAAAGAAACATTACTTACTCCGCCACTTACTTTTGTCAGGGGCATTTTTTGTTTGATTTCCCTGGTTGCTTCTATAAAGTCAACTGCATAATTGTTATGCTCTTCTATGCCTGTAGCTACTGCAAAAATGTTTGGGTCAAATATTATTTCCTGAGGGTCGTATCCTACCTGTTCGGTTAATATTTTATATGCTCTTCCGCATATCTCAACTTTTCTTTTCCGGGTGTCTGCCTGGCCTTGTTCATCAAAAGCCATTACAATAACCGAAGCGCCATAACTTCTGCATATAAAGGCTTGTTCAATAAACTTTTCTTCGCCTTCTTTCATGCTGATAGAGTTCACAATACACTTTCCCTGTACGCACTTCAATCCTGCCTCAATAATCTCAAACTTAGAGCTGTCAATCATTACAGGTATTTTGGCAATATCTGGTTCGGCTTGTAAAAGATTTAGAAAAGTAGTCATAGCGTGTTTGCCATCGAGCAAAGCATCATCCATGTTAACATCCAATATTTGAGCACCGTTTTCTACTTGCTGGCGGGCAACTGATAATGCTTCTTCGTACTTGTTTTCCCTTATGAGTCTGGCAAATTTTTTGGAACCAGTTACGTTTGTGCGTTCGCCTACGTTTACAAAATTTGTTTCAGGGCGAATAACGAGAGGTTCAAGCCCTGATAAACGGAGATACGGTTTGATGGTCATGATTTCTTTTTGAACCACTAAGGCACTAAGACTCAAAGTGGCACTAAGGTTTAAAGTATGATTCTTTTGATCCCATCTTTAATGAGGGGAACATGAAAATTTATAAGAAATCCAATTCTTTTATTAGTGAGTTTAAGATAACTGATAAGTTGAGCATCCCAGACAGGGTGAAAGTTTTCCTGAGCTTTTAATTCTACAATCAGCAAGTTTTCTATTAATAAATCTAATCTTAATCCATCAGCAATTTTTAATTCATTATAAATTATAGGAACTTCTTTTTGTCTTTCATACTCAATCTTGCTATTATTTAATTCGTAACTAAAGCATTTTTCATAAACACTTTCGAGAAGGCCTGGTCCTATTTTCTTATGAATATTATAAGCGATATTTACAACTATCTTTGCAAGAAATTCTTCCCTTTCACTTAGTTTTTCAAACATTCTTTGTGCTTCTTTGTGTTCTTGGTGTCTTAGTGGTTCAAACTTTCTTCTACTACTGGCAATTGCCTAGGTTTAAAATTTTTCACATAGTCAGCAATATGCTTAATATGATCAGGAGTTGTGCCGCAGCAGCCCCCTACGATGTTTACAAAACCTTCCTGCGCCCATTCTGAAATTATATTGGCAGTTTCATGTGGTTGCTCATCGTACTGCCCGAACGCATTAGGCAAGCCGGCATTAGGATATGCTGATGTAAAACATTCTGCGATCTGGCTTAGCTCCTCTATATGAGGACGCATCTGGGTAGCACCGAGTGCGCAATTCAAACCAACACTTAAGGGTTTGGCATGACGGATGGATGTATAAAACGCTTCCAGTGTTTGTCCGCTTAGTGTTCTGCCTGAAGCATCTGTTATTGTGCCGCTAATCATAACCGGCAATTCCTCCAGCTTATTATCACGAAAGAATTTCTTTGCTGCGTATATGGCTGCTTTTGCATTAAGCGTATCGAATATCGTTTCTACTAATAAAAGGTCTGCGCCTCCATCAACTAATCCTTTTATCTGTTCTGTATACGCTGCGGCCACATCGTCAAAAGTGACAGCGCGAAAACCGGGGTTATTTACATCGGGAGAAAGGCTTAAAGTTTTATTTAATGGTCCTATGGCTCCTGCAACCCAAGCAACTTTTCTGTCTTTTCCTTCGGGTGATGCCAAAAACTTTTTAACTGCATTTCTTGCGCATTTTGCAGCAGCTACATTCAGTTCGTAAGCAAGTGATTGCATGTCGTAATCAGCCTGTGCAATAGTTGTACTGCTGAAGGTGTTTGTTTCAATAATATCTGCTCCTGCAGCAAGGTATTGCGTGTGAATTTCTTCTATAATCTGTGGCTGTGTAATGCTTAATAAATCATTATTGCCTTTCACGTCGGTATGCCAGTCTTTAAAACGTTCACCACGATAATCCGCTTCCTGCAGATTATACCGTTGTATCATGGTGCCCATAGCTCCGTCTATAATGAGAATGCGTTTTTCAAGTTCTTTTCGAATGTCCATATTATATCTTTTTTTAATCACAGAGGCACAAAGGCACGGAGTGACACAGAGTTTATTTGAGCCACGAAGACGTAAAGACGCTAAGAGGCGCAAAGATTAAAATTGAGTATTGTTATGTTGTGAAGTCAGCACTTATAGCGGTACCGGAACAGCCGATAAATTACAGGTGTTGCAGTGTGCGACCCCGATATTTATCGGGACAGGCTTTACAACTGTTAACACAGAGTTGTGAAGCTGACCTCCAAAAAGATCTTCACTAACTATAAACGAGAACATTCTGGGAAAGCTGGCAGAGTGAGTCGTTTATTAGTTCAGTTAAGCCAAGTCCTAAAATCAGCGGGTTGAACAATAAACAAATCCACCCGTTGAAGTTTTGCAAAAATAGAATAAGAAAGTGGTATCGCAAAATAAGTAGTTCTGCATTTCCATTTATGCAGAATAGTTAGCAATAGTGTTGTCATTGAAATTAGCCATCAAGCCAGGATTTGAAAGAGGCGGAACGTTCGGAGCTGACAATGGTATCGAGTTTACTGGGAGGGTTTAATTTTATTAATACCCGCGATTTTGAATAAGTGAACATTTCTGTAATTGCATGAAAACCAATAATAAACTGGCGATTGATACGAAAAAACTTTTTGGGATCAAGTAACATTTCTAACTGATCGAGATTATGATCAATTGCGAAACGTTTGTTGTCTTTTGTCACTAAGAAATTAGCTTTATTTTCTGTATAGAAATATGCAGAATCAGCGGTTTCAATTGTTTTGATATGTTCCCCGTACTTTACAACAAAACGCTGTTTATAATTTGAAGGTTGGGATTGTAAGGCAGAAAGAAGTTTTTCAAAATCTATATTAGAATGCCCGGGAACTTTTAAGTTCAGAAATTTGTCAATAGCTCGTTTTAGTTCTTCTTTTTTAATGGGCTTAAGCAAATAATCTATACTGTTCACTTTAAAAGCTTCCAAAGCATATTGATCGTAAGCAGTTGTAAATATTACGGGGCTTGTGACTTTTATTTTTTTAAATATTTCAAAACTTTGGCCGTCTGCCAAATGAACATCGAGAAAGATCAGATCGGGTGCAGCATTAACTGAAAACCAGTCAATAGCTGAACGAATGCTTGGAACAGGAGATAATATATTTGCTTCGGGTAATGCCTCTGTTATCAGTTTTTGCAGACGCAGACTGGCCGCTTCCTCGTCTTCTATAATCAATACTGTCTTCATAAATGGTTTGCAAGTAATGGTATATGTACAATGAACGAATAACTTGTTTTTTTTATTACCGCTTCTTCTTTAGTTAATAGTTTATATCGTTTCACAATATTTTCCAGTCCTATTCCTGCACCCTTTTCGGCAGATACTTTCGGATTAAGATTATTTCTAACTATAAGTAATTTTTCCTGTATACTTAGTTCGATAATTAAAGGTGTTTCTGACGATATTGCATTATGCTTTACTGCATTTTCGGTGAGCAGTTGCAGCGTTAGCGGAGCAATCATATACAGCATCTGTTCTTCATCTGATACGTTATTTTTGAACTGCAGGTTGCTTCCATAGCGTTTTTTCTGAATAAAGAAATAATCAGTTATTATTTCAATTTCTTCTTTCAAAGTAATAACATCTTTATCGCGGTATGTGACAATTTTCCGGTATAAATCCGAGAGGTGCTCAACATATTCTACTGCCATCTGCTGGTCTTGTTCTATAACTGAAATAAGGGTATTAAAACTATTAAATAAAAAATGCGGGTTAACCTGGCTTTTTAACGTTTCAAACTGTGATTGAATTTTTTCTTTCTCACTCCTTTCCCAACGTTTCACTCTTATTTCGCGTTTCTTTATATAATAATAAAGCGCTGAACCAAGTATAAATAATACACACAGAATAAACCACCACTGCAGCCAGAAGGGCTTTTGAATTACAAATGAATATGAAGCTTCATCTGTGTTATCAAATTGATTGTTTACTGATGCTTTTACAAGAAATGTATAATTTCCCGGAGGAAGTTTAGGAATGTTGAAATGATTATCTTTTGTATTTACCCATTCCTTATTCAAACCTTCCAGTTTGTACTGATACCTTATTTTCTCAGGGTGAGAAAATGAAATACCAGTATAAGAGAAGGTAAGGTTATTTTCATCGTAAGAAAATTTTCCTTTATGACTAATGTCAGCATCTTTTAAAAAAACACTGACACCTTCTAATACGATCTTTGGTTTCAATGATTTATCTGTTGGAAGATACCGGAGAATACCTTTATTGCTTACAATATAAACAGCATCGTTACCAGCAATGCAATTAAGGTCGGTGTTTACTTCTTCTAATCCCTGGTTAATATCGAGATAAGAAATACTGTTTGTTGTCGCGTTTATAATGTTAATGCCCTTTTTGCTTATCGCTATAATATTATTTTTTTGGTCAGTTGCTAATGCCGTTATGGTTTCATCATTCAGACCTTGTTTCGAAGAAATATTCAGGAATTTTTTTCCATCAAATTTATAAAGTCCGTTATTTAGCGCACTAAACCAGATATTGCCGTTTTTATCTTCGCACACATTATAAATGACCAGGTTTTTTATTCCGTTGCTTTGATTGTAATTTTTAAATCTTCCGTTTTCATATACTGTAATTCCTTTGCCATCTGTTGCAAACCAAACCCTGTTTTTGCTATCTGCGAGGATGCTATAAATATAATTGCTGCCTATACTGCTGACATTTTTAAAATTGATAAATGCATAAGGTTTAAAAATGTTTTTATTCTCCTCACCCAGGTTACAATGCACTGCTCCTCCGAGGCTGCTTATCCATAGTTCCTCATCTTTTCCAGTAATAGAGAGAACACTTCCGTCAACTAATAAATTGTCTTCTGTCAGATGCCGGTTTTTATCACTGAAAGGATCTATAATGAAGACGCCTTTACCCATAGTGCCTACCCAGATATTTCCAAACTTATCTTCATATAAAGAAGTTATGTCTGTCTTGCTGTTTATTAAAGCCAAAGGATAAGATTTTGATTGCCATTTTTGCTCGGCAGCATTAAAGCAAAACTTAATTAATCCCTTATTTACATTTATCCAGATATTACCGGTTTTATCTTGTAAAATGCTGTGAATTTGAGAATAATACTTTTGATCAAAAGGTAGAATATTTTGTAACCGGGCGCCATTTGTTTTTATAAGTTGGTTATTGCTTGTAAACCAGATATTACCCTCATCATCACACAACAGGTTGCCGGCTTTACTATAGCTGGTGTATACGTTTTTAATTTCTGAAAGCGTATTCATCGTTTTATCTGCAAATTCCATTATTACAATGCCTTTATCCTGGGTTGCAACCCATAATTGTTGGCCAGAACTTATAAGCGAGTTCACCTGGCCATAAGACCAGTCTTTTGCAGAGTTGATAAATGCAGAATCAGAACCTGAAAAAGTCCCTACTCCTTTATCCTGCATTCCTATCCAGAACGATGTGGAAAAAGACTTTGCAATCACACTATTTTTAGGATAAAAACAACGGACGATATTATCAGGTAAACCATTAGCAGATGTAAAAAAATGAATATTCTTTTTAGCTTTTTGAATATGTATTGCATTTATGCCCCTGTCTGTGCATGCCATTAGTCCGGCATTGTCACGATATATCTCGTATACATAATTATCGCTAAGTCCATCATCCATATTAATATTATAAAACCGTTTATTTGTATAATAGTAAATGCCTTCGCCTGCAGTAGCAAAATAAACAGTGCCTGTGGTATCTGCTAAAATAGATGTTATGGCAACGGCCGGATGCCCTTCTTCGGCATGCAACAATTCAACTGATTTGTTTTTTAAAAAACCTATTTCTCCGCTTTGGAAGCCAACCCATACCTGGGAATTTTTATCTTCGGCAATTGCGGTTATTGATTTGTTTTTTATTTTTATATCAAGATCGAAAGGGGTAAAATTATGCCCGTCAAAACGGTATAAGCCATTGGTGGTGCCGGCTAAAAAATACCCTTTACTATTTTTTTGTAAAGTAATTATTTTAGGACTTGTTCCCTCTGTACTGATTGTGTAAGAAGCAGTAAATTGTGCTATACTAAAATCACAAATCAAAAAAAACAGCAGAGAAAAAATTATATGCTTTGGTAAAGCGGACATAGGTATTATCGGGGTTCTAACAAACAATTTACCTGTACACTAATCGCACTGCTTAATTTATCTTTTACAACCTTTGGAATGGGGATGTTATGATCTTCTAATAAAACTGTAAAAGCAGATTGTAAATTTATCTTACCATTTTTAACTGTTACATCGCTTTTTATGATTCTCTCCTGCGATATACCATGTATAGTAAAATCTCCCTTAGCCCTTATTGTATAGCTGCCGTCTTTGGTCAGGTCAGCATCTTCAATTATTTTACCGTTAAAAATTGCTTCAGGAAATTTGCTGCTTTCTATATAGTTTTCATTAAAGTGTTCTTTTTGTAAGCCACTGTTGAAGCCATCAAAACTTTCCATCCGCACCTTAAAAGCAAATAGTTTTTTTTCAATTTCCAGTAAACCTTTAATGTCGTTACTGCTTGCCCTGATAGTTTCGAAAGGCGCTTCAGATTGAAAAGAAATTTTTCCTGATCTTACCGAAAAAATTTTACCTCCCTGAGCAAACAGAGAGGTAAACCCTAAAACTAACACCGCCACTAAAACACATTTTTTCTTCAATTGATTTTTCTTAACCTCACCTTCTTCCCCTCTATAAGGAGAGGATATTCATGGAGAGATCGGGTGCTTAAATATAAATTAATTCAATTTAAAACTATCCTTTATCAATTATTTTTTGTTTTGATTTTGTTGTTTTCTTTCCTATTACGAACACTCTTGAAATATTAAATCCGAAATTAATATCCCCTTTTGACCATTGGCTGCCTTCTTTTAAAGTTCTGGCAATGAAAGACCTCTCAGTCATCCCGGTTGAATTTGTGAAGTGAAGCTGAAAAACATGTCCGCCGGTTTCGATATCTACTCCCAATGACAAAGAGTTGGTTGTTCCTTCAAATTTATAAGCAGGTAAAACATAATAATATTCTCCATTTATGCTGACTCGCTTCGATATTTTTTGCCTTCCGCCCACTCCTATTGCAATATTATTATTAGGGTCACTTACTTTTTTTACGATATTATTATGTATGAGTGTGGGCATGATCTGAAGAGAAGTTTGGTCGCTGAATTTACGGCCCATTATAAACTGGAAGCAATAATAAAACTTGTTGCTCCAGGGAATATCTTTTGAAGAATAAGCATGATTAGATATTAACTCAGATATCAAAGCTGCAGTGTCTCTGCGTCGCATGACAGACGCAAGAAAATCAACTGTAACAGGCATCTTTTTATAGCCTGCAGATTGCCTCAATATTTTGTATTTAAAAAAGCCATCGTACTGTTTTTCATATGTACTGCGGCCAAGACCAAACATAAATCTGTCTGTTAATCCGTAATCTAATCCTATGCGCATTTTTGCGCGATCCAGGCCAAACATTTCGTAAAAGCCATCACTGAATTTATCGAATCTGTGAGATATTCTGAAATCCAAGATATGTTTGCCTAGAGTTTCAACAGAATGTCCATTGATAAGACGAGTTGATTTGAATGTTGCTGAGATAAAATTCGTTCTCGTCTTAGCTTCCTTACTGCTTTCTTCTTCAAGCATTTTAGATAGATCAATATCCTGTGCTAAGATGTGGCCTGCAGAACCAAAAGCAATTATAAGGGTTAATAACTTTTTGTACATAGATGTGTTTTAAAAATTATTCGTACTCGCAGTTTACATTTATAGTAATGATGTTAGCTATCTTTTTACCTATAAGTGAACTGCCAATGTTGAAATCCTTTAAAAAAATCTCAAATTTCGATTTTGCAATCACCTTTGATCCCCTCACTTCAATTGTACCATTTGTCGCTATTTCTTTAGTCACTCCGTGAATAGTTAAGTTGCCTTTTACTTTTGTCGGATACGTACCGTCTTTAGTAAGATTAATTTCGTTTATATTAATGATTTTTCCTTTAAAATCAGCTTTCGGATACTTTGTGCTCTCAATATAATCTTCGTTGAAATGATCTCCCATTTCCTGGTTTTCAAATTCAAAACCTTTCATAAGCATGGTAAAAACAATCTGGCCATTTGAAGCAAACTTACTTTCAACTTCACTTGTTTTAGCTTCTATATCTTCTAAAGGTGCACTTGAAAAAAATGAGATTCTTCCCGTTTTCGTGCTATAGATTTTTTGTGCATTTATACTATTAACAAATGTTCCTAATGTCAGCAGAATTATTATTCCTTTCATCTTTTCTTTTAAATATTTAAATCAATTATCACACCTTTTTTATTATCCACGCTGTTATTTTTTTATATCTTATAAATCCCGGCCTGAAGATGTGAGCACAACAGAAGCAATTATAGGATTCAATAACTCTCTGTATACAAAAAATGTTGTTTTAAAAATTATTCATACTCACAGTTTATGGTTATAGCAATAGTATTTGCGATTTTTTTACCTATCAGTGTGCCTCCGATGTTGAAATCTTTTACTGCAACGTCGAATTTTGATCGTGCAATCACCTTAGATCCTTTCACTTCAATTGCACCATCTGTTGTTATTTCTTTAGTTACTCCATGAATAGTTAAATTGCCTTTTACCTTTGCAGGGTAAGTGCCGTCTTTAGAAAGATTAACATCGCTTATATTAGTGATATTTCCTTTGAAATCAGCTTTCGGAAATTTTGTACTTTCCATTTAGTCTTCATTAAAATCGTCTTCCATCCTTTGATTATCAAATTGAAAACCTTTTATAAGAAGTGTAAAAACAATCTGGCCATTTGAAGCGAGTTTGCTTTCCACTTCACTGGCTTTAGCTTCTATATCCTGTAATGGAGCATTGGAAAAAAAGGAGATTTTTCCTGTTTTTGCACTATATATTTTTTGTGCATGTACATTGCTGAATAATGTGGCAAATACCAGCAGAATTATTATCGGTTTCATATTTATTTATTAAAATATTTATTTAATTATCACGCGCTCCTCTGTTTACCCAGGCTGTTATCTTCATAATATCACAGTCTGAAAGTTTGCCGCCTCCGTAGGGCATTGGTACCGCTCCGGGAGCATGATTAACAGCTTTTAATAATTTGCCGTTAATAACCATTTTTTGCAAAGACAGGAATGTATCTAATTGATTGTTACCTCCGGAAGAAGCGTATTTATCAGCACTATGGCATTTATAACAGTTTTGCTGAAGAATGTTTGCTATATCAGACCGGTAAGAAATAACAACAGATGTATCACAATCATTATTTGGTATAATCAAATCGGCTTTTCTATTATAACATCCGGGAATGATAACAATTAATAAAATAGCGATTATGAAAAACAATAAACAGTGAGCCGGGAATTTTTTTATCATTAAAAAGTGATTTTTTATCTTATTTATTTACAATCACAGCTTCTCTCAGCCTTACATCTGAAAGCATACCACTGCAGATGCCCTTTATAACAACAGCGCTGCCTGCCGATATACTTCCTGGCTTTTCTTTAAGAGTGCAGAAAACACCTGTAAACGCATCATCAGAAGCGAGTGTTACAGTTGAATTTCCATCCTGGTTATTTTTTATATCTGTAACAGTCCCGGTGACCTGGATGGCTTTATCAAGGTATTTTTTATTTGCCTCTGCTTCATTTGCCTGGTAGTCTTTTACTAATTGAGCTGAAGTAATTTCTATCCCTTTTTCATTCTCAACTTTACGCTGCGGCTTGTTCCACATGATATAGCCAACCGTAAAACTGCCGACAATGAAAAGGATAAGAACAACAATAAAAATTCTCAACTTTTTACTCATAACTGCGACGTTTCTTGCTACAAGATACGTGTGCAAAAAATAAAAGACATTATGAGGTTAGCTGAATGAGGAAAAAGAAGAATTTAACAGGAATAAGGAATGCCAAAGGATTATTTTACATATTGTCCTATAGGTAAACGGTTACTAATGCTGCGGGCCAAAGTTATTTCGTCTGCATACTCAAGCTCTCCGCCAAAAGCTATACCGCGTGCAATGGTGGTAACTTTACACTGAGATTGCTGCATTTTTTTTTGAATGTAGTAAATGGTAGTGTCGCCCTGAATATTCGGATTAAGGGCGAAAATAAGTTCTTCTATTTCTTCTTTTTGAATGCGTTGAACAAGCGGTTCTATACTAAGCTGGTCGGGGCCAATACCGTCTAAAGGGGAGATAACACCGCCAAGCACATGATATGTGCCATTGTATTGCTGGGTGCTTTCGATAGCTATGACATCACGTATATTTTCGACAACACAAATAAGGTGTTGATTACGCATGCTGTTTGCGCAAATGGAACAAATATCAGCATCACTGATATTAGAGCAGCGCTGGCAAAATTTAATATCCTTTCGCATTCGCGAAATGATTTCGCCAAATTGCAAAACTTCACCCACATCCTGTTTTAATAAATGCAAAACTAACCTCAGCGCTGTTTTTTTGCCAATGCCGGGCAGCTTCGAAAATTCATTCACAGCATTTTCCAGTAAAGAAGAGGGAAGTTGCATTTTACAAAAATAACAATGACATTTGACAGGTTAGCAATAATAAGACGGATTATATACGCTTTGAAAGTTAAAGTTGATGTTATTAAACAAACAATCCCCAGTCGTCGGTATATTCATCTTTTTGAAAGGTATTAACCCAATTTATAAACATTTCACGAAAATTATCTATCTCATTTCTTATAATTTCTCCATGCTCTTCATCAACTTCTCCTTCCATCATCAAATTTAAAACAGATGATTTTACAAACTGCCCGTTCTTACGTATGATGCTTGCATTTTCCATTCTTAATATATACATATTACCTGCCTCAGAACTGCGTATTTTAGCCCCGGCTTCATATGCGTCTCCAAGTACCATTGCTTTTTGCTCAGTTATAAAAGAGTCTTCTTCTTTTTCTTCAGATAGATCTTTCATCATTCCCAATGCACCTGTGAGCATTACAACAATTTCATTCCATTTTTCGTATAATGCCTTGCATGCTTCTGTGGTCGGGTTCGTTTTCCAGTTTTCGCCTTCGTCAGGATTATCCTTCCAGGGAGGTAAACCGTTTAGATTATTTATGTTCATGAGGTAAATATAAAAAAGAAAACTTTTTATGAGGTAGCAGTACGGCTTATATATTTAACTTACTATCAGTATTATTATTTTCTTTACAGGCGTTATAGTTTTCGAACCAGGAAGCGTATTTAATATAATTGCTTGCAATACGGTCTATCTCACCGCTGATCTTCTCCTGAGAAATATCTTTTACTTTTTTAGCCGGAACTCCTGCATAAATACTTCCCGGCTCTGCAATTGTACCTTCGAGCAGTACTGCACCGGCTGCTATAATGGTATTGCTGTGTACAATACAACGATCCATTACTATAGCTCCCATTCCTATCAATACATTGTCATGCACTGTGCATCCATGTACAACAGCATTGTGACCTATAGATACATTGCTACCGATATTAGTGGGGTTTTTCTGATATGTGCAATGAATGACAGCGCCATCCTGCACATTAACTTTATTGCCCATTCTTATATAATTTACGTCGCCACGTATAACTGTGTTAAACCAAATACTGCATTCATTACCCATAATAACATCGCCAACAATAGTCGCGTTAGGAGCAACAAAACAACCTAGACCAAATGCAGGCATTTTATCATTTACCGGAAGAATAAGAGCCATAGGAGAAATTGACGGATGATAGATGACAGTTGACGGTAAAGATAAAAAAACATTGGCAGGTAATAGTCGAAATAGCCGAAGCCTTAGCTCGAAACATTTATTTTAGAAACAAAATTCGCAGTAACTTTATACTAATTTCTTCTAAATATTAATGGGACAATGGCACAAACAATTACAATCACCAGGCTTTACGAAATCATACAGGAGAAAAGGGGAAAAGAAGAAGCCGAAGCGCTAACCAGGTATATAGAAGAAAAGATTGCATCTGAATATGACAAAAACAAATCAGGGATAGTAACTGAATTGAAGCTGGAAATAGAAAAAGGATTGCGAAACCAGCTTTGGGCGATGATAGCCCTATTCATACCAATGTACACAGCCCTGGCAATATTCTTTTTCAACTACTTCAAGCACTAACCTACCTGCAGTCAAATCTTAAATTACTTACCATGTCCTTTATCAGGCAAAAGCGTAAAAAGCTGACAGTGTACAGGAAGATCAAAGAACTTTAAAGTTTCGTATTAGCACTTAAAACTTTCTCTTGAAGATTTTCCATTAATCTTCTCTCATTAACCTTTTTACTTTTAGATGAAAGAGGAAAACAAGTAAGTATTGCAGTTGTTTGAGAGTTAACTTCTTATATTACCCTTTAAACATTCTCGTAAAGTCAAAATAACTCAGTAAGGAAATTACAAAAAAACAGGTAAGACTATTAACGTGAAAATCGGATAGAAAATGATGGGCATCAGGCGTGAAATTACACATCAATACAGGAAAGGCATAAGGCAAATAAATAATACTGTGCCAATGTGGAATATACATACTTACTGCTGTTACTACACCTGCCAAACCAATGCCGATAGTCAAAAACAAATTCTTTACCCGGAAACTTAGCCAAAAATGAATAGCAACTATCGCCAGGGTTGAAATGAAGGATTTAACAACGAAAGCCGCGATGCCTGAATGTATGGAAGCATATAAATATGAAGGACAGTATTTTAAAAAATTGAATTCACTTTTCCATAAACTTAAAACCAGCCCGCCTGAAAATAAAAAGATAAGAAGTAAACCATAAAATAAAATAATTAAGCTGATTAACAGCAAATACTTACTTAAAAAGATTTTTGTTTTTGAAACAGGCAGCACAAAGATGTGTTTCCATGTATTTGATTTGTGTTCGATATTTAATAGTAATGTAATCAGCAGCACAATCAATAAGGGAAGGAAAGTAAAGTGTGTACCGTTAAATCCTTTTCTAAAGTATTCGTTCCAGGGATTTTCGCCTGTTTCAGGCAAATAATCTTTCCACTCATAAAAATGATTTAAGACAAAAAAAAGCGGAATAAAAGCTGCGCCGAGAATAACAAGCCCAAGCGTAAAAGAGTTTTTTATTTTTATAATTTCAGTGCGAAAAGTTATGAGAAATGATTTCATTTGCAAGCATTAAATAGTATGAAAAATATAGTTTTGACGGATGATATGTTCAATTACAAAAAAAATTAAGTCAGCTTACTGTGTAGTTTTCTGTCATTTGTAAAAAAAGTTGTTCTAAATCCTTCCTTTCAATATTCACCTTATACAGGTCAATATTATTCATTGTTAAATCCCTGATGATTTGTGCAACCTGTTCTTTTGATTGATAGCTGATTTTTAAATCAATACTATTCTCATAAACGTTATACTTGTTTTGAAGTAATTTAAAAGCGCTTCTGTTATCATTGGTCTCAATATGCACTGCTGACTGGTTAGCCTGAAGATTACTTAGTTCCTGAATTGTTCCCTGAAAGAGCAGTTCACCCATGTTAATAATGCCAATATGAGTAACTATCTTTTCAATTTCAGATAACAAGTGGCTCGATAAAAAAACGGTTGTGCTTAGTTCTTTATTTATGTTTCTTAATAACTCCCTTATTTCAACCATTCCATTAGGATCTAAACCATTTACAGGTTCATCCAATATCAGCAATTCAGGTTCAGCAAGGAGGGCAATGGCGAGTCCTAAGCGTTGTTTCATGCCTAAAGAATAAGCCTTAACTTTTTTATGTGCAGCGCCTGATAACTTTACTATTCCTAAAACTTCAGCTACTCTTTGTTTGCTTACATTTCTGATCTGCCTGGTGATTTCTAAATTATCATTACCCGAAAGATGCTCATATAAAGAAGGCTGTTCTATCAATGAACCGATTTTAGAAAAGATTTCTAACCTGTTTTCTGAAAGTTTTTTATCAAAAAGTTGTATTGAATTTCCAGTGTCATTCAACAGTCCTAATAACAACCGGATAGTTGTAGTTTTCCCCGCGCCATTAGGTCCTAAGAAACCATAAATGGAACCTCTCTCCACTTTTAAATCCAAATTCTTAAGTACTCTATGTTTTGTATTAAAGCCAAATTCAAGATTTCGTGTTTCAATAATCAATTCGTTAGTATTGGCCATTATTATATTTTATAGTTTATGAGAGAATGTTTTAAATAAATGTATAAAAAATTAGGAAATATTAACTATTGTATTACATTTGTAGTGTATTACAAAACTAATACACTATGATAGAAATAAAAAATTTATCTTTCGGATACAATAGAAAAAAACTATTGTATAAAAATCTTACTCTTTCTCTTGAAGCAGGAAGCATCTACGGGCTGTTAGGAAAAAACGGAGCAGGAAAATCTACATTGCTCAAAAACATAATCGGCTTATTATTTCCGACCGGAGGAAGTATTGCAGTAAATAAGTTTATCTCTAAAAAGCGACAGCCATCTTTTCTCAGAACTATTTATTTTATCCCGGAGGAAGTGTATGTGCCGTCATTAACTATTAAAAGTTACAGGAATTTATTTGCACCTTTTTATCCCAATTTTGATGATGAGAAGTTTGTAAGTTATCTGCGGGAACTGAATGTAAAAGATGAAGGAAAATTAAACACCCTTTCACTCGGACAGCAGAAAAAATTCATTATCGCTTTTGCACTTGCCTGTAATACTAACGTGCTGCTTTTAGATGAACCAACTAACGGTCTTGACATACCTTCAAAAGTACAATTCAGAAAACTCATCGCCTCTGTCATGCTTGATGACAGAATAATTCTTATTTCAACACACCAGATCCGTGACCTTGAAAACCTGATTGATAAGGTAATAATTGTTGATAACGGCGAGTTGCTTTTGCACGCTTCTGTAGCTGATATTTCGGATAAGCTATCTTTTAAAACTGTAAGTGAGGCAGAGGATACCAGTAAAGCGCTATACGCTGAAGAAACATTTAAAGGTATATCAATAGTGCAGCAAAACAGCGGAGGAGAAGATTCTAAGGTGAACCTTGAACATCTGTTTAATGCGGTAACAGAAAACCCTCATATGATTAAATCAATTTTTTTTAATAATCAAATACCGGTAAAATGAATGATACATTTAATATTAAAAGGTTTGGATGGCTCTTTAAAAAAACTTTGCTCGAGCGGCCTATACAACTGTTTGGCTTGATAGGTCTTATTTTGCTAATTGATTTATTATTTTATGCAATTGGCACAAATATAAAAATGGTATGGGATGCAATACAGGAACTGACATTTTGTTATGGTTTTGTTGGAGGAGGAAGCTTTTTAGCATCTTTTGTATTTAATTATTTTTCCTCTAATGCAAGAGGCTCATCTTATCTCACTTTGCCAGCATCATCTTTTGAGAAGTGGCTCTGTGGAGTTTTAATTTCAGGTATAATATACACGCTTGTATTCCTTGTATTTTACCGGATTATGGATACAATATTTGTCAGAGGGTATCATAAAAGCCTTGACCCTAAAAGTCCGTTTTATAAAGAGATGTACGAGCATGTACATATTTTTCCTTATGATGGAGTTGTGGCCTTCTTAAGTTATAAAATGTTTGTAAATTTTACAACCGCTATGCTTGTCGGCGCTTTATATTTTAATAAAGCTGCTTTTATAAAAGTTGCTTTAATTATTTGCAGCCTTATTATCGGTGGATTTATTTTAAATAGTATGATGGCTCAAGCTGTTTTTGATAATATTGACAAGACTATTCCTTTTAATTGTGTATTTATTACGGTTGGTAAAGAATCTGGTAAAATAGAATTGCCTTCATATGCATCAAAAGCAGTTGCCATTTGCATTTTATACATTGTTCCTGCTGTCCTTTTGATAACAGCTTATATACGGCTTCGTGAAAAAGAATTTTAAATCGTAAAGAATGGAATTAGGAGATAACTACAAAAGGAAAAAATACGAAAGTGAACCAGAGCAATATTTAATGCAAACCAGAAAATCCGGGAATGATCAAAGCAATTTTTTCTAATAATCAAATACCTGCAAAATGAATGATACATTTAATATTAGGCGATTTGGGTGGCTTTTTAAGAAGACGTTACTCGAACGGCCTGCGCAATTGTTTGGAATGACATGTCTTACGCTTGTTGTTATTTTATTAATGTATGCTATTTTGAAATCCGTGGCACCCTGGGATGTTGCACAGAACGGATCATTTATGATCGGTTTAGCCGGCGGCGGCAGTTTTTTAGCTTCTTT
>JAABUS010000746.1_pt1 | contig 79580 bp, 88 predicted proteins | sample 5560161 | NCBI WGS metagenome assembly JAABUS01 (sample SAMN10711885, study PRJNA513376) | rock metagenome | isolation source: Antarctica rocks | place: Antarctica: Victoria Land, Trio Nunatak nord | collected 2016-01-04
TCGTCCTGCCCTCCCTCCAGCTCAACTCGGGGCACCCGCCCGCCGAAGTAGGCTTACCCAAGGTCCTGGTAATCCTCGACGAAGAGCTGAAGTGTGATGCGCGGAGAGCGGAGTTCCACCGCGCCAGGGTGAGTATGGGCAAGGATGGGAGATTGCATGCGGTTAGTACGGGGGGGCAGAGGAGTAGCCGGGTAGGGAGCTTTAGAGGCGCGAATTGCTTGGTGCGGTTGCCGGTGAGGGAAGGGGTGGTAAGGAGGGGGGACGAGGTTGAGGGGTATATGATGGGGGTGATTGGGGGGTTGTAGGTGGGATGGTGGTGAGGAGGCGTGATGATCGAGGTCAAGGAGACTTGGGATGTAAGGAGTGAGAGGGTGGGGCAGCATATGGTAGGATAATGTAGTGGTAAAAGAGATAATACATCTCCAAATCATGAGAATCGCCACTCGTGAATGTTCCCGTAGTAGTGACTGAAGCAGAGCGGTGAATTGATGAGAAGCGCACGGGGTATCATAGTCTATGTCGAAGAAATGAGTGATTGTTTGATCGAAAGGGACCCCTGGGCCAGAATATGTGTAGAAATTGATATGTACAGGTAAACCAAATTCAACAAGTCGGTATCATCCCGTGATATACGAAGATAATGGGCACTCACGAGTACCAGCTCACGTAGCCACCTCCCCCTTCACATTCAAGAAGCCCATGAAAATCAATTCTTCGGCAAACCAGCCTGATTCATATCCCTAACGTCGCTCTTACTGCCCGTATACTGCCAAAAGCTATTCGTATACGTCGCCGGCGCCTCCCCCCCAGCATCGAAATTAAACTGCCCAATATGTCCCCAGCTCAACGTCGGACCATTCACTCTTGGTGCAAAACCCGGGCGCGGCGGTGGATTCACATACCATACGTCCTCGAAAATGGCCGTCTTGCGTGAGCCCAGCCCATATTGCGCGAAGGCGCCGTTGGAGGTCATGCCGCGGACGTGCAGACCGTTGCTGTTCTCGGACGCGAGAGTGGCTTGGGAGTTGGGGCCGGATTGCATGGTGAGGATGTAGTGATCCTTGATGCCGGAGCGGGAGCCAGAGATGTGGGAAGTAAAGCGACGGGTGCTGGTTGAGCTGGGAGAAGTCGTAGGTGTTGGAGTACCAGAAGTTGCAGTCTGGACGGGTGTAGTGGTTCGGGTTGGAGATGTCGACGCAGCCTTGGTTGCGGGGGCCTGCGGTCGTCCACGCAGACACGTTGTAGCCTTCTTGGACTTCGAGAGTTGCGAGTTGTCCATCGTTGTTGCCAATAGGGGATGTAGAGATTACCTTAGCTTGGGTCCATTGCTCGCCTTGGTCAAACCAGATGGTGCCGCCGAGGATAGTCAAGCCTTTACATTGGCCGATGTAGATAGCTTGGTTAGTCTCGGGGTGCGCATCTGTGATGGAGACAAGGAGTGTGACATCGCGGAAGTCGAAGGTCCAGTCATCGGAGATCCAGAATATCTGGATGTTGTCGTTGGTGTCGAAATTGTAGGTGCCTGGCGCAATCTTGATGAATTTGGAGGCAAGTTTGGCATCATTTTGTTTGAACATCCAGGCGCGGAATTCGGTGCCGTTGAAGTTTTTGCCGTCGGGAACGGTATATATGGCAGCTCCAGTGGGGACAGTGTCTTTTGCCTGTGGGGCAGATAGGTGGTCTCCATGGACAGGGAAGCCAGCGTCTCCCTTGAGGCGCGTAGGCATAGAGACTGGCAAGCTTTGCTTCGATCCAGAGGAAGCTGAAGCGGCAGATTTAGAACTCGCAGTTCGAACTGCCTTGATATCAGACGCAGGCGACAGTGCTTGGAAGGAAGAGCTAGTGTCCACAATCTTGTTCTGAGATGCACTTGTTGATATAGTCTCGCTGGCAGAAGAGCTTATAACAGTAGGAGTCACAACGGGAGCTTCTGCAGTTGAAGATGATAGGGCTGTAGCGGAAGGTTCAGGGCCATTACCATCAACAGCTATCCAGACGATAGAGCAGTCGTCATCTTCCTCATTCTGGGCGATGGGGGCAGTAAATGCCACAGCAAAGAACAAAATGAACAACAACGAAGTCTTCATCTTTACAGAGTATGATTAGACCTTGATAACAGTTGGTTTTGCAAAGGGAGCGCCAGCACTGCCAGAAGTAAAGATCCAGTCTACGAAGAAAAGAGTGTGTAGAAGCTTGTTCAAAGAGTGAGGAACAAGTCAACTTGCAAAAAAGGCAATAATACAAATTCGAGAAAATGAGGAGAAGGGATATTATATGCTTGCACAGAGGAGACATGTAATTAACAACAATCGCCATGTTTCACAGACACGGTACCAGAATTATAAGAAATCAGTCCAGGCGCTCCAGTACCGTCAAGCATTAAGGAAAGCGAAGCAAGTAGCTAATCTTTTGTGGAAACGGTTGGGATCTCATAACCTTCTGAGCTTTTCCCCCAGACTTGGTAGACGTTCTATAAGGGTGTTCACGTTGTAACGTTGGTGGAGGGAAACTGTGAAGGCGCGGACCGCCATCTGCCAACGACACCAAGCCTTTTCCGCTTCCGTGTCTTCGGGCTTTGTTTCTTCGGCATACGAGGCACATCATGGTTCGCATTAAACACCGCTATCTACTGGTCAATATACTATATCCTGAGCCAGAGAATCAGTCCTGGACGGCTCATACAGGCTCTGGAAAACCTTTACCTCACCTGGTCCAGTTCCGCAGGCCGTCCCCAGATGATTTATCTCCCCAGCTCCTGGCAAGAAGTATTAAGGATCAGATTGCCTTGCTGTACGGTGACTATGGAGTGGGATTGACATCGGGGGGTCTCAATGGTATAAACACCAAAAGCAAAAGATTACGCGTCCAATCACATGCTAATCAATAACTCCCTACAACAGTAAAATATCTGTCCCCAGCAACATCAACTGCTATCATCCGATGTTCCCGTGCCCATTTCCGCCTCGTCTGGGCGGCTATTTCCTTCATGACGGAACTGCCGAAGACTTCAAAACAAGCATTGCCTAGACCGTGCGTGATGCAAGTGGTAAGGGTGTCCGGTACCATCAAGAAGGCCGAAGAGGAGGCCATAAAACGAGCCAGGGTTGCTATACTCAGGGCAAAAAATGAGGCTGGCGAAGGAGCTACGGACGGATTGGGCGCGATTCTCGGCCAGCCAGATCAAGAGGCTCCGTTAGGGCATTCAGAGGGAAAGGGGGTCAGTGTATTGGCTGGCTTTGAGAATGATGGTGATGAGGAAGACCCCGAAAGTGACTCGGATGGTGAGGGTTGAATGATCAAGACGGTATTAGCTTGTTCACAAAGGATGCCAGGAAGATGGACTAGGTCGCCAAACATGAAACCCAACGCCAGTCGCTGATGCAGCAAGAGAATCAAAACCTCAGGTCCGCCTTACGACATGCACACCACCATCTGGAATTTGCCTTTCAATCTCCTCGATCTCATCATCCTCATCCTCATCGCCGGCATCATCCGTCAGAGAAGGCGCCTCTTTTGCTTTCGCCTCCTCCTCCAACTCCCGCCGCTCTATCTCATCAAACTCGTCCTTGCGATCAATCCACCTCTCCTGAACATCGCCGATATCCATCTTCCCCATGCCTTCCCTCATAGCAACCTGCCACACGGTATCGTTCGCGCCCTCAGCACCCCCAAAGGCATAACCTCCAGCTCGATCGATCGCTTGCAGTAGCGTCATCATGCTTTTCTTGTCCTCGACCGCTAGGGTTTCGAAGCTCACGAGACCGAAGTCTTCGACTAACTCGATCACGGCATTGTTAAGGCCTTGAAATTTAGGATGTTGCATCACGGGATTTTCCTGTGCTAGGTGGGGGAGGAGGTACGAGAGATCTTGGACTTCGGTATAGTAATCGAGGTTGAATGGCAGTGGTGCATAGCCCGCGAGCTTATCGATTTTTGTCAGAACGTTGAGGTGTGGGAGATCCATCTGGAGCATAGCTCTCAGAGAAAGCAGAAGCGTCGAGATGTACAGCGATGGCAGCGTCAAGCTGTACGAGTCCGTCAGATGGAGCGCTACCAGCTAAGAGTGAAGCACCAGTCAGCACCAAGACCTGTATATAACACGGAAGAGGGAGGATAGGGAACCCGACTCTATACCCAAGCTTCTGTATCCTGTAAAAGATATTCCTCAAACTCTCATGATGCGTATAGCACTCCACCTGTCCCGGACAATCAAACAGCACATAATCCTCTATACCCCCTCACACACACATCAGCCCACCCACTCCCCTCCAAAACACCATCACGAAAAAAAGAAATCAAACCCACCCACCTCCCAATCCTCTCAACCCCCCCTCCAACCACCCCCCCTCCTGCTCCACCTCCTCCAGCGCAAACAACACCCCCCCATTCGGCCCCAACCCCTCCTCCTCCATCACATCCTCCAGCCTCACCAGGTCTCGAATGTCGAGCGCGCACGGGTAGTTGGTGTGGTCGTTGGCGGGATCGAGGTTCACGACGGAGCATTTGCGGCCGAGCGCGGAGAGGAATTGGTGCATGCCGTCGGCGTAGGTGGATTTGCCGGAGCCGGGGGGGCCGATGATTAGTTGAGCGAAGGGCATGGTTTTGGGGTTACGGGGGTTTGAAGAAGGTTGGGGGAGGGTGAGGTGGGGGCGTTGTGGTAAAGGGAGAGAAGGAGGGAATGGAGGGGGGGTGGGTGCGGGATGGGGAGCTTTGAGCGAAAACTTTTGAACTGTTCGCAAATCTCCAAACACTCTCAATCAACACTTTAACTCACCACCACTCCCAAAAATGACCACCCGTACGTCCCCCTCACCTACTCCCTCCGTTCCTTTAAAACATTCAAACTAACAAGACACCCCCAGCGCAATTCGAGCTCTCCTCCCCCCCCGCCGACGCCATCTCCGCGATCCAATTCGCGCCCGCTTCCCTGCGCCTGCTCGTCGCCTCCTGGGACAAGAACGTCTACCTCTACGACACCAGCACGAACGGCGGTCGGCTGCTGCGAACGTACGAGCACCGCGCGCCGGTTCTGGATGTTTGTTTTGGGGATGGGGAGGAGGAGGCGTATACCGGGGGGGTAGATTGGGATATTAGGGCGTGAGTTTATGCGTGGAGCTGTGTTCGAGGAGGGGGTTGAGGTCGTGGTGCTGACGGTTTCAGTATCGACCTGACTACGGGCGCACAAACGGTACTATCGTCCCATTCTGCGGGCGTGAAATCAGTCGTCTACAGCCGCGAACACAAACTCCTCATCTCCGCCTCCTGGGACTCCACCCTGCACATCCACCACCCGCACTCTCCCTCCATCCCCGCCTCCAGTATCGCTCTCCCCTCTAAACCCTTTTCTGTTTCCCTTACCTCCACGAAACTCGTCATCGCCATGGCTTCCCGCGCCCTACACATCTACGACCTCGAAACCCTCGCCTCCACTTCCGCCTCCGCCACTATTTCCCCTATTACTAACATACAAGTTGAGCCCTGGCAGCGCCGCGAAAGCAGTCTGAAGTTCATGACCCGAGCGGTGGCGTGCATGCCCAATGACGCGGGCTATGCTAGCTCCAGCATCGAAGGCCGTGTCGCGGTTGAATGGTTCGATCCCTCTGCCACTTCCCAAGCGCGCAAATACGCCTTTAAATGCCACCGCCAGACCTCACCCGAAGGTGTCGACGTTGTATACCCCGTTAACACGTTAGCATTCCACCCCATACACGGCACTTTTGCGTCTGGTGGCGGGGACGGCTTTGTGGCCTTGTGGGATGGGGTGGCAAAGAGGAGGATTAGGCAGTATCAGCGGTATGCGGCGAGTGTGGCGGCGTTGGGTTTTAGCGGGGATGGGAGATATCTGGCTGTGGCGATTAGTCCGGGGTTTGAGGATGGGAAGGAGGGGGAAGGGGAGGGGGCGGTGAAAGTGTTCGTGAGGGAGTTGGGGGAGAATGAGGCGAAGGGAAAAGGGGCGAAATGAGGACTAGTGGTTAGTTTGGACATCTTTGGCGTTGGCTTCGTTGGTGGAGGCTATCGGAAGAAGGAATTATGACCCCCAAAACGTCTGGTGGAGGACTTCGGTGTCCATGTCCAAGATATGTCCATCACGGACACATGAAACCCTTTGATCAGCGGATAGCCTCGCTTGGATGTGCTGCTCTACCAAGGACGCTCGCACGTACATGAATTATGGTGGTCAAGGAATATTATTGATAGACGAAGGTCCATGTTGCAAGTCCGTACCAGACAGGTACTCGCATGGAGATAGATAACAAATCATGCAACGTAAAGTATTGTGAATGGTTAGGTCACTAGCCCAAGGCGATATTAGGTCTCAGGATCTCAGCCAGGTAGAACTCCCACAATCCTTCGGTGTTGCGTTTCCAAGGCCTGGAGCGGTTCAATGGTGCAAGGCGATCATTTACAACCGCATGCTTAGCGATCCGATTGGCAGAGGGCACAAAGTCGTTGTCGTAAATAAGATTTCACAGGCGCAACACGGAAACTCTGCAGTTGCAAAAATATATAAGTTCGGGTCCCCGCCCTCGTCCTCGCCCTCGCCCTCGCCCTCGCCCTTAGGTCTGTTCGGGTTTGTGCTTTCATTTTGTTAAGTTGTCACCCGATTTTGAGGTGCTGCTTACGATTCGTCCGCTGCTAGAATGAGGTGCGATCGATTATGCCTGGGCCCCTGTTCGCATCGGCTATCGACAGAAACAACCTCTTGAAACTGCGGTCACCCTTCCAATCCGATGGATGGCTAGCCACCTAGCTACAATTGCTTGGGTGAACGAAGCTCCTGTAAAGCTCTTCTTGACCGCACTTCGATGTGATTCCATTATCCCACCGTGGATGGGTGAGGGTCCAACGGAAATGGGCTGAGCAGTTGTGGCTCGCCTTCATTGGCTACTCCCCACCATCCTTCGAATCCTTCGCTCGCTCATCCACACCAATGACAGTTGTCACTGAGGCATGGGGTCTCTAGCTCTGCAAGCGTTCCATTATCGGTTAGGCGAGGTTGATCTCCTGTGGGTTGTGAAGATTCCAAAAAACGCGGATTTTTACCTCACGCTTGTCTCCCCCATATTTGTGCGCAGTACCCAGTTTCGGCCGCCATTCGGAGTTTGCATACAGCTTACTGAGTCAAATCAGCATTTTCTGGGTGTATTATCAGCCTGAATGAAAAACTTTCGTGCACCTGGAGTTCTTTCGCCGCCCACTACGACCGCACAGTTCAAACCTCGGGGAAAGCAAATTCCATCCAAAGACGAAAGAGGAGACCTTAAGGAGTCTTCTACAGAAAACACAATGCGCGTCAGGTCGAATATCCTGCAAGATCTCGCCCAGGTTGTCGTAAATCGTGACCGTGCTGAACTTGAAAACCACCAACAATCGACTTGCCAGCACAACGGCACCGGTCCATTGAGCATTCCCGCGACAGGAGCTACGTCACAAAACACTTCTAGAACCACAGACACTCAAGCCCATATGGAGCGTGAGACGACCCCTACCTCGATCTCCCCAGTTGATCTCGATGATAGCTTTTGTAAAGACACAGACACAGTGATGGGAGTGTATGGCTCTGGTTCGATTCACTCGTCCAATTCCGACGATTCAACGGGTTTTTACTTGCGGGGAATGGCATCTCCTGAAAAAGTCGATACTGTATTGGTGAAAGGAATCGGCAGTCACTTTGTACAGAGCAATGCCGGGAGCAGTCCCGAGGCGCAGTTCAATGGTCTATCGCCGGCGCAGTACGGAGGAAACTCCGTTTTTTCTGAACCGCCGGGACGAAAATATGGTGAGATCTGGACGTGAGCACATCTCAGTCGCAAGCTCACATCAAAATAGCCCCAATGTGCTTTCCGGAAGCCACTGAAGACCAGCGAGTGTCCATTCTTTGTCCACCGCAGGAATCAGCCATAGCCCGTCGTCATGTCCTCGACAACCTGTACAGCTTAGATCTGATAACAAGACGGACCGAGGAGCACTCTTGTCAACTGTCGTCCCCGTCAATAACCCAAGGGAGGAAGAAGGCAAGGAACATGAGCATGGCGCAGGATGATCTCGAGAGACAACAGCCACTTGATGCGCCTAATAAGGGAAGAATTAGAGCGACCCGTTCTCCGATCAAGAGGTTTATCGTGTGCGCCCTGGGTATGGCTGTACTCTTTATGTTCTACGCAAGGTTCCAGGTCACCTGAAAGCTTGGAGTAATCCCGACTTCGTTTTCTTTTCTGTAATTTGCTAGCCTTGTAATGCCTATATTCAAAGCCACTACCCTCATGGGCGGAGACTTGAGTCTATGAAAGTGTCATCGATGGTATTCGTGCAGAGTGACATTGATGCCCATCTTGCTGATTAACCCCAAATTCCAAGACCCTCTTAATTTATTGGCACTCGTTTATGCCGCAATAGTGTATGGCTGACTATGACGATTTCCCTTCTCGCAATGGATTGAATTCTGAACATCTGAGCTGGGCCGAAATTCAGCCTGGACGGGGTCTGCAACCCACCATTATTACGCACGCTATCATTTGTCCAGCCCTCTCGCTTTCACGTATCGTGCAATTTGCTCTTTACAAGCCTTCTCACTGTATTGTTCCCATAGCTCGTAAAGTGATATGATCTCTTGTGAGCAATCGACCACAGCTTCAATGTCAACCTCGCCTTCAGCTAGCCAGCTTACCAGATGATGTACTTTCATTTGCGGTGAACCTACTACAACAGCGCTAGAGCTGGAAGACTCTGTCGGCAATTGGGACGTCCTAGCTAAAGCTGCTGCAGTACTAGCTGCTGCTTGCAAACCAGTTTGAGTAGGCTTCAGTGTCAGGGCAAGAAAGGCTGCTGTCACAGCAATGACGTGTGGAGGAAATAGGAGCGGTAGATCGGTCGAGTAATGGTCATTGATAATAGACCAAGCTAGTGAGATATCTTCTTGAGCCATGCTCAGGGTGCTTTGAAGCTTTTGAAGACTGCGGTAAGGATGGTGGACAATAAGTTGAGAGTTCATTTCCGAGATTAAGTAGAATTCGCATTCTCCAAGCTTAGAAACATCTGATATTATGAAATCTGTGAAAATGTCAGCCAATGACATGAAATTGATAATCATAAAGTGGTAACTACCGGGCCACATGTTGCGAGCTTCACTAACGACAACGCGTATATGTTGTGGACATTCTTCCATCTTACAAGCAAGATACAGCGCAGTGGCTAGTACTAGGTACAGATTTGTACGGCGAATGTCGACTTTGCTATAAAATCGTCGAATGTATATTTGTGCTGTTGCAAGAGCTTGCTGTCTGATGTTCAGGCGTTTTCCTAGCTTGGCGAGCTCTAAAACCCCACCATTAGAGCTCTTCTGAGTTGAGATCTGGAAGGAACTCACGCTGATTGAAAAAGATGCTGAGAAGACGCCTATCTGGCAAAGGATACTGCTGGACTAGGCTTGCGTCCTCATCTTCAAGCTTCTGCCGGATCTCCATAAGGGTCTCCCTGGAATATTGCCAGTGACGGCGCTGGGTTGATGCCCAATAATTTGCAGCCATGACAATCGGCAAAGAAGAGTAGGGTTTTAAGAAAAGAGACAGAAATTGCACACTTGAATGCTGGCGCTATACAAAAATTCGAAATAGTTGTAATTGGAACCTGCATGAAAGGCTATTTCATGATTTTTTGATTGCCCTACCTACGCTTCTTCAGTCCCTCGTGTGCAGAAGCTACCTATTCACTCACAACCATGCCCTCAATCAAACTCTACATGCAAGAGCATCATGATGAGTAAAAGGAAGCAACATTCATATATGCAGAGACCATATCCACGGGACACCGGCGGCCGGGTAGGGCTGACGGATAAACCTCTGAAGCCCCCACTACGAAGCTATTTGATGTCAAAGTCCCAAGATCAACTGATTCAAAGATCCCTCACACTGTCACGTAGCAAGACCTTGGGTCTCTAATGCTATTGACGCGTGATAACGTCCATTCTAGCTTCCACTCCATCAGCCTAAGTCTTCTCAGCAGCCAGCAAGAATGGAAAAACAGAGGTAGCGCGGGCGTTTAGTACTTGTGATGGAGCGTGAAGACCAGAGGGCTCAGGATGAGCGCGTGGAGAATCTATGGCGGACATTGGATACACGTAAGGAGGGCCAGCTGAGTCTCAATGGCTTGAAGAGCGGACTTAAGAAGCTAGACCATCGTTAGTATTTGGCTATGTCCGGAAGATTTACGCTGATTGTCTGGCAGCTCTACAAAATGCGGACGAACTTCTCCAAGATGTCATGAAGGCTGTCGATACAGATGGTGATGGACGGATACAATATTCCGGTATGTGTGAAGCTTGTGTACATCTAGCAAACATGGCTGACACGTGGAACGAGAATTTCGAACCTTTGTCGAGCAAACCGAAAAACAGCTTTGGCAGCTTTTCAAGAGTATTGATCGCGATCATAATGGTCAGCTCGATAAAGCAGAGCTCAAATTGGCGTTTGTCAAGGCTGGCCTCTCAGTTCCCGATGCCAAGCTTGACCAATTTTTCGGAGAGGTTGACACGAATCACGACGGAGTGATTAGCTTCGATGAGTGGAGGCAGGGCAACGTGATGCGAAAATGCTTTGGATTTGTCTTATTGACGTTCGTTGCAGGAACTTCTTACTCTTCATTCCTGCAAACACACCAAATCTTCGCGCTGTCCTGTCATACTATTCATCCACAATGAAGATGAATGCGGAGGGCGAGGTCCACGTGTCAGATGATACCGCACAAGGCTCAGGTACTCACCGCTTTCCTACTACTCTTTTCGGAGCGCTTGCCGCTATTACGAAACCACCACATTCAAAACCACCCCCAAAACTCCACCAAGCAACGACGGATAACAGAATGGCGACACACGCTGGGAATGCATCACAACCCGGCTCATTTCCATGGAATCCCGGCGATCACTTCCTGGCTGCGCCAGAGACACTTGAGAAAACCCTTCTCGTGGAAGAGACACCTGAATCGAGATTGACGGGAGTGCTGACGGATCTCTTCCCTTCGACAGGATACTTCGTTGCGGGAGGTGCGGCGGGTGTTGTCTCGCGAACAGCAACAGCTCCCTTAGACCGACTAAAAGTCTACCTTATCGCTCAGACTGGCATCAGAGACGAAGCGGTGCAAATAGCAAAGTCAGGGGCGCCAGTACAAGCAGCGAAAAAAGCAGCACGGCCTCTGGTCGAGGCGGCAAAATCACTGTGGCGAATGGGCGGTATACGGAGTCTGTTTGCTGGTGGGTATCTGACTCATAGCCGAGGCCTATAGCTGACTTCACAGGGAACGGTCTCAATGTTATCAAGGTGATGCCAGAGTCAGCGATTAGGTTCGGCTCGTATGAGGTATGTACGCCACTTCTATCCACCGTTGCAAGCTGATTGCCGCCTAGGGCTCTCGGCGCGCATTCGCCAAACTCGAAGGTCACGAAGATCCCAAAAGTCTGCATCCTTGGTCGCAATTCTTTGCCGCAGGCCTGGGTGGGATGATTTCTCAGTCAGTAAATGCATTCCCCATCTTTGTACGAGGCTTACCGTCCCCAGGTTCTGCATCTACCCACTTGACACCTTGAAGTTGTACGTAACACGGCCGCGTCGCAAATCTTCCCTCAAAAACCACAATTACTGACTACAAGATTCAGTCGAATGCAATGTGAAACAGTCAAAGGTGGTCTACATGGCAATCGGCTTATTCTAGACACGGCTCGCAAGATGTGGTCCACGCAGGGCATTCGGTCATTCTATCGTGGCCTTCCAATGGGACTCGTCGGTATGTTTCCATATAGCGCCATAGACCTCACCACCTACGAATATTTGAAAAGGTTCGTTACCAGTCGTAATGCTAGCACTCGCAATTGTCAAGAAGACAATGCTGGTCCTGGTAACGTTATGACTGCCGGCATAGGCGCTTTCAGTGGCGCACTGGGCGCGAGTGTTGTCTATCCTCTCAATCTACTACGGACGAGACTGCAAAGCCAAGGTACCGCAATCCATCCTCCAACCTATACCGGAGTATGGGACGTTACACTTAAGACGGTGAAAGGCGAAGGCTTCAGAGGGCTTTTTAAGGGGATTACGCCAAATCTTTTAAAGGTGGTGCCAGCAGTGTCGATTACCTATGTGGTATATGATAATTCGAAAAGGATCTTGAATTTGGCATGATGTGGGCATAACGTCCAATTACGGGATTTGGTGGGAACGGTTCGAAATATATCAAAGAGAAGCATTGATGGATTAGTTATTGATATACCCAGAGTGGCGAGCGACCGTATGCATAGAGCGTCTAAGCAGTCTATGATCTTAGCGTCGAAGGAACGGATTGTACAGATGACCGAAGGATCAGTGCAAGCATTTGATGAGCGCCGATTGGGGCCTTCCACCGCTGATTGACGTTAGGGAGCTAACCTTACACAACTTGACCAAATCTAGCATCTGCAGGTAACCCTCCTTTCGCCACTCACGAGAGTTCAACCGCATGTTGCAACGATGAAAAAAAGCCACCTCGGTACTGGGATAATAATCCGAACCATTTGCGTGGTTACAGTTGCATGCTAAATGCAAAATGCTATAATGTAGTCTGCCGAGATGCACGCCAGTTTTTTTTTTTTTTTTTTTTATCATTCTTACCACTCTAGGAGCAAGCTTGGTGTTGGAGAGAGCTTCATGCATGCTCCGCGCAATGCTCTATACATGCTTGGTCCAGTGCTCCGTATATGCTTGGTCCAATGCTCGGTCCAGTGCTCGGTCCAGTGTCTCATATGTGCTCCATTCAGTGTTCTATGTGTGGCCTGTTCAGTGCTCCAGGTTGAAATGGATGTGTAACCATTCAGTGCTCTATTCAGTGTTTGCATTCGGGCGCTTCATACACGCGTTAAAGCAGATGACACACATAGCGCATGCTGATCCTCACACTTCAGCTGTAATATACGCGGTGAAGCAAGCTTCTGCGAGCTTCGTACATGTTGTACATCTAAGAGATACTTGAAAAAAGATCAAAGAAGAAGTTGATTTTAGGATCTCGCATGATAAATGTCAAGCCCGACCCTTCAGTAGTCGTGCCGTCGGCCCGTCGTGGGTACATATCTCCTGGTAAGATGGAATGTGGCTTTGGGGGCGAAGAAATGTTTATCTTAAATGACTTAAAACAGCGTACCTACCTATAGATAGTAGAAGGCCCGAAAGCATCAGACCTGATGCAGTACATCGGCCAGATCTGATCAATCAGAGCCCCTATAGATTCGCCTCTGCACACACTCACTTTGATATTAGTACATACTATCAAATTCGGAGCTAGGACCCTTTAAGAGTAATCGATTGGTACGATGCAGTTAACCCGGGGTTCTTCAAGCTCAGCCCGCGGGAATTCGTTATGATGCGAAGGACGAAGATCGAACGATTTGTTTGAACGTTGACAGAACTCAGATGACGAAAAAGACTCTATGTGATTGATTGGCTTAATCTGATTCCCTTTTACGACCTGGAGCCTGATTCCCGCCTAGTTTCCGAGCCGTCTACATACTTTGTCTTAAATCTGCTCGAGTGTGCATTTATCATTGTTGGAATAGACGAAATCGAGAAGTCAAGAAATCGAAGTTGGCGTTTGATAGGCATATCCAGAAATTCAGACCTTCTTCGATGGCGACGCTAACGTGAGGCACAATGGCATTCCATCGTCTGTGAACCTCTATTACTGCCATTTGTCATACTACTTACTACGTAGTAGACAAGATGGAGGACAAGTCGCGCAGTCGTGCAGTCTCGCTCGCCAAGGACATACAAATCCTAGTTCATCCAGGTCATGTGGGAACGCTTGGGCCCAGAGATTCACCATATTGGGGCTTATATACATTCCGCCACCTTTACCCTTTGCGGGCGTCCAGGTTCTCGCTACTCACCGGAGGATCTGCTTCTGCACACACAGGTCCCTGCATTCGACACTGAACCTGTCCATACAGCAAGGCAGGGTAGGTACTACGGCATTCAGACAACGATTGCCATTGAAGCATCTTGTTCGGTTCAATATATCTTCCGAGCATGCATTAAACGCATAAGATGGAAGAAGGTTTGTATTGACCCCTTGCATAGCTGTTTCCGTGGTCGCATCTCGGACGATACTTGCTGGCGGCCGTTCAAAATGCTTGTCTGGACTGGGCGTCAAACGCACCCTCTCAGACGGACAGCGGATCGTATGCTCTTAAGATAACTTGAGTTATCAACAATTCTTCGGGATTTATCCTATTACATACCGACCCACTTGTTTGAGACCGATTTGCCCTTGATCAAGAATGGAAGCAGGATGTGGCGCAGCGAGAGCACGGACATCTCCATTGGCGCGCTGAAAAGGCATAGACGCTCCAATAGAAAACGAAGTGGGAATATGTCAAATCCCTCATCATCGATACTACTGTATCATCTATGTTTTGCACAGAACAATCCGGCGAATCCAACCGCTCATTAGCTACCGTTCACATGGAGGTTACAAAAGACCCATCCCTAGGAGTTTAGCCCCCAGACTGTGAGGATAATGCTGCAGTAGTGCTTACACATTCATAAGCACGCGTGCAGAATTTCGGGATATATTACAATTCCAAGGTTGTGTGCAGGCGTTCCATGAGGAAATTCCCCGCACGCTACACTTTAATGAAAAGGCTATTAGTATCTTGTGAGACTTGGATTACCTCCTGGAGATCTGATATTGCCATAATACATGGATTGGAATGTTTTTTCACAAGAGTGTAAACCATTTCACCATGTTCCTGTTCTGTACTTATACTCATCCACCTTCGTCGTAATACCTCCGTCAAGATGTCATTGCCAAAGTCTTCCATTATGCCGATGCCAGATCTGAAAGAGGATCGTTCGTCATTAGCTCTTGCTGTCAATGTCTCTATGCTCGTCTTGGCTTTCCTAGCTGTGGGATTACGCCTAGTATTAAGAATGCTATCAGTCTTGAACCTTTGGTGGGATGATTTGTTTGCTGTTCTTTCTGTTGTCCGCCATGCTCCGATTTTCAATTGTTGAAACTTCCGCTGAATAACGTCCAGATCGCATTTCTTGGGAACTCCGCCACAGATTTTTTGGGTAATTTTATTGCTCGCTCTACTTCAATTACCATATCTCTTACTTGTAGTTGTCAGCAATTCACAACGGTGTGGGGAAACACATAGAGACTGTCACAAAACCTAAAGTGTTGGTGGTTTTGAGGGTGTGTACTTCTCCCCATTCTTACAGATGATGTATACTGAAGCCTTACTTTCCCACAAGACCGGCTACGCCAATCAGATCATATACCCAATAACCATCACCTTAATTAAGCTGTCACTCTTGTTGTTCTATTTCCGCCTGTTCAAAGTTCACGAGGGTTTCAAAGTGGCCATCTATATTACTGGAGTCCTTGCCTTGGGCTGGTGTGTTGGCATAATATTTGCCGGAGCACTACAGTGCCTCCCCGTGAAGCAATGCTTGAACGGACTCGGTCCACCCGTCACCCACCATTTTAGTTTCCAATCGTACCTACTCGGCTACGCAATTCCAAATGTCACTCTGGACTTTGTCATACTGGTTCTTCCAATATTTCTCGTTTGGAATCTAGTACTCACGAAGAGAAAAAAGGTTGCCGTGAGCGCGGTATTTCTGCTTGGTGGATTCACTTGCGGTGCAAGCATCGCCCGCGACTACTCAGTCGCGTATCTCGACCGCCTCGATATAACCTGTAAAAAGCCCCCTAAACCAACAAGATCTCCAAATCCTTCAATTAACCCTTAGAACACAGGGTCCTATGTCGGTCCTCTCATCTGGACCACCGTCGAATTCGGCATCGGTATCACATGCGCTTGCCTCCCCACCCTCCAACCTCTCATTCAGCGCATTTCCAAAAAGTTCCTGGGCAACTCCAAAAAGGCCTCTGGAAGCAGTGGCACTCATACTTTTCAGAGCATGCGTCATGCACAGGCGAGGCTGTTCAAGGACGCAAGCAACGGAAGCCGGTCATTCACGAGGCTGGGCGAGGAGGATTTGGAAGGCGGAGAGGGGGATGGGGGGCCTTTGAATGCGATTCGTGCGGGGTGCAGCTGGTAGGGGGTTGGAAAAGTTGAGCCGGGGGTTGGAAAAGATTCTTGACGTCGGGTTGAACTTTAAAAATGGCATATGCCCCGCACATTCAAGACCTGACGTCGAGTTGGAAAAGCTTGGAAGCCTATGCGAAGCATATGCCAAGATCATCAAGCAAGATCACAAAATAATTCATATCTGATCATAAAGATCTGAACTAAGCATATGCGCAGCATCAATTGAGCATAAAGAAACATTGATGAACGATGAAAGCATCAACGCTGAAAATCAAGCGAATGAAATAACAGATTGACTAAATGATTTGAATGTGAGACAGTGAGAGTTGCAGTTCGCATATGCCGCGCATATACTAAAAAGAAACTCAGCTCGCTCAAGATTCGTGCAATGCAAATGTTGAAAACGATGAGAAAAATGATGATGCAAATCACGAGCAGATCTGACGAAGATAACATGAGCGATAGCTTGTGAATGAGCATGTCACAAGTTGAGTTCATGATTCACATGTTTTGTGCATATGCTAAGCATATGTAGAAGAATCTTCGCTCGTCTTGCTGCAAAGTCGATTCATGATATATGCATGATCTGTGATTGTGCTGTTTTCTCGATGTTTCGCTCAAGCTGTGCATATGCACAGCTTCAATACTTCGCTCTTGCTGTTTCTCTTCTAGCTACTACTTTAGCTAAATAACATCAATTCTTGAGCTCATGATTAGCATATGCAGAAAGCTGAGTCGGGATTGGAATAATTTTGAACTCATGGTTAGCATATGCAGAAAGTTGACTCGGGGCCGGAATCAAAAAAAAATATTTCCGGCCCTGGCTCAACTTTTCCAACTCCCCACCAACTGTAACCCTCGATTCGTGTGAAGAGAACGATGTTATGATGCATGCTCGGGGAAACGGGGAGAGTGTACGACAAATTACGATAATGGCTTTGTATAAAGTGGGATGGAAGACAATGGCTCAATATTGCAAAAGCAGCTGCTGGCTCAGATTTACCTTCTGGTAATAATTCAGCAACCCATCAGATTTTTCCATACGAAGAGAATCTCGATTCAGCATCACAGCTTGTCGGGTTGGCTGATTGGGGATCTGGCTAGGCTAATGGCATTGAACCGAATGACTTTAGCTGAGCTACGCAATATAGCCCTTGATGATCGAACTTGCCTGAGAGTAACTAGAAATTTGGAAGTACCTTGAAGAGGCACCAACGAGATCATATTTTCCAGATGGAAAATATTAGAGCTGGTCTTATCTCAGTCACTGCAGACCCATCGAAAACCTAACCGGAGGGATTTTAGGACTCGATCTTTACCTCTGCATTCGCGGAATGTAAAGGCAGTAGATGCCCAGGGACTTCTGGTCTACCGAGCTTGTGTTGGAAATAGGGGATGGTAATCTCCGCCTTCATAGGGCTGATAGGGCTGGGCCCGCCAGTAGAGTTTTACCTGCAGATAGACTCCTAACAGCAACAACCAAAATATCAATGTGCCCCCATATGACCTCGTATTCCACCAGCTTGTCCGTGTTATGGTTGTTCTTATCCCTCACCGCTGCAAACCAGCCCTCAAGCGCTATCCTAACCTCGGGTAAAGAAGTGACGGCGCCGAAAGGTAGAGGCGCGCGCGTAGTTTATAATGTTCAACTTGATTAACTCCAAAAATTTGGAAACCTGATATTCAATCCATTCCTAAGAACAACATGGTCAAAAGTGCACCATTCTCCATGCCTGGACCACTCTTAGTTTTGGTGTGCCTATTGCTTCTCCATACATCACCAGCGACAGCATTCGGGGCAGGGAACATAGGTAAGGCATTGTCTTTTCGAAAGCTTCAATCGCTGAGGATTGGTAGCTTCGATCTCCAAGATTGAAGGCGTTAATTGGCGGCATGGCGACATCGAGGATATGCTCAAGGCGGTTGTCTTTATCAAAGGCCATAAATGGACCTCAATGATGATCAAGAGAGTCTACTTTGGAAATTGGCTGCGAGACTACAGTCAGGCTGTTGATGTAGGCACGCTGAAAGGCATTCAATCTGGAACCATTCGAATTTTGGTATGGGTTCTGTCTTTTCTCAGCTTTGGCTACGCCACTGGTGAGTTTGAAGTTACAGAGGAGCGTCTTGGTGTGTACCGCCCAGAAGAGCACATCGACAATCCAAAGGACTATGCGGATAATGTGGATGCTAGACAGTACGACGAACGACTACGCCCCCCAGTTCAGTCTGTTGAACTCCAGGTGGACCCAGAGACTGGTATGAAGAACTACATAGCCAATGAACAATTAGGCATAGCTACAAGCGCAGGGTATGCAAAGCATAGCTTCTTGAGAAGCATCCATTTTGGAAGGGTCTACACGAGCGGACCGAATGGTATAAGGGGTAAAGAGGCTGATCTCTGTGAGGCTTTGAGATGCCTGGGACAAGGACTGCATTGCTTGGAAGACTTTGGGGCGCATACGAACTACACTGAACTCGCATTACGGGAGATGGGTTTCAAAGGGGTTTTCCCTCATACCGGAACCGCAACAGATATTGAATTGCGCGGTCGCCGAGTATTTCCACTTGTCACTGGTACTTTTGGAGCTGTGGACTTCCTTCACTCGGTCTTAGGGGAAGCTACAGACCACTTTGCACAAACCGAAGTCGAGCAGATGGACCTTGCACTCCAAGACGCGCAGGCACAGTCAAACCTCTCTGGTGTCAAACAGCGAGGCTTCGGCCAGTCTGAGCAACTATCGACTATGGCGAGTCTGCTATCCCAAGTCCCTGGTAGCGGCGGACTGTCTCAGCAGGCTGCAATACTTCAGGCACAGTCAGACGCTCAGGAACATCTCATATCTACTAGCCGAGATTGTCAAGTTGATCTACCAACCTCAGCAACATCCCCTCCTCCATATACATATAGTAGTTCTTCTGGGGCTCTTCCACCTGGAAGTGTACCAGGAGGCAACCACACATTCGAAGCTCCACCAGGAACTGCCGGAGGTCCCCCTGGTCCGGGTATCCCTGGCTTGAGTCCTGATTTTGACCCCATGAAGACAGCAGCCCAAATATACCCAATATTGGAGTTCCGAGACAAGGTGGTAAAACTCGTCTCTGCAACCATAGAAAAGATTCCTGGCCTGGAGGCCTTGGTCGAGAAGATCACCGAGAGGCTTACGCTTTTCGTTCTTTCGCTCCTGGCCCCCTTTATCCGACCCATCATCAACGCCGTAACCGCGCAGCTGAAAGCTGGGAGCTCGACCGTCGTCAACGCAAGCGGTAACCATCAATATGAGCCTTGGACGGACCCTCACTGCACTGATCCCACGCATTCTCTCCTGTCTAAAGACCACTTCTCGAACATCCTTAATGCGCCTGCCGGGCAGGTAGCATCATGCATCCTCCAATATGTGGCGCCTCGGGTTCTGTATGCATGGGAGCATCCAGATATCCCAGTGGAACAAGTCTTCAACGACATCGCCCGCGTCTTCCACCATCCAGCAAGCCGCGATCCGCGCTGCGAGCTTCATCAAAGCATGTTTGACGTCGTTCAACGCTGGGCGCACTCACAGCCAAATCAAGGAGCCCATTTGAATGATATACTCGGATCAGAAAGCGTCAGGAATGGCAAGAATCATATACTCAGTGCAGATGAAGGCCATAGCCATGGAGGCTTGCCCAGTATGGATAAAATTCAGGGATGGGTTGGCCGCGAAGCCCCCAGGCCAGGTTCCACTACCGGCGTAATAGCCAGAGCGTATCCAGGCACAGAAACCGCATTCGACGCAGGCCACTCGTCAAGCCCTCAGCCACAGTACCAACAAGCCCCTTACGGTCACCCTTCCTATACTAGTGGTGTCGCACAGGAGCAGTATGCTGCTCCTCAGCCTTTCCCATATGGGGACGGTCAAGTGCCTTATGGTTATGGCGCGGATGCCCCGGCTCAATCTGGCCAATATTACGGAGGCGCACCACGCTGAATGGGTCTGTATAGCGTTTTGGTGCTTGTGCAGGAAGAGATGTAGGCGTTGAAGGCGAGCTGGAGAGAGCGGATACCCCATTTGAGCGAACGTGGTAGTAGTAGCGGTGCTAGGGGGACTAGGTTTGCCTAGGATCAGGAGAATCAATTATTGTGGGTGATTTTTTACAGAGCTTCGATGTTGTGATCGCAGACGCCCTAAGCCATCAGCGAACAAAACATATCCCCCCCCCGAATCACCACCACTGCACCAGATCCCCCAATATCCCCGGCTAAGACTCGGCTGCCCTCTGATCCTGCCTCCCCCCCCCCCACCCTTAACTCCCACCCTCCCCACACCTCAGCCACACAAGCGCAACAGCATCCCCGGAATAGGAGGCAGAGGATAAGAATCCGAGGATAGCGTTTTAGGCCTAAGTCCGTAGGAGAGAGACATGCGGATCAATGAATGGGGTTTTTTGCCAAGGGAAGGGAGGAAAGCGGAACTAGGGGGGGGCGAGTTGGGGGTGGAACAAGGGAATGTGGGATGGGGGGAGGGGTTGGGGTTTCGCTAAGGGTTAGAACACAAGGGATGAGCAGGAGAAAATGGGTTTCGGGGGACAGTGGGAATAGCCCGCGGGAGGTGGGTGTTGTTGTGTATGTATAGACGGCAAGGAATTGGGATTGCCGCGATGAAAAAATGGTTCTTTGTCGCTGGCTCGATGGCGTGGCTACTGTACGATATTCGCGCTTCTGCATAGCTTCGTAGCTTCATATGAGGTGGGAATTAGTTTTCGGATCACATGAAGCTGTCTGTGGTTGTAGTAGCCCTGTACATACAAAAATTACGGTATTCCTCATCCACGATGTCAAAAGCCACGCGTAAGCCACACATACAAAAGGGGCGGGGGGGCGAAAAAGAAAAGCTGTGCTCTAGAACCACAAATCCCCAAATCTCGGAGGAAGGAGGGGTTCGCTACATAAATCTGTGGACCGTGGTTCGAGCTCGTTTGCGTAACGTAGCCAGCCAGCCACAGGTACAATATCCATCGCACAAAGGAGGTTTTTCAGAAGCAATCGTGGACATGGTCGATGCTGATTGCTCGCTGGGGGGTATTAAGACATAGGGAAATTTCGGTTGGAATGAATATGCGGCGCAAAAAACGAGAAAAAGCGGAGAAAACCCCCCATGCATGCAGAAGGTAGGGAATGCACATCATCAACTAGTCCCTTCACCTGTACGAAGGAAGCCCCGTTCGTACAACGAAGCCATCGATTCCGCTCGGTTTGATGAAAACGAAGCAAGATCAGACGACAATCTGCGGCTGCAGCTGTACCTGCGGATCCTGTTCCATCTTGGCGAGCTTCTCCTTTTCGAGGTCGTTGAGCTGGTGGTAGAGGTTCTGGAAGTAGGGCTCGGCGGAGATGTGCTTGAAGAAGTCGACGAGGTAGCGCTGGGTGTCGTCGTCCCAGTGGCGGACGTTCCAGCGGGATTCGTCCATGTAGCTCATCAGTTCTGTGGTGGGTTTTTGTCAGTGTTATTCTTTGGTTGTATCACGGGAATGTAGAATGAAAGATACCTTGCCTGGTTGTCGGAGCTCCAAGGTCCAGCACTGGCTCGTCTTCCCATTCATCGTCTTCATCATCCGTGTCGTGGTCAGCTGCATTTCCGTTTTTGATAGGGCTAGGGGTATTGGGATTCGCAAGCTCCTGAATAAGGACTTTGACGAGTTTCAGTGACACCGGAATCATCGAGTATTGATCCGGCTCTTTCTTGGCTTGAGAGCGAGTTTTGATACGGGAAGTGTTCTGCACTATGAGGTCACCTTTGACAAGGATGTTGGAGAGTCGCTCGTCATGGAGCTTGTAGATGTTCGTCAGTGCAGTAACGTTCTGTCGAATTGCTTCGTAGCCTGAGAAGTTGACGGAGTTCTCGAGCCATTTCCTCATCACAACCTCCAGACCTGTTCCGCCAGCTGGACCATCGACTTGGAATTGAGCTAGGAAGTCAAGGACTTCTTGTGCATTAGTCAACGAAAGCCGAGCGAAGACGAGGACGAGGTTCTGTATGAAGCTCGCATGTTCGGCAGTGCTAAGACGGATCGCAACCACACGTAGCAGATCCATGAGATATGGTCCGAGCTTGTCAGCCCCTGCCTTCTCCACAACTTCAACCGCTAATCCTCCCACTTCTGCAGCCGACGCATCATCGACGCCGGGTCCAAGGAGCCGATCGATGATAAGCAAGATTATCTCAAGGCCGCCTTTTCCAGTCTCAGGGTCGTGCCAACCAAACATCTGGTCGGAATCGTGAGCCAGAATGTGTTTTATCGTGACTGTTGCGGTCTGGTGGAGGTTGAATTCGACTCCCGAGAATATGAGACGATACAGCTTCGGCACGACCGTGGCGACAAAGCCTTGAGGCAGTGGCTCCGGCCCATTCTCAGCAAGACTCGACAAGAGTGAAACGGCCATGTCGCTAAGAGCGTTCTCTGCTGTCATGTCGCCTACGTCGAGCGCTCCTGTCAGTGTTGGTAGAACCTTAGCACATAATTGAGCGTAGGCTTCGGGTCCTTGTGCAGCCATTGAAGAAGTAATAGACTCGAAGGCTTCGTTAACGAGCATGGTGGTCTGGAAACTACTGGCGCCATAAGATGCCATAGTGAAAAGCACATCAAGCGCAGGGTGTTCCAAGCACAGGCTGGGATCAGCCATAATAGCGTCTCGAAGGGTTTCCACAAGCGTGTCAAGCAGATCTTCGCTCTCTTTGATGTCGCTAAGATCTTGCGAGGACAGGAAACTGGAGATGGCAGCCACTGTTTGTACTTGGAATTCGCGGGCTCGGGAGGAGGGCAGCGCCTTCAAATATTCCTGAAGTACCCGAATGCAAGAAACCTTGACAATGTCAGAGCTGTCTTTGTTGATCGCGTTAAGACTTTGCTGTGCGAATTCAGGCACCAATTCCGTTAACGATCCTCCGGTCATTGTTGTAAGCGTGCCGGCCACGATATATCCTCGCGCCCTTAGGAAGTCATCACCTAAACAAGATTAGCACGATGCTTCACCGCTGAATGGGACCTCTCAAACTGGATTTCCACTTACCATCCTGCATTGCAAGTCGGATGTGTTCGAGGTAGGCATTAGCTGCTTCTTGGCCAATATCTTTGCCGTAGCTGTCAAACTCATCCAGTATTTGCTTGAATATGTACAAGGCGGCTTCTTTGAGTCTTGCGCTGCAGCCATGATTAGTCGGATAAACCTGTAGAGGGAAGATTCCAGATTGTCGTACCTAGATGCTGCATCTTCAAAGATAGTCCTGGAGTGAGTAAGCAGATGGTCAACTACGGGCCATCTACATAGTTTGGTCACAAAGCTCGAGCATGCATTTCGCGGTGAATAATTCGCAGTCTCAGAAGTCTCTTCTGACAAAAAGACATTGACGTCAAAGTCCCACAAGCCTTCTTCCTCCTGTGTGATCTGAGCGTACCCCACTAGTATTGTCATGACTTGTGTGATCCATGTGCCATTGTGCGCACCATTTGGCACGCCATCAGGTGCCACTTGAGCTTCCATTTCTCGTCGAACAGGCGTGGTGCTTAACAATGTCTGAATATAATCAAGCTCTTCAATCACCAAAAAGTCAAGGGTATATGGCAGTCTATCCGCGTCCTCCATTCGGCCCTGACGACTCTCACTAACGTACAGCGCATGGTAAGGCCCCAGGTGAGCCTGGAGGCTCTGCCATAACGTACTGAACAGGTCTAAGGTGTGGGCGCTTAGGAGCTGGGGGAACATGTTCTGTATCTTGTCGAGAGCCTGCGCCAGGATCAACCGCAATTCAACCCACTGATTCAGTGAAACTCACCTTAACCACTTGAGTCTTCAACGCTACCACTCCTCGCCAATCCATTGCCGCCGGGCCCATTTGACCTTCCTGCTCTTCGCTAGGCACATACGGCAAAGGCATCTTAAGTACCTCGATGAAAAACGGCGACCAAGCATCCGACGCGTCCTGCATGAATTGCTTTACCGAGACCTTGTTCGTTTGGTACACCATCTCCATGGTGTCGAAACATGCTCGGAAGATGGAGATTGCCAATGCCCTCGAGGTAAACTTCTTCCCACCGTCGACCGCGACATCATACAGGCATTTGACAAGTTCTACTGCGGTCTCCGAAAACTGCTCCTCGTCAAAGCCATCCTCCACGAGGTTACCGAGTACAACAAGGATATTGTGAAGTTGGGTATCATTGGTCTGGCGCACAAGCTGCAACAAAGTCGGTAGCAAAGTCGGCCAAGTCTCTGGAAAGTCCGCGCTCGCGATTTTGCTGACAACATAGCTGGCCGCGCCAACGATCTTCTTCTCTTCCTCTGTACTTGTCGCGATTGAAAGGAGAGATTGCCTGATCTGGTCCTTTGTCGCGTCGTCGATAAGAACAGCCCCAGCATAGTCGTCCAGCGAAGGCGACCATGTCTTCAAAACTAGGGTTTTCAGTGTCAGGAGCGCGGCCTGGCGGAGAGCTATCGAGACCGAATTGTGAGACGCTATGGAGATTAGGGAGATGGGGAATGCCTGGTTAGCGTATAGCTGCTCCAAGTGGCGCTCTGCATCGTTGCGGATGGCAGCATTGGGCTCTAGCGTTGCTGCCAGGAGGTCAAGCACTTGTTGCTCCATGTTCACGACCATCAATTGACCGTCTATCGAGGGATTTACTCGATGGCTTGGCTGTTGGGAGCCGGCGTTGAAGTAGAGGGATGGCGGAGAGCTAAGAGACGCGATCTGTGGCGTTTCCATACTAAAGGCACTTCCCCTGTTACCTTATAAAGTTCGGATGTGGCTTGAGAGTCTCTTTTTCGACTACCACCAATAAAGTCAGAAGAACACACAAACACAGTACGAGATTCATTGAAGAGTATGACCACTCACCACTCCGACTTCCCTGTCCTCGACACCTATCAAGCCGTGGTCTCGGCGTTCAGCGACTTTCTGACAGTGGCAATCCACACGATTCTCTACGAACGGAATATCTATCCGCAAACCTCCTTTATTAGTGCTCGCAAGTACAACTATCCTGTGAAACAGAGCAGGCACCCCAAGGTCTGCAAGTGGATTCAGGATGCTGTTGCCGCAGTCGAGGTCGAGATGTTGAAGGTAACTGTTCCGTTTAGTGAGGACTGTGTTCTAGTGCCTTTTTGTATGCGACGCAACACGTTCGTATGCGCAACAAAGTCTTCTTGGTTCTTTCGCTTTAGATATTCTAGAAAAAGCTTTTGCTTAAAATTTGTTTCGAAGATTTGAACTCTTTTCTGATTGGTTCACTGTGGGTATGCCACTTCAGCTCAGGCTTGAAGGTTGGATATCTGATCAGTTATAGTGGTCAAGTTACGAAGAGATATGCACATGTAGTCAACTTAACGACGAGCAAAATATACCCTTTCTCCAGCTTAAGGGATTTCAAGGGTGCCATGTTTCAAGCTGTCCCTCCTTGTCTCTGTTCACCACCACGTCACACTTCCCATCATCATTTGTGTGACATGTGGTTACATTCTAACGTAACCCATCCAGTCCATCATTCGGACATCTTCGTCTTCCTTTTTATTCAGTAGCTCAATCATTCGACAGTACTCCTGATCGATCTTCCTTCAATTCCTCATCATCGTCATTCTCATCGCACACCCCTTCCATTTCCACCCGTTTCCGCCATCCTCCCCTTTCCCAAAAGTCCACCGCTGACTTTCTTTCTTCCATAGTGCACCATCGCAACCACCTCCCTCCTAATCCACTCCCCCCCACCCACCTCCAACCCCCTAGAACGCTACCTCTTCTCCACCGCCTCGTTCCCCCTAATCCCTCCCTCCGAGCTCCTAACCCCCTTCTCTCCAACCCCCACCTCTACTTCAGCCTCCAACGACCAAACGCCCCACCCCACCACAACAACAACCACCACCACACCCCCAACCCAAGACCTCCCCGAACACTTCCGCGCCACCATCTCCCGCCTCTCCCACCTCAGCAGCACCCTCTCCCCCCTCCCCGAAAACTGCTCCTTCACGCTCGTGGTCGAACTGCGCGACAGCACCCCAGAACACATGGCGGACCCGCCGATCGGGCACCCGCAGAAGTGGATTGCCGCGGACGTGGGGTTGCAGAGGGGGGGGAAGGGAGGGGATGAGGGAGGGGGGGGAAGGGAGAGAGGGGAGGGAGGGGGGGGAAGGGAGAGAGGGGAGGGAGGGGGGGGAAGGGAGAGAGGGGAGGAAGGTAAAGGGAAGGAGAAAGGAGAAGGGAAGAAAGGGAGGGATTTAGGAGGGGTGAGGACGACGCCCGTGAGGGCGGTGGAGGCCGGGGCGTTCAAGATGGAGGTGTGGGTTGAGGAGGGGAGGGGCAAGGTTGAATTGGAGGAGGCGGAACGACTGGGTGCGGGAGTAGGGGGTTAGGGGATAAAGGGCTAGGCAGGGTTATGTCGAGAGATGGAGATTTGAAAGGGGCCGAGAAGTCAAGCATGGTGTACGATGAGAGCGGGAGGTTGTTGTTCATCCAAATTATATATTATGCACGGCCGTAAAATTCCATACAGGAAAGATGTTATTATAGAATTCCGAGAGGAGGCAACTCACGCTCTGTGAGATGTGATGCCAGGCTAGAAAGGGACTGCCCAGGTGACGTCAAGTCCATAGTGCACCGATGCCAACGCCTTGCTAGAGACAAAGACCGCTAATACGAAATTTCCAATGCCACGCTGACAGGTGGGTAGGATATCTAGAAATAAGAACAAACCAGCGCTTGGAGACAAGCGAACATGAAGACCGATTACAAGAGCACTGATGTGCCATTCTCCTTCAACTGCTCCCTGAACTCCCTAAAATGTTGAAATTGTTGATTTCAGCCAAACTCGAACCGACGTCGAACCCGTTCGGCAACCTGAGGCTGGCGAGGCAACGGCGGCGGATTGACAAGCACGGCGTCCATACCTGGTCTACCGGCCCCTATATGAGCTAGATAATCCTGAAAGGTTGGGAAAGCGTCGGGATGTCTCTGGGCCGGTAAGATTCCAGGCTGTATTTCTCCCCAGCCCTGGCCTTCGCCATCCATGCCCATTATTCGTCTCTGGTTGACCGTTCTCAGGATAGCGGCTTCGCGATCATCGGGGCCAGGTACATAAACAGCGTTGACCCTCCGAGCGAAGTTCTGGGCAAGGTCTTGATGGACGGCCATGTGCTGCATTATTGCATGCTGGTTCTGGAGATTCCGTTGGCGCTGTTGATGGAGAGCAGCTTGCTGAATGGCATGTTGCGCGCGGATTTCAGGGTGGGGGAAATTAGGATTGGGGAGTCGATGAACTCCCAGATCTCTGTTGGAAGGGATATTGGTTACTTCGGCGAACTTGATCTTGAGATCGTCCTCGGTCAGATTCGGATTCTCAGCGCGGACCTTCTTCAAAGCTTCCGCTTCCGCTTGGTCGAGGTTCGCTTTGCGGCGAATCTGAAGGTCGTCATACGTGGGACATTTCTGGCCTGCTGTTGGAGCTCTTGTTCCATTTGCCCCTCCTTCAAAATGATTGTATCCGTCCTTGGTTATGTCTTTTCCGCAATAGTCGCAGAGCCAACCGCCACACGGGCAGATTACCTTGTTACATCCGTCTTCTTTGACGATCTTGACATTGCATTTCGGACAGGTTCTTAGGAGAGCCTCAGTCCTCGCTTCCTCTACGACATGGCGCTCGCTAACACCATTCTCCTTTTTGGCTTCCTCGCACGATAAAGGAATGTGTGACTCTACGTTGCACAGGCGGCAGCTCGTCTTCTCACACTCTGGATTCGAACACCGAAACTCCCTATCGATACCGACAGGCGGACAAATCGCAGCAAAATCGCAAAAGGGACATCTCGACAGACCCTCGAGTTTAGCGAGTCGTATCTGAGCCTGCTGTTGACCACGTTCGAATGCCTCAAAAGTCTTCTCGTCTAAGAAACGTTTCTTCTCACCGTGACCGAATGATGCTTTACAGCCACTGCCGTCCATGCATTGAAGCTTAAAGCGGGTCTGTCCAATTTCCTCTTGTACATTACGTTGAGCACAATCGAAGCAGAAAAAGTGAGGCTCGTCGCCGTCGCAATGAGTGAGCTTGTTGATCGGATAATCACCGAAGCAACATTGGCACTCCATCACATCTCCATTGTCCCGGTATCGTTGCTCGTCTACTGCTTCGGCATCCGCAAGATCCTTCTCGCTCTTTCGTTTTGCTACTGATGATTAGCGTAGAGGACTTATACAGAAACAGAAATACGCAGCTCAAGGACCGAGCAACTTACCCTGTTCCTTTTGACGGTACTTCCGCGCAGCTTTTATCTCCATTCTAAGCTCTTCAATTCCGTGTCCATTTACGCCCGTAGCATCTAAATGACCAGAGCTTCCCGGCTTTGGTCGTCTCGGTCTTTTCAACCTCGCGTAAGATGCTCTACCATCTTCGTACGTGGACTCTGCCAGCTCCAGCGCCAGGTAAGTGGCGTAGAAGTGACCCAATTCTCTCAACTTGAGTTCTATGAATCTCTTGGGGACGTTGACGAACTCTTCCTGGAGTACGACGCGCCTGTGGGTTTATACTGTTAGCCATTGCTTTGGAAGATTCGTGATCCCTTACGCTTCTTCAGAGTATCGAAATGTCACAGCCCGGCGCGCTTCATCTCTCGCAGCCTCCCTCCATCGAGCGGCCTCTTCCTCGTCACTGTTCGGCTTCATCGATCTCTTCCGCTTCAGCTCTTTGATCCTGTCTTTCTCCTTGGGATATTTGCCTCCTCCGTCCAGAATCCCCGTGACAATGTCTTGGGCCACGACTTCCGTTGCAGGTGCCAGTAGAGGTGGCTGCAAGATCTCTGGATTTTGAAGGCGTGCATCGTAGAGCTGCTGGACATGATCATGACAGATGTCGGGGAACACCTCTACCACTGCGTTGAGGCATGTTTGGTAGAAATTCCGACGTTCTGGCAAACCACCGTGTAAAGTCCGTGCGTTCTGCCCATCTTGAAGCATAGCTGGGTCAGTGTTGTCATCGTCATTGAAGGCGGCTTCGATTTCATTCAGACTCAAAAAGGCCTCGTCCTCCGAGGGCAGGCTCGGGTCATCACTATCATCCTCGATCTCGATAATCTCTCCTTGGGGAAATACGTGTCGCATAGCCAATTGAGTAGAAATTGGAGGAGCACAGGTGTGCAGAGTGGACGCGGGGTTCACGGGGCCCGTTAACTGCAGAAGTACAAGTTACGTGCTCAAGTCTCCAGGCTACCAGAAATTTCTGGGCACAACGCTGAGCCGATGCAAAGACTTGAGGTTTCCAGACACCGGTCGTTTACTTTCCAGCTTGGGCTTTTCTGTTGACACGGCGAAGCAGCCTGCAAGGATCCGCTCCACTTTGGACTCGGTGCACAGGAACCTGTTGTGCAATAATCGCAAGGCTGAGGAGTGATCAGAGATATATCCGCGGTCAGGCTGTAGAAAGAAGGGGGAAGAAAGATGGCGAGTATGATTCCTGATTCGGGGGTGCGACATACGGTACCACTCTCCCAGCGGCGAGACCAGGGGGGAGTTTATAACGATGTTTGTCTTACTTGGCTACTCTAACACATGAATTGAATCCGCATGTTCTGTGCAGCGCCGACTTTTGTTTACCTTATTGCCCGGCCTTGTTGCTACGGGAGGCTCAGCAACTTTGATCACAACCCACAAGCAAGGCCTTAGATTCGGGCGGACTTAAGAAGCGAAGAGCCTCACGGACGGCCCCTCGGGCGCACCCATTCATTAAGGTAGGTAGGTAAGGTCCGTATGGTTTGGTTCGCATCAGAGTACGGAGTACTGTACATAGTTCTAGATACGCTACGGATTAGACAACCCTGCAATTGGAGATTGGCGAGGAATGTCCGGACGGGGTGTCAATTGGACGCGCCATGGGGTTGACTCGACCACGTTATTGAAAAAGAAGAGAAAAGGAGAATTATGACTCTTACACCTCTTGTTGCACAATGGGAAGCTCAACGTCTTATCCATTGTTAAGGTATGTAGGTACTGTAGGTAGCTGTTACTGTAGTACGGAGTACATTAAGTAGAATACCTGACTCTCGCTCTAGGTTCTAAGGCTCCCGAACACCCCTGTCACACGCCAAGACCCGATGCTACCTACTTGTAGCATCTTAGCGTCATCTCTACATCACGGCTGCCTGCGCTTAGCCGCGGTGTCCTTGTCTCCCCGTGAATCACATTCCTCCTTCATGCACCAATAGGTTGGGGTTCTCCCAAACACGGCTGAAGAAGGTTAAAAGCCTGGCACTTCTCCCCCATCTCAAAACAATTCAATGATTTCCCCACCTACACCACTTCCCCCGTTCCTTTGTGCTTCGCAATGCCCTCCTCAACCATCAAACTCCCCGCCAGCGATTCCCCAAACCTCTGTCTCGTCCACCCCACCGAAGATGAGAAAAGTGCTACCTGGATCCTGAATGGCCAGGTCTGGAGAGGACAGCTTCCACTTCCCACCTACTTCCGCCGTGAGGTCCATCTAGCAAACCAACCCTTCACCCGCGATGGGGGAATAACCTATTGGATCCTTGTTGACACCTCTTCGATTGCGCACCCGCGAACCATACTTGCTAGCTGCGAGACATTGCGGAAACGTGCATTGGTTTCGAGGGATGGCCAGCAGGTGCAGGATGTCATAACTCATGGGATTGGGAGCGTTTTCTGTGATCCAGCGTACCGAGGGAAGGGCTATGCGGCCAGAATGCTGTCGGAGCTGGGAAAGATACTGGATACGTGGCAGCAGCAGAATGAGCACAGGGCGGATTTTACAGTGCTATTCTCCGATATAGGGAAGGTAGACACCAACAGTATCCTTGTCGAGTGATGATTGCGCTCACCAACCTCTCAACAGAACTTCTACACCAAATTGGGATGGAAAGCTTTTCCCTCCAGCCACATCTCCTTATCCGCCAAATTCGCCGAAGGAGACATGTCCTGGCCAATTCGCGACACCACAGCCATACGGGCGCATGACCTACCAGAGCTCTGCAGGCTCGACGAAGAGTGTATGAGAGCCAAAATGTTGGGTCCGGTAAATGGGTCTTCAAAAGTACGAGTTGCGCTGATACCAGACGCGCAAACAATGCAATGGCACCACGCGCGAGAAGAATTCGCAGCAAAAGAGCTGTTCGGCCGCACACCGGACGTCAAGGGCGCCATGGCACAAGACAAGAACACAGACGAACGAGTCTGGTGTATATGGACCCGCACCTACGGCAACGACCGCGACGGCAACACCCTGAACATCCTGCGTCTCGTGACCGAAGGCTCCGAAGACCTGATGCGGCAAGATCCCCAATCAGAAAGCAACAACGACGACGAAACCCGTGACCCCGCAACCAAGAGAAAGAGAAAGATCCACGCAACATCCCTAGTGCTGCAGGCAGCACAGCACGAAGCCGCGAAATGGGGCATGAAAGAGGTGCAGCTGTGGAACCCTACACCCCTCTGCGTCTTGGCCGCGCAGCAGATCAAGCCGGGGACCGAGGTGATCCATCGGGACGAGGAGAGCATTGCTAGTTTACGGTGGCACGGTGCTGAGTTGGGCAAGGGGTCCGAGGTGGAGTGGGTTGGGAACGAGAAATACGGATGGTGCTAAAGGAATGGGGTCGAAGATGAAAACTCGATTTGGATAGATGGCCAAAAAGACAGCCAGCACTACCCGCAATAAAAAATTAGACTCAAGCTCCAAAAAAATCCCCAATGCCCCCGTTCCCCACCATAATCTTCTGCGGCGCAAACCTCCTATGGATGTTCGACCTTGTAGACTAGAGTTGAGGGGGAAGAGGGTTAGAGTGCGATCCAACAACGGGTTGGGAAACCGAATAGAAGTGCGTTTGACACGGCTCCACATGGCAGTCTCGCATTTTGTGCCACGGAGTTCTGGATATGCATTGACGACATCTCGACGGAAGGACGGCATAATGGATTTGGAACGTATGAGATGCTGCTATTCTTTCAACAGCGGCATAAGTGCAGCGGTAGAAGTGCATCGGGATCTTTTGGGGTCGAATACTAAAGATTTTCTAAAGATTCAACTTTTGCACTGATGTACTGTAGAACAATCAAAACTAAGATACTCTCAACGTCGAGAGTTTTTAAACTTCTCATGCCACTTGCCCATGCGCTTTCCGCTAGCATTGGTGGCCGAGGAGGAGCTCGAAGGATCATGTGTGTCTGTCCCGTTATCGAAGGCGATTCTGCTTTTTCCCACGTTGTGATACTTTCCCTGGACACAGCACTCGATCAGAAAACGGCACGCTAGAACATGAAGCGCCCTTACCTTGATTACTTCCATTGTAGCAAGCTCTCTCCATGCCTCTGGTAGCTGACCCTTCCAATCACGCAAGAAGTCGGACATCTGAATCCCTTCGGGAGTTGATTGTGATTCTAAGATCATGACACCAACCCAGAGTACGCATTTTTCTTTGTCGATGGTATCATCTGGGTCTCGTTCTTAGTGACTGCATCTCACGGTGTAGATTCATGATTCACCCACAGCCATCCATGAGGTCATCATCATCCGAACGTAATCTTCGGACTATGGCCTCGATCAGAGGAACCAGATAGCCATCCTCCCGCACCATCTCCGTAATGCTTTGAGTCTCAAAGCTCTGTCTAAGGTCTATGCTGTTCGCTGTCGCTGCTGATATAATGGCCTTCCAGACCGCTGCAAGTAGCGTAGCTGTTGGCAGCCACGCTTGCCCTTCGTGTTCGAAGGCGCACATTTGAGCCCACAATGCCTCGAATTCCCCAGAGGAAAGGGGTAGGTTGTCTAACGCCGTATATTTGCTCATTCTATCGGCGACTGGCGGCACCGAAGCGGGCTCAGTTTTGCCCTCAGATTCAGCCTGAGAAGTGCCATACACAGGAAGGATTTGTTTCAACAACGATGGGCCATGGAATGAAGAGGGGATGAGCTCTAGCGTAGCTGTAGGTTGCGCTATCGCCGAGATTGCCTCTGGTGGAATTGATCCTTCATCATTGATAGATTGCGTTTGCGACGGCTGTAAGATGAAGATGGAATTGGACGAATGGACTTGGCGTATGTGGAAGGTCCGGTCATCGGTGCAGAGCACGGCATGATTAGTTGCGGTAGAATTGCTCTTGGCATCTAATGCCGCAGATTTGAGTTGGAGACTCTCGTTCGAGTCAGCATAAGACGGAATACGAATGTTTAGACGGAGAGATACCTTGCAGGTTGGCTAGATGTAATCATGTCGAGAAGAGCTGGCGGAAGCTCGAGAAGACGGAAAACTTGCTGGTCATGACAGATATCGAAGGGGATACCATAACTGTCTTGTGTCGACATGGTTGGGGATCGAGTGATTCATACAAAAATCTAGTTTCTCCCGTAGTATAAAACAAAGCGGTATTCATTGACTGCTCTGTTCCTCCGAGGGTCGAGTTTGGCACCACGGATAAGGTACTCCGTAAGCGAGTTGCGGTATCTTCCATACGTAAGGGGCACGTGACAGGGCTTAGGTATATTAGCAACGCGCCTTCCAAGGATTCGCGCTGCGGACCGCGTGTTGATCGACGACGTGACCGTTGGGCCTTTCCAATGCGGCATTTGGGGGTAGACGTCTGGGATATAGCACAAACACGTTGCTTGCTTGAAGTCGAGGTTGACGGGTAGACTCATCAGACTCGGTCCACCTAATCGACAGATGGCTATCCACTCACGTTCTCGTGTTCGGTACGGCACAATGTTGAGTGGGTGTTTCTCAATTGACTATCCTGCTTGATCGCGCGGAGGTGTTGGAGGATTTGTGTTATAAGGTCCAATGCCTTCTGACCTGTGACAACTATTACGCCCATCTCATTCTCCAAACTGGACATTCGGTCTTTCTTTGCCACAATCATGGTTGTCCTCTCCCCAGCGCTGCCCGCGCTTTCATTTGACAGTCTTTCGTTGTATTACTGTAAAGATCCACTTCTTGAGGACTTACCCATTTTCGTCTTCTATGGACCCTCAACAACTGGCAATTCAACCCATAACAGCTCGCGTGTCCAAGCGCATATCTATTCGTTAGCTGGATTTCAGACGTTTCCACGCCTTACAATATCCCCAACATCGCCGCTCTATGTAGCTGTCAGTCATTTGCCGGCAGAACAGCGAGGAGACGAAATATGTCGAGGGTTGGCCGTTAGCCTGCTCAGCTACTTCACCGCGATACCGAAAGCTATGAGAAATTCCTTGAGTGAACTAGAAGCAAGTCGTCGGCCAAATCACCTAGCACCTGCAATGTTCGACGAAATGCACGCCGGGGATCTAGCTGCCAGGATGGTCAAAGTCGGTGACGCAAGGGAGACAACTAACTTTATCGCTTCTGCTCTATCACCACAGGGTGTCTCATGGGTGGAATTGGACGTTCTACTCCCTAAAAACACTATTGAACGATTTGTATCCTCGGAAGGATCAGAGTCGAAACCGCTATTTGGCGACGACGGTCTGCCCCTTTTCCATTATGGCCTGTACACCTCTCTAATCAACAACATCGGAACGCCTACTTTTCTCCCAACATCTAGATTGAAGAGGGCTCCATCACGACCTACTGCGCACAGCAAGAGTAGGTCTCTAACTAAGGATCAGAAAGTAGCCCTGCGTCAAGAGATGTGCGAGCTTCTGGACACGGAGGCGCGCTACATATCCAAGCTCCAGGATCTGGTGCGTGGCATTGAGACAGAGTTCCGGAAACTGCACACTGATGCATTCGGTAACGTCAAGTCAAATGGCAAAGTTATTAACCAACTGTTTCCTGAAAGCCTCCATCGTATACTCAAGAATAGTACACTTTTTTACGACGAACTTCAAGATATCGTACAGGTGACAGAGAATGAAGCTATTAGGGACATTGAAGACGCTCCGGCACCGAGTTTTGAACAAAGCACTAAGGTTGTCGATGGGAGGAAGAGAGACTCGACGGGCACAACATCGTTCGCAAGAGCGTTACTCAAGTGGTTTCCGGGTTTCATGAGCCCCTATCAAGACTACATGCGCGCCAGCATGAACTTCCCACAAATAATGAACGGGGCTCTCCAAGATCAAACGTCCATTTTTACACGGCAGGTTTATGAGTTTGGTGAGCAGCGACTAAGATCGATTTTGATAGAACCCGTACAGCGTTTGCCTCGATACAGTCTTTTTATCGACAATATGGTCAACTTACTTCCAGCTTCTCATCCAGCATTAGGTACCCTTCTCAAGGCTAGAGATATCATCACAGACATTTGTGCGCTTGATACGGGGGTCTCTGACAGTACGCGGATTGTGAGCTGTCTTACAAACCTTGTATCTTCTTGGCCCAAGACGCTCTCACCCAGAGGTCGGCTCATAACTGCTGTTGATGTCGTCGAGCTTGAACCTCCTTATACATCTACAGAAGTAGGTCAATGTGGCATACTGTTGTTGTTCCCTGATACCATCGTGCTCCTACGGAAAATCCACAATAAAGCCGTATCTGCCAGAGGGATACTTGCTGAAGTAGACCGCCCGGTCGTTCCAGCCACAATGGCGGACAAAAGCAAACCAAACTCGGAGAAGACTTTGATCTTTTCAAGCGCGTTTGATCTTCCGGATCTCCGACTCGACGAATCTGGAGATGGTTGTCTGATATGGTTGACTGGAAATAGTAGACCTTCGGTGGACCAACGGCACCATAAGTCTAACGTGCGTCATTTGCAACCCTTTGCTAAGGTGCTTGCCCTACTCAGCCCATACGAGCGTAAGGCTGCACGCTTAAGTGAGGAAGTAGCTAAGGCTAGGATCGAAGGTCGCTTTTCCGAGACGACTCGTGAAAGCGATAAGTGGGCTTTACGTACCATCAACAGTTCGCCCGATACCTTAGGTGTCTTGGCAGCTGTGCTTGAAGATGAGAGCACCGATGCTCTGCAGGTCCTAAGTCGGATAAGTGTATTCATCGATACTCCAAAGACCCCTAAGTCTATCATTGCTGGGAACGCTGGACTAGATATTGCGGCCTGTGTTACACCGCTTGACCTTGGTCGCTGTCGGCTAAGCTTCGAAAGTGTTGATGGCACTCGTGCTACGGAGGAGACCACAGAGGAGAACATCGGCGCAGTTCTAGCTAAGATATGTAAGTTCACGACGCCAAAACACAGATTTTGCTGATTGGAACGCAGTGGGAAGTATGCTCAAGATTCAGAATAGGCCTCAGAACCAGCTTTCAGCTGCCTCACAGATAGTTTTTCACCGGAGTGTTCTTAACGCAACCCCAATTAGGATGCAAGACGACGGGTCTCACACGCGCACTTTACGCCCGCTTTCCCCGGTAAAGATGATTTCTAGTCTGCTTGGAGGTATTTCTACAAATCAGCCCAGCAGTCCTTCGAAAGCCATCGGTAATGTCCCGAACCTGAAAGACATCGCTTCGATGCGGCCTCCGGTGTTCTCTAAACCCGAACCTGAAACGACGCACATGTTAGAGGACCGAAATTTCAGTAGTAAGATGACTCTAGTAGCCAAAGGTGTCCAGGACGTCCAAAATCCGTTAACCCTAATGGAAGATACGTTTGCCGCCTATGCAGTAGCTTTACGTTCAAGAAGCGGCAACGTTGTGGCAAAAGTACTCCGGGGCAGGGCAACAGCTGATGAGCTCATTGTCAATGAACTTTACAACATCCTTCTCGAGGATCCTTCTAGAATTCAGGCAGCTGCAGAAGTCTCCGTTGACGTCCTATTCGCAGCTTTTGAGAAATTCCTCAAGAGGGCTTGGAGGGAGCATATGGGCCCACTGCTTGCAACCGACTTACTCATCTTCATGCAATCAAAGCTTGATTCGGGGAGACCTCATGAGTTTACGCAACACTTCAAGAGTTCTCTGGAGGAAATGACACCGCAGAACAGAAGGGCGTTTACTGCCACCGTAAAGCTTTTGTCAGACCTTCTGGATGCTTCCGGGAACGACGGTGACCGTGGTGCTCTCATCGCCAGCTTCGCCGAAGTTATTGTATTGGATGGCAATCCCCATGATTATATTACACTCCTTGACCGCCTGGTAGATGACTATGATAACCTTTTCGACGATTTCCAGAATAGCTCGGTGGATGAACTCACTACAGCAAATGCCGCCGGTGATTCATTGAAACGGACTAGATCCTTCAATACAGGCTCTCTCAGTTCCAATGCATCCTCACTCCGCAAAAGATTTGGGTTTGGTAACTTGAGCCGGGAAAACAGTAAGTTAGAGACCGAGTCCAAGGTCGCTTCGGTATGGCGAACCCTAAGCAAGAATACGAAGAACACAGGCGAGACCTCATCCCAGACTGGAAGTCTATCGAAAGCATCATCCTTGCTTCGGTCGAGATCTACAGATACGGACATTCGAATGCTTCCACCTTTGCGGCCTGGTTCTCGGGACAGGCCCACATCTTCCACGCCTCAGGAAGAGCAAAGATCTCGACCTGGAAGCTCACATCTAAATATTTCTACCCTTGACACGATTGGCGAGGGCACACCAACCAAGCCTGCGCTCCTTGGTAAAAAGAAGCGGCGTAGCTCACTTTCAGACTTGAAGCCCCTTAAAGATATCGGTGTGGGGTCTCCCTGGTCGTCGCCGTCGCAATTGCGTAAGCCTACGACTGTCCAGCAGATGGGGACGCCAGTCAAGACGTCACCAAGAATCTCTTCATCGAGTAAATTGAATGTAGGTCAGCAATCTGACAAGTCGTCTCCGCATCGTTTCGGCTCACCAGAGCGATTCGGATATACACCTCGAACCAAAGACTCGCCACAAAGATTCGGGTCTATCCAGTACAAGGAGAACTCACCATCAATATCACGCGGCACAAATCCCGTGAAACCAATTCGAAAAGCATCAGACAGAGTCGCCATCACTACCACAACTCCTAGAAATCGAACGCCTTCACATTCGCTAAATCCGAGTTCGAATAAAGGCCTCAGTGAGCGAACATGGCCTCCTAATGGCACTAATACACCAGTCAAAAAACCCCCAGTTCCCTCGCAGAAGCTTCGGATGCAGAGCCCCCAAAAGTTGCGCGAACGCCTCAGCCAAGAACAGAAGGCCCTCAGCGGCGCCGAAGCAGGTCTCCAAGCCGAGATTAATAAAATCGGCGAAGAACTTTCCGCCTTCAAAATGCAACGTCCCAAGACCGCAAACCACAACCTCTCAACGCCTCCCTCACAAGCTGACAAAACCATCACCACCCTCACCACCACCCTCGCCTTGTTAGAAACCAGACTCCAAACCTTTATCACCACCACCACCACGCGCACCAATTCCATCTCCGCCGACGTTGAATCATCCCTCCTTGTTGCGGACAAGAAAGCAAAGCAGTTGGACCAGTTGTACCGAGAAGCCAATGCAGAGAATGAGGCGCTGTACGAGCGCTTCAACGACGAGCTGGGCAAGATCCTAAAAGGTGTGAAAGCTGGGAAAGGGGAGGAGATGGCCAAGGCGAAGATGGCGCAGTATCAGGATGGGATTGGTCAGTTGAAAAAGGAGAATGTGAGGTTGAAAAGGGAGGTGTTTGGGTTGAAGATGTTGATGAGGGATTGACGTGGGGAGGGCATGGTTTGAGGGTCAACGATGGTGTTTGCGACGTCAATGGCGGGTTGTTAAAGGTCGGTTCCTGCCGCTGTTAGCTGGAGAAAGGTCCGGATATGCGTGGTAGGTATTCGGTTTAAGAGAAGTGGCAGACCAGCGTCGAGTGCGTTGTGTAAAGTTGTGAAAACATGTATTATGATGAGCTGCACTTCGCTGTACCATAGCAGTACTATTAGAGAACATGACGGTTTATGTAGGTAGCTCGGCAAAACAGCAGGTTCTAGAAATTGAATCCTACTACCGCAGGGAGATAACCATCTGCCTTCGAGATTAAGAAAGGCGAACCTGTATTCCCGTGTCGAGACATAAGGGGGTTAGCAACTAAGATCGTGGTAAGCCGGGTGGGGCAGAGCGGGCTCTGTTCTTTGGAGGGAAGAGGTAGAATACTGTATTTAGAGATTATTTTTTTTTGTTTTTCTTAGATATGCCATAGATATGGTGGTGTAAAAGGAATCAACAATAATGCTTGGAGTGCATGCGGGTACGGTACAGTGGCTTTTGGGCTCAAGGAAGAGTGGGGGTAGGTTTTAAAGGCTCGAGATTTTGTCTGAGCGATGGGAAGGAGGGAAGTTTCGCTGGCTTGTGGGAGTTTGTCTAATTATAATTCAAAGTGTTTGGATTCTCATTTACTCTTTCAAAGTTCCTTGTTTAGTAATAACTTGATACGATAGATATCTTGACTTCTTCGACTGCAGGTTTTCTTACTCTGTTAGTGTAGGTTATACTAGTAGGAATATTTCGCGTAGAGCGTCTGTAATGTGTGCTCTTAGGACCATCAAGATTGTGCATTTTTAGTGGTTGGTGGTAGGATGTACTGTAGAGAAGGTATATGGATGGTTTGATTGTTGTGAGAGAAATAGTTTGCCTGTAGGTGGGTGGGGGCTTCAGGATCGGATGTCAGGGCTGTCACTGAATGTACTAAGGCTATCATGATATGATATGCCGAAGCTGAGTGCGCTGTGCTGGACTGACGGCAATCATTATTTTCTTCCTTGTGGTATTAGAGGAAGGGTTAGAGCCATCAGGGACACCTATTGCCTTGATCCGCAAAGCTCGGGATAGGCACTATCTAGTGAAGATATCCAGGGGCATCGCCTACTAATAATCGCGTTGGCTCCTTACTGCATCCATCCGTAATCATGTGCTTTGCCTTTCGACAGTGCTGTGGTTTTCCGTTGAAGCTGCACATAGCAAATTCAGGCAAATCAGCTATCGCAATATCTTCTTTTCCCAGAAAATGCTTGACTACAGTGATGGTGCCTTGATTGTCCGTGTTGTAATTTATTGCATCCTTGTTGAATGAATTAGCATAGATGTGTTTGTTTGTCCACCCACTAGGACTGAGTTTGGCACTCACCTATATTCGCGCACCCGCCACCTATATCTGAATTTGCTTCGACCAATATGCCAGACACCCAACATATGACCTCCAAACAGATAGCCAACTTTTCTCATACATCTATGTCCTGGCGGAAACATGCCAATGTTTCGTGGCGGGTTCTCTCAACAAAATTTCTTACCGCCACCGAAATCAAATTAATCAATGCTCGTATCAAAGGGCCTGTCAGCAGCCGCGTTCGCGATGAAGCCTTGTTGGATCACATAGTAAGGTTGCCTGTTAGACAGGAAGTCTACAAGCAAGAAGAAGATCTGAACCGATTAGCGACTACCCTAGCATCGAATTTGATTAGGAATCCTGTGTTCGAAGGGGGTAATAAGAGAACGGCACTCCTGGCTGCTGGGCTATTCCTGCTCCAGAATGGGATGAAGCTACGTGCGACCGCGTCGCAAGTTGTGGGTAATGACGCCGTGGTTGAAGTTCACCGTGGGCTCTCGGCTGGCAAGATTGATGAAACAGAGTTCTCTGAGCTCTGTCGTCATCTATGGAGATCTCCTGTCAACAATGGTGGAACTGAACCTTTTTCCATCAAGGATCAAAGCGAGGACAGTATAAGGAAATTAATGCTCTCTATTTCTTCAACGGCTGAATATTGTTATCAAACAATTGCTATCCTGAGATCGGGCTCATATAAGCAGAAAGAAGATCACCAGGTGGTAGACTGTTTGATTGGGAATCAATCGATCGTCCTCGATAAAGATATCGCCTCCCGTATCGTAACGGGGAAGCTGTGGATACGGTCGTGTCCTATTACATTCCACCCTCGCCTTGTGCCTGGTGGGAATGATGGTCAATACTATCGACTACTATTTCCGAACAACCGTAAAGCGTTTGACATGCTAGGCCTGGATGCCATGCGTCGAACAGGGGTAATGTTCCTAGATGGGCCCCTTGACTATTCTATAGTAAATCCAACTGGGGCCTCCGGTGAGTTCTTTAGCTGGCTAGAGAAGATAATGTGCTGAGTAGTTTCCAGTAAGCAAGTGGTTCCATATTTCGCGATTGGCTGTAACATTCGACAAAGCCCTTCGAGATCTGAAGGAGCTCTAGATTTAGCTGGTCTTTCGAAGAAAATTTTATTCGTTTGGGACGCCTTTCATATAAACAGTTTGTCGTAGTTAGTATGTTGGTCTTGATTATGGCTATGTCCCAAAATGCATGGCACGACAGGCGGAAGGCTCCGTGGCTCTGCGTTTTCATGGACGAGTCAACCGGCATGATACGTATACCCCTTACATGCTTGTTTCAAGCCTATGAATTGATAGACCTCTTCTACACTCCGCTCTCAGAGCGTTGGCAGACCCATCTGATGTTCAGCTTAAAATCTGAGAGCGCATGAGAGACAAGGTGATAGAGGCTGCGTTCATTCCTTGAATGCATCTGGTGATACATCTAGGCCCTTTCTTTTTTGATTGCGGTAAATATTTGCACCGAGACTGTAATGATTCGGGAACGTCCCAAAAAGCCCATGCCGAAACCTTCCCTACACCATTCTTAACATCATCTCATATATCTACTTACCCCACATCCAGCAGCCTAATAAATTCTTCATTTACCGGTATATCTGGCGCTTCTTTCGAACCTTTTAGCCAGAGGACTGCTCGACTGTGTTTATATCTTGATATTGCGGGTTTCCAGGATCGAGAAGGTTGCAACAGCCGTCCACGGTATATTGATCCTTCTTTGAGCGATCCTTTGAGCGATCCTCGGAGCTGGATGGAGGGCTCATCCTGGCAACGCAGACATATCGTGAAGGGAATTACGGTATTGGAGTTCCATAAGTGTTGTATCATGCATTCGGCTGAATCCGAAAGACCCTTTGATTAGATGGTAGTAACTCGCAAAGAGTAGAGCGCCGACATGTATCCATGCCAAAGCCATGGTTTGATGAACTCAAAGCCTTCGATATTTCCAAACCTGGATCAGCTGGACAGTTTTGTTTGGTTGAGATTAGTTTAATCTCAGTCATAGGAAAGTTTAATTGGATAACTGAAAAGGCCTGGTAAATCTCAGATCTAGGCTGCTGAGTTATGCCAGGATGCTTCCAATGTTTACTACCAGTATCTTTGTGGGGACTATTCTCCACCTTTGAGGTTGGTATGCTTCCCATGTATTGTAGTCGCTTCTAGCTGGAGACATAGACTTTTGCATGAGGCTGCTGTTTCTCTGCTCGTAGATCTGTAGTAACAAGCTCTGCCGAATGTGATTGACTCGCCTGTTAACCACGTCTTTCCCTTGTCGCGCTTTCCATAGAGACCACCAGCGTATCAATAAACCTAGAAGAACCGCCAAAAGCTTCAACGCCAACGAGCCACAGAACGTGGTGGGTATCAGATGATGTGGAGGAGCATGCGCGTGACAATAGCGGAGATAAGGTATCTACAGTAACTGCGGGATGGGCTTTAGCGCGTTTTCTTTGCGATGAGCGTGTAATATGATACTTTCCTTAAAACCCACCATGAACTAATGCTCGAAAAGATAGCATAGGTACTGGATTCTTCCCTCACGGCTCGGTAGGGAGGAGCGTAGATGTTGTCATCGCTGTCGCGCCTTAGGAAAGGACGACACACACATCGCAGTGACCGATCGCCCTTCTCTTCTCCATTCTCAGGCTTACTGTCCTCTCCAATCGCTGCTCGACGTGGCTCAATAGAAGAGCGTCGAAGGCCTGCCGCCGACTTCGATCGAGATGCCTCATCCGCCCGGCATATCAAAATCGACGAAGAACCCGAGGAGGAAGAAGGAGATCGAGAGGACGTTGAGGAAGAAGTTGAAGACGTTGACGAAGATGACGAAGACTCGCCCCTGCTACCCATTTTTTCTGCGGCCCATCTTGGTATCTTATAGCTAAAACGGAGGTTAACACAGACAGCTGAATCAATGTCATAGATGCATTGCCCGTATACAATCTCACGCACACAATTCGGTTGCTCGTTGTGCCTCGATGTGAAACTACCCTGTCGTGGGACCAACTTAGATCTCCTCAAGTATCGCAATTCCTTGTCAAGCCAATTCAGCAGGCAATTCGAACGTCTCATTTCTCACGAGCGACGCTCTATGCCCTGATGGCAAACTGCCTACAATTCAACAAAGAGGCCCAGATGAATCCAGGAAACAGTGGCGCAAGCAAGACAAGAGCACTGGTCTGTGAGCTTCTCGCGATCAAGCTTCTCAGGGAATACAGCACTAGAGAATTGGTATGTATCTGTCACTGGAAAATTCATGCATACTTCGCTAAATCACATCAGATTGGTACGCTCAGGGCTCACTGCATTGTCTCTTCCCTACTGACAGCAGATTTTAGATGCGCTTTCCTATGACTTCTACCCCCTCCAAGGACTCGTTGTAGGAGGTAGCGGCAATCCTACCCCTGGGCCTAATTGGGACCCGTTGCACAAAAACAGGCTTCAGCTTCGGGTAGCCCGCATCTCTGCATTAGAGATATCCATACGGGCAGAGTCAAAGCGGTTTTTAGCTCACCCATTGGTTGTGCAGCAACTCGAAGCTATCTGGGCTGGGAGCATCGTGTTTCACTCCGCCGCCGATAATTTGCATCGGCCTCCTGAAAAGATCATGCCTAATCAGACTAGAGGGTACGGTGCTATGGGTGCTAGTGGTCCAATCCTACAGGCCTCACCTGACCCTTTGCAACCGGCAAAACAGAGAGATCACGTTCAACCTGTAAAGTTTACAATGCGCAGATCAGCAACAATATATGATCCACGCGACGCGTCGCTCTTCAAGCTCTCGCGTTTGAGGGTTCCTCGATATCGGCAGTTTCTCTCGACCTGCTCATTCGCGATCTTACTTGGGTTGTACCTTGCTGTACTAATTGAGAGGTCGCTCGAGATTACCGCACTAGAAGTTGTATTCTGGTTCTGGAGTGCAGGATTCATGCTGGACGAAATCGTCGGCTTCAATGAGCAGGGTTTCAGTCTGTACATCCTAAGTTTTTGGAATGCTTTTGATGTCGGCATACTGTTGTTGCTCATCTGCTATTACTGTATGCGACTTTATGGAATTCTAATGCCAGACGTCCGAAAACACCATGTCGCAGACATGGCATACGACGTTCTGGCTGCCAACGCGGTATTGCTATTTCCACGCTTGTTTTCAGTTCTCGATCACTACCGTTACTTTTCGCAGCTCCTCATAGCATTCCGTATGATGGCAAGGGATCTAGTGGCAGTGTTCATACTCATTGTCATCAGCTGTAGCGGGTTTTTCGTTGCGTTTACTTTGTCATTCGGGGACAGCTACAACGCTAGTGACGTCGCATATGCCTTATTTCAGATGTTGATGGGCTTCACACCGGCCGCATGGGATTCTTGGGGCAATTACAACGTTCTCGGCAAGGCAATCTTGACGCTGTTCCTCTTCATCTGTCACTTCCTGATAGTGACGATACTAATTACAGTTCTTACCAATTCCTTTATGGCCATCGTGCAAAATGCGAATGAGGAACATCAGTTCGTTCTTGCAGTTAACACTATATCTATGGTTAAGTCCGATGCTCTATTCTCGTACATCGCTCCTACGAATATCCTTGCTTGGGTGATAGCCCCATTGCGATTTGTCATACCTTTCCGACAGTTCGTCCGATTAAACCGAACGGTCATCAAAGTCACACATTTCCCGGTGCTGTTTGTCATCTATGCGTATGAGCGTACACTCCTCCAAGGCGCAGCATTTGAACCTACTGATCTTGTTGAGAACCGTGGCCGCCCAGGCACTCAAATGGGGGCATTCCAAGCCCCAGGTGCTGGATTGAACCTCTTCAGTCCAAGGGCACACCGCTTACGCGAACATTCGGTGGCGACCTTCCGTAAAGACCTTGCTCTCGCCGAAGTTTTCCGACGGCCGTACAAAGACAACACTGTCCGAACCGCTCAGAAAAGTCACGAGCGTCGTAATGTGGTCAATAATTGGATGTCAGAAATGGGCCCGAACGGAATAGCAAGTCCGCCGGTCGAACAAGATCGATCCGAAGTGGATAGACTGGAAGCCCGGCGGCTTGCGCATCGGAGGTCTCAAGCTCTGATGCGGAGACGGCAAGCAGGACGTGGACGTTCCTTTACCGAAGCCACGATGTCCGTGGTTTCAGACCCTGAGGAATTTGTATCTGGTGGCAATTCGCACCGCCCTCTGTATCGTCACGAATCTAGCGACTTACCGATTATGGACGACTTGCCTGAGCAGACCGATGCCGATGGTGGCGATGAACTTGTGACGAACGATGAAGATGATAATATGACCTTGGATCGCCGGGATACTCCTATGGATATTTCTGCCAGACTTGATATCACCAAGCGAAACGAAGGAGAAGACTACTTCCAACAGACACCATCCGCTAGGCCCAGAGTACCTCTTGAGTCTAAATTTTGGTCTTCGAGAGTTGCCAAATACGAATCTCCACTCCAGGATCCTGACTTCAATCGTAGCACCCCCCACCGCCCAAGGCGATCGGTTCATACGAGGAACGCTTCTACCAACACGGTCCTCTTTGATCCGCTACCGCGCAAGGCTGATTCATCATCTTCTCCTAGTCGGAAGGTCATTACGGCTAAGAACAGTGCCAAAAACACCGGAACAGGCAGTGGAGCCTTGACGCCAGCATCGGCTGGAAGACGCACTCCGAAGCGTACTAATCGTGCACGACCGATAATGCCTCCGCGGACTGCGTTCCAATCAGCACCAGATCTAGCAGGCATGCTCATGATCGACACACAACAAGGGCGCAAACCTTCCCTCGCTTTCGACATTGGCTCTGATATTGGTGACAACAAGGCTGTTGGCGGTGGTTTTGTGCCGGCTTCTTTTGCTACGCAAATGGCCTTTGCCACCAGTGCCCTCAGAGCCGGACAAGTTGCTGATGGTAGCCACGACGATCAAAGAATGATGTCAAAGATGATGATGGCAAGGATGACTAATTTGGAGGAAGGTTTCAGGGATGTGGTTAAGGAGGTCAAAGACTGGAGGAAAGGGGAAGCAATGAGTGCGGACGATCGAGTAGGGGCGAGGGTAGGGAAGGTCAAGACGAAGAGGATCAGTAGGAGAGAGGGTAAAATGAAGGAGAAGGTCGCAGACGTTGCGGAAGAGTGGGTCGATGAGCAAGACGTTCCTAAAGGTGAAAAGGGCAGCTCGATTTAGCACGGCGTATCAACGTTCGGGCGATCATTAATTCGCATATCCGGTGCCGTTCTGGCCTATGATAGACGTGGATCTTACAGTTGTGCTTGATGGGAGGATTGTTCGATTTGTCTGTATGATACCCTCCATGCTTAGCATCGCAATGTGGCATAATATTATATTTTAATATACCACCGAGCAAGCATTACTCGAATTTTGTTCAGAACCGTTGTTATGCTCAAGCTCAATTGATGACATTCGAACCTTCAGTTATCAATTCTCATCCGCGCCAAAAGGTTTGTACCATCTCTCTAGATATAGGCATGCAACAGCCTATCTAACCAGCTACGTAATATAGAGTAAATTCCGTCCACATGTAACGGCTTCTGAAGCCTTCCATTCATGTCATTAGTGTCATGATCCGACAAAAGAAAGCAAGAGTCCCCGAACAGCCACTGAGCATTCCAGCACATCACCGCCGTTTGGGATGCCGTCCGTGTTTCCGTAAACCCGTCTTCAACACCAATCTCATCAAAAAAGTTCACTCTGTCCTCCCCTTCCTATCTCACTACCCTCAAATCCCTACCCCCCAAATCCTGCCATATTACCCCGTTTACACCCCTCCACCCGATCGCTGCGTCGAAACCTCGTAGCTTTTCTGCTGCTCATCCGAAAGTCGTTGCTGCTGAGCGGTGACCGTTCGAGCTTTGAGACCAATATAGAAGGCGCTTGTACCGAGGATGGCTATGAGAGGGAGGGTCGTGGGATGACTGTAGGGCGAAGGGGTATATTAGTAGCTTTCCGAATATGGCCGGGCGAATGGCACTTTGGAGAAAACGATTGCTTGCCTGAAGATGTTGGATAGTGGCATTGGGGAGGGTCGAGTGGCTCGATAATTGAAAAAACCTTTCTATTCTTGAGGTCGAGACAGCGAGGGTGGATTGTAGCTGTTGGAGGAAGCTTGGAGTGGAAGTAGCTCGCGTGACTTTGCAGGACCAATGGAGGAGGCTTTCCCCACACGATCTTGTAGAACGACTAGAAGCTGCTCAATCGGCCACCATTGAGGCTCCTGCTGCAGGAACGAAAGGAGTCTGCCTTTCAGCATCAACAACCGATATCACTCTGGATAGTTTCCATCCTGCCCATTTGTTTGTCTTCCCATCTGCCCTTCCAATTGCCCTCACTCTTAAGACCGAAGCATAACTCCGATCAGCCCTAGCCGGTCCTGATACGTCATAGCTCACTGTGGTGAGGTGGGTCGCGTCCATAATAATAAAGCCCAAGACTTCTTCTGCTCCAGTCAACACCGATTCCCTTCTCTGCTGTTTCTGCATGTTCATGTGCACTCCCACCAGGATCAGCTGAGAAACACAATTCCACGGTATATCAGTCTCTTTTCCACAACTGTATATATACTTATGTATATATATAATGGTTAGCTCGACGGTTAGAGGGTACAGAAAGAGAGAAGAAAACATGTCTCGGTTACATGATCGCGTATGGGAAAAGAAGAACCATGAAAGACGGAGCGCGACTGGGTGCAGCTCGCGCATGGAAAACAGCCAGCCGCTGATAGTGCAGCCTTGCCGGCACGCTTTCAGCAGTCAACGGCCTGAGGGGCTGAGGGGCACTTCCATCCCTGCAGGCAGCCTCAGCCTCATCGCTTTGAATGCTCAACATCAAACATCGATAAAATGTGAACTAAATGTTCATCCCAACTCCTATAAAAGGCTTTCTCCCCTGTCACGCAGCTAGTCAAAGTGGTGGTCTGTATAGAAGGTTCCGGATCCTGAGGACCAGGGAGCTAATCCCCGTTTGACTCATTCGCTGAGTCGCCGCCGAGACCTCACCGTCGGTCTGAGCACACGCAACTACTATTAGCTCGAGAGAAATTTTCAAAATAAGGCCGACCTCACTTTCCACTTCCTCCACCTCACATACATCGGACACCCAGTGGGAAAATGTTGACTCATGCCGAAGCGGAGACATCCATACGCTGGGACTGTTAGGAATTGAACGCAAGGCACCCTACTTGGGACGCTTTCAACCAGGAATCCTGCTTGTATGTCACACCTGATACTGGTCGAAATCGTGGTGTTGAGCTTTTCCAACCAACGTTTTCTCCTTGCAAAACATATACTGACTGCTTATGCAGCTACAGCACTACAGAACACTAACTATCGACTGAACTTCTCTTATCTGTTTGAGGTTCTGTAAGACATAGGTTTACTTACGTTTTTTACTAGTAAGTTTAGGAGCGCAGATATTTGATACACCATTTTGATTCCTCGGTTTTTCTTTACAGAAGACCACTATGTCGCAACACACTTCTCCAGTGAGTTCGGATCGTACGAAGGATACGTCTCATCCAGCAAGCGAAAATCACGAGCAACAAGACGTTACAGGTGCTACAGCTACGCCAACTTTGAATAGTGATTGGTCTCCAAACCCTTTATCGGAGCGTGAGACGGTACGACGACAAATGGAAGCCTATAACCAAGCCAGAGCGGAACAGGAAGAATTGCAAGTAGAGATCGCCACCCGCAAATCTCTGAAAGACTTCGAAATCGGGTCGGCAAATGATGAGTGCCTGAGCTCTCCACCTCTTATGGAGGAGCGCATCAACAACATGGCGATAAGATTGGACAACGATTTACCTCTAATTTGTGACGCTAGCGGTGATACCTGGGTGTTTGTTGATCCGCCGGCGCAACTGGCTCAGGGAGACGAGAATTACGCAAGTTACATCGGTCGCTACGAGTCCCCATTTCTTCTTCAAGCGAAATTCCTCATAGAGCTTGGATCGGTGTTCTTCCAACGAGCGCTATCCCCTTCTAGCCAGTACCGTGTGCTTCGCCGTCGTGGATTGGCCGGAAAACTACCGCCTGGCATCAAGTATGTCCTTGACTTAACACCACCTATTGAAGGTGACGACGCGGTCTACCTCACCACGGAACTTTGCTGTTCCCAGGGAGTGCTTAGTTGGTCGGAATCAAATAAGCGATGGGGAGTATCCAAGACCCTCGTCGGAGGCTCTGAGGAGTGCTCGCTGGGAGGCCCGTCCCCTAGCCGTCAATCTGGTGAGAGTCATCCAGTCCGGTACGTGTTCGGCGGCATACCTCGTTCAGCAGACGGCGAAGCGCGTTTTATACCGCTGGAATATTCGCAGATCCGACATCGGGCTGCGATAGAGCGTGTCCTGCTTGCTATTCAAGGTCAAGATCCGCAGCTCAACTCAGCACCAAAAATGTGGACCACATTCGCCGTAGCCAAGTATTTCGACATTACCCATAGTCCGCTCACGGACTACATCGTTCGTTGGCTCCGGGCTTACCCCAACTCCTACTTCGTTGAAGTCCTACCTGAAGTAAGCCTCAAGATTGCAGACGGCTTGCAATGCCAACAACTCTGCCGAGACACGTTTGCGATCTTAGTAGGCGAAGAGGCGCTTTTTAACGTCCACCGATTACGCGGTGGGGCCCCGGACATTGGGCGAAGCGTACACGGTCGTAAGCGAGACGACTTGCCTGAGCTCTATCAAACTCGGGTGGAATATGCCAGTAAAGCCTTTCTTGATCGGATCACAGCCACTTTTCAAGAATTAGTGGGTCACGAAATGATTTGGATGAGAGATGTTCCCGAGTACCAGAAGCTTGCCTCAATCGACCGACCGGGCGTCACCAACTCCTACGTCTTAGTCTCGCTCAAGGATCGACTCAAAGCATATGTGCGTGGGGCTATCTATAAGCTTCTCTGTTCAAATTTCGAACGCATGCCCAATGCCAAAGACGGAATGGACGGAGACGACGATTTATATCCTAGGACAAACTGGACAGACACTTGGAACCGCTTGCTTCCGCGTGAACGAATCATGACCCGCTCCTTCTGGCGAGCCTTACGAAAGCAAGATATCATCTGTGGAAGTTCCAATTTTGACATTAACGATCACATGGCCAATGCTACCCATTTCCTTAATGGTGAGCCGACGGCTATCGAGGAGTCCATGCTGAGTGAGAGAGCTGCTAAGAAGGTCTACAAGGCAGAACTTGAGGATCTAGCACTAAGATTAGAAGCGTTGTCGAATGCACACCGAGGCCCGCGCCCAGGTCACCAGTTCCTAGTTGCAGACCTAGCGATTAGATATGCGAGAGATGATGCTATCAAGTCAGGCGATGATGTTGATACCGTGGCTTCAGTGTCCACAATGGCTCCGACTTCTACTTTCAAGCCAACTGAAGGAAGCATGGTTCCAGCCTTTAACGCTCTGGCTAAGAACTACGAAGATACTAGTGGACTTGATTCGTCGGCAAGTCCGCTCAACGCTACTTTGGCGACAGAAGACAATTACTCTACTGTGTGCTTCGAGGTGGGAACGTTTTTGGATCAAGCCCGTGCTTATCTTCGTCCTGTATGCGACCATATACTTGGTTCCAATCACATCTACAGTCCTCTTGAGTTGGAACTTACCGATACCCTCGTCTGTCTTGAAGATGCTGAATATAAGTATCTGCCTATCTGGGCAAATGGAAACGATGATGGATCTGGTGGTGTGTACAACGATGAGGTGCCTTCTGCCTATGGCGGATTCTCTACTGCTGGACCGGACGTGCATACGGGTACTGGGAGCAGCTCAGCATCTAGTGACGGTTATGAGCTCATCGGCAGTCAGTCTGATAATAGTACCCGCAACACATCTACTATTGTCAACGATGGTCGCTCTTCCGTTCTTCATCATGGGAGGACCTATGCAATGAGCGAGGGTGGCGAGTCTTGGAACACTGTTCCAGCCGGAAACCATGGCGAGGTAACTGGCCTGCATGCCTTTTCACGGAACCCTCCCTCGAATGATACTCGTTCAACGATATTAGCCTCTGATGATGGGATGCTCGAGTCTCTTGATGAAGTCGACATAGATGAAGAAGCAAAGGCGAAGTCGCACATGGCTCGAATGGAACACATGGATAAGATGACTAGCCCAGCTTCTAAGTCTCCGATGGACTGTGATATGGAGGAAGCCATCAGCAACGCATTCCTCGAAGACGACGACGATGACAGCAGCGCAACTGAGTTGGGCGACCCTTTTTCTGACACTGAAGCCATTGATGAGGTTATGGAGGATCAAGAGGATCAGGAGTATGACAGTGAAAGCGAGGATACGATCGTTGTTTGAAGTCGAAGAATGAAGAAAATTGGCGTTGAGGAGGCATTACACTTGTTCCGAGGGACGGGACGTCACCGTGGACTTTGACGGAAAATCGTCGAGGATTGTTGCTTGTACTTTCGCTTCACTGGCTCAACTGGCTGCATTAGACAGATATGATTGAATCAAATAAATAGCTTTGAAATTGTTTCTTCGTGGTGTCTTGTGAACTATGATTTGTTTATTCTACTTGCAACACCCCCTACGCAGGAAGCCCTATTAGCTTTATCCATAAATATAACAGGAAGAGATGTCATGTCAATGGCTAAGAAGGCTTCTTCTTGTGTGTGGGTCTGAGAGGTGTTTATGGGTTGTAATGAATTACGATAAGACCTGGCTATAACAATGTCCAAAATTCCACCTAACCACTTCGTTACCAGGAGAACATCATTGTATAAGAGACGGGCATGAATACAAAGTAATCCCTGTTGGTCTCAGAAAGGATATTGTTGCAAAGAGGATGTCGTTATGTTGAATATTTACTGGGGTCCAGGGATCATTGAGCACAGCGGCGGAAATCATCCGTGCAAACAGGTACTCTGTACGACATTTCAACCGCAGCTCACCAGGCTTCAAACTATCAGTTATCTGAATCCACCATGAGTGCCCCCAAGGGTTTCCTATCACAGCACCGCACTCTCTACAATCTCGTCAAGCCCACATTACCCAAAGCCCCGAGCGACACCAACTACCTCTACCCCCTCGCGCCGAATCTATTCTACCCTCCGCGAGGCCGGAAGGAAGTCTACCTGTATATCTCCAATCATACTTCATCTCTCGCACAATCCTCTCTTTCAGTCTCTGTCAATGTTCAATCGGCTGACGCTTCCCCTTACCACAGGCCAAATTTCGTGCTCACCTTTCTACGCCCTCACCCTGATGCCCCCCCAAACTTTGCCTCCTTCCTCACGCCTCTCAACCTCAATAAATTAGATCTAAAAGATTATTTGTACAATGCGTATGGGATATATGTGCTAAGCGTACGGAGTTATGTGCAACAGCAGCGGGTGAGGGAGGGCAAGCCAAGGTCTAGGTGGCCGCAAAGAAATAGGTATGTCATGGGGTTTCTACATCTTTGTAGGATAGAGGGAATGTGTATTGTGATCGAAGGAAGAAAAAAGTGGACGGCGGAAGGGGGCAGAGTTTGGATCGCGTTTGATTTACATGACTAAACGATTTCATCAGGTGGTATCGCCCGCGCGCGACGAAGAAGATGACCGTGGAACTGGCAAAAGTGGGACCAAGGCAAAGCCACTTCGTTTGGCCAGAGGTACTGAACGAGGAGGAGAATCTCAGCCCGTACGTCTTCCCATATCTACATTCGAACCTTTGCCCTCCTACCCCTACTGCAACCTAATCTTTCAAAATCTTCAACAACATATGTGCTAACCCCTCGTGCCTATCGCAGTGAGGAGAAAGATGCCTACCAAAAAGCTCTAAAACAGCAGCGAGCACAGCAAGAAGCCCAAGGGCCAGAGGGAGAGACGAAGTTCAGGGCGGATAAGGGGGTTTTGGCAACGCAGGCGAGAGCTTTGAGGATTGGAAAGGAGACTTGGAAGCCGGGATGGGTGGATTATGGAGCGGCGACTGGGGTAGGGAGGGGAGAGGACCGATGACGGGTGCAGAGATGGGCCAGGGAAGGCTCAAGAAAGATAGATTAGCACGCTAGGGAATATGGAGCTGGCTGCAAAGGCTTGATGAATGTATAACAATGGTCCCTGGTCTAAGGAAGCAGTGCATTGCCATGTAGTCTAGATTTCTATACAAGTCTATGGTAGGCGGAGGATCCTGTTCGTCTCGGCTGATACACTATTACCGATGCCCGCGCCGCCGCGCTCTTCTTCTTCTCACTTGACCGCCTTTGAGCCTTCCTGCGCGCAAAAAGCGACGCCTGGATAAAGACTCACTCCCGTCAGGATAGGATACGGATATCTGTACCTGGCGGGACGTGTGCAATCTCGGGGCGCAAAATCCCTAAGCAAGCGCTGAGTTTTTCTTTGGGGGCTATGATATTTCGGTTCGTTATTGAGGATGGTAGTGGAGGATTTGTGAGGCTTGTGGTTGGTGTTGTGCGGGAATTGCTTCTTTTGGAGATGAAGGTTGGTCGGTTTTTTGGGGGGAAGACAATGAATGTGAAGAGTGAGTAAATGCGCATGGTAAGCATCGTTGAGCTAAAATATTTCTGCAATTTATCTATTACATACAGTATATAGATATATATATATATAGAGCCTCCACTTCCGGTTGATTGCAAGCATGTTAACAATTTTGACAATGGTCAGCAGAAAAAGAAAGCGTACGATCCTCGTTTCGGTCTTTACAAAATACGTGCTTTTGGAATTTGCACAATTGGGATTGAGCTCGGACTTTTCGTCACGTAACACACTTATTACTTGCATATATTCGACTGTCGATGATACTTCTGTGTCTGCTCTATTGATTGAAATACTTTTTAGATTTATATCGCATTGATATGTGAGTATAATATTGGTTCGGCTGCCAGAACACAGTGTCAGTTCAAAATTCTAATCTCAACACTCAGGATTTGAGCATACCCTAGCTTCATTTTCTGTTCGTCGATGCTTCTGATCATTGATAGAATACTTCGACCGATGATTTTGTGATCTTCAAGGTACTGAATGTGAGGTTATCGCTGCATGATCGTTTTTGCGTGTATTGATTCGAGTGCGCAGAGTAATAGAAATCTTCAATAGACCTTGAAGAATGAAGAAATTAAACAAACGTATTACCTCTGAGTATATTAAAGATATAATTCAGGATCGATTCGAGTTTTGTTTGACCATCAAGCTGAGCGGGCTAGGTGAGCTTTGATCTATGTATTCCCCATTCTCCCAAGCCAGCTAGGCCCACCAGACTCAGTTGCTGCCGCGTCGACAGGTTGACTCTTTTCAGCTTTACGAGCACTCTTAAGAGCACTCGGAAATTTCCAGCCAGTACTACGGGGGGCTGAGGGTCGTCGCAGGCCAAATCGTCTTCACTGTAACAACGATAATATAATATTACACATTTTTGCGAATACCCTACAAGGCCTCAGCGATGTGCTCCAACCTCTTCACAATATCCTGTTCAGTAATCTTTTGCAATCTCAGAGATATGGCTGTTTCCTGCTCTCCCAGATATTCGGGCTTCTCTACAGTATCTGCTTCGAGGCAACGCTCGATAACGTTACGGAACGCATCGCCGCATGCAGATGCTACTTGCTGTAAGCATGGACCAGTCTCTGCTACCTTCGGTGGCAAAGCTGATTTGCCAAGAAGCCATGACTGCATCTCTCGAAGCGCACGCGGCTTAGCTTTCGATAGATCCTCAAGACCCACGATGTTCTCAACATGCTTCCAGAGCGCAATTTCAACGATCACGACGCTTAGACTGTTGTAGATGTCGTAAGACTTCCGGTAGTTACCGTCCATTTGGCTAGATTGCGTGCTCGGGTGGCGGTAGATGTCCTTCGAAGGATCGAATCCGGGTTTCTCTGTCATTTGGTCAATAATACTGGGCCGAGAGAGCTCGAATCCAGACACGAATGGCGCACTAAGATCTGGTGGCCTGGACGAGGAAATAAAGACGATGTTGTCCGCTCGCAGAGCTTTATGCAACCAGTTGACAGCATGGAAGCTGTGAACACAACGTGCTAATACTGCACACAAAGATATACGCGTGCTGAGTGACGGTTTCGGTTCCCGTCCAAGCAACTCTCGAAGCGTGATAATGTCAGACTGTACACCATCAGTTAATGGTTTCTCAGACACAATCCCAAACCGGGTCGCGTATTCGCTATCTACGGTCTCCACGTATCCAAGACATGGTGGGGCCCTGAATCCGTCTGGCTTTACAAAGCGAAGGAGATCTGTCAAAAGGCCGATCCGGCGTCCGACCTGTTCGTTCTCCGGAGCTAGGCCGTTACCAGCTGGAATATCTTTCCACTCTATCCAGACGCTACCCCCTTGATAGATTGCATTCGTTCGCTGCTGTGATGTATCAAACTGAAGCGCCCCTTCAGCAAACACGAATCCGCCTAGCGGAAGTGGGTTGCCAATGAACTTGAAGTCTGAAGCAACCATAGCTTTGCTACTTAGCTGGCTCAGTATGGTAGACTGGATTTTGATCTCTACCAGCTGTTTAAGGTACTTCTTCCTCTTCTCCTGAGTCGCTGTTTCCTGTGCGACTGTTTGAGACAAAGGGTTGTTCTCTGGGCCGATATTTCCATGTAGGGACTTCTGCTGACTTTCTGCTGTAGGAGTCAAAGCTTTTACCAGAGTGGTGGGGCTGACGACGTCATTGCGAAGCTGCAGAATCTCTAAATAGTTCGTGGTAAGTGCAACAAAGCATTCGAGAACGGTAAGTATAAGACCGATCGCCATTAAGGTCAAGTTCTCGATATCGGGCTTCATTTGCATGGTAAGGTAGTTAGACGGTAGCAGCGATTGAAGCTACGTTGGTCGATGGGTCGTTTCAACCTCATGGTAAGCTGCGAGTGATATCGAGAGGGGGGCAGAAGGGTGGAACTTACAATCTTTTAGATGCGTAATTGTTGAGAAGATCTTCTTCTCTCGATTCGTAGGTTTTGGATGTTGGTCTTTGGGGATTGCAGGAATTGGGATGATAGCAGAGCGACCATGCCCTAACAAATGAGAGGGTTGCAGTCCAGATTTTGATGAGGGACGAGGGTCGACAAAAGTCGTTGGCAGACCAAATTTGACCATCACTAAAAGATACATTAATCTTCGAATAAGAGTTCTGAAAAAAAGTCCTGTGGCATCATGCACTTTCAAGCACCTAGTGAAGAACTTCGAAGTATAATAAATCGTATGGGTTGGTCAAAACAAGGCTCTCTTTCGCAAATCAGTACGGTTTTTGATGAGGTTCGTTTAATTTGGTCTGCCACGACCCTTCGGAGTTTTGTACCTTTTTTCCCCCCGGAAAATTTAGAGTTTGTGTGTGACAACCCACTTACTGTACTGTGCAGTACATAGGGGTAATTCCGTCAGACCTCAACCCCCAGGGACCCACGATAACAAACGACATATTCTGAGATCCCACTGAACGCATACATGCAGTATCTCGGAACCAGGGCAAAGTCTGCGCTTCGAATACAATTGTTGCATTGTGTTCTCACGAGTCTGGAGTAAGGGCTCAGCTGGGGGTGCTATTTTCCAAGGGCGCATGCAGATTCTCCAACAAGGTAAATGATGGCAGGGCAGGTCAGCTATCGGACTAAGTGAAAAGGTCAGATCAATGTCCAATTGTCCTCTTCGCGCATGCTTTGTATCTCTAGGCAATGATTATATGGTTTGGACGGAACGATAAGCCTCTTCTTCCATTCGGAAATCGGTAGTTGTTCACCGACATTCTGCGAGCATCCGCTATCTATGTAGGTAAGGTATGTATGCTCACTTGAGGCTCTTTGAAGCTCCAGAATCTTCGGGATCGAGAAACCCTGCTTGATCGGAAACAGAATGTAAGGACATTGCTATTTAGGTACCCAATGGATTTTAATACTTCCATTCCACCTGCAAAAACACGCCATGATGGCTTATGGCTTGCATATCGTGTTCCGATAAAAAATCCCTTCTGTTACATATGTAAACCGCCTTCGCAATCTGAAAAAAAAGCAATTACCACCAGAAACAGTTTACGCAAAATATTTCTCAAGCTAAACATGATGAAACATCCGAGTGGTGTTTATTTTTAAAACTCATGGAACGCTTTCGGCGTTCGCATTGCGGTGGCTCTTTCTCGTCCCTACTCGCTGGCGATCATCTCACAAGGCTACCGCCCAAGAAGTCAAATCTTCAACGAACGGCTGACATGAGAGATGTGCAGACCCTGTTCATTGGTTCGTTTTCTAGGACGTGCAGGTACAAATACAGGGGAAGGCGTCTGAGGATCTGTATAAACTGGAGTACTCCCGTCAACAAATACAACAGTGACAAGGCTGCGGGCGCGTGCAAAAAGATATACCTGCCTCTATAGAATCATAGCGATCTTGTTGATCTTTGATCCCTTGCATTGAATTTCTTCCACGGCTCTGATAATTATGCCTACACAAAGACGCTGGTCTGCAACAAGATCAAGAAGTCCGTATAGGGAGCTTGCTCGAGATGAAGTCCCCTTTGTCGACGAGCCACTGATTTACTTTACTCCATATACTTCCCCCACACGCGAAGTATATTTGACGGGAAATGTTTAAGTAGTGCTTGTCGCTAAGTGTTGACCTAGGCTTTCGATTCAAATGGAGCCGCAATTTCTTCACACGGTCGTCGACCTCGACCTCCGTCGAGTATCAAGTCTGACTTCCAAATGGCTCTTGAAAGGGCCAGGGAAAACAGCTTATTAGACATAGAAGACGCCGAAGCCCAGCTGTAAGTGAAGTCTATCTCATCTAGTTCAGGGTTTTTGTACTGACTGTGAAGCATTCAACCCCTCCCATTCCAACCTCCTGTCAACGGAACTGCTGGCTCGACCAGTGGTAGCTCCCTTCATCCCCAAGATATCCATCGACGACTGTCTGTATCTAGTACAAGTACTTCGAATGGCCTTCCTCGGGGCCGCGAGAGGTCGCCTGGTCCTACAGTCCGAAGTCGGAAGAATAGTGCTACTGGACCGGCAAAGCGGATGTGTCTAGCTTGCAGAACGTTGGGGGAAGATCGCAGCTTGTGCAATGTGTGCAACGTATCACTTTGCAACATTTGTTGGGACATGCAGATCACACACAGGGAGGACGCCAGGGCTACTGGTGGCATCCCGCACGAGAAGACAAATCAAGAGCTTGCGGAGAAAATCAAAGCTTGCCTTGAGCCAAGCATGACTGATGAGCAACAGAAGAAGCTTCACATAGATGACGAAAATACGACATGGTTTGGCGTTGCGCGGGATGAAATGCAGGAGCTGACGTTCGAAGATTGCGGCAGGTACGCCAATATCATGGCCGGTTGCTCTTCTAGTCGGAAAGGATGCCAGTACCCATCGTTAGTCTCTTTTGTAGGCCAAACAGGTCAGTATTCTGTCCAATCAGTAGGAGATTGTTAATCAAATTACAGGAGCTGGGAAAAGTACTCTCATCAAGATGCTTATCGAGCTCACACCCAATGGCAGACATGGTCCGGCTCCAGTCGTGGGGTCCATCAACCACAGCATGCCGACCAGTGGCGATGTGCACCTCTACTCTGATCCAAGTACTTATGTCACTAACTTTCCAATTCTATACGCTGATTGCGAGGGTCTAGAAGGTGGAGAGATAGAACCGATGGCGGCTCAGGCTAAGCGTGATATGAACCAAGCCTTTGATATTGACCATACTAGAAGGACAGGATCCTTCCAGAAGAGATTGAGGAAGAAGCATCATAGTTCCCAACGAGAAATCACTTGGGCAATTACGCCGGAGCAAAAGAGCCGTCAATACTCGGTGAAAAATTTATATCCTCGCTTGCTCTATACCTTTTCTGATGTTTGCGTCTTTGTGCTCAAAAACTCCAGGTACAGGTCCTACGTTGCCATACATACATAGAATTTTTATGCTGACTACTAATATAGAACCATTGAAAGCGTAGTGGAACAGCTCATTGTTTGGGCTTCCACAGCGCTCGAGAAGTCTACCAATCAGCCAGTGCTGCCTCATGTTATAATTGCCTTAAACGCGACAGAGAACGCAATAAATCCTCAGCAATGGGACGTCACCTTCGCAACAGAGGACCTTATGAGAACAGCTTCCAAAGCGATCTTCAACAAACCTAGCTTCAAGAAACACATAGACTTTTGGAAAGATCGCAAAAGATTAATTCGAAATGCTCAAGACCTGCTCTGCTCTTATTATTCTAGCGTGCGGGTGGTGCGCATACCAACAAGAGGCCGTCCTCAACTCATCGGCGAACAACTACGCAAACTTTACAATGAAATTAGTGAAGCTTGTAAGGAATCACGTCTTGGAAGAAAAAGGAAGCGTATGCTTCTCGACGCCGATGAATTACAGCCTTATTTGCAGTATGCTTTTGATCACTTTTCGAGCGATCTAGATATGCCTTTCGATTTTGTAAAGGCGTCAATCTTGAACAATCCTATACCGAAGGATTTTGGTGGCAACATACTGCAGCTAGCCATTAACGTCATGAATGTCTTGGAAAATCAGGTTACCGGAAAGGTAATATTTGATGAGCTGAGTCTCGTGGTTGCCTCGTGTATAATGCTAGACGCTGCACGACACAAAATGAAAGGTAGATACGACGTCGTTAGACCGCACACTTGCTAATTACGCACAGGTACTGCCGAGAGCGTCTTTAGGGAGCACTATATGGTGTACTGCGATGATGCCATAGAGGATTTTTGTGATCGCCATTGGCCATGTGAATTCAGCAGCTCAGAGGGCAGATGCACCAATGTTAGGAGTGGCCACAGTCCAAAAGGTCACCAGCTTCGCAACGGAAAATCTTTCGGTAGCGGACCTTATCAATCAAGCTTTTCAGCGGAATTTTACAGTGATACGTGGAAATGCAAGATCCACCATGATCTCGAAATCCTCCTGAGTATGCTCCGCGAGGCTGGCGACGATTACGAACCCGAAGAGCTTGTGGCCTCGCGGATCCACAAGGACTCCGTGTTGACTCCATTTTTTCAACACGTCAAGTCCTCTGAATACTATGTAAGTCACTCGACGTGTTTCTCGTGCCTCATAGCTCCGCCGGAACATATGTTACCCTGCAGTCACGTTATCTGCACCCCATGCCTGCAAGCATACGGTGCCGCGAAAGGCAAGGTTCTGATGGAGATCACTTCTTGTCCATTATGGCATGAGCGACCCATGACATGGGACAAACCGTGGCAAATCGTCCTCAAGCCAGCTTCGGCCGGCACTCGGATCTTAACACTTGATGGGTAAGAATCTTACGGACACATCTTTGAGTCATATGCTAATAAATCTGTCATTCATAGTGGAGGAATACGTGGCATAGCCGAATTGGAGATCCTACGGCTCATTCAGGTGGCTTTGGGTGGTAAGATTCCACTTCAGGCTTTTTTTGACCTGATTGTTGGCACGAGGTGAGCGACTACGCCTCTTGGGCTTTTACTACTCCCTGAAGTAGAATATCTGGGGCAACATTGACTCCAAAATTAGTGCTGGCGGGATTATAGCCCTAGGAATCGGTGTAGAAGGATGGAATATTGATCGTTGCATCGACGAATTTAAATCGCTTTGCAGACCAGCCTTCACGCCACGCAGAGGCCATAGCATCTGGGGTATTTCGCAGATGATCCAAGCCCATAACGGTAGCATCTACTCAACGCAGCCTTTGCAGAAAGCTCTACAGGGCGCTTTTTCTTCAGATCCTCTTTTCGGTGGTCAGCGCTTGGTGGAGACCCTTTCTAAGGTTGCTTTGACCACCACCTCAGCCGCCGGGCTACAACCTATTGTATTGTCTAATTATAATCGCACCATTGACCGTGAAGAGAAGAGTTAGCTAACTGTTCTTTATTGTCGCGTCTCCTGCAGCTAACTTATCGAATAGGGAGCTATATCTTTCAGCGACCCGAAAAACCGGAAGCTGAAATGAACATCTGGGAAGCGTAAGGAAACAATACACTATGTATTGCAGTGGCGAAGCTAAGCCAACACAACAGTGCTCGAGCCACTTCTGCGGCACCAACTTATTACAAACCATTTCCGCATGAGCCTTCGAAACAGACATATATCGATGGAGGCATATGGCACAATAACCCAGTAGATATAGCCGAGTCGGAACGCAAGCTGATTTGGCCTGATACCGCTCACTTACCCCCTGACATTCTACTGTCGATCGGCTCTGGTTGCTGTCAAACACTACCGACTCCCAAGCGTCCTTCGAAAGCGGTTCGAAGACATGGGATTGGGTCAAATATCAAGGCATACTACCGCCTTGCGGTTGACCATATAGAAAGCAGTCTTGATTCCGAGAGGATTTGGCGAGAGTACTTAGAGGGACTATCACCCTCACAAGAACAGAAGCGCCGTTACAGACGCCTAAATGTCGAACTTGAAGAAGCGCCGCCAAAGCTGGATGATGTCGATAGCATAGACGAGCTCCAAAATACCGCCCGAAAGCAATGGAGCCGCGACCCACGGATCTCAGACGTGGCCCAGGATCTTATTGCCTCAAGTTTCTATTTTGAGAAGGTTAAGCTTGCAACAGAGGACGATGGGTCCTACGCATGTACAGGTAGGTGTAGTGGCTCTGATACTTCTTTATAAACGCTGATGATCCGTAACAGGTCATATAAACTGCCGGTTCATTCCAGGTTCCCAGCATGTCAGGGACCTTGGAATGTATCTCCGAGACTGTCAATATGATACCCATAGCCCTTTCTTCGTCATCCAGGAGCATTATCGGGCGCCCTCCCTAGCTGAATTTGTCCCAATCAGCCACAAAGTCATTGATGACATGATTCGCGACGGACGCTTTCAATTGGAACTTATTAAATTTCGAATATCGCGCCACCATGCGTCCTCAGAGATCTTTATATGTCTAAAAGACGAGAATTCCTACATCCCTATCAGTGGCTTTCCTCGAACACTACAGCAAGAGAATAGTCAGAAAGGTACCAGCAGAGACACCTCTTACCCCATCTAGCCCCTCTGTTTTCCATAGTCATCACTCCCTAAAAATATATCGAACTCCGGAAAACAGTAACTAATTCATCGTAGTCACCCGCCAGCTCGGCAGCAACTTCGACAGAAGACGCACCCTCTCGCAACGGAGGCGCCGCGGTCAGTGGTCTGGTCCACTGTCTCCTTACGCCCCAGCGCCAGACGATGACACTGTTTCTCGCTACTCGGACCCCTCCTACGTCGTGGGCAGCTCCACCCGTGAATCATTAGCCGCGATAACCCGACGCTTCAGTAGTTCTACGAATGAACTTCCTGGGAATGACATACCCGACATCTCAATCCAGGAGATGGACGATACTTCCACAGCACCAGTCGAGCTTCAAGCATATTTCTCGGTACTCGAGATGGAGGCAGACGTGCATAATGGTGAGCCATACGAGATGCCCGCGGAGTACATGAGGCCCCGGCACGGATGGCACGAGTTTTCATAAATGAAGCGTCGGAGTTGAAAGTAGGGTGACTGGTTCACATGAATTGAGAGATCATGGATTTTTGCATTGCGACGCGTTTATACAGTTGTGCCATCTATTACTGCGCCGGCTACAAAAGTCAATAGACCACTCGAATCTCTTGTTTCCACAACCTCCGTACTATCGCCACGTCATCCCTACAGTCTGTGCTATTTCGCCTAAACCGCTATGATCTATTATCACTACTGAAAAGTATCCCAAAGGGTGTTTTACCAGAAAAAATCCCATAGCTCATCCACATGTTCAGAACATCGAGGTCATGAACAAACTTCAGCAGCAATTACACCGTTGGTTTTATCGAAACTGGACTTCCTACAAGCCCGACAAAGAAAGATGGGAAAGCACACAAATGGGGCATCCTCCCAACAGAACACTTACCACCTACCAAAAGCACCAACCGCTACTTCCAACCTAATCTACTTACCTACATCAATCCCACATTTTCCCTTCCTTTATATCCCACCAAAACTCACCGATGATATTTCAACACCAATTATACCCGCTCACCTTCTTTATCCTCAGAACTCAGCAATACGGGTCAAGTGCATTTCTAGTTCTAAATTCCCGCCAAAGAACACTTATACCCCTTCCCTTCCCTGCCCAACCCATCATCCACCAAACCTTACAACCCTCCCTCCAACAAACCAAAAAAAAGCCATCAAATTCTCGCTCGCACTCACCCGACCTTATCACAAAACATCCCGATCACATTCCCAACCCCCCCCAAAAAAAAGAAATCATCAGCATCACCAGCACACCCCCCACCCAAACACTACACCACATCATCGGATACTCAAAAATAAATCCCAACCCCCCCCCCTCTGCTACACACACAAACCAAGTACCCGGAATTTCAATCGCTCATATAATTTCGTAACCGAGACGATATATGAAATCCTCATCTGTGGCCCAAAAAATCGTTTCGATACGGGAAAAGGGTTGGGACGAGAAGAAGAAGAAGTAAGGGCAGGAATATAACAAGGTGGATTTTTTTTGGTTTCCAAGATTGCTGTAGACCGATGCACATGGAGATGGAGGGGCATGCTTGCTTGACGTTTTGCAGGTTTAGATTTAAAATGGGAAGGGTGGAGAGGGAGGTAGATTTTGCAGTGTTGAAGACGTTAGGTTACGGTATGGCGCTGTTGTATACGGAGATATGGATGGGGGTGGGCGGGATGAATGCTGTGGGGGTTTTCCATCCGGTTTCGGTGGGAATCTGAATGTTCTGTATTGGGTATCTTTGTAATCTTTGAATTGGAAGGGGAGAGAAGGGGGGGTGGGGTGTGGTGGTGGTGGTGGTGGTGGTAGAGGGGGTGTACCAGTTATCAGATCCAATTGGAACTGCATAAGGTAGCTAGAATACACACCTTAGCCAATCAAACCACGGTGTTCGCTAAAAAGTTACCAAGACCAAGCTCCACCATGACCATCATGCAAAAAGTCGAGTACTGCTATTATATAAAGAATCGATCCCATCACCACACTGCCCAACCATGCCAAACATTCATTCCCCCAGCCTCCGCAACAACTTACACCATCCAGTACCCTACCTACCATGCATCTTAACTCACAATCGACTCTCCACGCCCACCCATCCCTGTTCCCCCGGCCAATGCGCTTCGGGCCATACATGCCTCATCGCCTCCCAGATGTGCCTAGCGCTCAGTCAGTAAACTCCAGACCTCGTTCCCCTCGTCAATAAAAAAAAACTGAAAAGGAAATGACGTACCCAACAAACACAACTTCCAGCCCCTCCTTAACCTCCACCGGCAAATCCCTAACGTCCTTTCGGTTCCCCACCGGCAACAGCACCGTGGCCACCCCCGCCCTCAACGCCCCAATCAGCTTCTCCTTGATCCCGCCTACCGGCATCACACGCCCCCTCAAGCTGACTTCGCCCGTCATGGCCAAGGTAGGTCTGACGGCGCGTCCACTGAAGAGCGAGATGAGCGCTATGGTGTGCGCCAAGCCGGCGGAGGGGCCGTCCTTGGGGATGGCGCCGGAGGGGCAGTGGACGTGCACGCTACGATTTTTCATAATGTCTTCGTTGGAGTCGTGTGTGAGGCCCAAGTCGTAGGCGTGCGCTTTCACCCATGTGAGCGCGACTTCGACCGACTCTTTAAGAACGTCGCCGAGTTTGCCGGTGAGTTGCACGCGCCCTGTGCCGGGCATATCTGCGACTTCGATGAATAGAATACTTCCCTGGCCGCCGGTGCTGTAGGCGACGAGGCCGGTCACGATACCCGGTACGGAGGACTTCTCCGCGAGTTCCTCGTCGAAGCGCTCGATGCCAAGAATAGTGTCGAGGTCGGAGAGCGAGACCTGTGGGTTGTATTTTTCAACACTGTTAGAGTCTTTCGCGTCAGCATACTCTACAGCTTTGAAGCGGCAGACGGAGCCTATTTCGCGCTCCAGGTTGCGGACGCCGGCTTCGCGGGTGTAGGCGGTGATGATGGTATCAATAACCTCGTCAGGGAAGATGACTTGGTCAGGCGCGAGGCCGTTAGTGGTAATTTGTTTAGAGATGAGGTGCTGGGCTGCGATGTGGCGTTTCTCGACCGTGGTGTAACCGGAAAGGGAAATAGTTTCCATGCGGTCAAGGAGAGGAGCGGGAATGGTGTCGAGCGAATTTGCAGTCGCAATGAAGAGGACTTTACTGAGATCGATTGGGATGTTGACGTAATGGTCGTTGAATGTGTAGTTTTGTTCCGGGTCGAGGACTTCGAGCATTGCGGCAGAAGGGTCTCCGTGAAAGTTTGAGCCGCCGACTTTATCGATTTCATCAAGAAGGATTACGGGATTAGCGACGCCAACTTTCTTAAGGCCGCTGACAATGAGACCTGGCATGGCTGCGACGTAGGTTCTCCGGTGACCTCTTATTTCGGCTTCGTCACGTACACCACCAAGAGATATGCGGTGAAACTTCCGCCCCAGGGCTGTAGCAACGGATTTGGCTAGACTAGTCTTCCCCGTTCCTGGAGGTCCAACCAAGAGTAGGATCGGTGATTTGTCAACTCTTCTCTTGCTCTTTAGAATTTGTATCTTGGTGATATCCATATCCGCTTCAGTGGGCGACAAATCTGGTTCTCCACCTTTGACCTCTTCTACAGCATTCCGGTTCTTGCTAGCTTCCGCGATTTGGAGCTCGAGGTCAGCATTGACAGCTTGCTTGAGCCTAAGGACGGCAAGATACTCGAGCAGACGCTTCTTGATCTTCTCAAGACCGTAGTGATCGTCATCGAGCTGCTTCCTAGCCCGCTTTAGCGTTTCTATGCCTAGCTGATCGTCCGTTGTTATGGTCCAAGGAATTTCCGAGAGGTTTTCGAGATATGTCCTGCAGACACCATATTCTGCTTGTGCAGGGTTCATCTTCTTCAGTCTTTTCAATTCCCTATCCGCCACTTTTTGTGCTTCGGGCGTCAACTTCGCTTCATCGAGCTTCTTCTTTAGCTCTTCAACCTCATTTGGCTCTTCCTCACCTCCGTTATTATCAGACCCCATGCCAGGGAAGCCACGTGCACTAGGGACTCCTCCTAGACCACTCATAGCTCGACGCATGAGGGATTCCCTCTGTTTTTGACTGATATTGCGTACATCTAGCGCCTGACCAGGTAGTTCTGTACTCGTAATCGATGTAATCTTAAAGCTTCCCTTAATCTCCTGCACCTGCCGCGAGAGCAACTCAATTACCCGGTCCAGCCTTTCTGTCACGCCTAAAGCACACAATACGCGCAGCTTCTCCTCAAAGCTCGCCTCGACAATGTTTGTCATGAAATCCGCGAGAACTCCAGCCTCCGCAAGCCCTTTTTTGTTGACATAGAGCTCGAGCCGACGAGTCAGGATGGGTGATAGCGTTGTAGGGGAGCGTGGTAGCAGTGATGAAAACCTTAGAAGTGCGATTAACTCACGGGAGAGTAGTTTTAGCTGATCAAAAAGTGCTTGTGTATCAGGGTCGTCCAACTCAACCACTGCGCAAGATATGTCAGCATGGCCCAAACCAAAATTTAATGGCACCTACGCTCTTCGTCAAGGTAGGTGACATTTGCCTCGAAGAACGGCCTCTTCTGAGTTATTGTGTCAACCCTGAACCTCCTGATACCCTCCACTACCAAGGCTAAGTCATCCGGCCGTCGTCCCTGCACCCCAGATATCCTGGCAACGGTGCCAAATGAGAAAAGGTCCTTCTTATTCGCGGCACCAGGATCGATATCATGGTTTTCTATTGACCGCTTGGATGAGCTCTCAATGTCATCAATCAAGTTTATGCCATCAGGACTGAGCAGAGATGAATTAATCGGAACGCAGCCGATAGAGATGGCGGTGGCGTCGGGCTTTGGTGTTGCGGCTCTTGTATAGACGGATGACAGAAGAGCCGGTATATCTATCCTGTTGGAGACCGGTACTCGCAGCGTAATACCTGGCAGTAAGACCAAGCCTTTGGGGAGTGGAAGAAGGGCAAGACTTTGGGACTTAGACTGGCCCATGTTCATTTCGAGCTTTGACCGATAATTTATACGATACTCCGTAGAGCTCAGATATATGTCAAGATTAAGTTACTCCTGGAGCACACGAGAGTACGTTTAATGAGAAACCAGAACAAGCCAAATCAAAAATTCAAAGACGACGGTGGAGTATCAGCATCATTGACGAATGATCAAGAACCGAGACATGGATTCTCAACGCGATCTAATCTTATCTCGCATGTTCACTACAACAGTACTTCCGTATGTGCTAGAAGCTTCCCTGTAAGCTAAGGTATACATTGGTTGAGAAGACTTCAGCACTCATCGAACATGTGTTTTCCACCCTTCAATCGAACACCCATCACTCTGAGGACATCTCGGCAAGCATTTAGCCAAGGCCTAGGAATCGGGAATAGTAGGTCCAAGGGAGTGGCTACTTGGTCAAGGGTAGGTGTGATGTCTCTAGATCCTGGATTCCGCCATGCGGCTGCGGTGACGGGGTGAGTGACGGGGAAAGGAGGGAGTGGAAGAGAGAAAACGGGAGGAAGGTTTATTGGATTTAGAAAGAGAGGACTAGATTCGATGAGTCGCCAATGCCACATGGAAAAAACATGCGCAATGCACAATTCTCGCGTGAACGCTTTTCCTATCTAATCTACCTATACAACTCCCTATTCCCACAAGTCTCTAATACTTTGGCTTGAATAACTTCCCGTTATGCCTGGGCGCATCTCTCCTCCCATGCTTTGGCGGATTAGGTCCATTAGTCGTTGTGTTGTACGTTGCCGTAGTATTCAGCACCTGAAATTGAACCGTCGAGTTCCCCTCCCTGTACGTACTCTTCGCCGTGCCCACCGTCTTATAATTCCCCTCGGCGCGCTTCCTTCCCGTCGCAATGTCCTTGTTCGAAATCGCGCGCTTGAAAATTTCCAATGAGACTAAGGGCTGGTAAAAGGGAACTTCGTGCCCGGCATCGTAGATGCGGACGAAACTGAAGGCGCCGGCTTGCCTGACCTGACCGTGCACGACGTTGTCGCTGGTGGTAATGTTGACGTAGCCCGCACTGGAGAAGCCAGGAGCGTTGACTTCGTTGGAGACGACTTCGCCGCCGAGCCAGTTGCAGTTGTAATCCGCGTCGCCGGTATACATCATGACTGTGACACCTTGATCGAGGAGCTTGCGCATGTCTTCGACTGTGTTTAACTCCCTTCCGTCGTCACCCGTTGTGCCAAAGGCGGTGCTAACAGTGCTGGAAGACTCGGAGAAATTTTGGTAGGCGCCGATGGCGGACTGGACTTCGGGAGTGTTGAGGTACTGGACGTAGAAAAGGTAAGGGAAAGGGTCTGGTTGAAGTTCACGAACGTCGTATTCGTCTCTATTGAGGACGTTGTCGTAGATGGATTCTACCAGGTTGGCGCAAAATAAGTCGCCGGCGCTGCAGATTTCGTTGATACCAGAGGATTTGCAATAGTTCAATTGGTCGATACAATTGCCTTTGCCGTAAAGGTTGTTGTACAATTGCGCGGTGGTGGAGGCGTTATAAGGCGAATAGTCGTAGGTGTTTCCAGGATACACGGTGAAGTTGTAGTAGGCTTGATATTGGATTATTGGATCATACCAGCCGTTACCGATCAGAACAGCGTCGAGGTTGATCTTGTGGGCACCAGGAATATTCAAGGCATTCTGGGTCTCGATGTATTCATTGAAGATTGGTCCATAGTGGCCACCGTAACTCTCAGTTGCAAAGTTGTACTTTTCTCTAGAGTACTGAGGGAAAGCACCCATGAAGCCCTGTAAAGTCCTGTAGAAGTTGGGAGCTGCTGCATCCGTCGAATTGGCGGTAAGAGTTTCATTGGGCTTCGAGTAAGTTCCGCAGGTACCAGTAGCAGTAGCGTAATCCGGGCAATTGTTATCTGGTAGCTCTATAATCGTAGATCCTGATAGATATCCTGGTATCGGAATCGAGTACGAGAACCCAACTTGTGTCGGCTGGTCAATGAAGAGCATGTTGCTCGCATTGGACCACGAATACGGGTTGTTGTACACCTTGCCATTGATGTCAACACCGCAAGGCCCGAGCTCTTGGAACAAACCGATCATGGATGATGATCCGGGACCTCCATTGATCCAAGTAGTCAAGGGAGCTTCCTTAGGATCTTCATTTCTCGATTCAAAAAACCAGAAGAATATGTGCTGGTCCGGGGCTACATCCACATAGCCTGAATAGCTTTTCACTTTTGGGTCTGTTTCGCAGATACCTGTCTTGACCTCCTTGTACCGAACTGGGATGTCAAGAAATCCCTTGGCCGTTTTCAAGTCGGTAGGTGCAGGTACGAATTGAGCCAGAGCAGCAGATGCTGCTAGCAACAGAGCAGCCGCAGTGGAGGACAGCATTCTCAAGGAGGAAACTCGGGTCAGTTTTAAGGAACGACATTGCGTCTTACTTATAGCTGCACTCAAGATATCCCGTCCATGCCGATTGAATTCCTCTGCCCTTCACCTAGCAGATCCAGCTAGCAGTGATTTGGTGACACTATGCATGGTAAATGCATGCAACCGATAAGGTACCTGAGGGGGAAGTTGCGAATGGAGGAAAGCAAGAAACATTTCTCCAGAATTGGGGGCGGTCTACTACTCAAATAGGCAGGTCTCGATGTCCCGTACGGAGATTGACTGCGACCATGAGCAGCTAAGATGCGCCAAGGCAGTGGGTAAGCCCAGACTTGGTACTACCTTATGTATTCGCAAGACATGCGGCGACATGTTGTGCGAGGAGTCAGATAACGCCCCTGGTAATTTTATTGCCAGCCTCATCATCCATTGTCAAAGCTCGTCGAGGATGAAGATTGTAGTGAATTGCCCTGCATGGGGCCTGCTGAACAGGGCTTACTCTAGTGTATGTACAACATGACTGGGGTCCATGTTATCTTATCAATCGCTTGCCCTAGGTTGTTCCCCGCAGGTGGAAAGATTCTCATCTCAAGGTCCCATTTCGAAATACGGTAGAACTTCAAGACGCACAGCATTCACCAATGGCTTTTATGAATGCCATTTCCATCTTCAGACCTTTTCTGTTCATGCTCTCTTTCAATTGGGAGATATGCGGTTTCCTATCTAAATCTCATGAGACAAGGACTCTATAAGCGTAAACATGTCTCAACCAGAGAACAATGCTAAATCCATCAGACCAGGGCGTCTTTGGATGACGCGCAGCCGGTCATCACTGATATCAGAATCCCCCCTCGCTGAAGCTTCTATCGCAAAAGACCTTGAGGAGGAGCCTGACCCAGACCCAGAAAACCCTATAGAAGACGCTGGTTATTCTGAGAATGAATCCGAGTCAGATGGATCAACATTGCATCCGATTAACAGCCACAATTCCCAAAGCCACTCTATGATTGGTTCATACAGGAGGCCGAGCTTCACGTCTGCAGGAAATCGTGCCGTGGTAGCGGCAGGACTTCAGGGCTCTCATAGACACCCAACCAAGCTTGAACGACATGAGGCACGAAACGAAGAAAGAAGTTTATTGAGGGATAACAATGTTATTCCACCCAAACATCCTCAAAGGGGAGAGGCTTCCAACTCGCTGGTACGCCGCCTCAAGAAAAAGGTATCCTCCATAGGTGTACCAGGTGGGGATAGAAAAGTCGTGCGCTCAGATGAGGACGAAGCTGCATATGCAGCCGTAGACGGAGCCATTCCAGAATTACCGCCTACTGCTCCATTGCTTGGAGATCCTGAATTACCCTATGGCGGCCAAGACTCTCCCGAGAACATCAATAGACGGTGGGAAGAAGCTGTGGCAGCTGGGAAGATACACACAACATGGCAACGGGAAGCCAAAGTCTTAAGTCGATACTCAGCTCCACTAGTTCTGACCTTTCTGCTCCAATATTCCTTGACCGTTGCTAGTATTTTCACTGTAGGACACCTGGGAAAGGTCGAACTAGGAGCGGTAAGCTTGGCCAGTATGACAGCAAACATCACTGGCTACGCCATCTACCAGGGTCTGGCTACCAGTCTAGATACACTGTGTGCACAAGCCTACGGATCTGGGAGGAAGAAGCTCGTTGGATTGCAAACACAGCGCATGGTCTACTTCTTGTGGACAATTACTATTCCTATAGGAGTCATCTGGCTGTGTGCTGAGCCGATCTTGATTAAGCTCGTTCCTGAGAAGGATGTTGCTGTTCTAGCTGGGCTTTATCTGAGGGTCATTCTCGTAGGTGCTCCTGGGTATGCTTGCTTTGAGAGTGGGAAAAGGTACCTTCAGGCCCAGGGGCTATTTTCTGCCTCATTATATGTCCTGTTGATTTGCGCGCCACTTAATGCTTATATGAACTGGCTCTTCGTCTGGGTACGTCTAGCTACGTACCCTATGCGGACGACATCACACTTGCTTTTTCTCCGTGACTGACTTATCCACCTGACTTTAGTACTTTAACTGGGGCTTTATTGGTGCCCCTATTGCCGTTGCCGTAACTGATCTCCTTTTACCCTTACTTCTACTGCTCTACGTCCGCTTCGTCGCCGGCCTCGTCTGCTGGCCGGGCCTCACTCGCCGCGCCTTCCACAACTGGGGTCCGAGCTACTTTAGTACGGAGCATTTGGCGGCACAGAGTGTACTATCAACCATCTCAGCGTTTACGTTTCAGATCCCTTTTCCGATAAGTATTGCGGCGAGTACGCGCATTGCAAATCTGATTGGAGCGACTTTGGCAGGGGCGGCCAAGACAAGTGCAAGAGTAGCTTTTGTCGCTGCTGCGGTGGTCGGGATATTAAACGTCGTTTTGCTCTCGAATTTAAGAATGTATCTACCGCAGCTTTTCACCAGCGACCCGGATGTCATCGAGCTCGTCGCAGGGATCCTGCCTCTTTGCGCGGCTTTCCAACTTTTTGATGCCTTAGCTGCTTGCTGTAATGGGATCTTAAGAGGACTGGGGCGGCAGGCCATTGGTGGTTGGGTTCAACTGTTTTGCTATTATGCGGTGGCGATGCCCATCAGTTTCGGCACAGCCTTTGGATTGAAATGGGGCCTCTATGGGTTGTGGATGGGCGTTGCGGTTGCTCTAGGACTGTGAGTTTCGATTTGTTCCACCGAGTGCTGACTGCATGAATTGACGCGGTCGGTACTAGGGTTGCGGCGATTGAGGCTGTTTTCTTATACTACACCAGCTGGGAAAGGTCTGTCGACGATGCAAAGACACGGAATGCGAATTCTTGAATGGAGTAATGGGACCTGTGAGGTACTTTTCTGTTTACCGTAGTATTACGGAAGCGAGATCATCATGGTGGGTATCGCAATTCTATCCTAGGAGGCTACATGTTCAATTGGGTATAGAGGATTCACAGCGGGTCGGCATGAAATCATTGCTTCAAATAGCAGCAAAAGCCCCTAGGCAAGTTGTATTAGAAGACGGTTTGTATACTTTAGTGCTTTGCACTTGCTAACTCGTCAGATTCGGTTCTGTTCCTATGATTTCTCAAACTACTCAAAAAAATTCAAGAGCCCAAAATCAAGAGACGCGTCCATCTTCTCGTAATACGACTCCTTGTATTTACAGATCTTGACCCTTAATGAGCCAAACAGCACACGTCGTATCTAAGCTCCATATCTCACCAAGTCTTCCTTCTCTAAGTTCGCTCTTGGAAACAATAAAGACCTTTCAGTGTTTGTCAAGGAGTCAAATACACGACTTTAAAAAAAAATCAATTCTAGGAAACATGCGCAAGTGGCTCAAGCTTGGAAGCGGGTGCCTATATATTCCTACTCTGCTATTATCGTCCTCGATGAATATGAGAGATTCTTATTGGGTCTATGTATCATATTTTTGCAAGAGATCGTGCCAGTTGGGACTTCTAGCTAGTCGGCTATATGGAGTTTTGGACAAATCGAGAGAATAGAACGTCTCTTCTAATCATGTCAGGTTTTGGTCCTACGATGTACTTGCTAGCTTTTCTCGTAGAGGGTGGTTCTGCACTAGTTGCGCGGAGGATAGTTTGAATATCGCCACTCAGAAAGCTTGCTCCCCCTTTCATACTTCTTGATTGACAAGGAAATCAAGACCGGGTATCTTCATACTCCACACCGCCTCAAAACTCCAACAAAGCCCAAGTATTATCATCCACCGTCGTATAAATCATACTATGACTCAGTAGCTCATCCCCCGCCTTCATCACATCCTGCACGCTCATCTGCACGCTCGCTGCAATATTCTGCACGTGCAAGCCCTCGTTGTTCTGCGGGGTGTTCGCCAGCGTCTCGTACACTCTTTTCGCTCCCAAGCTCACGTTTGGCATCTGCCGTCCGTTGCCCATCATCGTGCTACTAGTGTTCATTCCATAACCCCCAGCCTGGTCCTGCACATTGGCCTCGTTGCTTTTGGATGCTTGATCGAGGGGCCCGCGCGTAAAATAGAGGTGCACGTATGTGGCTTCGAGAAGGTGGTGTGTGATTTCCATTTTATCGGTGATAGGGCGAATGACGTGGGCGCCGACGTGGCGCTTGTTGTTGAAGGCCTTGAGGCGGCCCCAGACGCGGGCGTAGTCGTTTTCAACGAGTTTTGGTTTTTGGTTTTTGGTGGAGTTGTCGGAGGAGGCGTCGACGTCGATCCATTGTTTTACTTCGATAGTGCCGGTGCCGTCGTCGAGTTTGTAGGTGATGTTGGTGGCTTGGGTGGAGATGTTACGGATTTGGCCGATGAAGGTAACCTTTATGGGGTCGTTATTTAAGAAATGCTTGGTGAGGGTGGTGGGCGGGGGGAGAATACCTGCATAATCTCGACATCGTCGATGCTGAACTCGCCCTCCTCGTGCGGTTGGCGTGCTTCGAGGACTTGTTTTATAGTGACTGGTCGGAGGGTTTCTTTGCCGTATGTGGGCTTGATGAATGAGCATATTGCTCAGTGGTTCAGAGATAAGAGGTTCTACTCTTCCTGGCGTGGTCTGACTTCCGCCTTGAGATCCGCTCATGAAGCCTCCACCACCAGCTCCGCCTTGTGCTCCGTAGGATGTTGTGGAATATCCGCCACCCTGGTACTCTAGATTCGTGACATTTCAGTAACGTGTAAAGTATGACTCTCGAAAATACCTACCCATCCTAAAGATTTCCCCGATTATACTCTATTGACGTAGAGTTAAAAAGCTGCAAATGGGACGTTCGCGAGGGTCGGTTAAAAGTCATTGAACCCTGAGTCAAACGATATCCACTAAAACTCATACAAATTTGTAGAGAAAAGTTCCAATCTCTACTAGATAATTGGTACTATTAAACATAGGCTAAAGACTTACTTTTCTCTAAATTAAATTCTAGAAAACATGTTACAACAGTTTCGTGAGCTTTTAAAAATATAGGTTTATACATGAATGAGTTATTGCATTAGGGAACTCAAGATGTACACTCTCTTTTCTTACATTTACATTGTCTACTTCTTACATGTACAGTTTATGTTATCTGAACTACGCGTCCTGCAAAAGCTCCTTTGCCGTTGGTCTGTCCCTTGGATCCAGTTTCATCATCTTAGCGATGAAATCTCTGTCCGGCCGTGCAAGTTCGTCATCTTCAGACTTGCAGAACGGAAGCCACTTTTTGTTCTCCTGAATGTAGACGATTGCACCCGCGCAGATTGCTAGGCGTTCTGCGGCCGCGATCTCCTCGAAACTGTCATTGAAAGGTCCGAAACGTTTAATTTGTTTGACAAGCATCTGGAATCCATAATGTTCATCATCAAATGCAACATCTACGGGCTTGCAAATATGTCAGTTTCCGCCGAATGTGAGACTGATCAGCCGCATTAATCAGTACGGGATGTCTGATAGGAGGCTTGATCAAATACGTACTGTTGCTCCAAGAGACCATATGTCCGTTGATGGTCCCCATCTGAGATTCAATTGTGCCTCGGGACTCCTGAAAATTGCTGCGCTGATTGTGTGACCTTCCTTAAGGGGATCTGCGTTTGGATTGAATCGATGTACATCGTCGCAGTCTCCCAAGGGAACTCTGCCGAAGCGCGTGCCGTCATTGCCGTAGTTGATGAGAACGTTATCAGGCTTAACATCTGTGTCAACTATGCATTAGAAAGCAATTCGAACGGCATGCAAGATTATACCCACTAACCAGTATGCACAAAGCCGTTATCATGAAGCGCTGCGAGCCCTTTAAGTACAGTGCGAGCCACGAGTTTTACGTCTGTGCCTTCTAGTCTTTCTTAGCTGCAAACGTTCAACAATTTGCCGTCCAAGTACTCCAACACCAAGGAGGGAGGATCTTCGATACTATCGATCATTTGACCAATGCATGTGTGACCTTGAACTTAAACACTCTCGAGGATATCGCGCTCAATGCTCAAGAGGTGGTACGGGGCTCTCTTGATGACCACTTGACAAGCGTTCTCATCACAGCGTTTGTTGAGTCAAGAACAGCAACAAGCACATATCGTATATGGAGCAATGATATGGTAGCTCACATAGCTTTCCAGACATCTCTGTTCTTGGAGAATCGCTCCAAACCCTTGTAGGAGCCAGCTCTGCCTCTGAGCTGACGACCCGCCGACAGTGCTGTAGCGACCTCGCGAGCTGTACTCAGAAGTCGGGTAGTAAGACGCATGCAAGCATGAGGAAGGAGCTGATTGGCGGTACAATATTGCTATCGGATTATTAAAGCAGCCGCTGCTCACCTTCGAGGCCAGAAGCGGATAGGGACAGTGTTGTTCGTGTTCATGTCTATGAGGGTAGTTAAGTTGTTTATGAAGCCCGATAGCCTGAATTTGCTGCCTACGCAAATCAATGTTGATTATCCATCGCGTGCTGAAACCTGGGAGACGTGTAAAGTGGTGCGTCCCGCGCTTGGACCGGCTACTCTAACCTCGGCCCGAGCGTTTAAATTCTTAGAGACCTTGTGAATTCAAGTTCGCCGTATGATTGAGTGAATCGCTATTAGAGAGCTATCTGTTTCATCGTGTTTTGTTGGGCTTCCAATGCCTCATCGAGCGCCCTCGCCAGCGGTCTCAGAAAACGAGGTGGACATCTCCAAAACACTCTTTGGCGATGGCAGTGGCTCTGATTCCGAAGATGTGGTGGCGCAACAGCATCCTGATCGCAAAGCGCGAATGCTTGCGTCAGAGGGTATGTTGGATCTCGAAGCCGGAAGTGACTCAGATGATGCAGGTTTCATTGCCGAGAGGCAAGCTACATCAAATCGCAAGGCGTCCAATCTAAAAGGTAGAAGCGTCAAGAAAGGCGGTGGCTTTCAAGCCATGGGCTTAAATTCCAATCTGCTCAAGGCCATTACGCGAAAAGGCTTCTCAGTGCCAACGCCTATACAACGGAAAACTATTCCTCTGGTTCTTGACAGCCAAGATGTCGTGGGCATGGCCAGGACTGGATCAGGCAAGACTGCAGCTTTTGTTGTTCCAATGATTGAGAAGCTCAAAAGCCACAGCGCAAAAGTAGGAGCAAGAGCTCTTATTCTTTCGCCATCTAGAGAACTCGCATTACAGACCCTTAAGGTCGTAAAGGAACTTGGTAGAGGAACAGATCTCAAGTGTGTATTGCTCGTGGGTGGCGATTCCTTAGAGGAGCAATTCAGTTTTATGTCTGCAAATCCTGACATCTTGATCGCTACACCCGGGAGATTTCTACATCTCAAGGTAGAGATGGGGCTGGACTTGTCATCAGTACGGTACGTGGTTTTTGATGAGGCTGATCGCTTGTTCGAAATGGGATTTGCTGCTCAGTTGACCGAGATTCTTCATGCCTTACCGGAGTCAAGGCAGACTCTCTTGTTTTCTGCGACTTTACCTAAATCACTTGTGGAATTTGCTAGAGCTGGATTACGGGAACCGAATCTGGTGCGGCTCGATGCGGAGAGCAAGGTCTCCCCCGACCTCCAAAGCGTTTTCTTCACAATGAAGAGCGCTGAGAAAGAGGGCGCTCTCATGCACATACTGAACGACGTTATTAAAATTCCTACCGGGCAGACGGAGGCTGCGCTTCAAGCTAAGGTGGATGCAGCCAAGGCGAGCAAGAAAAGAAAACGCAGCGAACTTGAGGGTGTGAAACCACGCGAATCGCCAACTGCTCATTCAACTATAGTTTTCGCGGCAACTAAACACTCCGTAGACTACCTTGCAGCTCTCTTACGCGAGTCAGGCTTCGCAGTTTCGCACGCATATGGATCTCTCGATCAGACTGCGCGGAAAATGCAAGTTCAGGATTTTCGAACTGGCATGACCAACATCCTGGTGGTAACGGATGTTGCTGCAAGAGGAATTGATATTCCTGTACTCGCCAATGTAATCAATTATGATTTCCCTGCTCAGCCTAAAATCTTCGTGCATCGAGTGGGCAGAACGGCTAGAGCTGGGCAAAAGGGATGGAGCTACAGTCTTGTTCGAGAGTCCGATACTCCTTATCTCCTGGACCTGCAGCTCTTCCTCGGCAAACGTCTAGTCTTAGGACGAGACGGAGGAGCTTCAGTAAATTTTGTCGACGACGTTGTTGTTGGTAGCGTTGTCAGAGATCGTCTTGAAAGCAACTGTGAGTGGGTAAGTAAGGTGCTGGATGAGGATATAGATCTCGCAGCCCTTCGGTCAGTGGCAGGCAAAGGTGAAAAGCTATATCTCAAGACTCGCAATGCCGCTTCAAGCGAAAGTGCCAGAAGAGCTAAAGAAGTGACGGCATCGAAGACTTGGATGGCGTTGCATCCCCTATTTGATGATGCCACCACCAATATGGAGATGGAAAGAGAGAAGATGCTCGCTAGAGTAAGCGGTTTCAGACCGCAAGAAACAGTCTTTGAAATTGGGAAGCGAGGTGCAGCTGGAGAGACGGCAGAAATCATGAAGAAAAGACGAGGAACTATCGAGGCCAAGCGACGAAAGAACGTACAAACGCAGGATGGAACCCAAGAAAATGACACTGAAGCACACCATCACGTACTAGCCGCAGAAGATCAGGCCCATATAGAAGGCGAAATGAGTCCACCAGACCTTGACGCAGACATGGACTCAGCATCTGAGGAAGAGCTCGAGGTAACTTTCTCACAACCTACCATTGGTAAAGGCAGCAAAAACAACAGTGGATGGAAAGACTCCGAATTCTTCATGTCGTACACCCCCTCCACTCTCAATCTAGCTGAAGATCGTGGTTACGGCGTCCACTCTGGCTCTTACAACACTGCCTCCCAAAACTCCAACTTTGTCCAAGCCGCTCGTGGCGTGGTCATGGACCTCGGCAACGACGACGGCGCAAAAGCATTCGCAGAACCCAGCAAACCGCGCGGCATGCGCTGGGACAAGAAAAGCAAGAAATACGTTGAGCGCGCTAATGATGAGGATGGCTCAAAGGGAAGCAAGATGATCCGCGGGGAAAGCGGGCAGAAAATCGCTGCGAGTTTCCGTAGTGGGCGGTTTGACGCGTGGCGGAAGGCGAACAAGGTTGACAGGCTACCCAGAACAGGGGAGACGGAGACGGCGGCGAATGCGGCGAATCGAGGCGGGGGCAAGCGATTTAAGCACAAAGTGGAAAAGGCGCCGAAAGAGGCGGATAGATATCGCGATGATTACTATAAGCGGAAAAAGATGGTGGAGGCGGCGAAGGAGAAGAGGATCGGGAGGTTTAGGGATGGGAATGGGAGGGGTGAGGTGAAGGGGGTGGACGATGTGACTAGGGAGAGAAGGAGGAAGGAGAAGAGGAAGGAGAAGTCTGCGAGGCCGCAGAGGAGGAAGTGAGAGACTGGGCGAGGAGATGAATATGACGAGTTTCATGAGTAAATTTCCATGAGCTTGGGCTGCATGATTGCCCAACCCACACAACCAGTTCCTGCAAGTCACCGGAAACCGCGACCGTCCATATCCAGATCTCCCCCTCCCGCTCCCGGTACCCCAGACCCCACTGCCCGACCACCAAGCAACCCGCAAACACAAGTGCTACACCCCCCAAACAAATCCCCGTCCACCTCCCACTACACTACTACCAACCCGACCGCCTCCACACCTCTCCCACCACAACCCTCCCCCTCCTCCTACGCCTTTCCACCCAAAAACCCAAACCTCAACACAAAACCACGCATTACCACTAGCATCAAACAACCGAACAGCAAAACGCACCCCCATCGATAACACCGGCCGTTTCGAATCAGGAGAGAGATGGTGGCGTAAAGGGGAACGAGTACCTTAGCCAGGTGGAGCCGGGAGCCCGGAGCACGAGAGAGAGAGCGAGGATGAAAAGCGGTTGGAGGGGTGGAAGATGCCACTGGATATTTTATTCTTTTCTCGGAGATGATTTTTCAAAGCTTCGAAACTATTATATCGTTTCGGATGGAGACAATACACAAGTGCAGCTCGAAACCATCCCCCCTTTCCCCCACCAGGTGAGGAGGGATAAAGATTATATATACTCCGAAGGGTTTTTTTAATTGGGACTAGTGCCGCTTGTGCTTTTATGGCGGTTATTCATGGTTGGTTCAAGGTCTAGCTAGGGCTTCTTGTGGCGGCGTTTGTGGTGCGTGGGAAGAGTTAGGGTTGTGGAAGGAGTAGAGTGGGATGGAGTGTTTATTGTTGGGGGGGGGGGGGGGGGGGGGGAGG
>JAABUS010000747.1_pt1 | contig 79522 bp, 76 predicted proteins | sample 5560161 | NCBI WGS metagenome assembly JAABUS01 (sample SAMN10711885, study PRJNA513376) | rock metagenome | isolation source: Antarctica rocks | place: Antarctica: Victoria Land, Trio Nunatak nord | collected 2016-01-04
GGGGAGTGTGCATGGGGGTGGAGTTTGGGGGCATATCTATTGTGTTGTGTGGGCATTTGTGAGCCACGGAGAGGGCTGGCTGCATAGACTCCATCCCAAGGGGCTTGGTTACGTCGTCACTGGATGTGGGGAGACGCTTGAGGCTTGCTGTAGATAGGTTGCGTCGTATGTTGTATTATTCATGATCATGAATGTCTGTCATGATGTACTGTGAGCCATGGAGTGACTAGTTTTCGTATCTCATGAAGACCGATAAGTTCTGGAGATGCGAAGCATAAAGCGTTGTGGACAAAACAATGGAACATTAGGAGAGCTTGACGTCTATTCACCGATACTGCTCTCGTATTGGATGCGCACATGAAATGCAACCACTAAACCATCTATGCCACCTGTCTGTCCCCATGCTTGCACCCCGTCCTAGCAGCTAGTTTGGTAGCTAGCCGGATAATAAACGTCAGAATCTCAAAAGGAGAGTGAGTCCTCGCTCATGACTTTCAACTCTGGATGCTCCTATTTCTCCTTTCCTTCCTTCCACCAGCCTGCGATTCCATCATCCTCCCTGCGTCAGAAGATACTCCACCGCTCCCTGCACACTCCCCCCAGCCCGTCTCAACGCCTCCACATTCCGCTCAAACTCGTAGAACCCCATATCGTTCAGCTGCCGCAACTGCTCCTCGTACCTCACCTCCGGCGGCCTCGAGTCCGCCGGCCTCGAGTCCGCCGGCTGCTGCGGCACGCCGCCGAAAGCACCCATACCGCCTGGGCCGAGGAGCGCTGCGAAGGGGTTATTGGCCTGTGCGCCGACGTTGGGGTCGGAGGGGTTAGAAGGGTTCGTGGAGGGTGGGGCGCCGGTCATGGTTTGTAGCATTTGTTGCATGAGCTGTGGGTTTTGGACGAGCGATTGAAACATGGGGGACTGGGTTACGGCGGCGAAAGGATTCGGTTGCTGTTGCTGCGGGTTGGCGATGCCTTCTTGGCCGGCTGGCGGTGGAGAGGTGGAGTTTGTGTTGTCGTTTCCAGCAGCAGCTGGGGGTTGGGGTTGGAAGAGTGCCGCGAAGGGGTTTGCACCTGCTGCTCCGCCAGCAGCACTAGGGTCTCCAAACATAGCGAAGGGGTTCCCAGCTGCTCCTCCGCCAGCACCAGGATTGCCGAACATACCGAAGGGGTTTGCGAATGGATTCGCTGCCCCTCCCGTCTGAGCTCCTCCTCCTTCTTGTGCTGCGCCAGGCGTCGTATCCGTGGCGCCAGGCATTGGAAAAGCCTGATCCCCTTGTCCAGCACCTCCATCCATTTGCCGCTGCATCTGACTCGCCTGGCGCATCATCTCTGGATCGGTCATCATGCGTCTTACAGCTGGATTCTGCATTGCCTGGCGAATTTGCGGGCCCATGCCACGGAGCATTGGGTTGTTGGCGATCATCTGGTCGATGAGGGCGGGGTTTTGGAGGGCTTCGTCAAGGGTGGAGGCGAAGCTGGGATCTTGGAGCATGTTGATCATGTGTTCGGGGTCTGGTGGTGGGCCCATCTGAAGAGAGTTAGTGGTAGTTTTCTTGAAATGAAGGAGCGACATACACCACCGTCAGGGCCAAACATGCCAGCGCCTGGTAGCTGTGCAAAGCCTGCATACCGAGCTCCCGTCAACCCAGCCAAGGGATTGTTGCCAGTCCCAGCTGCAATGTTGTTTGGTACGCCTGTTGCTGCTGGTGTTGAGCCGGTGCCTGCTTGTGTGGAGGACGATTGATTTGCGGGGGTTTGACGTTGATTGCTAGCTGCTCCCTTGACAAGGTGTACGGTGTTGCCTTCCTTGATCTTGTATGAGGCAAGACTATCTGGATCCTTGAGAACACGGCCGGAGTAGATCAGACGCTGTTGTTCGGGTGGGATGTCGGCATATTCAGGGCCAGCTAGCTTCTGCTTCAGGTCGAGGACGGTAAGAGTGAGTGGGACAGTGACGACGTATTTGGCATCGCTCGAGGATTTGACATTGAACGTTACTGGGGCCTCGTCCGCAGTAGCGGTGTCGTCGGCCATGCTGGGTGTACGATGGCGCGTTTCGGGGAGTTCTATGGCCTAGATTTGACGAGAGCCCCAAATGTAGATATTTGCACCAACCCTGGGCTGCAACATAGGCAGCGAGACTCTTCGAAGCGAACACGATGAGACTGCTGTTGGCTGTGATGTGACAGTGGCAGGATATCTAAGGCGGGATGACGTCCGTGGCGAAGCGGAATGAAGCTGAAGCTGGTGCAGCTTCGCCTGTAGGTGAGATTTGTGGTCAATGGCGGATACACTACTTTTATCATATATCCAAAACCCTGATCATATTGATTAGGAATGATTCAGTTCAAAGACATCTTGCTGTTCTAGCGTTATCCATTTGCTTCTGTCTGCTGTGCCTGTCCGGTAATATGCAATACTACAAAGAAGGCGACCATAACCCCATAATAGGGCTATCAAAGAACTTGCTTTCTCTAAACGCTCCAGCTAATGCTTGTTCCCTCATGGCTAAGGTAGTCTCCGTTTGCTACGCTGCTTCAGAGACGTCCGATATCTGTAACGGTCAACAATGGATTTATCCTCTTCAACCCTACTGATGGCGAATGCAACACCGTTGACGTATAGGATACAGTTCCGAATTGTTAAAATACTGTTTTGCAATGATGAACTTGTTTCAGAGACGAGACGCACTCGGAAGGCCTCGCTCCCTTCTGGTGTTGTGCCACTACCACTGTACAGCCGATCAGCCTCTGCTGAATCGGCCATTTGGCCCGGTCAGCACTGATCGTAAGTCTAGAAACACTGTCGACAGGATCTGCATGCCAGCTCGGCCACCTTCTCGGCATCCCCCTCCTAGAAAATATTTCCCAAGTCCGCCAGAGGAACACGCATGACAACACCCTCTGGAGTAAGGTCGTCCAGATCTGGATCTCCAGATGTCTCGACCTTGGACACCTTCCTGCACGGTGAAGAATTGGGGTTGATTTCATTAAGTGCTCGATTGGCCTCGGACAATGCGATGCTAGTCCTCTTTCTCTTACTGTCACTCAGCACGATCGGTTTCTCTGCACTTCCGTGCATGTTTTCCTTCTTCGGACGCTCGAGTACCTCTGCGGACAGCGTTCTGTGAACCTGCGGACCCAACCCTAGCTCGAACGCTTTGCCCTCTTTCCTCCCTTTCACATCTTTGGCGGGCTTCTTGATTTTCATTTCAGATTGTTCGTTTGCCTCTGCTTGGCCCTCGGACAATCGTGATTTCATGCTTACATCGGAGGGATCACGAGCCTCTGGCGGCGGTGGATCTCTCGTGGTTACTGAAACAGAGCGAGTTTGACCATGAGAGTAAGAACTGGCCCTAGCTTCTGCAGCGGCGGAAGGCCTGGATCGCGGCGTGTTGGCCGCGCTGTTGACTCGAGTATTGGCAGGCGGGATGGTACCGCGACTTGCGGGTCTGTTAGGACTGTTGTCAAGCTCTTCAGGATTCAGTGTATTATCGATGATGGCCGCGCTCAGTGGGTCTTGATGGTTGGAGTGGTTGCGACTGCTGGCTGGAGTCAAAGAATGGGAGTAGTCAGGCATAGACAGATCACCAGAACTCGACGGTGCGGCCCACTTCTTAAACGGTTGATACCTCGCTCCATCCATGAAAATGTCGTAGCCTGCCGGCATCGGTGCCCAGTAAGGGTCTGCGACTTGCGGTCCCGTAAGTGCGTGTTCGCGTGCTCTTGCCTCTGGAAAGGTAAGGGCAGGGGGGATTGCCATCCTTGACTGCGGCGCAGATGCTACGGAGCCCTGGTGCCGTGGAGAATGGCTGTGGGCGTCAGGGTCTGGCTCCTGCTTGCGAATTAGGAGTGTTCCGAAAATCTGGTTCTGTAACTGGTAAAGCATGCCAGGATTTGGGTATGCTATGCCAGAATCCTCTAGTACGCCTGCAATGGGGTCAGCTTTCAACGAAGTTGAGAGCTTGAGATAGAAAGTCATTTATTACGTAGAGGGGCGTGTTGGAACGAGAAGCAGACAATGCTCTGGGTCTTTTCGAAAGGAGAACCCTGGTAACGGACAATCCCTTCGGCAATAACTATCTTGACTCGTCCCATATTCTCCCCAGCATTCCAGTAATTCTGTGTAAGCATTTCAGAATGAAAGGCAGGGAACGTCAGGGGCAGAGATGTGCCTTCTTTGCCAGGGTCTGTATCCTGCTTAGCGAGTCCTACTGGTAGCTTATGGAAATAACCTACAGGAGCATGAATCTAGAGTAGTATCTCATCATCAGAGACCAATCATATACAAATTTATAGGGGTCCTTACCAATAACTTGTGGCCAGGAAGGCTGCTGATCGAAGAGAATGCCGCTGCAGAAGTCGGGTCAGAGGTGCTAACTGCCACGAAGATTGACCTAGTGGGGCAGCATACGCGACACAGACACCATCGAGTAATACTCGTGCCTCAAAGATGATTTGCTCTCCTCGTCGTACCCATCCCTGAGTCTCCGGACAGGGTACCGGAGGCTCCCAGCTGTGAATCGAAACTTTGAGTGGTGCTCCGAGTGGAATATTGGGTATGAAAGTTGCGACCGTCGGTAAGTAACGAGGCGTTGAATTGAGGGTGCTATGATCCGACCCCGGGTCTGAAGGAATCTGTCAGCTTAGTCTAGTAGGCATCGGCTGGGTCTATATGCGTGGGAAGACGTATAGAGTGCTCAGGTATGACGACCTACCTGGTTCTTGGGTGATATAACAGCCAGTCTTGAACTCTTGAAGAGGAATCTTAGAGCCATCCGGAAATAGCAGTACGTCCCAGTTCATGTACCTCATGGCTGCAGTGCTCGCTGTTCGAGGCAGCTGCTGTAGACTTTGTTGAACACCTTCGAGGAAAAATGATGGTCTCAAGAAACGTAGAATATTCCCCAGCGAGGATTCAGACTTCTAGAAGAACGACTGGTGCCGGCGATGCATAAGATGAATTTAGTGGTGCAAGTCCGGCAAGAAGAAAGGTTGGAAATATTCTCGAGAAACCCACAGATCTTGGCAAGAGCATTCGCCATCAAGGGAAACTACGAATTGCCATGAGCTACTTCATGCTTATGTTGCAGTAGGATGGAACAGTCTACCAGCGCCGGAATTTATGATATGGGAGTCGGGTGGGCATCTGACAGAGAAATGCAGAAGGAGCTAGTGTCGAGTGTAAATAGCTCCAAGAAGAGAATGCTTGGATCACATGTTCGGTCTGAGTGCAACCCAGATCATGACCAGAACAGGGGTCCTCCATCTTCATGCTCTTCGCAAGATAGGATCACGGGCCAGGACTATAATGACCACATAAAGTATGCCATGCTAGTGTTCCAGATTTCCCACACGATCATTCCACAATACCACAGTACAGTCTCCCCATAGAGACCGTGTCAGTTGTCGTCAAGCCCATACTTCTATGGAGAAAAGATCGTGTCGTATCCGCAAGAATCTGCCTCGAGGCGATCGCTGATGCCCTGGTTCTTTTGCATGTACACCGCGTTCAGGATGTTCACAGGGAGGCTTTCAGTGAATCCTGGTGCATCTGGAGACAGTGAGCCTGGAGGGCCTTGAGGCGACGATCGACCCAGTGTTCGAGGAGGATGCATTTGGACGGCATAGTGACTGAATGTTCAGAATAAGGTAGAAGTTAGCAATATTTCTTTGGTGGACTGAGTATGCCTGATCTGTAAATGCTGGAAGCTAGTTTGTCGAGAATCACAGAACCTGTCCCGAAAACCGGGGATGGAAAGGTGTAATGATTATCACCAGAAGGTAAAACAGACTAGACACAACAACTCTCACAAAGGGTCAATGATAAGTAGAAGGAGAGAACGGGACTGGCAACTGAGTGTGCACAGGTATCGATTCTAGCTACATAGGAGCTCGGATACTTCATAGTGCTCGTAAACCTTCCAGACAGACGCCCTGCTGACAGCCAATCTCTCACCAGCGGGCAACTCTCAAGGGATAACTTTTCGGACCGTCTCCACGTATATGCTCTAGTGAATAACGCTAACCCGAGAAATTGTCTTCAGTGCAAGACAGATTCAGAAGCGAAAGGTCGGAGTGGAAATGGGACCATGGATAGCTAACGTGCAAATTCTGGGTATGTAGCTCGGACATTAGTATAGAAACAGCTTACTGCAACAAGGTCAGCCATGCACGGAGAATAAAAGCGACAGCACGAACCTTCATTGGAGCAAAATTGCCGTAGGGATGGGATGGCGGCATACCCATCGAAGGGTAGACTGGGGGCGGAGGTGCCGGACGGTATGGAGTACCTGCTGGTCCCGAATTGTTCTGGCTTCGACCCCAGCTTAAGCGCACGCGAGAATTACCAATAGGATAGCCCTGCATCTGGTTGATCGCCATTTCGGCGGCGTGGCGCTGGACGAATTGCACAAAGCCGCAGCCCTTTCCAGGGGGAATCTTGACATACGTAATCTCTCCGAATCCGTGGAAGAAGGAACGTAGCTCGTCCTCAGTGACGTATCCGGACAGGCCACCCACGAAGACCGTCGTGTTGTTAGGGTCTGTGAACTGGTTCATTGGCTGAGGAGCGCCATAGTAGCCAACAGGTGGGTTTCCCATGGAGTACATGCCCATAGGCCCTTGACCACCGCCACCGCCACCGGGCATACTCATCCCTCCTTGAGGGCCTCCACCACCAGCACCAATCTTGTTCTTTGGTGTCGCGGTTGAGATGCGCATAGGACGGTTTCCGCAGTACACACCTTGCATTTCGGAGAGAGCACGCTGTTGATCTCCTTCATCAGAGAAGCGAACAAATCCATACCCGCGCGACATCCCGCTCAAGGGATCAGTCATAATCTTGGCAGATTTGCACGATGGAAAGCGGTTTTGAAACAGAGAGACCAAAACAAACTCGTTGACTTCGGGACCAAGGTCGCCAACGAAGATCGAGTGCTCTGGACCGCGCTCATCACGGCTATCATAGTTAGCTAATGGGCATGATTGTAGTAGAACGCGATGTACCTTCGGTCGGCCAAGCCACCGCCAGAAGCCCAATTAAGCTTGAAGGGACGGTTTGAGTTTGGAATGATGGTGCCATTGTAGCTCAGTGCCTTAGCCGCTGCTGCTGGGCTTCCGAAATCGACGAAACAATAGCCGGCATTGCTACTGGGATCAGTACGCATTGGTGCAAGTCCGTAGGACGTGAGAATTGTCGTACTTACCCAGAGAATTTGTCACGAATCATTTTTACGTTCACCTGTTCGCCAAGGTTGAACCACACGCTTCGCACGAAGTTCTCGTCGATCCATGGTTCTAGCTCGCCCATCCTGTGATTTCTATCAGTACATGCTCATAGAGAGGAGGGTCGAAATCAGGACAGTATCAGGCATATGAACACCAAACCAGAGCATTAAACGTACCATAGTGTGGTCTTTGCATCGCCACCTTGTTGACCCCCAGCAGGCCCAGGCTCGCCGCCGTTGCCGCCTTGGAATTGCTGTCCTGCTGTGTCAGGCATCGGCATCTGACCGCCCATCGCCTGCTCTTGCTGTGCTGGAACACCTGGACCAGCCCCCGCACCCTCCTGCTGGCCCTGCTGGTTCTGAAAATCGTAGTTTTGGAAACTCATCTCGAAGTATTATTAGTCCGCTCAATAGGCTGGTGTTGCGCTCTTGACTCTGGTGATGGCTGAAGATGGAGGAAGGCAGAAGGATTTGAGTAACCTGAGTTGCGGTGAACCAGATTTAGCTCCCCTGGAACAGAAGCTGGACGCGCAGTGCAAGGGCTTCTATACCGGTGAATATAACAGGTGGAAGCTTCAGGCGAACTCTTCAGGTCGTATGGTCGAGCAATCAGGCAGAGCAAGATACAATTCGATTTGGACGCAGTCGACCTTTGACAATAATCGCCAAGCAACAACAATACGATGCTTCCGATATGCGCTGTGACGCCTAGAATCGCTGAAGAACAGGCAGGGAGGTTTCTGAAAAGGCGAGCCTGCTCTGCTATATGGGTCGAAGATGGTTATCAAGGAGTGTAGATGGTTGTGACTTGTAGATGGTACAAATACTAATTCGATTGCGAAGAGGGTTCACACTCGCAGACCTAGACAACAACTGTAATCAGCTCGTAGCTTCACCAGCTGATGACTCGAATAGTGAACGGGTGTGGAAGGGTCCCGGAAGCCAAGCAACGACACTTGTCGATGTGATACAGGCGCCGCAATTTCTCACAACACGCTGTGAAGCCTGCGATTGATAAGGCGGCTTGGAGCAACCAGTCAAAGGCCGGAAGATAGCGGGGTCTTTTCAACCATGCTGCCCAACCCCATTGCCGGCCTCTTCACGGTTCGAAGTCGGTGAAAGCATCGATAGGACGAAATCACAGTCTGGGGGACGAGTCATGGACGTACCGGAGGAAAACGCAAGGCGCAGGAAGACGGAGGAAGCCGATGCTGCTATTAGATGGCGATAAATCAAGAACACCCGCAACCAGAAAGGACACGACGAGGAGAAGGTGACGATCTGCGACGGCGGAGGAAAGGCTTTTGGAGAGTGAGAGATGCGTTTGTGGGGAGAGAAAGTTTCAATGGTGGTAGCGTGGGAAAAGGGAAGTCCAGAGCGGAGCCTTGCTTTTAGCGTGCCAATGCTGCTGGCCTTTTTCCATCATCCGTTCAAGATCCAGCAAACGCGCCTACGAATTGTCGTAGCATCCCTGAACTCTGCGCGGACCTGCTTTCAGGGAGTCGATGCATCCAGAATGACTACAAGACTCGCCCAAATGGGAAACTAGTGGGGTTCTATAGGAATACCATATCAACAGCGTTGACGGACAGCAGATGATCATAGGTAAGACATATGCGATTATCGAGCCATCGAAGGCGAAGGGAACAGCAAATCCATTTCACGAACGTGGTTTGCAGGTCTCATTCCTTGCATGCGACCGGATAGTACTGAAACGAAAGCAATCCGACAAGAACATATTTATGAGATCTCGCTCGGGGCAAAGAGATTCCATCGATCGGCTAGTGTTAGGAGGCTTCTCCGGATTACTTGCAGACGGGGCCGGCTCATCAGCCACGACCGGGGGACTTTTGTCCAAATTTATCTTTGGGTCGTTGGATGTAATGCCAGCTGGTCAAAGAATGAACGCAGCTGCACACCCAGCGCATGAAATACGTCGTTTGCAGCTTGTAGGCCTTCCGGTCCGTAGGGCCAGGGCAGCATTGTGGAAAGCATAACATTCATGTACTCTGCTTCTACCCTTTTTGCTAACTAATGTACTGCAGTGCAATAAATTGAGCCCTTGCATACTCATGAGCCTGGCTGCTAGAATTTTCGAAACAAAACTCACGCGTAACTCGTACTTGACGTCGGTATGCTTCTAAGTACTTCAGGTCGGCGAATCAACGTACGAATGTTCTTTTGCTTGTAGTACTCTAGGGGTAATAAAAGCAGGTTTTTCTACCTGATCGTCGGCGCCACACAGCATTTCGATTTTACTCTACATTGACCAGCATATACCCCAATATAACCCTGATGTAACGACCTCAGAGTGCATGTTCGGGGATTTAGAGATTGTGCTGATGATCTGGACGATGCTTATGTTCGAGGTTAGTCATTGTGGCATGTTATGCTAGGTAGCTGTTCAACTTCGAGGACGTAAATATATTATTAACCTTGGTATGAATAGGCAAGTATCCTGGCGTGCCTGGTATAAAAGCCATAAGTCTGACACTCGTATCGCCTGTATATACGAGGTAACTGAGCGCGTATTTCCTTCGCGAAGTTCTGGTTGCCTCGAGTCCTCTACAACATGACAAACATTTTCCTCCATAAGGCACAATTACCCTGCCAACTAATAGGTCATGGGATCCTCTCATGCAGCCTCTCTGGTGAGTCTGACATCGTCCGGCTCGAGGGCTCGACACTCAAGCTTCCAGTCCTCGTGTACTTATAATCGACCCCCTGGATCTTGAGCCCTGTCTCATCACTCTTTGGGCCCTCATCTACCTGCTTCTCGTCCAGACCCATGAGCGCCGGCGGTCGATGTCTCAGTGCTCTCGCTTTGAATAAGCTGATGGTCTTCTGTTGGTATGTTGTCTTAATCGGCTTCGTCTCATCGCGATCAATGGTCGCTTTCACTAATGCTGCCATCCATAACCGGCCTTGGACAATGTTTTCGACTGCGAAATAGTGGACGGTGGGTTTCGTAAAATTGACAGCTCGCGAAAGGCCACTGCGAGGAGGCACCAGCTTGAAAATGAACATGTTGTCTCCAGCAGGTTTCTGTAATGTAGACTCGGGCGCTGCGGCAGCTTCAACAGCAGCTAGAGTGGTAGTCAGGGCATTCGAGGGAGATACAGGCGAAGACTTGGCACCGGTGACGGTTGCGTGGATTCCAGTAATGATGTCGTGATCGGCAGGCAAGACTCGATGAAATGATATGTCGATCAAGCCCTTTTCCTGTGTGTCGTTTTCGGAGTAGTAATATGACAGCCGGCGTCCGCGTAGAATGAAGAGGCGGGGCTTCCAAGTCTTCATCAAGTTCGAAGATTTCTTCTTCATCCAACCACTGTAGTCGCACCCTATCATCTGTTCCTGTGGTGTCTTCTGTTCAAGTCCGCGAACGTACGCGCTGGTATCTTTCTTGGTCTTGCGGCGCGTTGTTCCACTAGTAGGCGTGAGTCCTGTAGGCGCGCCGCTGGTTCCTTTAGATGATGCATCCGTACTTTCGAAATCGAAACTATGAGATGCACCAGATGGAGTTGTTGAGCCAGTTCTCGTAGGCGACCGGACACTAGGTTCTTTACTTGGTGATGGTACTGATGCGGGAGACCCAGCTATAACTTTCTCGCTGCCAGTGACCGCATCGGAGATGGCTCGCAGACCTATCCGTGGCTTTGCAGCTACCTGTGACGACTTCGACGTTGCCGCCAGAGAGAACGACGATTCATTGGAAGAGGTATCGTTTCTCGCTTTTGGTGACGAGGTCTGCGTTAATAGGCTCATCCGAGGCTTTTGATCATACTCCAGCTTTGTGACTGTTGGTGAAGTTACCTCGTTGGACAGACTCGACAACGGCGCTCCAACGTCATTGGCGGTAGAGTTACGCATCTTGCCCTTCACACTGCTACCCGGGTATAATTTGGCCGCTGGAGCTGCCATTGCAGCCACTGTGTCGCGGATGGAATCGACGCTCCCAAATCGAGAGTGACGCTTAGACCCTGAATTACCTCGCCGGTGATCTTCAAGGTTGCTGCTTTGTCTAGAATGATTTGCGCTAGCAACATCACGTTTTCTCAGTACGTTGCGTGCTCTCTTCGGCTCAGCATCACCGCCAGAAAGATAACCACGGTCAACATCCATTGCAGTAGTGAGTGTATTGCTCGACCTAGATATCATAAGATCATGGGTATCGCGCTCATCCGAGAACGGAGTGCTATGAGTGATAGCAGATATTGGTCGTGCGTTAGCTGCAGGTATTGGGGAGCCCATTGTCCAATTTCGATCAAGAGAAGGGGCTTTCTTGTGAGGAGATGTGGTGGACCGTGGGGGAGTTGTCAAATTGCTTCGATCGAAGAATGCCTCTGCCCTCATAGATGGGGAAAAATCAACTGCGGAGTGGCGTCTTGAATGATTGTACTCTCGAACAGAGGCCGCAGAAGGCCGTCGTGGGCTATCTGGTCCAGAAGTAAACGTAGTGAATGATGCCGGCGTCGGACTTGCCTCAGTCCGCTGAGATTGCGCGTGCAGTAGAGAGGGCGAAGGGGAAGGCGAGGTCTGGGGCGGTCTCAAGTCTTGTGACGATTGGCCTGCTGTAAATAGGGCACTATTGTTGAAGCTCGGTATCTGAGTTAGGCTTGGGCCGTTGGCAAGACGCTTGACCCGGCCAGGTTTCAATTCCTCAGTAGATCCTTGGGCACTGAAGCTATTCAAAGTTCTTTTAGTGCTATTATCGTTCGTTCGAACCTCATCTTGAAACGCCTTGATTTTGTGCCATGTTCGAAGCCTCCGACCGACAAGCCCAAGATCGAAATCTTTCATGAACACTGAGGCCTGGTCCATGGAAAGCAGTACTTCTCCGGTAATCTCTTGCTCTCGAAACACCTCGCAATGTCGAGGCTCAACGCCCAGCTCTATTAGGCATTCTGATACTTGGTCCGGGCTCCACGTCAAAACTTGTTTACGCGTGTGTAGGTCACGTTCCTCTTCGTCGGTCTCATTCCCAGTTATGTACGATAACCTATGATCAATGTGGCTACCATAATCACTACCCGAGTCATTGGCACCTCTTCGATCTGTGGCTAGGAGACTGGACCGCGGGGTGTTGAGGTCAGTAATATGCTCGTCGATGACACTCAAGGTTTCATTCATGACCGGACTTTCTTCTCCAGCTCCGCGCTGATGAGCCAACGCTATGCTCATGCTTCGCTCTGTCGACACACCTGCGTTGGACGTCTGTTGCAATATCGGCACACTAGGAGAGAACTGAGTGTTGTGTGAGGGTGAAGAAGTGTTTAACGGCGCTGGGTCTGTCATTGTGGGGCGGGCGTATTGGGAGGATGACGCAGCACGAGTAGCTTGAGCTGCTTGCGCTGCCTGCGCTGCCTGCACTGCCTGCGTCGCCTGCGCTGCTGGCTTGGCTTGTTCAACAGGAGATAAAGGTTTCGACCCATTGATATAGTTGACCGTGGAGCGTTGACCTGCCTCACCGGGAGAAGGGGAAATGGGACGCGACGAGCCAGGAAGGGATAGGTGATTTGCCCGTGGAGTTGTGGTCGTATAGACTGTTTATGTCAGTAAGTTGCACCTCTGAAGTGCGGGCAGATAGACAGCAGACCTTCGGGGAACAGCCCTGTTTTGCCGTTCTGTATGTGCTTGCCCAAGTACCAGCCATCGCCAAAATCATCGTCGCGCTCAATGAGTTCAATCCTCTCTCCCTTCCTTAGACCTAATTCGTCGGTACTGCGAGCTTCGAAGTCATCTACGGAAGTGGATGTTAGTATCGGAAGCACATGCGACAATGGCGCTTCGGGTGGAATGCGCCTCTGGCGACCGGAGCGAATGCAAGGGCTGCTTACGAATAACTAGAAGCACTTCACCAGGCAGAGCCTGCCTCGGTGAGCCTCCAAGATGTCTGAATGCCATAGAGACGCTGTCTCATATCAATGGTTGAGTAATCCAACAGAAAGGCACCCCTCATAGTTCCGCACTGGGAGTTATCGGGCGGCTGTGACGGCGCACTGTCCAGCGGTATCAGAAAGCGGTATCAGGAAGACCGTCCAAGAGCTAGTTATGAGCTACCCTTTTGCGACAGCGATGTGTTTCCAAGGTGGCAGTCTCAAGACCGAATGCGGGGAGGATACATCAGGGACTATCTTGAGGTACGACACCATCATTTACTTTATCCAGAAACAGAGGAGGCGCTAAGGCCGCGCTAAGCATTTCGACAGAATTATCTCCATTTTGCACATCAATTCAAAGCTCACAACTCCTAATCATACCGCATTAACCACTTAAGCGCGTTCTCGTCTGGACGCCCTGAGGTAAATTCGCTGGTCCAGCGATCCACACACGCTACGATCCTGAAAAGAAGGCACACGGTGTTTTAGGAGGTAAATACGCCGTCTCATCACAAAGCTGCGTCAAATAGGTGTCTTGCGTAATGATCATTAGAAAGACCGGTCCGTAGATCTTGGTTCTGGCCTGTCCTAGTACGGCACGATCACAGCTCGGCCAAATTGCAGAAGCATCTCCGCTTCACGGCAAAAATTGGAGCCATGAGGCATTACCTCCTGGCGATCTCAATTGGCCTTCGTCGAAGTTCCTCCAATGAACTTTGAGCAGGCTCAAGTATGCCGTCGTCGCGGGTAGGCAGACATGACCCGGCAAGGGTTCTTGAGTTGTCAAACTCGACCACTGCGAAATTCCTGGGCGGGACACAGAAAGCCTGGATGACTGGACAAGCGCCCTCGAGAGATAAGACTGCCCAAATCGCAGCACGGGATATCAAACATCAAAAGGCTCGGTCTTCTATACCCAATCAGTCAGCACAGTCGCCCAGTACTGCGCAACCTGCTGCCGGTCAGGCTCGTCAAGATATCCCATTCAATCCAAGCGCATGGACCTTGAAGTCAAAGTTCACCAAACCAGGGCAGCAGGCCTCTACCAGTCACAGTCGGTCTCCGGAAATTGACAATGTTCTTCCGTCTCCAGCACCGAGCGATGAGCATCATCAGGGAAGCACTTGTGTAATTGATCTCGATTCAGAGCCGCCGCTCCAGAACGGACCAGCAAACGAGCCCGATGCAGATATGCTAAGGGAGCTGACGAAGAGGTATGGAGGAATTGAAGAGATCGAGAAACGACTAAGAGCATTTGAAGCTCCAAGCGGTATTGCCTCGAACCATCCTACAGCACAGCCATCAACAATCGTTCAGGCTGCCGGCAGCGCTCGGCCAGAGAAGAGAACTTTGGATCAGCAATCGGATAGACCCCGGAAGATGTCATCTACTCAAGCGAGCAACTCGCCGAATGCAGGCGTTGGTTGCGCCACAGAACCTGCTATCTTTGCAATGCCAGACGCCACTTTGAATCACTTCCTCCATATTCTTCAAAATACGCGACTGGGCAGAAATCCTCAGTCACGAGGGGGAAAGATCGCAATTTCACGTCTTGGTCTATTGCAAGATGCTGTAGAGCGATCTGACTTCTTCTACTTGGTACTACATCAAATCTACTGCATGTACTCACAGTCCCAACGAGCGGTATTGGCAGCGTGCATAGGCTTTCAGGCCATGCATTTGCAGGGGCTGAGCCTTTTAAATCACCTCTTGATCGACAATTCCGTGCTGGAACCTAAGGCTGTGAACTGGTTCTCAACATTTCCTCTCCCGTTGCAATTGTTGCTACGGAACCACCCAGGCTTCAATGTCGCATACACCAAGGTTCTTGATTTTCTGAAACGATTCCATCAGCACTGGGCCAGAATGAAGGAAGAGAGTAGGATCAGACATTGTCCTCCGTCAGCTAATGAAATGTTGATCATGCTTGGTCTTGACTCTATTGTGCTTCAAGGCGTTCTATATAGGGCAATGCATCGCGACACTTGGACTGGAGAATATGACAAATGCTATCAACGCTGTGAGGAGGCCTTCCTTCGCACCCAGCAGGAAACCTATAACAACCAAGTTGCAGCCAAACAAGGTTTATTAATATCGCAGAATCAAGTCTTTATACTTCGATCTCAAGAACTCTGGTTCAGTCATGCAACATACTGTCTAGCCAGTAGGCCACACGATGCGAACCAAGGGATAGCAGCTGTTGGGAACATGGCGCCACCACAGCCCCGACAAAATGCAGCTGCGCCAGCAAGAACGTCCGGTACGCCTGGTGGAGGTCCTAGCCCATCCACTGACAGACCTCCCCTCACAGCCAATGTCAGTGCTGCACAACATTTTAGTCGACGGAGAGTGTCAACGCCGACTGTGTCATCCTCACCCGCTCAAGTGTCACCCTTCTCCCAAGCAGGCTCGCTTCTAGGAGCCGCATCTCTAGGCTCTCCTGCTCAAAACCCTGGTACACTAACATTGAGCCCCCAAGCTGGAGCAAACTTCCAGCCTCCCAGCATTGGTCGACATACTCACAGCCCAGCTGTACCGATGATGACCCAAAAAACACCACAAATTCCATATTTCAATCCGCCCTCATCGATCGCATCGACGGCCCAACAAAACGGCAGCACCCCTGTGCAAAGCTTTGGCGGTCCACGGTCGACGTTTCCAAGCCCACTATCCCAGCAGCAGGCTGATATTCTACTCCTCTCTTACCAGACAACAGCAGCAGCTAGCATAGATTCTACCTCACCAGCTTCGAGCGCCGCAGCTTCAACAGCGACACCTGGCCAATCACCCTTGCCTCGGCCGCCGCGCGACGGATTCGATCTGGCCACCATGCACAATGGATATGTATCACCGCACACAACGCAATCTCCGACTTTGGCAGGATTACCTCAAGGTGCTGGCATTTTCCTTCGCCCGCTAGATCAATCCGCGCAAGTTGTAACAGCTTCCTCTGCAGTGCACCAAGCTCATCTGCGAAGTCCATTGCTCGAAGCTGTCACATCGGAGAACGATGCAGGTGTTAGGTGGTTTTCATATATCGTGGACGTCGTAATGGTACCTGACAATCTGCATCTGCACAAGCGTCATCTCACATGGCACTGGAACGAATCGAAAGAAGACATTGAGTCACTGGCCGCCAGTAACGACGCTCATTACGGGCGTCCTGGTCGGATGCTTGTCCAAATCGGCACTCGGATTTGCCGACTCCGTAGCGTCAAGCTGAAGAGCATCAATGACGTTCCTACTGAAAGCGATTGGGTCGCCGCCGAAAACACCTGGCCAGGCGGCATAGCAATTCTGATCAACGGCACAGCTGTTGATGTGAGGAAGAAGAAGCATCATGGGAAGGATATGCCAACTAACATCACATCGAGCATTACGGAGGGTAAGAATTCGATCTCTATAGCTATCTCACAAATTCCACTAGATGACGAGTCTATGTATGCTTTTGGTATTGAAAATATACATATTACCAACAGTTCAATCATCAAAAGCGCGATCGAAACTGTATCCTGGCTTGAAGCACGAAACCGCATCCTCAGGAGATCGGGCCTTGTTGATCCCGATGTACAAATCCTTGATCCTACGATGACATTGGACATTACAGATCCATATTCCTCCTCTCTGTGCCAGACACCTGCACGTGGTACGGCCTGCCGACACAACCAGTGTTTCGACCTCGAGATCTTCCTTTCCACTCGTGGCAGTAAGGCACCAACTGAGCCGTGTGGGCCAGACCAGCTGAGGTGCCCGATCTGTGGCGCCGATGCACGACCTAAGAACCTTTTTATCGACGGGTTTCTCGTGAAGGTGAGGGAAGAGCTCGAGCAGCGTAAGAGGCTGGACGTCAAAGCCATCGTATTGGATGAGACCGGGAAGTGGGATATTAAGGAGGCTGAGGAGACGGGGGAGTCTGGCGATGGGACTGGGAAACGGAAGTCGATGTCTGTTGGTCCCCGTACCGGTCCGAACCCTAATAATAGCGAAGTAATCGAGCTTGACGATGACGACTAATGCGTTAGCTGGGAGTAATGGAGTCTGGTGTGGATGGCGATACCCTGCTGCAAGCGTGCCAAGCGTGTGAGAGTCTCCTTTATGCATTCTTTCGGTTAACTTGGCGAATTGTATGAAGCTCGTCTTGACCGCTGTTTGGGAGATACCTCTGTGAGCATTCAGCTTTCGCGGCATACTTTAACCGTGATCCTTCGGGGTAGATAGGCACCTCAGCTCAGACGCGGAAATCGAATATAACATTATCATTGGCAAGAGCATCCGGTCAAAGATTTTTCCAGATCAAATTGTAAGTGATGCATTGGCTCTGCCCTTATGCTGCTTCGTTGCCTACGCTACTCTCGGTGAGGTTGGGCAGCGACATGTGTGGTTTCGACAGCTCGGTGCACTATCGCCGATCATAGCAATTTGGAGATTGATGTGGTAGGCTGCTCGCAGTGTGCATCCACCAAGGGAGACACAAGTCGATCTCGGGTGGTAATCTGTTCCGAGCTCCTGACCATTGGTTCGACCGGCCACCTACCAGCCAATCCTCGGTCCACCTAGTGGGCAGTTCGTCATTTGGAACAGGTTTCTGATGAAGAAAAAGGATCAGAGATGCGCGCGGCTTGCAGCCGGCTTAAGCTCATCACATGATACTGGCAGTAATATGTTCAAAGCAACCCGAGCGTTGCACGAGAAGATTAGTGACGTGGCAGATTCACATTTACGGCATGATACCGCGACGTATGTGAGCGGCGCTACCCCTGCTGTCGAAAATCATGCCTGTGGTATTGATAGGGCTATAACTGGAAAGGAGGGCCACAAGGCTGAACACAAAGCACAATGCAAACATACCCAATTGTGTATATAACCGTTGGGGATCGCAAATGGGTTCATCAATTGTTCTACCGTGAATTCCTCGGAAGCGTAAGCTGATTTCGTTTGGCCTCGAACCATGGTTTCGTCGGGCTCGCCGTCCCTTAGGTCCTTCTCAGTCCAAAGCCATTGGAGTCATACATCGGTGAGTCAATGGAAACGAAGCTTGCGGACGCGTAATGACTGGCGAGCTTTTCAGTTGCAAAGTCTAGACAAGCGTTTGTCCGACGAGTGTATGCGACAGTGCGCCGGAGCCACTGAGGATACTCGTGTGGTTTGTATAATCCGCAGCGGCTTTGTAGCTTTGAGGGGATGTTGATAACTTGACAGGCTCCATCGTCGTTCAAGAAGGGTGACGCAGTTACCATAAAATTGAGCCCTGGGGATACCAATGCTTATTCTCCTCCGAAAAAATATTACATTTGCTGTAAAGGCCAGAGAAAACCAGACGGTAAATGGATTTACAGATTGAAGAAAAAGCCACCAGGGCATGAACCTAATCCAAAAATCCGGAATGGAAAATGGTATTTGGACGATGACTTAGAGATATGGTGATCGAATCTTTATCTTCAGATGGTCTAGACAGGATTTCCGATCTAGGATGAGACGGCTACATACCCTTTTTGACCTGTAGAAGACAGGCATTCCCATGCGCGCTTCTGTATGTAATAAAAGCTACACAGTACATTACCTTACTCATCGATACGAAGTACTAGTACGAAGGCAAAAAGGCGATATGCGATGCTCTCAAGAAAAAGCAAACATTTCCTTCAACCGAACCCGAGCCTATGGGCCCGACACCCATGCATGTCATCCTCACACATGGCTGTGTAAATGGTCGCTTGTGATAGGTTGGGCTGTTTCTTGCAGGTGTAGCCTAAGTGCGTTGGATTGATTCACATCACAAAACGGCCTGGTGCATTAGGATCCCGGTAGCATTCCCAAAATGCACCCAATCTCCGGACACGCAAATAAGAAAAGGGTGTGGTAGATGTGTCTCCAGTCATTGATATTTGTAATTTTGGTACGGGATGCATACCTGTAACAATGTCACATTCCAGGAAGCATATCTGGCATCGAGAGTCTAAAAGTGGGCGATATGATCTTCCCAGTCCTCTAAGATGGGGCCCGATAGATCCTGCGAAGACATCGAGAACTTCGAGGACGCTCCTGATGAACCGTCCACGGACTCAGAATCAGAGCCGCAAGCCAGTGCTGGAGCTGAAGCCCCCCAAGAAGCACAATCTATTCCTGTGCCAACAATCCAGCTTCCAAGCGTGCCCGACCCAGTCGCCCAAAGACCTGAAACAGTGACCTCGACATCAACGTCGTCCATAACAAGCACAACCTCGTGGGACGGTGTGGTTGACACGACATCATTGATCAGTGACCCTGAGGCCTACAATCGTCAGGTTGTCCTATCGTGTCAGGAAACACCTCGCTGATCGCGCCCCTTTTCAGATCCTCAAAAGGTTCCTATCTATAGGCGACTGACCAACACCTTCACTGGTCAGCAAAATAATCCCCAAGCACGGCTCATAGAAAGGAGCTATGGACCCCGAGTGGAGCAGAGAATTCGCTCAAGTATGCCATCAAGCCCCCATTCTAATAGAAACAAGGGACTGATCTCCTCCCAGTCGATGAGTACCCGCCTGGCTATGGCAGGCTGGCCGCCATCGAAGCCTGCGATCCGAACTTCATGATCTACCGCAAATTTTCCTGGCTTCACAATAGAATCCTCCTGCACTACCAGGATGAGCTTGCTCTGCTTGAGGAGAAGCTCGAGTGGCTCGATAAAAGCGACTTCCTCCAAGATCCGTACTTTGTAATGAACCGGCGTCGCGATGAGAAACGACCCGATTCTCAGCGCGGTGAGCTACTAAAGCGCATTGATGAGAAGCTCGCGCAGTATCGTAAGTATGCCTACAACCCATTAGCAATGCAGTCTCTCACACGTTCGCAGACGGGTTGCTCCTTCGCTTACAACAGGTGGACTCCATCAAAAGGCCAACAGAGCGCAATCAAAGCAGTCTGTGGCATCTGCTAACGACCACGAGAAGTCAAGTCACCCAAGAGACGCAGTGGATCCATATGGGGCCAGATTTAGCAGCTGTAGCTCACGATCAGGAGTACGGCTACTTTAACATGTTCGTTGAAGGCACGATGAAAAGAATCTCCGAAACAGCCACCAAGGTAACTTATCATTCTTCCACCCTTCTTCCGATCGTCATTCGTGTGGTTGAGTTCAATCTACATGCTCTAGTGTCTGCCTTGACCACAGATCACGAACTTCGGTATTGAACTGATCTTCTCGCCAGGCTATTTTTCGTTCCAAGGAGCAGAAGATTACCTCTGGTAGCATACCAACCATTACACTCCTCTCACCACGCCGCCTCGACTTTCTTCTCCGAATTGTCTTGACTATTGTTGCTGCGGCCCTGCTCTTACTCCCAGTGTTCATACTTTTCAACATCCAGCCGACAAACGCGGCGGAGGTAAAAACTAAGGGAAGGAGAGAGATCCTGACTATATTTGGCTCTACCCTTGTCTTCTCCATGGCTGTCTCCATCCTTACGAAAGCTAAGAGACAAGAGGTTTTCACTGCCACTGCGGCTTATTGCGCGGTACTTGTGGTCTTCTTAGGCAATACATCGAACTTGATGACCTCCGGCGGAAAGTGAGACGAAGGCCACAAACTTTTCAGTCTTTATCGGTACACTTATGCGCTTCTCGCTGTCGGCGTCGCCGCATGATTTAGGTACGACGAGTAATTCGCGCAAAGTGGGTCAATGAAGCATGGGCCAGCAGAAAGGATCACGGACATTGGAGTATATTGGAACGATCTGCAAGGATGGGAGTCATAAGGATACAGCTGGGACAGCAAGATCTAGGAAAATAAGGGAATATCTTTGGGGTGTTCATAACAACGCTATAGGGAAAAAGGGAAAGGGTACCGAAATCGGGCGTGGATGGTAAAGGCACAGGAGTCTGTCGTTTGGAACAACCAAGGCACCGGCGTTGTTGTTTTGAGGAAGAGGAAAAATATGGGAAAGGGGAAAGAAACGCACCTTTTACTCTCATTGAGACATGGAGTTCTTGCCTATTCTTTGCTTCAAGATCATTATAGCTTTTCCTACTACACACCACAACCTTCGCTCTTCTGTATTTACTACATACTGCTCCACCGTAAGCATAATTCTCATGCAACCAGAACACCGCTAGACCCTGATTCCTGCGAAAATATCTCAGAGGCTCGGATCACAAGTTAAGAACAGAAGTGTCAGTATTTCAAGGTAGCGATAGTAAAGCCTTCTCGGGTCACCGTTGGTGGGTGTCAAAGACCACAGTGGCGACTCCGTGAGACAGTATTGACCACCGCTGGTCTGCCCAACGTAGGTTCATACGAAGTAGTTGGCTAAATAAGTACCCGGGTCGCTTCATTCCTAGCAGTGATTGATACTTTATAGTACACGTTTTGTGTGTGTGGGTTGGACATGGTACCCCTGCAACATCACGCCCTAGTAAGACATCGATGGCCAATGAGCTGCCGCCTAACGCCATTCCGCACGCGGCGGCCCGCTAGTCCTGGTTAAGGGCTTTGCGGCCAGTTTTCAGTCTAACTCTCTACGGTTTTGTAGAAGTGAACAACAATTTAAGAGACTGTACACATTTCGACTCGGAGGAATTCCTTATTCACAAATCCCGGACTGCTTGATGGTTAGCCTTGCATCGCGCCCAATGGAGTGGAGCCCATTGAAAAGCCGGCTCCTACGGAGTGCCTTAGTCACCAACCACCAACAGTCACAATTCCAACAAAAGCGTTGACTCCCTTCCCCAAGAATTCATCCATTTCTTACGCAGGCCTTGACGAAGATGCAAGCAGTGCAAGTAAGATGTACCGAGAGTCTGCCGTCGAAGGGTTCAAGGTTAACCTAACTACTACTATGAAAGTAGCTTCAAGGAAACAGCAATCTTTCCTCGATCGTCTTGCTTCAGCGTTTCGAGTCCACGCTGCAACGGCGAGAGAGGATTCAGATTCGACATACGACTATGTCATGGAACCGAAGATCAAGTCCTGTCCGTCGACACTTTGCATGGCCAGAATTAGTAAAGCTAATGCGTGCCAGTGGAGGATTACTGGACAGGTTATGGCAAGCTTGCTGCTATCGAGGCCTGCGATCCAAACTTCCTAATATGTCGAAAATTTAACTGGCTTCGGAATCGTGTGCTCCTTCAATATCAAGACGAGCTAGCCGTGTTAGAAAACCAGCTCGAAGTCCTGGACAGACACGACTACCGCAATAACGTTGAACGATTGACATCGCGCAGGCGAGATGAAGCAACGAGACCAAGGAGGAAGAACCTGCTGGCAGAAATCGATAAGAAGCTTGCCGAGTATGGTTGGTCTCTTGGGCCACTAATTGTGGCCTTAGTATCTAACAGCTAACAGACTCACTATTGCTGCGTTTACAAACGATTCACCGCATGAGAAGACCTACCAAGAGGAATCAAACTAGCTTGTTCAACATGATTGACAAGATCGAGTGTGTGATTGATGATGAGATCCAGTGGATCCATCACGGGCCTGATCTAGCAGCTGTGGCCCACGATCACGAGTATGGCTGGTTCCAAATCCTTCTTGAAGACACTTTGAACAAAATCTCAAGAAGGTTTACTAAAGTGAGCGACGATCTTTCTTGCGCTTTTTCATTTAATGAAGCACGGTAGGAGCTACTCGATCGTGTGGATCTTTTTCCCGTCTCGTCGATACCCATGTTTCCTTTGAACAATGAAAAACAAAAATCTGACCTTCAAGCAGAAGATCTTCCGTACCAAAGAGCAGGAGATCGTGACTGGTAGGGAGAGGATCCAGCTCCTCTCCCCACATCGCCTGGATGTCTTTCTCCAAGGAATCATCACAATCCTGGCTCCCCTCTTGCTGCTAATCCCTGTCTGGCTTCTTGTCAAGTACCAAGGCCAACCCAAAGCTCAAATCGGGATTATTTTGTTCTCTACCATTGTGTTTTCACTCTGTTGTTCGGTCATCACAAAGGCACGAAGACAGGAGGTCTTCACCGCCACCGCCGTCTACGCCGCGGTGTTGGTCGTCTTCTTGGGCAATACAGCCAGTCTTATAGCCTCCTCCAATAGAACTCAATAACTTATATTGGCATGAAGGAGGAGTCTAGTTTTCATTCCTTGGGACGATAAACCCTTTTTGGAAGAGAAGGCGCAAAGTGGGCATGGCATGAACGCGAGGATTGGTGGTACACGCAGTTTCGATATGGGTACAAAATCCGGGCATAAAGGTAGAGGATCGAAAGACCTCTCACGAAGCATGAAGTACTTCACCCTTCACCCCCTCCCAGGTTTGGGTCTGGGAAGCCCTTGTTTGTACGCGCGCGGTACCAAACTTCAGTGTACTCGTTCTATTCAGCTTTCCAGGCGAAAGTGCGACTTCCTGGTAAGAAAAAACGACTACTTAATGACCTATTGATGTTGCGGCTTCCGCTAGCATACGAGGCAATAGCTCAATCTCCTGGTCCTCCTGTTAGTTTGACTTCAAATACGGGTTTCACCAAAATTGTTCGTTCTCCATTGAGCACGAAACGAAGCCCCTGCCTGCGATGCTCGAGAGAACCTCCTCTACAATCGCGCGGCCAAACCTCATACTTTTTAATCGCTCTCCGGCCAATTTTGCTGAGAACTCCGTTCTAGAGATGTTGTCGTCCTTCCTTCCCATGAATTACCACTTCCCTACCACCAATCCCAACAACTCCCACACTTTGCGCTCACGCTCATGACATCACGACCCCAAGAAAGCAGTATCGAGAAATCCCACAGAAGCCTATGCGTACACTTCTTGCATCACCCACAAGGAGCTTTACTGAATTCGCCCTTGATCGAGTCTTTGTTCCTCAGAAATTTTAAAGACATTGAACGCCTGACTGACCTACTATCCTGACGCCGCTGCTTTGCATAGAACTATTCTTAATACATCTATATGGATTTGCAGTTGGTACTATTCACGGTTCATCCCATCAACCCCCCGTTTGCTTTCTCGCTATTGTACACTCAAAGAAAGCGCTAACGCTGTGGACTAAATTTGCAACCCGAACAATCAATCGCCCTATATAGTCAGGTTGACCATGTCCCAAAACCCAACACAAAGGCGATTCTGCACTAGCAACACCGCATCCCAGTATCCCATTGGAGATCGCCCCACTCCGTCGCCTTCTCTTCTGTCTCAATCACGAACCCCTCCTCCACGGACTAAAACCTGTGCCTGGGCACGGGGCTCTGTGGCTTCCCTAGGAAATCAAGCGCGGATGCGCTTCATCATCCGTCACCCCCCCCCCTCCCTTCGCCAACGCCAACACTCCTACCGCAATCAAGCAACTGGAGTAGAAACCCATACATTTCTAGCGCACAGCCTGCTGTGCAGCAGCAAACAAAGAACAGTCAATGGAAAACAGAAAATGACAAGCTTGGGATAACCTCAAGAAGGGGCCACCGGGGAGCGAACAGCATCATGGTGACTGGATAATGGAAAAGAGGAAAGTCGAGGGGACCTTGGTATGGAGGAGCTTGTATGGAGAGGAATACGTGGCGGTTAGGAGCTCGAGATCGCATTTCTGGGAATGTGCATTGCATTGCGATAACGGCCGGGCACCAGACATTGAGGAAGAAGGTACGAACGGCACTCGTGGAAAGGGGGGTTACGTATATCGCAAAGGTCGGAAGGTCAGGGCTGGAGAATGGAATGATATCATCGCCTTCTTGTCAGACTTCGAGAAATGGGCCGTGATGTCCTCACTCAGCCTGCACTTCCTCGGTATCGCAGAAATTAGATCTCCGAGCCAAGCTTGCCATACTTCAGGGCGCAAAACCCCTTCTGCGACTTCATTCTTGCGACTATCGTTTGCGTCGTCCAAGCGATCCGTTAGGGGGCGACAACGTGTCCAGATGTTAAAGGGGCAGTCACAGATTTCGAACGACATGTTTTCGGCCTGCCGCATGGTTGGTGTTATGGATGCGGTGGTATCCTTCCAAGTTGATTTCTGTTCAGCGGTGTGCTGAAGGACGCGCGTCAGGCGTGATCTCTCATAGATCCCTCGATGGATTGGATGCTTTCTAAGATGTGGAGCGTAGGATGGGGTTTTGCCGTTGTTAGATGGTAGGGATATGGAGGAAGCTATGGGCTTGATCTTTTGATCGGTAAGCTTGTATGGAAAGTTTTTGCAAAAGCGCTGGAGTGTGCAATAGCTATCTTTACATACCATCCTGATGCAAGTTCCAAGCTTTAGGTGAGAGGACAAATTTCAGGAAAAGGCCAGCATGAATAGTTAAGCGGACCCGAGGCGGCCTCAATGATGCTATTCGGAGTGATCCTGATAGACCAAAAAAACTTGTAGAGAAGGATGGATAGGGATATTGCTGTGCGACCCCCGGACGAAGCATGTATCTTTGCAAGCAGCATGCTAGTATTGGTGTACAAGGACTGTGAGATGGCTGACCAACTCTTCACTTGGAGAAAAACATAGCAGCAGGAGGATATTGTACAGATATCGATGGAAAGGGGATTCCGGTAGGGATTGACAGACGGGGGATGCGATAACTGCCACCATTGACAACAACGGTATTCCCAATTGACATCTTGTCAGCCTACGTAGCTTTATACCCCAATATCCCTGTTGCTATGCATGTTCTTCAGCCGTGCCAGCCTGGACGTGAGGGAGGGCCACTTGGGAAGGTCGCAAGCGAACAGCTCGGATACCCTGCATTCCCAGCCTGGCCTATATCCAAGTCAGCATCTACCCCGTACACAGAAACATCTCCGAGCAGGTACTCACCCGTCCCCTCCCGACCCCGGCAGCGGCACAAACAGCCCATCCGGCTCCGTCGGCGGCACCGGCAGATTTCCCGTCGCCCCTATCCACTTCTGCGGCGCAGCCCAGACCGCGTCGATCATCGCCGTATACACGTTCTTGCACTGCGTCACGTCCTTCTTCCCATCCGGCAGCGCCGGATTCGGCGCCGCGTCGTCGCCACCAGGGAGCCAGAAGCCCAGCTCACGTGCGCTGGCAGTGGCGCTCGCGAAATACCACTTGTTGGGTTGGGCGGTGGCCATGTCTTGGCAGAGCCGGTCGGCGAGCGGGTTGCAGTTGTACAAGTCGTTGTTGACGCTCAGGCCGGAGGGGACGGGGATCTGGGTGATGCCGAATTGATCTTGGTGCGGGAGGACTGTGGGGGTTGAGTGGCAGGTGTCTTTTGGGGTCGGTGGGGGTGGGGACGGTGGGGCCGCATTGGTCGGCGTTGGGTTGGGGGTGTGCTGGTAGGGCGGAGGTCGTTAGGGTGAGGAGTAGGGACGTGGTGGTGTGCATGTTGACGGCCTTGGAGAGATGATGGAGCATGGAGAGAGAGAAACGCGTGGAAAGTACTTGCAAAAGGGGTGCAATGGAGAGCTCAAACGGGTAAGGAGACTTATATACCATGGAAAATGTAGTATATCCAACGCGACTAGAGTAGCGAAACCATCCTACGCGACCCGTTCGTCGACGAGGTTACATGAACAAGAGCTCAAACCCTTTAACTTCCCTGGCATTCCAACGCTGTGACCGATTAAAGTAACATTTGCTCAGAAGCTTGCTAAAAGCAAAGCTCGTTGTTCCTGGGATACCTTACATGCTCGATCGCTGTCCCTTTCTCTCGACCTGACCGTTTCGACCAACCTTCTTTCGCGAAAGCGGCCCTACGTGTGTGTACCTTTGACATGGGCTTGTATCGAGTTTGCCGACCCGCCACCAGTTTCCATGGAGCGTTTCAAGAGTCCAGGGTGCCTCGTCCCAAAGATAGCATTGCACGCCACGTCTATCAAGAAGCTGGCAATGCTTGTGCTCTGCAGATATCATATTTGACGAGTACAAATGAGGCTTGGGAGCTCAAGGAGCGACGGGGATGACAGGTCCCGTAACATGCTTCGAACAAAGCGAGCTTTCGGTCGGCTGTGGAGGGCAGTGGTTTGTGCATGATCCAGAGACAGGCCATGTGCCTCCAATCTCGTGTGATAGCAGTCAGTAACATATCTAGAGAACGAGGCTGCTCCAGCTCTGGCCGAGCTGTAAGCACGTGACCAAAGAAGGATTTAGATACGGTACCTTAGCCCTAAGGTAGAACGAACCCTTTGACGTGGAGAACTACTTATCTTTTAGTACTGAATGTCTACGTGTACTGGCAATGCAAAGTAATGAAACCGGAATCCTTTTCATGTCCGAGCAAGGAGGGAAACCCAGCGTACATGCCATCTCTAAATGCTATTCACGAACAATGCTTTGACCATGCCACCATGCTTCCAAACAATTCCTCTCAGACCATGCCGATTCAGCAGAGAGCTCTGAGCCCTTTTCCCACCAAAAGCTGACCGTGTACACGAAGTGAAGTCCAGTAAATATATACAGTCACCGCTCGCCTTCTATCGGGCATGATCATCACAACCTCCTTCGAACCCGATGTTCTTCCCCCTTTTTGTTCTTCTTCTTCTTGTTCTTCTCCGGTGTTGCTGCCACAGGCACATCCTCCAGTTCCCACTCGATGTGCTGGAGCATGTACTCATCGATATGACCTAAGCGTTCGTCTTCTTCATCAACAATAAGATCTGCGCCGAGTTTCACAAGCTCAGAAGTCGCTGCATCCAGAGTCGTTGTCCGCTCCACACTATCCGGATTAGCTGAAAGTGGAGGCAACATCTCGCCCGGCGTCTGAAGGCCTGGGGTCTTGGGCGTCATGACATGACTACTGTGATCCGCTTTTTCGTCAAAGTCCGCAGCATCGGTCAGTTGCATTTCCTTCTCCGCGACCTTGGCGGCAGCGACGTCTTCTTTGTCTTCCACCTGCTCGAACACCTTGCCCATGCTACGACCACCAAGCACTCGGTCCAAAGCTGCGTCAGTCTCGATGTCGCCGTCGTCAACAGCGTCAGCGCCATCGGCACTCGCAGTCGCTTGAAAGTGATCGGTTGTGAATTGTCCTTCCTGGATAACCACCTCGTCAAGCCGTGTTTTCTGGCGTGCTCGTCGCATAATGTTGACTTCGACAGTGGACTCGCTGACGAGCCTGTAGATATGCACATCCCGGGTCTGACCAATACGATGACTGCGGTCTTGACATTGTTTGTCCATAGCAGGATTCCAATCAGAGTCGTAGAATATCACAGTGTCTGCTCCCGTTAGATTGATGCCCAGGCCACCAGACCGAGTGGATAAGATGAAAACCGGGATGCGGGCATCGTCATTGAATCTGTCGGTCAGGATCTGCCGTTGCTCGATTTTGGTGCCTCCATCAAGTCGTAAATAGCGGTGTCCATGGATGTTGAGGAATTGCTCAAGGACGTCGAGAACTTTGGTCATTTGGGTAAAGACAAGGGCACGATGACCGCCAGCCTGGAGCTTCCGCAGGAGGGCGTCAAGACTTTGGAGCTTGCCACAATCGTATTGGAGGAGGCGCTTATCTGGGAAAGCAATGGCTGAACGTACACGCGACTCATGGAAAGGATCCGGAACGGAACCCCGGGGATCGGGCCGGAGAGCTGTAGAAAGCGCTGGAGAGATGGACACGGATAGCAAATCGGTCGCCACGACCTTGGGTGTGATGCAAGTGAACTTCTGTATTGTAGATGACATGGCTTCGGAGCGTCTGGGCAAGGACAGTATCATATCAGAAAGAGCCAGGGACTTGTTAAGAGCGTGTTCTGAAAGGTCCGCCTTACGCAAAGGTTGCGACGTTAATGGGTGTGTTTCAAGACCCAAGTTCAGTCGCGACACGAGTCCATGACTGTATAGCGGACGTCGTTGGCTACGGAGCATAGTAAGGTAATGAGCGTGGCGAAGCGCTTCGTACCTCGATCGTTTCGTAACGTTTTCCAGATTGACAAGCGCGCCCTTGACTGACGAGCCATCAAATTCCAGGTCCTGCTTGACACGACTCCACTGCTGATCGATTAATTGTCGTAAAGCACCTAGAGCTCCCACCCTCTGTGTCTGGATCGTTTCGAGCGCAGAGAGTGGCTCGTTAGCACCTGGGATCAAATTGATGAAGCCCAAGTCAACCGATTTCCACGAGTCCTCTTTTATAAGACGTCGCCTTACAAGTAATTCCTTGATCTCGAAGTCTGCAACTACTGACTTAGGCATGGCGTAGGAAGTTACGATCTGGCGAGTCTCAAACAGATCTGGATGACAGCAGACCTTGCGAAGCTGCATGATGCAATTCATCATTGAAAGGTGATTGCCAGCAGCGTAGATGGCTTTTGTCTCGGCTCGGTTCAAGAACCCTTGATAGAGCTCTCGCTGGCGCTTGGACAGTCGACAATAGACAATATGCTCGTACTTTCCGGGCATTTGCTTTTCAACATCCGCCTTCAAGCGACGTAGAAGGTACGGCCTAAGCGTGTGATGCAGTTGCTTGACAATAGCCTTGCCCTCCTCATCCATTGTTTCTTTACCATGCTCGAGTATTTGTTCAACAGGCTTGCGGAACCATTCAGAGAATTGCTGTAGATCAGCAAAGCCCCCAATTCCACTTCCGGAGCTGTCCGTGGGCATCAGAAAGAACAACAGCGACCACAGTTCAGTGAGATTGTTCTGCAATGGGGTTCCAGTCAAGAGCAAGCGTGCCCGTGTTTTGAAATTCAGAAGAGTTTGCCAGCGTTGAGAGCGAAAGTTCTTGATATTGTGGGCTTCATCGAGGACCATGTAATGCCAATTCCTCTTCCTGAAGATTTGGTTGTCTTGAACAACCAAGGCGTACGAGGTGATCCAGACGTTCCATTTATCATCGTCCCTCCAGCCCTCGCGCTTCTTCTTCCTCTCCTCTTGAGTACCGTAATACGTCAAGACTTTGAAGCCTGGAAGGAACTTTTTAAACTCGATCTCCCAATTTAGCATAACACTTGTGGGCACAACGATCAGATGCGGGCCCCATGCCTCATGGGCGACCGCCAGGTGAGCGAGGAGCGCTATGGTTTGAATTGTTTTGCCAAGACCCATCTCGTCCGCGAGAATGCCATTAGTCTTATCGGCGTAGAGCCTTGCAAGCCAGTCAAGGCCGATATGTTGATACTCCCGTAGCGTTCCACGTAATAAGGAGGGTACCTGCGTCAGCAGAGCCGCAGTCGAAGTAGGTGTAGTAGGAAGGGCATCCTGATGATTGTCTAGGTTTGTGTTGAGTTTTGCGAGATCTGTCAACAAAGGGCGCTGCTGCTCCGATCTTGCTGTGGCCAAACCTATGAAGCTCTGAGCATTTCCCACTTCTTCTACACGTTCCAATGGATCGATACGATCAGGTGACGTCTCCTTCCGAGCATCGGAGAAAGGTTCTTCGCTATTACTCGCGGACGGTGTTTGGACCTGAGTGGCATCGGGAATTGATAATTTCTCCTGGTCCTTGTCCCAAGCCATGTCCCCGGTGGCGACTTCTTGAGTCGAACTTGACCGGTCTGCAATGGCTTCGTTCATTTGGTATTCGCTCTTGTCAAAGAAGCCAAGTAGGGCACCATCCTCCTCCCCCTCCTCCTCCCCAGAAACCTCGCTCTGGTCATCGTCACCACCGTCGTCGTTGCCGTCATCGCTGTCGCCCATATCATCGTCCATATTCGTACTTGCATCGCTATCGTCCATCAACGCATCGTCAATCTCGTCCTCTAGACTGATATTGGCTGGATTTTCGGCTATCTGGGACGGAGGGGACAATGGCTCAGGAGTTTGCGAACGCACGACAGAATCTTGTCTGCCCATGAATGAATCGGAGCCGCCAGGATCTGGGTTCATAGGTTCTCGATCCCCATCGTCGCTTTCGGAAGCCTCGTCGGCACTTTGCTGTGGGAACTCCCGCGGAGCTTCCGCGTATTTTCGACGGAGCTCTTCCACAGTCAAACCTTCGTCGTCGTCTTCGGCACCAACGACAGAGCCATCTTCACTGTCCGACTGAGTCGAGCTCATGAACTCACTCTCATTATCGGATCTATCGCTCTCTTGGTCGCCGCTCTCGGACTGGGATGGAGCACCCTCCGTCCTTTTGTGAAGCATCCGTGTCGACCTGGCCAAGACTTTGTTTAACTCTTCTCTACCGAGACGTTGCTGCTCCTCGTGCCATCTCTCGCGGCGCCTGGCCTCTATCTCAACCGTGACCCTTTCCCACATTGAACGCAGTGACCCACAGACAGTGCGCCGGTAGTATGCCTCAACTGTGTCGCGCAATTCCTTTTCGAGTTCTTCAGTAGACTTCTGCGGTCCGCGTCCAAGCTTGAGCTCGCGCTGTTCCCATTTGGCAAGAGCCAGGTGTGCAAATTGTCTTGCATTTCGCTTGTGCTTAACGTGCTCCTGGCCCATCAACTTTTGAAAATTGACAATGGCAGCAAGCATATAATCTTGACGCGCATACTGTTGATGCGGCTCACCCTGCCGGTCTGGTACGTGCTGAGAGGAGTGCCCTTCGCTTAATAGACCTCCAGGCTGCCCAGCCTCAAGTATGCGACTCCTAACATCAGCTTCGTTCTGGGCATCTCGATTCGTCAGAGGTATTACGTATTCTGTCGCTGTGGATTTGTCTTGACTGATATAATGATCGAATGACGGAAAGCGGCGGGGCGGGGGAAGATTCCCTGGATGTTGTACTGTGACTGATGGTGGACGGACTCTCAGGTTCAGTCGCTGTGGCTTGTGACATAGACCCGAACTCTGATATTCCTTTTCGCCCTTGATTGTTGCCTCATCATTTTGCTCGTCATCGCTGGTGCGCCATCCATCTATCACCATCGCTGGTCTCGTTGTATGAGGAGACACCACCTTCCTTGGCCTTCCTCTGCGCGGTTTAAGTTGAAGTGGTGTAGAGGCAACAGAAGCAGGGTGTGCGGACTGGTCTGGCGGAACTTTCTTCTTGTGGGACCTCTTGAAGGGAGCAACTCTGTTACTCTCCTGCTTGAGAGTAGCGCCGTTTTGGTTTGTTGTCGTGGCTGGCGATCGAAATGCTTGTGTAGATGTCGACTTGCTACTAGTTGAATGCTGCTTGCTGGACGAATCTGCTAGCGGTGTTGACTTGTGTACCGATACGCCGCCATATTTGCTCTTTGCGATGGGTGGGCTCTGAAGCGTCCCTCGTGTCTTCCGCTTGTCAGCTTGCGGTTGCAACTCAAGGGGCACAAAGTTCGTTCTTGATGATTTTCTACGGCCACCCTCAATGAAGGATGTTGGCCCTTCAACAAGAAGGTTCTTCCATGGTGGCGAGATATGTCTCGGGTTGGAGGATGGCCGCGTTGCACTGTCTGCGAGCTTCCGTTTTTTCGACGGAGGGCCGCTATGGACATGATCAGTGTCATAACCTTCGACGTCCCTTCTTTCCGAGTACCCATTGTGTGTTGGGGCCTCGGCGCTTTTCGGTGGTTCTGCATCCAATGTGGTGGGTGCGCCATGGTCATCATTGTGGTTGTTGTGGATGTGGTTTTCGGTGGAGCCATGGTTTTCACGCGGTTCGTTTTGCATTTGGGACGCCAATCCCTTGATAAGGTACCCCCGAATATCTCAACCGAACCACGCTCAAATCACTTGATTCTAGCATCTGCGCCGAGCCTAATCCGAGATCATCTGGCTGCTGGAATTCGAAGAGTTTATCGGTTCTGATGCGTGGCTGACATGGAAAAGAAAAAGATGCCTAATGCCTAATGTGATGTAAGGAAAACCTAACGGTGCCGAAAGCGCGGAATGACTGAGGCGCAGAATCAAGCACGCTAATCCTTCTGAGGTCACAGTGCAGCTACTTCAATCACTTCTCACTATTGCCCTCGTGAATTTAACTCCTGAAGCATAGCGCCAGTGGAAGATTCTCCCTATCGGGGAAGTCCAACTATTCGAGCGCTATTGACCACATCGCCGTTATCAATTCGTCAATTCCGATAGCAGTCCTTGCTCCGACGCCCTTGGCTCGGGTGTCGCACAAGACACCCACCTGTTCAAGCACTCTCTCTACCGGCGCCCCGAATCCTACAGCAAGTGCTACTCCTTGTGCCCAAAGTAGTAACTTGATCCTTCGAAGAGTCCAGCGGTCGCCATCAGAGATTTTACCGATATGTTATCACGGAGACTGGCAGCGGCAGCAGCACGCCCTTCGGCCCACCTCCTCCGAACATCGCGCCCTCTCTTCCAGTCCCAGATCAGATGCGCTTCTCAGGCCGACATAGATGATCCCAATATGGTAAACACGAACCAAAAACTCCTCTCAGAACTTGACAGAGTCCTAATCTTGCTCTAAGAACGGCGGCTACATCAACCCACCTCCCGAGAAACGCCAATTCCGCGACCCATATGCCGACTGGTGGGACAAGCAAGAGCGACGCAATTACGGCGAACCTGTGCATGAGGATAATGATATCCTGGGCATATTTAGTCCGGAGGAGTATACGCACTTTAAGCCTGGCAAGGGGTTCTTTCTGTTGAGTTGCTGGATCTCGAGTGTGCTCGGCCTATGTGCGATAGTGAACTTCACCTATCCGGACAAGCCGAGTGCCACACGGACGTTTCCAGGGGGCCTGGACAGAGAGCTTGGAGGAGAAGGTGCGGTCTTGGTAAACCTGGGATACGCTGGATTCTGGAATGATGGATGGCTAAATCACGTTTAGGCTCCGAGTGACGAGGTTTCGTGATATCGATCGTATCGAACTGCAATCTTGACCTATATGTACATAGAACCGGGAATGTAGAGCAGTGCTACGTTCATCGGTGACGCCAGGTTTCCGACTAGCAAACGCAGCCGAAACCAATATAGCGGTTAGAACCACTCCCATGCCGCCGTAAGACCAAACTCCGATGCTATGCTCAACAAATTATTGCTTCGGCCGTGACACATAACATTTTCCATCGTAAATCATGGTGTGCTGCCAGTTGATCGATGCTGCCCGAGCATAGAACAGTGAAGTTGGGTTCTTGCTAGCCTTTCCCGTCAACGTCGAGGAAGGCTTCCCATCATGCGTCCGCCTCCAGCGGCGAGACTTTGTCTGACAATACTCTCTGCAGCTGCGGCCGCTGCAAGCCTCTCTTTCTGCCTACTGCGATCCTTTAGATATCTCTCTGCTTCCTGCCTCATGCGCAGAATTCGCAGTATCATATCGTCATTAGGGTCTGCCTGGGCTTCCTTCCATTTCTCTTCTTTCGCCTTCTTCATGGTCCCAAGGTTGCGTGATAGCATGATGCTCTTGGACCGCTTTGTGGATGCAAGTCCAACTAGGCCAGCTGCACCCCCAAAGGCGGGAGGAGACAAAGCTGCTGAGGCTGAAAGTCGATTGCGCTGTGTTTGCTGGCGAGCAGCAGTCGCAGAGGCCATCCGCTCTGAGGTGCGTATTAGGTTTTCGGTCGTTTCGAAGTAAAAGAAGTTGAGGGTAGTGATATCGAAATATTTAGGCGACCTAAGGACATCAAGAGGTACCCCATTGGCTTCCCCTGTTTCCTCATCAACGGCATGGAAAAAGTCAAAGAGGTACTGTAGCCATTTGAATACTATGTCAACTTCTTGTTGGCTGAGCTGACGCTGCTGGGAAGGCTTGTCTGAAAGAGGGGGGACCAGTAGCCCCTCGACTGTGGCAAGAACCTCCTTCCATAATCTAGTCATGACCATGACCATGGCGGTGCTAGTCAATGTCTGATTCATAATCGCAAAGTTATCATCAAAATAGACAAATAAAGGCTTCAAGGCATTCATAATCTCTGGTTCAGTAGGTGCTTGTGTTGTGGTTGGTGGCTTGTTCCGGTTGAAGTAACTCGATACAGAAGACATTGTGATACCTTTTGAAAGCAAGCTTCGCAAAGCACGGCGCGAGAGACTATGGTTGATATAAGCAGATAGCTAACTGTCTATTAGCTTCTGTCCTCCACCTACAGTGACGAATTGGCGTACCTTGTCTGTGATATTTCTGGTCATGTCTCTCTCCGTCCGCTTCAAATTTCTGAAGGCCTTTCCAAAGTAGAATTGAATGTCGTCCCGTTCTCCTTCCATGCTTACTCTGAGCAGGATTCGACCTTGTGTATCAAGGTCCAGCCAGTATTCCCTTGGCAGGAAGTCGCCGAAATGGGAAGGATCCAGCTTGAGAGATGCCCTGCCGACACAGTCATGGTCACCTAATGTGTCCCAATCCCATACAGTTGCGATGATATTTAACGGTCCCTGCGTATTGATGTCCACAGTCTCGTCCCACCTTGGATTGAGGTTGCGATGGATGACTCTTGTCTTTGCTAGGCGCTTTTGATACTCATCCCCAAGCACAACATACGGATCGCTGAGACCGTTCATATCACAAGCTTTGAGATTCTCTGCTTCTACAATCTTGATAGTAAAGACGTAGTTGTTGATCTTTCGTTGGCGTTGAGTGACTGGTGGTGCATGACTCTGGATAACGGCGGCGCAAGCATCTACGTTGACCTCTCGCTCAAGTTTGTCGAGTTGAAATGTTGCGAAATCAATGTTGTTTAGCTTCACAAACGATTCCGGGAGGAACTGAAAGGGCTCGATTTTCTCCTTGCTATTCCACGTGTCTTTTGCGATTCGGAGCCATTTCTCCTGCGTGCTTTGATTCGCTGCAACTTGTTGCTCTGGTGTAAGCCTGTCCATTTCCTTGATGAACCTTTGCTCAACTAGCTCGCAGTAACGAGCGATACCAGTTCCGACGACTTTTGCAAGAGCAGTCATGAACTTCGCATACTGGAGGTCATCGTCCCAATTCAAACGAACGATACGGTCTATCGTCTGGTTGAAGGAGCTAAAAATATCAATCACAGAAACACTATGTCGCTGATCTTCCGTAGGAGTCTGATTCGGATTCTCCGTCCGTACAGTGAAATTGTCTTGTTGCACAGCCCTATCCACCCACTCATTGATGCTTGATTCTGTCGTGCGAATCCAACGCCAGACAAAGTCCGCCAAGAGGCCCTCAATATGGAATGCGAAGACCACGCCAGGTAAGACATCACCATGTATGCGCCGAATTTCGACCAATTCGCCATACAATTCAAAGCCATCTTCAATATGTACCTCTTCGCTCTTGTCCTGGGCCAATTGCAATATCCTCGCCACAATATCTCGAGCATCTTCTGCATATAAAGGCAACATGGTCTCCACCAGCGCCATCAACGGGTTCACACCCATTATCTTCGGATTCTTCTTGTATCGTTTCTGTATGCGCTGGGCCAAGGATACGACAGCCTTTCCCATCTGTATCACATGGTAGAATTCCCACGCATACTGGTCCTGGGGCACTTCCTTCTCGAGGAAGGCTCTGTAGATCTCGTGAGCTTTCTGTTGTAATGCTTCGTAAAGCTGTGTCGCAAAGGTCTCCAGGCCCTTGACTGGTCTCTCGAAAGCAGGATCGTCGTGGATATGGTTTTCGAGAACATAAAGAATGGGACCGGCGCTGGGTGGCTTCTGTTCGTAACAATGCTGCATTATGTCGTATAAGTCCCGAAGCAAAGCTTCATGGAGTTTAGCTAGTATCCGTTGGTTCAAAGCAATGTCTGCTACGGTCCACTTTGTGCGGTCAAACAGTAACGAGGTCATGGGAATGGAGGACCTTCGATTTTCGGGCAAAGGTTCTTTGATGTAATTAAAGGCAGCGTCTAAGGTGTCAAGCGTGATTTCCTGATCGACGAACTTTTCACGAATGACGTCTAGGAAGAAGATAACTCGAGAGACTTGTGCAAGCCGCCAGCGGAGGCAAATCTCGTTTAGAAGCTCGGTGGAGGGCTTGGACAAAAGCTTGATTGCTGCTGTGCCGTCTGTGGGTTCAGATGGTTGCAGATCCTGATCTTGGATATCGTAGGTCAACGCTTGTGCTAAGATGAAGCGGTAACAACCTCTAACATCAGGTGGTATGAAATTAAAAACATTCTCGTCTTCGTTCGAAGAGACAGGACTCTGGTCACCGGAGCTATATGTGCTCATGTCCACAGGCTGGTCAACGACATATGAAGAAGTCTCGTTCCCGTCAGAGATGGCTCTCAGGGAGTCCGGATATCCTAGGTCGGACGTGTCCGGATTGCTTGTCTGATGACTAAGTTGAGGAAGGTTTCCCACTGGTGTATCCTTTGCAAGCTCGGGATTGGTTTGTATGATAGCAAGTATTAATTGGGATAATTCATGGATCTCCGCTTTCCTCCAGGACTCGTATGCTTCATCGGAATCAAAATCATCCTTTCGAAGTGTTCTCCGCGAATTGAGGCTCAGGAGTTTCTGATAAGATTTCAGATCTTGGAGCGCTGCTCGTTGTGTCCATACTGGCTTGTTCTTGTTGATGTCAGACTGAACCTGAGTGTGCGTCAGTCCAAAAATGCGAGCGACGGTCTGTACAAGTGGCATGTCTTTCACTTCGTAGCTTAACGGTACAATGACTTCGATAGTCGTACCGCCAGCGCCGCCATTGCGCGATGTAGATGCAGCAAGATCTTGGTCATGGGCTAAGAGTTTGCTTTCAAGCGTTGATAGTCTGCTAGTCAATTCTGGCCGATCTCTGACCCAATCGTGATCCTTCAAAACCAGGCTTATAAGACGAATGAAAAGAGCCAAGTGCCGGTCCACCATCAACTTCCAAGCATCGTCACTAGGCGCTTTTCCCTTCTGGAGCTCTTTGGTGGCGTTTGAGAAAAATATGAGAACTAGATCCTCCACCCTACGATCTTTTTCCATGCGCTTCTTGAACCCTTGCTCCTTGAAAGCGTTGAGAAATGCTGCGAAAGTACGTTTGACGACAGCATCATTGTACTCCGGTTTCCTCTCCTTTCCCATTAAGACTCCCGTAAGTCGCTTCTCCAGTTCTGACATGAATCCATGAGGAAACCTAGTACTCTTTGAATCCCGCAGGAGAGTGAAATCCTTCATTAAGTCGTTAATAGACGTTGAGGAGCGTTGTACCGTTGTCGACGGCGCAGGTACATGCTGCGTTCGTCGTGCTCGTGGCTGCAGAAGGTAGGAAAGGTAGGCAACGCGCAGGGCATATAGGTAGGCGTCATTGTGCGTCACGATACGTTTCCGGGGCAGTGTCCCATCCCTCGATCCGGGGCCATTGCTTTGAAGGCTGTTGATGCGCCTATTTGCACCTTTTGACTGTGTGGAAGACGTCGACATTACCCTCGCACAGGCTCAAGAGGTACCACCACCATAGGTTCGACGTGCTGAGCAAGAAGATCCGTTATGAGGATCAGCCTTTCTGTACATATGAGTCTGCAAGGTAGTCATGAGCAATACTTTAAACGCTCAGTTGACGATTTCGCGAATCCCCATACATCACTTTGCCAAGCGTGCCAAGGTACGATTTGAGGCCTACAAGAACCCTAGCTAAGGGTGAACCTCAGTTCGTGGAGGGCTCTACCTTACCTTAGCTATCCCTTCTCTTCATCAATCCGTCTACATAAGAAGGACAAGGGATCTTGTCATGATGGCACGTATAAATCAAAATTATGAGAAGCCATCTTCTTTGCACCTAGGGTAAAGACGTAGTCGGGAAGCTTACATCGGCAACTCATTAGACAGTACCATCCCGAGGCTCGCTTTGCTACATGGTAATCAGTGGACATAGGATGTCAATTTTTGAGCATGTAGAACATGCTTCCTCCATAAGCACTGATTTCCGCCTGCTCTGCTCAACCCAATGTTCCTGAAAGTTCCCAAAGAAGAGAACTCGGACTCTCCTGCCTCATGTAGGCTGAGTAGAAGAAATATTGCCCAATGTTGTGTGACGGTTGAGCCATCCATAATGTCATAAACGTTGAGAATGTTCATGATCACTGATCTCTGAGAAGTGGTACTGTCCGGAAAACCCGGCTTGGTTGAAGAAACCCAGGCTCTGGCAATATTATGAATGCAGGAGCTGCTGCATGCACCGCTTACTCTTCATCACAATTTCGAATATTTTGGACGTTTGGCAAAGTCTTGGTATCCACATGCCTGGAAGATCGCCAAGATGCCCTTCAGGAAGGCTTGGGATCTCGAATCTTGCACGTCCATTCAGGACCCTAATGATTGGTTGAGAGACGACAACTGGACCGAGACTAGCCTAAGCCTAACAAGGCATATCAGACTCCTGAAACCCCTCCGCATCGACCACCCTTCTTCGCGCGCTTGCATTCATTGCAACAGCTTTGTTACAAGCTGCCACATGCATTGGCAAGTGAGCAATGCCTCCATCAACAAACTTCGACGGAAAGATGGAGCATTGGCTGATAACCTGCATGGACTCGGGGGACCGTGCTCTGGTCTCTTCCCTCGTCTCCCTCCAGATCGACAGTAGTCTGCTGCATTCATACTTGTCTCATTCATCGCCTTCTAGCCACTTGCTTGTCATGTTCCTTTCGTCAACTATCACCTCCTGTTGTCTGCTCTCACGGCATGCTGTCATGCTTTGTCTCCCCTTGGCCTGTTTCCCAGCATGTTCGTATTGGAGCACTCGTGCTACAAACTAGCGGACCATTGCTGGCTGTTTCATCCCCGTAAGCAGTATGACACTATCGGACTTCGGTTGGTGATAACCAAATAACGTCCGTCTCGTGCCCACGACACAGACTTTGCTGGTAACTCTTGCGCCTAGCAGGTCATCACGTCAACAAGACGCGTCTATGTAGCTGGCCTACATTATCTAATCCTGGAGCAGGATACACACTCGCTACCTTATTGTTGAATTGTCCAGAGGGAGCGTATCTGATGTTGAAGTTGGGAGTATTGCTACTCTCCGAACTCACAGCTTGCGATTTTCTTCGCTATGCCACTCTCAACCTCTTGGAGCTCGACGAGGCTAGGAACTTCCCACCCACCGTCGAGGTTCTCGACATGGTTTCACGGTCGGTCAGTAGTCGGCAGCGAACGATCCCACAGTCTTGTACCTGCTCCCAAAGCATGGCGAACCCGAGGGCGTTCCGAGTCACCAGAACGTCGTGCGCCTTTGGGACCCCGATCAGATCATAGGTCACCGTCGTCAACACGGTCAATCATCGATCGTACTTCCTCACCGAACATTGGAACGGAGCCAGCGCAGCCCGATGCTTTCGACCGCTCCAGCATGAGCCTCCTCTCGCCCATTGCCGGGACAAGGCATGAGGAGGAAGAGATAGTCGGCGTGTCCGGCCCTACGCGAACACGAACTCGATTAGCGCTGAGCAGACCGAAGGGAAAGACCAGCCTGAAGAAGCAAGGTCGAGGATGCTTCCCTGGCGTCCAGGACCGAAGGATCAAAAGAAAGATAATCGGAACTCTCGTCTCTGGCATCGCCCTATGCGTGATCCTAACCACATGTACGCCTCCTAACATGCTCATCATTTCACATCTAAGCTGACAACTGACTCAGACCTCGCCCTCGCCATCTCCAACTCCGTCACCGGCAAAGCCTTTCACGCCATCCTTGTAGTGCTCATCATACTCACCACCATCATATTTTGCCACTATCTCATCCGGCTCTTCATGCTCGCCATGCGTCCCCAAAGCCGCCCCCACAACTCCGGACTCCTTTACCGAAGCCAAGCAGGGGCCGTCGCGCGCCCACATCAACCCATCAGGGTCATACTAGCTCGCGACGAAGAGCTAGGCCTGGACGGAACAGACACTGCGGAAGAAGACAAAGAGATCGCTGTCCCACCGCCGCCACCAGCTTATGGTGTCTGGCGGTGCAGCGTAAGGGCGGATCCAAACCTGATACACTGGCAGCGCACGGGGCAGCGCACGATTGCGGAGGAATTCCCGTTGGTGATGCGGAGTGAGAGCACCCGGCCACCTAGCTACCGCTCGCAGCATCGTGCGGCCGAGGTTGAAAGTGTGGCGGGACCGGCGCAAGCGTATACAAGGAATCAACATGGTTATTGGGAAAGTCATGCGCAGCACATGGGGGCTGGGTCCCGGGGACCTTCATGCACCGATGTCGTTGGTGGAGTCTGGACGCAGGGATCTCGTTGAGCGAATCCCAGTGGTTAGATATCCGGGCACTGTGGGGTGGGTTTCAAGTGCTTGACAACGTTTGCATGATTTTAAGTATATTGAGAGTCTTCGTCCCAACTTTGGCTTCGGGAAGCATGAGTGGATGAGGGCCCTTGCTCTAAGCGAGGAGGATTTTCCTAGATGTAGAAGAACAAACCCATTTTGTTCAGATACGAAATTCATGGTAGACGGAAAGCCTAAATGGCAGGTGGGGAGTTGGGGTCTACGTGGATTTTCAACGTGATAGAACACAGCAGTGGCGGAAACATACCATTTTCTAGACAATGCAACCCTGAATTGTAACGATGTCATGTCCCAAAGGGTCTTAGAGATGAAGCACCAGCTGCGAACAAGGACGAGCGGTGTCTCCAGGTCACTGTAGTTGAGATATGGTACTTGCGGAAGCTGAGGTGCATATAGCAAATACAAAGATTGTTTATGTTCCCGCTATGATCGACGTAGAAACCAGAGGATATTGTTCAATTCCTTTATCCCTCTTTGTCGGTATAGCTTGAAACCCAGCCTGTAATTATATTCCTGTAGCGGTGATGTTCATGTGGAAGAGTAACGCCCCCATGGCCTTTTCGCTATGCGTAATGCGGGCATCGCTGGGTGGTGTTACACTCGACAATCCTCTCCACTTGTCTTGTTGAGCATCCCAACGTGTGACGATATTGTGATCGAGGCGTTCCTGCAAGATGCGCTGCCTTGATGAATATGTCGCTATGCTTGACGTAAAATATAATGGGTAATGTTGAACCTTGCGCCGCCCTCACTTCTTATCGGTACAGTGTGAGTCCGTATATACAAGCCTATGTACATTAGTAGGCACCATGAAAATGTGCTGAAGTTGCGTCGCGTAGCGAAGCATGACAACAAGAGAGATAGTGGAATGCCTGATATAGCTCGTCACTGCCAGAACTAGTCAGAGTCCAGTGTCATCCAGGTTTGGTATTCGAATGGCGACTTCTCGACCAACCCAAGCAGTTTCATCTCAATGAGAAGACCGTAGCCATCCACCTGATCGACATCCGCCTCCCAGATATCCCCCTCTCGAAGGCGACTACCCACCTTGGCGAATTCCACCCGTCCCACCGTGCACTGAAGCCCTAGCTCCATGATCATGGCCTGAGCAAAGAGCCGGGAATAGTCGACCCGCATAATGTAGATGCGTAGTTTTTCAGGCAAGGGCGCTTGCTTGTAGTAGTATGCACGGATGAACCATTGCACAGACCAATGACGACGGGAGAACTTCGTTGTACGAGCTATGTGCGAAGCTCTGCGGCCGAGCTCGTCGACGATCTCCTTCGACTGGGCTGACGAGAACGGGAGGAATGAGTCGTCGGTATTACCCACCAATGACATGCCGGTGCGAGCTTCGTGGCGGATGGCAGCGTCAATCTGCCAGTGGTTGAACAGATCGCCGTACCGCCGTAACGGTGAAGTGATCCTTGTATAATTTGAAAGGTTCAAGAATTCGTGCCTCTGCGGTACGGTCGACGTTGTGGCTGTTCCCATGTACTCCGTACGGCGAAGAAAGAAGGGAGGGGGAACATAGCCAAGCTTCGCAACGGTAGGCTTGTAAACATCTTCTATAAACTTTCGCTCCGTCACGGCGAAGTGAGGGTTGCTGGTTGTGCCTGAGTAGGCAATCGGAATCCCCCGTTCGGCACACCAAGTAGAAGCGATTTCACCAGCAAGGGTCATGAGATCTCGGACAAATTGGAAGCTACTCGCGTAGTGTTCACTTTTCTTCGGGTCGAAAGGCTTGATAGGGAGGAAAATAACGGGGTCTCCCACGATTTGCCGAGTCTTATCGAACGAAAGGTCAAGTGGGGAGGCCTCCTCTCCGAGATATACGTTCGGCTCCACAGCGAGAGATTTGTGTTGTACTACAGCATGGTCGGTGCCTTCGATACGCTTAAGACGTTTCGCAATGCCGGCTTCAAGCAAATTCGACAGGATTTCGACGTCGGAGTCGGTCACAGTTTCATCGCGTGGTGCGTGAGCTGTGAGAGGCATTTGGCCACCCACCGTACTATTCACCTTGGAGGCCTCTGGGATGAACTCCTCAGGAAACAGAATCTGAGTTATGGTATCGTACGTGACGATTTTGACGTTACGCACAATCCCGTGACTGATGCTAGTTTCAATGATATCGCCATCGTTCGTCAACTTGGCGCTAAATGTGAGAGTTGGCTTGTTGGGCGCAAGGCTACAATGATTTCGCAGCGACTCTGGTTGCAGCATTTGGAATTGACGGTCAGGCAAGTAAACTGTCTGTGAAAGCCTGGCCGCGTATTGCGCTGTTAAGGACGTCGGGTCAACAAAAGCAGACGGATTTGCGACATGAACGTGGACCCAGCTTGTAGATTCATCAATGGCTTCCCACGAAACTCCGTCGTCTCTCTCAACAGTCCCTAAAGAATCTATGCAAAAGACTGGGAGATCACCCCAGTCCTTCCGCAAATTTGCCATGGAGTCTTCCAACCTTAGTGTGGCAGAGATGGCCATATCGTGCATCTTGTCAGCTTTAGCGTCAGGGTCGTACCCTGGAAGAGGCTGGGTTTTGGAATCAAAATAGACACTCCTGTTCTCCCACGGTAGTAATATGCCCATCTCTTGGAGTAGCAGCAGGCCCGTCGTTTTGTCAAGATTGAAATCGTCATACATTCCAGTCCCTCGCAGAATCGGCGGCCCGATCGATTTGAGTGCGTCTGAATTCAACTCCGAGATTGCCCAGTCGAATACAGAGCGTACAATTTTAGCCTCCTTTTTACTGAATCGAACGGGGCTAGGGTTGATGACGATCGGTTGAAGAGCCTTGTCTGAGCGGTGGCTTTCTTTCGACGGGCTCAGACAACCCACCGGAAACGGGTCACGAGCGTCGCGGCTTCTCTCAATCACCGCTCGAGCCTTTCTCAAGAACCCACGGACGGGGTTCTCATGCGGAACAAATCCGGCTGTCACAGGATCATCATCGAAAGCCGCTGTCGTTGCAGAAGCAAGCTCTTCCTGATAATCCCGTACCCACTGTTGCACTGTTTGGCCATTGTTGACTTGATTTGGGGACAGCATACGGAAGTTAGGATAGAGGCGATGATGCTGGGTATTTTTCTTGAACGCCTCATGGTTGCTGAGGACTCGATGGAGGCACCATAGCATTGGCGAAGTAAGATCAGCTGGATCGTTACATTGGAAGACCTTCAAGGCTATAGCCTCGAGACCGATATTCGGGGCATACCTGTCGGTCAACATCAACTCCCAAACACGGTCACACCTGTCTGCGTGGCGTCTGTAGATCTCGTCGGCCAAGCTATTCAACAGAAGCATCTTCTTGATGAGAGGTCCGCCGGCCTCACGAGGTATGGATGTCTCCGGGATGTGCCCTTTCCCACTCTCATCGAACTCCACTAGCTCCTTAGGTAAGTAGGAGTTTATGGGATCCAATTCTGCTGGTGATAGCATGCCAGGAATTGAGAACGTCACTCGGGTCGCTGGCACGTGAACGACTTGGCCTCGGACAGTGTAGAGCTGTACGAACTTGTGGACCCATTGTGTGCAGACAGCAGGCACAACTTCATCTCGGATGCTATAGCCTTTGAGCCGCGCCATTTTGTACAATCATGCCGAGCAACGTACCGAACGTCAGTCATATCACCACGAGCAATGAGCGCCTCAGGTGGTTTGACCTCTTCTAGAAAACTTTCGAAGTCAACGTCCAGACCGAAATCCCACTCCGCATCATCTTTATTCGTCTTCGAAGGAGCATTGAGATCATCTTCTCCCGATTGCGTGACGGTGTTGTCTATCAGTCCGAAGCCACCGAGCCCAGAAATACTTTTCGATCTTGTGGGGGATGGTGTCTTAGCCTGGTCTTCCTGCCATTGTCGCAGATGTTGTCTGATTGCAGAGTTTGGATTGTAGTGGGCCCAACCAGAGGAGAACTCTGCCTCTGGACTTGATTGAGCATGACTTTTAACGACAGACAAATTAACCTGTGTGACGCATTAGCTTGATCCAGAAGACGAAGCCCGCAATCTGGCTCACCTACAGCTCCAGGGGCGAACGCTTTTCTTTTGGCCGATGTCGAAGATACACTCCTCGACGGAGTATACGAAAGCCTTCCTGTAATCGCACTGACCGTGCTCACTGTAAAATGTCTTGTATTATCTACGCCATGCCTTCGCTTATTATCCAAACCACTCTGCGTTTGCCAACGGAATAGTGAAGATCTCTCCGTTGATTGAAGAGAGCGTGAAGGCCTAGTAGCAATTTGGCGAAATGCTACATGATCGCTGCAAGCTGGCAAGCCTTTCACCATTTCGCGCCACAAATCACACCGGGTCGAGTAGATGTAGGAAACAGCATGTCACTGAGTTTCCAATCTTTCATATTTGCATGCCGCTAGCGGGATCTTGGCCCGGTAGCCGATCGGCAGCTTCTCTGGAGCTCCGGTAATTGATTCGCACTGCATTGCGTAAGAAGAAATTAAAAACGACATCTGGTTGTCTGGTGCCATCTGGTTCGGGACAAAAGCACAAGTGGGTCTTGCTCTTCGTCATAGCTCATTTACGATTCCAATGTAAATAGCTTTGTCCGGTAAGCGCATCCACCCAAGGTTCGGATGTTGAGTATCATGATGCGACAACGAAACAGTAAAGCACGTATTATCTGAGACGAAGCGACATGTGGTTTCGGTCTCTTGACAACCTTCATATCTGACAATATACCGATATCGATACTTCAGAATGCGCTTGTTATTCTGAGAACGATGCTGATATCCACCGTGCCATAGTCGTGTACCATACTGCAACCAACGATGACCACAGCTAGCAAGCCCTCTCCAGGCCATTTTCGCATTCTTTACTTCGCCTCCGCATCTAGCTTCACCAATAAGTCGTCAGAAGAGCTCAAAGCTCCACTCGAGTTGAAAGATCTGTTTGATCGTTTGGAAGGGACATACCCTGGTTTCAAGCAAGCCGTGCTGTCCAGTTGCGCTGTTACGGTGAATCTGGACTACATGAACATGGAAGATCCTCATGATTTCGAGGATGGCAATTCTCGTCTGCAGATCGCGGAGGGCGATGAAGTCGCGATAATTCCTCCCGTAAGCTCCGGATGAAAGCAAAAGTACGATTGTGACAAAATCGGTCCACCCTGGATTGAAAAAAGTTACGGCAGGCTAGCCCGCAGTTTTAAGGATCATGTCACATTCAGTGGTGATTAAACCCGGGTGTGCGGGCTTGATGCTTAGAGGCTGATTTCATTCAATCTCTAGTAACGTATATTTACCGCCATGAATCTCTAAGGCACTCTCGACCCGTTCCATGATCGCCAGGACCTTCTCTTCCTGTAAGCGTTGTCCAACCACTTGTATCGCTACTGGCAGACCATGCATCTCATCAGCATTGTAGTGTTTGTAGGCCCCTTTGGCTACCCCGTTCAATTTTCGGAATCGAAAACTGGGCGGGAGCTGATCGAGCTCTCTATCAACATGGGTTACCGGCAGAACACCACAAGAGTAGTCAAGCTTGAAAGTGTCAGCGCCTCATCATTGCAAAGGAAGCTAGAGCAATATACCAAGTTGAAGAGGAACGTGTAGCCTATATGATTTCGGAGTCAGCATTCCTTCTAGAAGTTAGGGGATGGAGACATAAGGCATGTATTTCGAGTGAATGCTCGCTAGACACGTCTTAAAGCTCTTGAAACGCCTGAAAAAGGAAAAAGGAGGGTCGGAAAAGATAACCTACCGCAGTTACTGACAGCATCTTTCATACCATTGTGGGGTACTGCAGGCGTAGCGTTCGGTGCTGTCAACAGAAAGTCTACCTTGGCTTTCTCGTGCCACCATTTGTGCCATTTCGCTTTGTACGCCTCTCTTTTCGCGACCCATCTCCATTGCTCGAAGGCGCTTTTTTCGTGGAAGGTATTCAAGAGTCCAGCCCAAACATAATCTCGCCGCACGTATTTGACCCACAAGTAGTACAAGTACTTCAAAGGCCTCGGTATCCTCATATAGAGATTCATTTGAGCGGCACCAGGATCACTCCATTCACCAGTACGGAAGAACGAGCGGAACGTCTTGCAGCCATCCGAGTTCAAGAGATTAGCAGCGATCACTAGCGCTTCGTATGGCGATGGTGGATCCACATCAAAGACTTCATGGCCTTCAGCTTGTAGAGCAGAAACAGCCCTATCCAGCGCACGAGCACAAGCAGGGGACGGATCGACGACGCCTGATGTCCTTAGCATCTAGATCTCGGAAATACTTAGTCGACTGTACCATCGCTTCTCATCACGCCCACTCTGTAATGCTGCTTCTCTTTGAATTTCTGTCCCTTTTCTAGTCGCCAATCGATGGGATGAACGCTGTGGTCATAGATCCAAGGCTTCATTGATATCATGGACTTCGAAAAGTATGCAAGATCTGCCAAGGTCCTCGCCATAGGACTAAAGACACTCGGTATGCCTTCCTGACCTGGCATGCTAGTGTTCATACCCATCTTAGGCCATCGGCCAGTCGAGCATCGCAGCGAATAAATGCCGCTATAGTGGGCTGGTGCTCTCACAGAGCCAGCAACATCCGACCCAATGCCGATTCGGCCACCACCGTAAGCCAACAGTGCACCTTCCCCACCAGTCGATCCACCTGGGGAGTATCTCGAGTTGTGCGGGTTGGTGCACCGGCCCCAAATGTCGTTGGTAGACTCGAAAGAGAGCAGCGTGATTGGTAGGTTGGTCTTCACGTATGGAATGGCCCCTACAGATATCTCTCAGCAGAAGTTGGAGATCCGATATCAGGTTTTGGCCGAACCAGCATCCTTGAGTATCCTCACCATGATGCCATCTTCCGCATAAGGCTTTCCAGTGTTGTAGGAGTAGCCGACACTGACATCAAAACCCCCTACAGCTATGGAATCCTTCAAAGACACAGGGATTCCTGCAAGAGGGCCCTTCTGATTCACTTCGCGTTCAGCCCAATGCTCCGCTTCCGGTAATAACACCTCCGTCAGACAGTTGGTCTTCTCGTGCGCCTTGATCGCAATCTTCCCATAAGTCCTAAGAATATCAATAGGCTTGAGTAGCTGTTTATGTACATCTTGAACAAGTTCTTCCACGGGTTTGGCTAAGATCTCACGATCCTGTGAGGAAAGAGGTGAATGATAGGCGGATGGAAGACTGGCTATCCTGGTCGAACGCTCTAGCTGCTTGCTCTGGCTGCACAGAAGTGCGTTCAGCTTCTATATTCATGTCACGACTTCTTCTGGGGCTTACCAAGCGCGTCGATGCTCGAAGTAATCGAACGGCGGAAGCATCGTGCATGGATCAGCACCGTTTTTCCAACCATATGCTGAAGAGAGGCAACCTACTTTACTTACTTTATTCGCATGCCAGGTTGTAAAGTAAAGTACTTCAATCGAGAAGTGAAGTGGGGTTTGGTTACTAGTCCTAGAACACTCTAGCGCAGGGAGGCAAGACAATTAAGCCAGGTTCATGAACAGTCACCTACTTTATAGAGTAACGTTCATGCGGTATAACGATGGACCTGACCGCCATTCTACAGCGATCCCACCACGACGATGTCTCTCACTATGCAGCATGACATGGGCTTGTGTGATCAAGCAACGTCAGTGCGTGCCTTTCTTTGGACATATGGATTAGCGAAGCTACAGTTGCTCGATAACCTTCCACGGATCCTGAAACAGACCTGTTGTTCAGCTTTACTGAAATACATTCGTTTGCAAATACAGAGGATTTCTATACTTATCTTCGGTGGATTAGGAATAATTTGATACGGGCCTTCAATTTTGGGGAAGTACGTCCCGACTGTCATGTTGACTATACCTGGACGACAACTCTGTCTCTGGTCTACGGAAATCTTGTGGAACATCCGAGGTTTGCAATGCCTGCAGGGCTAGTCTCTTTCGCAATGTCAATGGTCAGTATTTGTCGCGTTCATGGTCTATGCTCCAAAACTGTCTTTAAGCGCTGGTCTCGGGACGATCCGAAAAGAGCCTCATTTCAGGCTTGGTAGCACTATTTGATGAGACAGCTTCTTGAGATTTATTCTGAACCTACTCAAGAGCTGGACCCTTGACATTCTTAGAAACATCGATTCAGCTATGGGCTAAGACAAAATGGCTGGGAAGACATATCTGCGTAGTACTTAAGCGGAGCAAAGGAACCTCGTTACAAATCTTCACCTGCCTCCACAAGCGTGCTACCACTATCCAGAAACATTTTTTCCTTATTTCCTTGGGTTGTCTATTTCCTAAGAACACTCCTTGTCTGTTTTCCTATCGTTATTCGTCAGATTTCTACGGCAGTATCCATCTGCCTCTACTCTCGTTGTGTGAATTGGGGTGTCTTCGGAGCATCACGATCCGTACTTTTCATTCATATCCTCCTCGTACTCCTCCTTAACCGATTTTTGAAGATGGCTGGACCGGACGCAGGCGCTCTTGGAGGTACCTTCAGGATTGTCAGGATACTCCAAGTGGTATCTTTGATCGCCATCATCGGAATGGCTGCCAACTTCGTAGCCGAGATGGTATCCAGCAACAACGCACCGTCGAATGTACTGGTTGGCACGCTGAGCATCGTAAGCATTGTGGACTTCAGTCATGATCCGGGTCATTGCTAATGTTTCCGATTTAGACTTGCATCGCTGTTCTCTACTGCGTGATCACCTACATCTTGTTCATCGATAATATGCTACCTCACCTTATCAACACCGGTATCGACGGATTGTTATTGATCGCCCTAACTGTGATAGCCGTGGTCGTTGGCAAACCTTTGTCTTACCTCAACTGCCAGGTCATCGGATCTTCGAGCGTGGCAGAGTCGGCCTACCAGCTCGGTACGGAATTGAAGGCCAGTCTCCAGAATGAGGGTGGTAAGGTCGTCTACAGCAACTGGATCGGGGCGAGCAAAGTAACCTGCTACGAGATGAAGGCCATCTGGGGATTGAGTATCGCTCTATGGTACGTTGTCGTTCATTGATGCTCGCGGGCCCCGGCTGACGGCGGAATAGCATCCTCTTTGCGTTCTCTGCGATCTGCAGCGTGTGTCTCTGGCGTCGAAGCAAGGCCATAGCATCCAAGGACGTTGAGGGTTAAGTGGGACAACGCAATGCAGGGCAGGTGGAAAAAGCGGATGGCGGTGGGGTCGAGGCAGGACCCATTGCAGTAGGCAGAAGGCACGACCACGGGTAGATGATGGGCGAAGCAAGTGGAGTTTAGGGCATTTCCTAGAGAGGATTGGTCTAGTTGCAAACTGTACCATGGGAAGGGTAGCGAATTACCAGTTAATAGAGTAATATGCATGCACGAGGGGTTTATTTGCCTCCAAGGAGACGTCGTTTCATGCAAATATATGCAGAAGCTGGGGACCAAAAGTTTGGGCCCCTCGGGCCCAGTGAAAGGATGTTTGATTGGAGCGTGGGCCGTGGGGTCTGATCACTTCCTCACCGACAACTCGTAGATTGACTCTGCTGCCATCCCTACCCAAAGACGAAGGATAGAGGCGCACAGGGCGCCAAGCAGTGCGTGCGAAGGTTACTTTCTCCCGACACAGCTGCGGTGCTGCCACGTCTCGATGAGTCGATGTCCAGCCTAGTTCATCGAGCTTGCGCTGCGATCGTCTGGTCGCTCATCCCGCGCCGCCCAGGTGCCGCCTTTTCCAAGGGAATGGTTAGAGTAATTGCCAAAGTTGGCGCTTGGGATCAGTGGCTTGCAGCTACCTTTGCGCTTGGGAATCGTCAGCGCCGCCAACCCGGTTGCTCGGGTTCTCTCCCATTTCTCGGCCTCCATGGACTCCATACGAGCCATACTGCTCCCCACGCCTCAATCGTCCACCAGCTCTCCCTCCCCGGCTAAAAGAGCGGAACACGCTTTGTCAGAATACGTCAATCGCTCAAAGGCCCTGGTTCCTGCGCTACTTATCTTGCGAAGTTACTCGCTCCTAACGTCCAAATGGGTTGGATGATTGGATCAACGGATTCGTTCGGCTCCCCTTGTACTTTCCCTCCATCATCGACGCAATGGTGGCCATTGTCCGCCTGGAGTGCATGGCTCCTTAATGGCTGTATTACTTGCTTGCCCCACATTCTCCACCAAGTTCAATTGGTCCCAACACAGTCTTGACCATGGATGGTAACCAGCAAATCCCCATTGTAAGCTCGACCGAACTTCGGTGACGAAGCGTCTTGCCTTTGGTCTCGCTGACCAGACATAGGACGAGCGTTACGAAGATACCGATAGTGAGATCCATTCGTTCGACGACTCCTCGTACGACTGTCGTCATTCCCCCACACCCTACGTACACTGACCGATTGCTAGTCGAGCATCTCTGGCAACTTCGCTCACCCAATACCGCTACGAGAATGGTAGAAGGTACCACGCTTATCGTGAGGGTACATCGAGCTTCGAACCGAGCGTCATGCACAGATACTGAGATCAGAAAGGTCAATACTGGCAACCGAACGACGAGAGGCAGGCGTCCCTTGAAGGGATCGCGTGAGTAATCGATCCATGTCCCACCTCCTCGGCCGGTAGCTGACAAGAGACGCCTCTATAGACATCATCTCTACCTCTTGACCTGTAATGACCAAATTTTTCTTGCACCCATAGAGAACCCCAGGAGGATTCTTGACGTTGGTACGGGCGTCGGTATTTGGGTCCTGTGAGTACAAAGTCCCAATTCCCACATGCATCAATTGACAAAGTATAGGGACATGGCAGAAAAGTTTCCTTCGGCAGAAATCATAGGTCTGCATGTTTCTTGAGGCTGCTGGGACGGGTCTTTGATACCGAGACTCCTTACAGGCACCGACTTGTCCCCTATCCAACCAGCTGTTGCGCCTCCAAACGTTCGCTTCGAGATAGATGATGCCTGCAGCCAATGGGTCTATCCCAAAGATCACTTCGACTATGTTCACATCCGACTGCTCTACGCTAGCGTAGCGGACTGGCCTGCCCTCTACAGTGAAGTCTACGAGTAAGCAAAACAGCCCCCTAGTCGGCCCAGACTATCATGTACTGAGCCTCGCACGTTTCAAGGCATCTCGCCCCCGGCGGCTACATTGAACATGCAGAGCTCTCTGTGGTCACGAAGTGCGATGATGGATCCATTCCTCCTGGCTCAATGTGGGAGACTCAGGGGGAATTGGCAATCGAGTGCGGGGAGCTCTTCGGCAAGACCATGCTCATCCAAACGCAAATGAAGGACTTGATTGTTGCAGCTGGATTTGTAGACGTAGTGGAATATAAGTTCAAGTGGCCCCTTGGCCCGTGGAGCAATGACCCGCGACTGAAGGACATTGGGAGGTGGAATATGCATTTATGGGACATTGGGCTGGAGGGCTGGACTATGGCGTTGTTGACAAGGTACAAAGGAGTGAGTAACCCTTCCCTCTTCCCTCTTCCCTCTATTGTGTCTTAGGCGGTTGTGACTGGGAATTGCTAATTCCCGTCCTAGTGGACCTATGACGAAGTCCAAGCCTGGGTCGCGGAAATGCGTCGCCACCTGCTCGATCGGAAGGTCCATGCTTACCAGGATATGTAAGTCATCTCTACTGACTCAGATTGATGAAACGTACTAAGCAACGAGATAAAGAAGCATCGTCGTCGCCAGGAAGCCTTTGTCACCTGCATCACCAGCCAACGGGCGCCGGTAAGTCGTTTTTGCATCGTCTTGCATGCGTCTTTACTACTATATACTCTTCGTCATCGTTTCAGCGAGGGAGGTTGTGTTTCAGGCATCAGCATTTGGCCTTTTTTTTTGCTTAAGCAGTGTAGCGTAGGCCTCTTCACCGATAGTAGGATTTGGCTCCCCGCAAGCTTCCACTTATCAGGCTTGTCCTTTATCTTCCACTCCTCCTTCATCCACTTTCCCAAGGCCAAGGCAGGCCTCCAACATTTACGACATGGTTGACTTCGCCCTATCATCCTTTTCGTGCATCAACTGCAGGCTTACATCGAATCATTTCACTTGTCGGCACGCCCACGTCTCCTTTTTCCATGCCAACCATCCCAGCAGGTCTAACGTCAAGCATACCACTTCATGCATGCATCATCCCTAGGCCAAGCAACTCTACACCAACCCACCCCTGCCCCAACCAAGCACCCCTTGTTCGATATCCACCGCCCATGATCCCAGAAGCCACAGCTCCACATAGACCGCTCGCATCGCATTGCAGACGCCCAAGACGCTGAAGAACATGAAGAACATGCCCCAGGGACCAAGCCGCCAACCCACAGTTTCTTCGCTGAAACCGATACGAGATGGTAGCAGAGCGTGAAGCAAAAGCCTCGACCAAGCAGCGCGGAAGCCGAACGAGTGGACGAAGAAGCGCGGGATCTGTAGTCACCGTGAACACTCTTGCCCAATACATCTTCCGCCGAAACCCAGTTCGTAGAAGCATCAGCACCAAGGTACCGAGACCTCTCCGCAAAACATTCTCCCCAGCTACGAACAGGGCCCTGAGTCAGCCAGCAGCTGCTTCGAACATCGAGGCCCCCCACAAATCCATCCATCCATCCATCCCTCCGCCATCCCAAAACCCCAAAGCGCAGCTCTGATCATCACATCCCCATCCCCACCCCCCTTTCCCTCGCTTTTTCCGCCCCTTTTCCTGCCTGCCCAGGCTCCTGCCAAATCTACATCCTCCACCCCCCCCCCCCGTTCTCCCACCTCGGGAGGTCATGGGCCGTGGGGTAAGGGTGTGATGATGGCTGGGTAGGGGTTTTCGGATTGGGGAGGGTGCGTTGCAGGAGGTTTTTGCTGGGAGGGGAATGCTTGGGTTGGAGCTTCTGCAGCTTGCGTGGAAGGCTTCGGAGGCCTTCTGGCTTACTCCGCTCCCCAGACGTTGCGCCGCGCCGCTCGACCGGCAGCCAAACGCGTGAGGTAGGCCCTGGTTGGGGGGAGGGGAAGTGTGAAAGGGCAGGCAGGCAGGCGGACGAAGTCTGTATGGTTCCGAGGTCAGGATCCTGGGGGGGGGAAGCCAGAAGGTGGAACACAGAGTAGGGCTGGAGTGTAGATGCCGAGAAGGGAGGAGATGAGGGGCAGGATTCGATAAGAGGAGGGTGGGGTGGGCCGGAAGAGGGATAGGGGTGCCATAGGCTGAGGGGCGCGGAATGAGAGGGAAAAGGAGAGGGGAGGTGAGGCGGTGTGTGTGGAGACTGAGAGGATGGAGGAAGTGTTGCTGTAGAAGATCAATGTGTGGAGGACGGAGGCAGGCAGGCCCTTGCTGCGGTGGAGATGCTGTGAGGGAGCTTGTATCATAGCGCGATGGAGGGAGAAGGGGAGGTGTGTCTGTGGCGGGAAGGTAGATAGGCGTGCTGGAGAGGGAGGAGTAGAGAAGGGAGGGTGGAATGGAAGAAGAGATGATTGATATAGCTAGCTTCTAAAGGGGCCGATGCTCCATATCCCGACTTGAATCCTATGGAAGGCTCGTGGGTGATGGAATAGGATTCGTGGAGGCCTGGGTGGTGTGAGTGACCTCGAGATGGATGAGGGGAATAGCTTGCGTCGTTTCAGCTTGTTGAGATGGGAGAGGGCTATCGACGGGGACTGGGAGCTGGGGCTGAGGGTGCGGAAGCCTGGCGGGGTTGGGTTGGTGGGTGGGGATGGGGAGATAGGAGGGGATGGGGGGAGAGAAGGGGATGGCGAAATGGAAAGAGGGAGGGGGGATATGGGAAGGGAGGAGAGGGATTTTGGCATTGAAATGGGAAGATGGGAGGGAAACAGAAAGGGGAGCATGATAAGTAAAACAGAATCAAAGGCACAGGGAAGAGGGAAACGAGGTGCTCAGTTGTTGTGAACGATGATGAAGGGTAGGGAGAATCGGCATGCAAAAACGGTAGAGGAAGCCGGCTTCTACAATAGAGTCGAAACGCTTGCTTAATATATTTTGGTGAAGAAAGAAGATAAAGAGGCGAAAAAGCAGGAGAGATCCACGAGTGAAGAAAAATCCACGTGTGAAAAGAAACGACGGCGGCAAAGAAGAAGTTGATCTATCCACCATTGCATTCATGTTGAGTCTACTAAGCTAAGCTCGCAGTAGACACCCCGTCATACTATGTCCGAAGCACAACCCCGAAGCCCCTACGTGTACCATGCGATCCTTCACATCATGACTAGCATGCTTTGGTCTGGAATCCTTAGGCACAACTCCTAAGAGGGAGGGGGTCCCTCAAAGGTGTGCGCCACCTCAGGCTGCCAGGTGTAACGATCCTTGCCGAAGATCTCCGCAGCGACCTTGAAATCCTTGGAACCCTGCAGCAAGCTGGTGCGGACGACGATCTTGTCACCGAGGACGGTCTGGTGGTGGTACACGTGGGAGGTGCAGTTGGGGCAGTAGTAGCAGTTGACTGGCTTGCCTGGAGGGAGGTTAGTGGATCGCTTGAACAGATGAATATGGATAGTAGCACGAGGCAGTTGAGACTGGAAAAAGTAGAGGAGAAGGGCAACCTCATGAAGGAAGAGAAAGGAGGAGGGAGTGGGTAGATGTCTGTCTTGACGACGGAGGGGGAGGAATATAGGCAAGCTCACCAGAGTCGCCCTGATAGGTGTATGTCTTGACATTCCCCTTGGTGATCTTCAGATCCTTCTCAGTGGCGATCTGGTTGAGGGTATTCTCGCTACCGCTGAGGAGCTTGCAGGCATCGCAATGGCTGTTCAGCTGTTAACATACTATTGTGGATTGTTGCCCACAAGTTGTGAATTGTAGGACAACGAAGGACTTACCAGAGGATATGGGCCTGAGAATCCTGAGGGAGCTCAACGGTCCACTCGGTCTGGCCGCAATGGCACTTCCCGTTGAAGGTAGTCATGTTTGGTCAATGCTGTTCGGCAGTGGAGGTAGTTGTGTGTTGTTGTTCAGCGATGTGATTATGCCAAGAGATTGTAGATTTTGACGTTGGAGACGTTGATTATGGATAGGTGGAAGGAGGGATGAAGTGTGTGCGGAGAACGGAATGGAAATAATGCACCGACATGAAGTGCTTTAGTACTTAGATTAGAGCTAGGTGTGATGTGAAGTGGAGTAAGGTATGTACTTTACATGATTTCAAATGATTTCCTAGACTCCATCCTTCCACCCATTCGCCCCACCGTCGGCTATCATCGGGTTTACGTTCGCTGGCTTCTGGACTGGATGGACCTGCATGAGAGTTCTGTACATGTACTTTGCTTCGTCCCTCGAAGTATAAGTACGTTAATCTCCAATCATTGTACTGGCTCTGCGCATTCCAAATAGGGGATAAGCGATGAATCGACTGTCTCACCTCTACATACATTCATTACTCTAGCATGTGGCCATCTCATATACCTAATTAGCATGTGGCTTGCATCGAATCAGATCAAGTAAGCTAGTTATCATCTGATACTTAGCTAAGGTACCTCCGTAGCTAGCTAACTAGCTCTCATGAAGCCATCATGCAAAGTTACATCCTGATCCTTCCGGCCGTCTCTTCCAACACTTTGAGAAAGGCCTGTTCATTCTCGACTATCTTGTACTCGCCGCTGTCTGCTGTCACCATATGGAACGCCTTCTTAGCATCCTGAGGTGGGTTCACAATCTTGCTCTCTCCCGTGGCCACGTCGCTGAGCGCATGCAGCGAGCTCTTGTGCATCCAGTCGTGAAGTGCCGCCACCACAACCAGGTGCCAATGAAGAGCTTCATTGGGGCCTCTACGAGCACTCTCGCGAAGCAGGTCAAGCACACCGTCCAGATAGAGCGGAAGCTGGAGTTTGTCATTCGAGACGGTCTTGCTGACCCGGAACATGGCGAAGAGCGCATATGCTACTCGAGTGAAATGGAACACGGGCAGATTGAAGACTTCGCTCGGTGTCAATTTGAGGAAGTACTCGAGCAGACCGTGGATTGATGCTAGACGTGCATCCATGAAGTCGTCTCCACCCGTTGCTTTGGTTTTCGACGCTGTAAGCTGGTAGATGAATAAATTGATGGCGTGGTACAGCATCATGAATGTGTCTGCAGCATGATGTTAGCCGAGCCGGGATTGCAATGGAAGAGAAGCAACATACGAGGCACTCCGTGAGCATTCATCTGCTCTAGACACTTTTCCATTCCCTGTTCGATGTCCGGCAGAATCTGCAACACATCTCCCTGGAGTGAATGCCAATAAAGACGATCGGCCAGACGCTCCATACGGAGCCAGTGACATAGGAGTTTGTCAGAAGCCAGGGCGTCCGTAGACGTGTCGAGCAGTCGCAGGCTTGGTTCTTCGGTCAGCCCAAACTTGTGCCACCATTGAAAGCGTGATCCAATGTAAGTACTGTAGTCAGATCTTGTCAGCAAGCTGAATAGAAGGGATGATACATATTACTTACTTCTTGCCGACAGCATAGCAACCCAAATTAGTTCGTGCACCTTCGATGAGCTCAGAAGGTGATAGATGACAGTTTTCGGATGCCCAGGTGGAGAAGTGCTGTTCGCAAGCGCCATGCCCTAATCCTGTGTCCAGAGTCATGGCCGACGCCAGGTTGATGTAGATATTGTTGGCTGTTTCTTTTTCCGGCCAGTAGAAGAGCGACATGATTAGCATGGCTTGGATGAGTTCCACGGAGTGCTTGTTTTCAATCATGACCTCTTGCGCGAGGATCTCCTTGACTCCGTTGATCAGGCTTGGCTTGGCGTCTCCCTCATGAGCGATGGCGACAATCGCTAAGAAGAGGATAGGTTTAGTTTTGCGTACGTGTTCTGGATTAACACCAGGCTGGAACACTATGATTGGAGTCTGCGGTGCCACGTTATGGACATATTGATGAAAAGCTGCATAAGCCGTTTCATGACGGGGAAGATGCTGCTCAACAATGTCGCCGAATCCCATCTTGAACTCGGGATGATCGTGAACTGCCCCTTCAGTAGCATTAGAGTACGCAGCTTGAGCCATCAAGAATGGATGGATATTTGAGGGAGCTGAAGGAGAAGGAGAGGCAGTAGCTTGACTTTGGTATGGACCAAAGGCTTGTGGTTTGTGGAAGGACACAGGTGAACTGGTTTGTTGTTGCCTGAGGTAGCTATGTTCCTCTTCTGCGTTACTAGACATGCGCCGTTTTCGTGTCTCTAACGCAGGACCTGACGCGTAAAAAGATTGTTGTTGAAGTGGCCCACCATCAGAATGTCTCAGCAACATATGATGTCGCCCTTCGCCTTCAGTAGATGACACATGAGCCACTTTATCTGGATTTCTTGAATCCAGCGTACTCAAGGGCAATTTGTCCCCTTCTTCATAGCTATTTGGTTCAACATCCACACCCAACAGTAAGTTGCCTTTGGCGACTAATTCAGAGCGCAGATTTTCAAGTTTCCTCTCCAGCTCTGCAGCTTTAGTGTCCGTCTTCTTCTGTCGTTTTCTGCTGGGTTGTGTCGTTTGACACTGGCGTGCAGCCTTTATACATCTCCTACAGTCTCTTGACCCTTTATCAAACTCGCAACGTACTTTCAGCCCCCGACAAGCATCGCAAGCCCGGGGACGCTTCGTATCTCCAGTAGTAGCTTGCCCATTGCTGACGGGGGGCGCCGTATTCTTGCCATGGGGGAAGATTCTTGTCGGTAAAGCGTTTGGGAGTCGCTGATGGTATTCATTTGCACCATCTTGTGGCCCAAGGGGAGGGCCAAAGACATGTTGCTGCTGGTTCGGTTGCTGATAGTATTGCTGCTGAGGAGGAGGAGGAGGTAATTTGATCGGAAACTGTGGATACTGGGGAGGAGGTGGATTCGAATAGCTCTGGGACTTGGGAGGTCCTTGAAGCCGAGGGTCAACGCCATCCATGGTAAGACAGTTAAGTGCCGGCACCGCGGGAATTAAGTCCCCGAGATCTGCGCTATACCACTTTGAGAAATTTCATTCCCTAACCTAAGGTAAAGTAGATTGCCTCTGAGGATGGTACTTACTTTATGCATATCTTGTCTCACCGTGTGCTCCATTGTTGGATCATGAGTGTTCGATTCTAATCATGCACTCATGGAAATTCACATTTCGCTGACCATGGCGCATGGGAGTAGCTGGCAGCTTGAAATCAAGAGATCGAAGAGTGATCACATTAATTCATGCCACGATTCATTCACAGACTTATCACATTGACTGATGATTCTCCCCTCATCAGTCTGTCTCACGAACACACTACCATTGCTTCTAACTGCAAGTGCCAGTGCTCTTGTCTCCAGCTGTTGTGCTCTAAGGTAGTGACACCCTCAACCAACAGCCAGCTCCGCGTACATTTCTTCGATCTCATAGCCAGAGCACTCGTAGCTTCTCCCAAATTCCTCCTTCATCTCCTCCATCTCCCTCATGTCCTTCTCTATCATCGCCCGATGTTGCTCGTAGGCGTCCGGGTTATGTAGATGATGCAGACGTTCCAGCCTGTCGACTGAGTCTTTGATGGCTCCTGTGGCTGCACGGAATCCCTCAAGATCATGCTTGCGTTCTTTCTGAAGAGCTCGTAGCTTCATCGCAATAATTTCTCGACGTGGTGGATCTTGAAAATTGGCGAGGGCTTCTGAATTCACCGCAGTGTTGGGGGTGATAGGTTCGCTAGAACAGAATCCGAGGTCAGCATTGCTCGCTCAGGGGATCATGATATGAAACCAACAGTACTGACTGATAGGAGCGACGGGGCGGGCTGTGCTGAGCGCGACGTTGTGGAGGTTGCTGTAGGATTGGTACGGGACGGCGCAGGATCGCTGATGGCGCAAACGGTCGAGCATTGGGGTTGAATGGCGACTTCGGAGGCTCTGCTGCCTCATTCTGGGTGCTCATGTTGGCGATGCCGTGTAATTGATCACGTATAGTTTTGTAAGTGCTTGAGCTTGATCACTGGGAACAGAAAGAGAAGAGGGGTGCTCTTGATCTCGGAATGTGAAGTAATGTGTCATTCCACAATCACCAACTTGACGCCCCTGAGTGTTGAACAAAGACCTCACACTCACACCGTCACACAATTCCCGACGATGTGGAAAGCGTATTGCCTGAATGAAGGAGAACCGATTGGCCATTGATGATCCAAGCGTAAAGCGGCAAAGCGTTCTTATAGATATGTAGATCATCCGTCTTATCAAGCATCGTCTTAGTCGCTATTCCCAAGTAACGTACCCATTCCTTGACACATTCTAGGAAAGCGTGATGACGGAATGCTGGCCGACTAATTGACTAACAAAGAGCCCTGGGCAAGGAGGTATATGGCACTGTGATTTTGATTGCTCAATCAGGACGTTCAAGAGCAGACCCCGAAGAAGAAGCAGAACAGAAGCAGTAACAGTGGGAGGATGCCCCTGAAGAGCTCTCTTACCTGTGCCGGGCTGGCCGCTGCGACTGAAGAAAGACTGTTAGAGTTGCGTTAAGAACATGGAAACCTTCAACCTCCCGCAGCGACGTTGGGTATCCGTGCCTCCGGTGCATCTTCTGCCTCGTCCTCCAAACGATCCCCAGCCATCCATCGACTCTTATCCCAGACATATCCGACGAGAGATACCCCAACTGTAAGAGCAGTAACAATAAGGATAATATTCACAGGTCTTGGGTCACTATGAAAGGTCTTGTGTGTGAAGGCATCCAGAGCGGACTGCGAGAAGTTGAGTATGCCAGCAAGGCAAATCACCAATCCATATACCTTGCCAAAGGTATGAAAGCCGAAGACTTTGGCCGCATAATCAGACACAGCCGTATAGTAGAAGGGTCTGTATAAGACGAATAGAGCAATATTCGCGTATGCTGCCCAAGTGTATGGCAAGACTCCAAGGATGCCGATTGCTGTCGCTGTAGTCACCAGTAAGGCGAGAACGAATGGGGTACTCGTGTTGTCTAGGATAAAGCCGATAAAAGGGACCGAGATGAGACCCCCCACTGGTAACGCCACATCGAACACATTGTTGACTTGCTCTGCAAGCCTGTGATCTTTGAGCATGTACTCGTACTGCGTCCTGATGGTGGCGACAAAGTAGTTGATCCTGGTCATTTGTACTACCGTGAAAAAGGTGATCAAGATAAACCATGGCGATTTGATCTGTTGAAATGCTGATCGTCCATGCTGAGCACCCCAAAGTCCACTAAGGGCTTGTTTCTTTTCCTCCTGTCTCTGCTGCTTGCTCGCGCCCTTGTTGCCCAAAAGCGATGTAACCTCCGACACAACGCTTTCTCTACGCATGCGGCGCTGCTCTCGAATGTGCGTTACCTGTTCTTCGTTTCGGTCCCCCCAATCGGCAGCATCGGCATCATTCTCGGGGTTCTCAGCGTCAGTAGCAAGTTCGCCCACGGTCTTGTACGATCTGGAAGGCATCAGGAACACCTGAACGACTAAGATAAATGCAGGTACAATTAAGTATGTGAGAAAAAACTTTTGTGGATAAAAGGAGCCATCGGAAGCTGTATAGATCAAACGATAGAATAGGAAGATCGCGCTAGACGAGTCGAAAGCGCCAGTCAGAAGGGCAAGAATAAGCCCAGAGTGATTAGGAAACGTATTCGAGAGCTGAAACGAGGAGATGAAGACAAATGGGCCACCCAATGCGAGGAATAGATAGCCCAGAATGTAGCCATCGAAAGGAAGTCGTGCAGCAAAAGCAAGGAGGACCGCACCGATGGCGAGCAAGACGCTTCCAGTTATACCGCTGAGTCGAGGTCCATGCCTGTCAAGAAGAGCTCCAACGGGCAAGGCGCACACATTGGTACCGACTGCTGATGTCGTGAACATAAGATTAAGCCTGTGGTGTAAGCTCTCAACATGCTGTCCAAGTTTCCCGTACCAAAGACAGCCTACCGTAGCTCCTGCTCATAGCACGTTCTATATTTGGAACTTATCGCCTTGACTGGGCAGTATTCTTTGTACACCCCCTCGCTGACGAAGACCGGCTTGATCGCAGCATATCCAAAGACGACACCGGCAGACAGCAGGCAGTAAAAGACAGCGACGGCGGCCTGGACTAATATCCAACACATCAGCATCCTGGGAGGATTCAGATTGTTAAGGGTAGGAACGGCTCACGGATACGCTTGGGCTTTAAGACTTCGAAAGCTCCAATCGGCTCTTCCTTGGCTGCTAGTGGCAATTGCGCGCCCACTGGGTTCAGTGACATCTTGCGATACTCTGACCGAGCAGGCGAAGAGCCCCGAACATGCTCGTAAGAGCCCATGGAGCTAACCCTATGGAGAAACATCTTCACTTAGCGGGGTGGATAGACCTTTTCGAGCAGGAAACGGTCGCTGTGTTGGTCGGCATGTAAACGTCCTAATGCCGAGATAGATGCAGGCTCAAGGACCGAAGAATGTCAGGTGTGCTTGCGCAATTGGAAAGAAATTCAACACGTCAAATGGGCAAAGCAAAATCGAGTATGGAATAGGATGTCTAAAGTACTGCCAAAAGCCAACCGAGGGGACAATGCATGCATGATTCCTAACCGCCCCGCCATCGCCTTTGCCAAGACATCCGCGTGACCACTGATACTTTACCTTGATGCAAAATAGAAAGCTCAGGGTAGAAATTGCTCTCTTCGTTCGGTCATCCAAGCTCTTCCAAAAAAAATCAGACTCGCGGTACATACAATACGTTCAATCGTAGATCAAGCTTGGGAACCTACCTTGCTATCATAGGCTCCCTTGATGGACGGGACAGGAGCCTTGGCCTTTGGTATCCCACCATTGACGTATGCATGCCTAATGAATCGTCAGCATCAACGAGCGTTGTAGCGGAAGATAAGCTCTGCGAACCTTGTGGAATTTGCATAAGCACTCCAACCTCCCCATCTCGTCCCCTACGGTAAACTCTTCGAAACAAATCACACACTCCTGACCTCCCTCACCATCTTCACCGACACAGTCTTTCTCACTAGCGTGATAAACTACCATGCCTGTAGTACGGCGTCGTTGGGTGAATGAAGGTGATGGAAGCGGCCCCGAATTAGCAGGAGAGCCCGCCGTCCCCTGGGCCTGCGCGGGAGTAGCTGCAGTGGCAACTACCGCGGCCCGAATAGCGACCGCGGGAGGTGGATGCAAGGCCCTTGGCCCTGAACTCGAGAAATGTGACTCGATGCACTCAGTCACATGCTGCTCTCGGGCCGTCTCCGACCCATCAGGGCCTTTGAGAGGAAGTGCAGAATGACATATAGGACACTCATCCTCTTCCCTGAGTTGAGGCGGAGGGATAGCCCGCGGCTGAGGCGTGATCTGATCTTGCAAGCGCCGCCAATCCTGAGCTGGATAGTGCCCAGTTGAAGCGCGGTGTCGATTACGGTGTTGAGACGATCGATGGTCTTGCACTAAGGCTGCGAGGTGCCGCTATAAGTCTGTTAGCAGTAGATTTTTGACAATTCCCCATTCAATTACATTGTGCAATGCATGGTCGGGCGCAGAGCCGTATGGAGTTAGATAATTAGGGGTCGGTGTAGATATTGCCGAAGACTGAGATAAACGACGCTATCGAGTGTCAGCAGTAGGCTCTTGATAAAAAAAAGCAGTGAAAGGATCAGGGCGTACCTCAGAACTGGGATCCGTGCCACGATCGCGACTTTGAAAATCGGGAGAAGCTCTGACCGGTTCCGGCGGCAGCCGATATTGTATAGAACTTCTTCGCGGGGGTGCGGTGGCGCTTGGAAGACCTGGATTTAGAGATTCTGGCCTTGGGAAAGAGTCAAGCGACACCCTGGCGGATGAGGGATACAGATGAGGCAGAGGATTCGGATCGGGGACGCAAGGATTGCACAACCTGACTTCCTGACCACCGCCGAGCGCAGAGTCTATACGATGGTCGTGACGTTGTGATCGAACATTCTGTCGTGGAGGCGGCATAGTTGTCCTGGAATCCTCGCCTGTATCCCCCGTGAGGTCGACGATCTCAATGCCTGAATTAGTTTCGGAACTAGGACTCGGATCTTGATCAGGGGGATGCACGATGTATTGACGCGGTATGGTAATACGATGAGGCGAGCAATTCGCACAAACCACTCGACCGCATTTCCTGCAATGATGCTTGCGATACCAGAAACTGAAGGGAGTATCACAGATTGGACACTTCGCCACCTCGCCGTCAGGCTGCCATGTGGGAGGATTGATGTCTTTGCTGCGACTGGAGTACTGCATTCCATGGCTCGGTCGTCGTGGTAATGGACGGTCTAATATTCTCTGCCGGCCTGAGCTATCCGTACCGCCAGTAATCGGCGGCGGAGTAGGAGTAAAATCATCTGTTGGGTATGGTATGCCAGACCGTTGCCGCCCGTTTGCGAGCTGTCCGAAGAGGAGGTTGCTTGACGGTCGTCTTCCCGTATTGTCAGCTTGTTGATCTGTAAGCCTGCGTCGGCGATCTGCCGACATCATCGCAGTTCTCCGTATAGCGATTTGTGCTCGCTCCTGCTCACTTCGGCCATTCTCAGGGTTTCTGAGAAAATCCACCCATGTCTCTCCATTTGCCAATAGCTGCTCGTTGAAGATCTCAGCTCGGCGAGAAAGCACGTCTCCGTCACTGTGCCCTCGCCGGAACGATTCCCCAGCTCTGGCACCTCGTCTCCCAGTGTCATTGCCTTCGCGGCCCGTAAGATCATGGCGGCGAATGTCCGCACTTCGCTGTTCTACTGAACTGGACTCCGCAGAATGCGGGTCCATACAAGTACCCAATGTGAGCCTAGACCTTTTGTTTGGGCGACCACTTGACGTCGGGGAAGAGCTCGGAGGTGAAAGCTGGTGCCGTCGGTGCTCCAGCGTCGGTGGCGATAAGAGAATATGGTGGCCCTATGGGAGAACCTAATAAGTCGTCCTGCGATGCAACAAGATCTGTAGAAGCAAGGGATCTGGACTTGTTGTAAGTTAGCAGCAACGCTACTTCTATGTGAGAGGGGACCTAGATACCTCTGCAGCGTGCAATTTGTCGATGCCTGTAGTGTTCAAGCAAAGTCTTTTCAGAAGGTCTGGAGGGGAGCAAGGCTGTTGTTGTTGTTGTTGGAAGCCAGCAACTCGGCACCTTACTCTGTCTCCGAGAGTGTTTGGGGGCTCTCAATCGTTGACAGGGGTCGACACCAGTGAGATGTTCGTATGAGCCCAATCTGAATCACTGCAGCGCTAAAGTCTTACAACAATCTTAGTGACTTGATATTTGTTCATGGTCGTGTTGTTCAAAGCATAGTTCGGTGCTCGGATACTACTTGACAGTAAAAAGGTGCAGCTCGGCACGCGTGCCTAGCCCAAGCTTCAAGATCTTACTCTAGAAACAGACCAAACCTACTTTTAGAAAGGTAACCACTACAGACACACCACCCTACACCGCTGGCACACCACCCCTTACACTGCTGGCACACCACCCTCCCCACTAAGCCTAATCGGGTTATTTTCAGGGTCCAACGCGTCGTTTGTTTATGCCGCCGCCGTCCTCCTCCTCTGCTTTAACCATCACCTACTATTTACCACCTATATTTGCATCCACCTCATTATGTCTATGCTGCCTCCTAGGGCAGGCCTATACGATTACATCTTCATTGAACAATTGGTTAAGGAGATTAATGAGCATGCAAAGAAACAAGGCTATTCGATAACCGGCGGGCGAGGGGGTCGTCAACGAGGTGGACGAGGTGCAAGCGAGACAGTTGCGGAGGGTCAAAATGCAGATGTTTCAGCCTCCTACATAGGCAGTTTTCAGATGTAAATAAGACGTGCAAATAGAGGTTGATTCTGAGCATGCGAAAGTTATGTTTCAGATTCAAATTTGCATCGGAAGGTCGATAAGAAACTACATTAAATTTGATGGTAAACAGACGCAAAACCTTGTACTTCTTACCGCGTCTCTTGCCCACACTCTCAAATCCGCAAAAGTTATGTTTACGAGGTCGCCCGATTACCCGATTAGGCTTAGTGGGGAGGGTGGTGTGCCAGCGGTGTATGGTGGTGTGTCTGTAGTGGTTACCTATGTTATTTATGTACAGAAATATCGTCTAATTTAATCACCAATGCCAGCACAAAAGACTTGATCCGGACCCCGATGCCTCCGTCGGCCTCTGTATGGCACCTACGATACTCCGTACTGTACAGTGAACTGATCCTTTTGACCACCCCCAAGCTCTAGCCGAAGCGATCATGCTGGCTAGAAAACCGTCGACTATGAACGCCTCCCTGGCTGATCCGTATGCATTGCCATGTGGGCATGATTTTCCTTCTGGGCGTTTGCCAATCCTCCTGCACCCATCAACCATTTCTGAAACATGTACTATATGATTAAAGTATCTCAAATGAAGAAGCATCAAGTGACATCTGTCACGGGAACCGAGGTCTGGCGTCGGGACTAACGCTTCGTTGAGAGGGATCGTTGACGACTTCAGCGCTCGACCCAAGGTACGGCGGATCATCGGGACTAGCCGTATGGATGTTGTCGCTGGCCCGATGCTGCTGGACATACCCCATACTTTGCGGACGGTCTTGCCTAAGGTCAGGTGCCAGCGATCCTAGAACGGATGACGAAAGCCGGGCATGGCTTGCAGCCTCTTCCGGGCTTCCGTCATCTGTTGGTATCAGTAAACTCGACTTAGTAGAAAGCCGACCATCCTGCGAAGCGTCAAGATGAGATTCGAACGGCAATCGATTAGTTGTAGTATCCGGAGGCTTCAGTCTCCGTTGACCAGGTTGATCGGGATCATAAACCCTTGCTGTGCGTTGCGGTGATGGCTGAGGCGAAGGGGAGATTGTAGAGAGCTGCACACCCTCGCTGCCAGCGTAGCGTAGATCGCCATGCTGTGACTGCCTTCTTGAGCTCCTCGGTGGGACGTTTGGTGGCCTTCTTCGGTCACGAGTATTATCCCTAGTAGGTGTGGAGCTAATTGTGGAAGCCATTCGACTAGGCAGTTCGATACCACCTCCTGTTTCAAAACTTGGGAGCGATGGTGGGAAAGGCAATAGCTGACTTTCTCGATTGTCTGGCAAGAAATCATCTTCGGAGGGAGTTCTGCCATTGTCATGATCGTCGTCACTACCCAGCGCACTTCGTTGATCTTCCCCAGGTAGACGACGAGTCCCACCACCAATCGCATCCCCTTCGTCGCCCAAAGCAAGATCACGACTCCTCTCAGCAGTGGGTCGAGGATCATCAGTGTAAGGTATATTTTCATCGAGTACGAGCGCTCCTGAGGGGGTTCGACTGCGCGGCTGTGGGGCTCGCGAGCTCCGGACCACCTCGAACCCCTTACCAGTATCCTTTGTCTTACCGCCGAACAGACCTTTAAGCCATCCTGTAGCGGAAGATACTGAACCCGTTGGGTCAGCCGGCCCCGTTTTCAATCTACGAGTCGGGAGATTGGAGAGTGCTGGTCCGCGGACGCCATAGTAAAAATCGACTTCTCTAGTGGCATAGTCGGTCTTGGAACGTCTTGGGTCTTCGGCGTTGGAGTCTGACCGCTCTCGTGATGCGCCGAGATGAGCAGGTACAGGAGTCCCACGCCCGGACACTGGCAAGCCCTCAACGCGGTTAGGCGATCCTTCATTTGCCGGGCTATGTTGACTCCATCTACGATTTGCCCAGTCGCCACTGTTCCAAGAGCCTCGACTAGCCGGTCCTGAAGTGTAAGCATCCGCAGTAAGCCTTCGGGCCCTTGGAGGACGGTAATAGGGGTCAGCTGCTTCAGCGTTCTTGAGATTGACAATGCCGGCTGCGGTTGAGCCCCCTTCACCGCCGGCTTGGCTCGAACCTGGTAGGTATGAGAATGCGCTAGCTGCTCGACCGTTGGATGGAGTATAAGGCGCGCTCTCGCTGTCTACTTGATTGAGCGCCGTCCCGGATGCGCTGACAGATTCATGGCCAACGCTCCGACGTGGATCGCTAGCGCTCTGCTTATTCAACAAGATGGCCGAGCTCGCAGACAGGCTTCGTGATCTGCCCCCATTCATCTGGAAAGACTTTCGATCGCCACCAGGTCCAAAGATAGCTGCATCAGATGCAACGCTACGGCCTGCTTGGCCATGGCGCCGTGGATTTCGCCTCGAGAGTTGGCGCATGCCGAAGACCTACAGTTCGGACGAAAGTTAGAATTAAGAAATATATCTACACGTTCATCTGTCGAAAACTACAGCATACCTTCACTAACCCTCCTCTAGCAGCCCCTCCACCAACTCCTTCCTCACCGCCTGCTCCTGCCAGTCGAGCAATTACCTCGATTAGCGTCTGGCAAGCATTGAGAAAAAACCCAAAGACAAGCACTAGCGCGTGCATGAGAAGAATAACATAACCTATCCACCCTCTTGCGGCGGCGCGGACACTCAGCGACGGCAAAAACGCAACGCTCAGTAATATTGACAGAAGCCTCGAAACCGCGAAGAAAGTGTGAAAGGCATTCATAGATGTTGGCGAGTGGAATGGGCGGAAGGCGTTAAGGGTTAGTATAGTAATGACCTCGCAAATAGCTAGCAAGACCAGCTGAGCGATGCCGGACGGTTGTACTGCACCTATTGCAATGCCTCGGACGAAGGTAAGCATGACAGGAATCAGTGCGAAAGTCGCGGCATTGTCGGAGTAGGTATTGTATAAGGGACCATAAAGAAGCACCGTTGGCAAGTCGTCGAACAGGTATGACCTCGGGCGCGTTTGCGCAATGAGCCAAAGGAGCCAAGCAGCAAACAGTACCAGTGCGACGATGGTTACAGATGCCAGGCCTACGGTCACCGCCGGTGAACGTTTTGCTATCACCAGCTGATACATCGAGAGAGCCACGATCGGGAGAAGGAAGTAGTTGAAGACGATCCTTATGGCGTTGCCCGCACTAAACGGTACGTTCTTGGCGCGCAAGTCTTCATTCTGAGTATTGGAGACAGATCGGTAGATCCATCGACACAGGAAGCCAAGCTGTATGAGCACAACCAAAGCGGCGACAATGACGAGCAGCCACACCACCATGCCCGCCCAAATGTCCTCGACGTGCGTCATACCGACGAGTTGGCTCATCCTGTCCAGACCATAAGACCCATTGACGACGTATATACCGTCCATCAAACTCTGAGTGCCGTTGCCATGACTGACAAAGCTTTCGTTGAACATGAGGGCGGACCAACTCACTTGGCTCACAACGGGTTGATAGAATCCGGGATAATTCAAGCTCAATGATCCTGCCAGAACGATGAATTGGATATATTGAAGACAATCTCCGAACCCAGGTGTGACAAGTCGAAGGAGATCCGCATCTCTTCCGTAATTACTGGTGAAGCGAAACACATCGGTAGAACCCCAAGGGCTGAAGATCGCCGCGCAGGCCGTCGCAACAGCAACAGAGATGAGTACCACAAGAGGGATGTACTTCAAGACATCGCTAAGTGTGCTCCCCAGCTCCGGTGTTATCTCAGCGTTAGTGCATGAGAGTATGGCAGCATTGGCATCGCCTGACTTAACTATGAAGTTAGTACCAAAGGTCGTGAATGCATAGCTTGAATAGAGGTCGTGTGCCACAGAGAAAGCAGGGAGCTCGTTGGGGTTTTGGCTTCTGTTTTCCCATGTCAATCAGTATGCCAGCGAGCCTGCACGAACGGTGCTGATTGATTCCACTTACGCGTTGGGTGCAGATATGGGGAAAACCGGAGCGATTGGGCATGGCCCTCGTACAGTTGTATTGCAGAATCTTGTAAGGGGAGCATTGTATGGCGTGTAATCAAGGACATTGAATTGAGCCTGTAAAGTAGTGGCGAGATTGGTGACTTTGCTGACATCCACGAGCTTCCCCAGAGTGTCATTGGGGTTCTTCCATTGAGAGTCGTCAGGCTTGGGTAGGTTCTGCTCAGTCGTTTGCCCAGAGACGTTTCCGTAAATGGTGACGTTCAAATTATGGCTCGCCGAAGAAGAATCGAAGAAGGCCCATACCCACAGTGGCGTGAATTGGAGCTGCTTCGGATTGGAATTGATGGTGTTGGGGCTCAAGCAATCCGTGAAAGTGCTGATGAAGGCAGCGTGTGAGCCGCGAGCGAGCAGCAAGACGCTTACAACTAGCAGCCACAGCAGCCCACTTGTAGATGGTCCATGGCTCCGCCGCCGCGAGAATATCGCATCTGACGACGGTGGCGGCGCACAACGCGGACCGGCGACAACATCCTTTCTCAAGGAACCATTTGCCGTACCCATGCGCTCACCATTTGCTAGGACCCGCTCTTCGCATCTTGATGTTTTGTGAAGCGTGTGACCATGCAACGAGGCCTCCGTATCCATGGCCCTCACCAACACCTCTCCATCGGTGCCTTGTCTGAAGGAGCCACCCCCGATCCCACTCCTTCTGGGGGGAAAACGTTGAGGCCCGTATCTTGAAGCTCCTGTATCTCAATAAAGGGTCTGTGCTGTACCAATGAGAGCGGAGGCAGGAACAGCTTTCTGCAAGTGCAGTTGAGCAGGCTTTCGGAGTCGGGTTCCGGTGGGCTTAGAATTTTGGCGGTGTTGCTTGCTCGGGGAGAAGGGCGTGGTGAGTAGGTTGCCGGTGAAGCGTGAAGGAAGTGGGCATATGGTAGCGAGATGTGAGCAATGGTAGTGAAGAAAATGAGATCTTTGGCGTTCGTGGCTACCCGACGTACTTAGCGGAGAAGTTCCGTTGGCAAAAGAAACTAGGGATCTTAAAATAGCAGACTGACGCAGAAGTTGGACGTTCCGTACCCTAAAGTACCAGCGGGCAGCGAGCCGTGTTCACCGTATGTCGTGATGCTGTGGCCCTGCTGCTGATGGACGAAGCAAGACTGTCAGATGCATCGTGCGGCAAGTCAATTACATCTACTACTATGCAGCGAACGCAACCCTCTCGGTGGGTCCCTTGGTCGCATACAAGAAATTCTGGTGTCGGATCGAACCAATGATGATGCACTTATTCCCATATCGCCGAGAACTCCTGTACGTCGGCTGCAGCAAGGCAATGTCACGGAAGAGCCTTCCCTGCTTATTACCGCAATCACAACGGATCAGCTCTTTGTGGGACTTTCCTTTGGAGTCTCCCCTGCAACCTACATGAGCCCTTCGTAGACGGTGGGCTACTTGTCCAGTGCTTCACTAACACATCCTATGCTACGTTTTTCAATGGTCAAGGTCATCGGAGTCTGAAAGCGTAGATTCTTTTCTGCGCTTCCGAGCTCAACATATTGAGTTGTGGGATCGGCAAACTGTTTGCTGATATGATGACTGGCTGCCATATCTCGGTATGTAATCACGTTATGTATTGCTCCCAATCTTGTGCATTATCCATTCCTCTCGATCGTCTTTATTGCTGTTCTCCCGTTGCTGAAAGCCTCCCAATTACTCTCAACTGGTTGAGGACGTGGTGAGAGCAGAGTGAAATTTCCGTTACCTAAGGGGTTGAGGTCTGTTAACTAGTATCCCATCCACTGGCACGAGACGTTACGATCTTTCTTGGCACTCGTTCGTATAACGTGTGGGCGGCTTTGGGAAGGGTCGAGCGATCACTCGAGACCCAAAGTTGAGTGGAGAATTTGTCTTGCTCGATTAATCCACCCGACAGGGGGTCCGTGTGAGACTGACAATATGTTTGGCTAGATGAACCCATGAGAAGTGCATCGTGTCATTGAAAAGGATAGCAAATGTCGGCCTGGCAATGATGGACCGAAATGCTGACCTACTAAAAACGTTACATTGTGGAGCCCGGGATGATTTGAACAAGTACCCCTTCAGATCTTGTTATCAAGCGCGATGATGTCTGCAAAAGCCCAGGATCCACCATTTTGCTTCTCTGTTCTTAGAAGGTCGGCTCGAGGAGTTGATATCACCAATCATCTATGTTCCACATGCTGACACTCCAGACATCTAGGCAGTCCTTAAAGAGTGATCGCTTGCTATCGTCGCACGCAACCGTCTCTCAATCAGCCATGAAGCCTGGTTCGACTGCAAAACAGCCCCTTTTTCAAATCCCTAAATCGAATCATCTTTTACTACTTCGTCGCATGCTCCACACTGCCAGACTCCGTCGGTGTGGTCCAGTTTGCCATGCGCCACACCATCCCGTCTTGAGCCTCAAGGAAGGCTTCAAATCCACGCAAACGAGGGTAGCCATGAAGCCTTATTCGTTCTGGAGCTGACATGCTTCACTCAAAGAGGTCTAATGGGTTGTTGGAATCAGCCTCGAATGCTCACAGCGTGGTGGCTGTGACTGCGCTAAGACTTGCGACTAGCCTAATAGGGAGCGCTAAATGGTTCCTCGACGGGCTGCGACAGCCGACGAGACCGCAGTTCGTGGCTCAACCCTCCGTGCTGTGAGGATTCCATCGTCCGCTTCGCACGTCAAGGATCTTTTGCACCAATAGGAACTGCATCAATTACGCCCGGTGAAGGTGAGTGTGGCAGCATGCAAGCTGAGGGATGCTGTAGCCTTGAGGCAAGGCAACCTGTAGGGTTAATCCTTTATCACTCTCCCATGTCACTTAATGATGATACTAGCTCGGTGTAGCCTTGTCTCTCGACTAATAAAGCTTCATCCTCTCTTCTTGCATCGTGCTCCCTCTCTCATTTGTTCAGATCCTCAAGACTACTCAACAGCCTCGAATTCTTACTTGACCACGAATCTCTGTCCTGCATAAACATCCATTCAATCACAGCAGACTTCCTCCTCCGTCTCTTCTCTCATTGCTTGCATCACCTTACTGCCCTATGCCCTATCCCATTGCTAGTATCCCCTAGCCGTCCACATACCCAACCCCAACCATGTGCTGGCCCAGCCTAGAAGGCGGCATCGAAATCGAAGAACGCGTGAGCAAGCACCCCAACGGCCCCCGCCGCAAACGCCTCCACTTCGTCAAGGACCGCCACTCCGCCCGCGACTCCGACGAATGGCAACTCATCCATCCCGGCCGACCCCATCGCGAAATGGTCGAGCCCACTCCACCGCCCCGGCCATGGTACGACGTCCAACACCGCGATCGGTACCTCCCCCCTCAGCAAATCCCAGGGCACATCCCCGCCCCACCTCTCCACCATGGCCACCAGCCCCAGCTAGGTTTCCACGGGCCGCAGCACCAGCTCGACCACCACCCGCACCACGACCCCGGCGACGAGATCGTCCGCGTCGAGGAGTTCGTGCCCCGCGATGAGCAGCACTACCAGGTGCAACTCCCACCGCGCATCATCGAAGCCGAGCCGCGCGCGAGGATGCCCACCCATCTGCGGCCGCGGAGCAGATCACGAGGCAGGGGCCACAGCAGGCATGGCTCCGGCTCGGACTCGCTGTTTTCGGGGAGTAGCTACAGTGACAGCCATCATGGGGGAAGGGGCCGGAGGAGGTCCGCGTATTCTGACAATGATAGCTTCAGGGAGGTGAGGGTGGAACCGAGGACGAGTGTTAGGAGGGTCACGAGATATGATAGACGGTAAGAGGTTCTCGCGGACGCATTGGATGTGGATGATACCCTATTTTTGTATATTCATGCATGTCGGGCTGGCTGTTAGATGATCAGGTGTTTGGTTTAGCGCCCCGGAACAGCTTCCGGGGATCGTGTTGGCGTACAGGGCTTTAATTGTAATATATTGCAAGCGTCGAGTTACATATAGATCCTGGTTGTCCTGAACCACGAATATTTGGGCAATCATTGTAGAGCCGCGTCCTATAAACGGTCGTTTGCAGGCACTGTTTCAGGAGGCGCTGAGCGGAAGCAATTTGATAGAAGTAGTCGGTTCCTAGCGTTGTCCTACGACTTACTGTGGTGCAACGCCATAGACAGGCTATGTCGTACACGGGCGGCGGGATTTGGTGCACCCAGATTTGTAACAACAGGTGAAAGAACGAATTGATGGTATGGCGCTGGACTGCTCGGCCCATTGAGGACCTGTATCTCGTATTCTGACCAAGACCAAAAGCCCAGTACTGCATATTGATTCTCAATCTTCGCGCCCTATACCCGCATTCACCTCCCGCATTCGCCTTCACTGCCCAGATACCTGACCCGAATCCTCCCCACATCACTCTCCTTCAGACCGTGCGCCCGCACTGCAACAATGTCATGAGGTATCAAATCGTATCCATTGTCCTCCCACTTCACATCATCGGTATGGTCTTCGAGCTCGAGCATGACGCCCTTCACCGGGACTTCGCTGCGGATCAACAACACGCCGTTCAAGACGTTGAAGTGCAGGTTTTTGGGCTGCTGGAAGGGCACGTATTTCAGTGGTTCTGGCCAATTTGTGCTACTTGCGAGTTGTTGCCCGAGGCCCGCGTCGTAGAGATAGGCTACAGTTACGGTGCGGTAATGTTCGTCTTCGTTGTGGAATGAGGTCGCCCAGGTGGCGAGCTCGGTACTACGATTAGCTGGGAGGATGCGGATGGGCCATGTGTTCATGCCCTTCAGCTTGCCGGTGATGATGTCGTAGGATTTGACTGTGAGAGAGCCTTTCCGTTCTACGAGCGAAAGATTCGAGGCCCAGATTTCGATTGCGTGTGTGACCTTCGCCGGACGGTGGTGTACTTTGTCTGAAGGGGAGGTCCTTGTAGTCTGCTTCATGCCTATGGTAATCGGCTTCAGCTCTCTTTTGATGGCGAAGTATGCCAGCTTGGGACGAAGGTAGTAATCTACTATCGACCAGCTTGTGACTGGCCAGCAGTCATTGAGCTGCCACACCAACGCACCTGCACAATACTCCTTCCCTGGACCCTGCCACTGTCTCCTGAAAAGACGGTATGCAGTGCCCAGCGCTTCGGCTTGCAGGAGCTGGGTAGCGTAGATGTACTGCTCAAAGGGCTTGAATGTAAATTGCAGGTTCTCTGTCATGTACGTGGCGAGCCTGCGCTCGTGACCGGCGGCTTTGTTATGGAAATCTACGGTCGAAGACTGAGGATAGCGGTCAAGATCTTTGGACCCTAGTGGAAGAAAGCTGTCGATTGTGCGTATTGAGGGGAATGCTTCCATGCCAAACTCGGAGACAAAGCGTCCAGAGAGACGGTCAAAGTCCTGGTAGCGTTCCTGGGTGCCGTGCCAGACGTTCCATTGGTGGATGTCACCCACTGTTGGATCTCGCGTTGAGCCACCGCCGAAGGGCGAGCCAAAGTGGTAGTAGGTTCCTGGAACGAGGTCCTGCGTGACGTCGACAAGAAGCTTTTCGTAGATGTAGCGGGCAGGAAACGAGGTTTTGAGCCAGCTCTTTGAATCATGGTTCGAGGGATCGTAATCCAGATTTTCCGACTCTCGATATTGGTAGTCCTCGTTATTTCCGGCGAACATAACGATCGAGGGATGGTGTCTAAGGAGCTTCAAGTTCGCTATGGCTTCACGTTCAACCAGATGAAGGAAGTCCTTGTGTGCAGGATAGTTTCCGCAGGCAAATAGAAAGTCTTGCCATACAAGCACGCCTAGCTCGTCGCAAGCATCATAGAAGGTTTGCTGTTCCCAAATGCCTCCGCCCCATACACGGAGCATGACTTGGTTGCAATCGACTGCCAACTGAACCCACGCGTGATACTTCTCTGGGCTGAGTCTTGGAGTGAAGCTTTCAGCAGGTATCCAGCAACTGCCGCCACAGAAGATTGGTATATTGTTAATCTCGAAGGCAAAGGTAGTTCCCGGAGCATCGTCGAGCTTTTGCTGGACGACTTTGGCTCTGCGTAAGCCGAAGCGCTTGCTTGCCGTATCCATTTTCCTTGAATCTGACCAGAGGGACGCCTTGAGAGTGTATAATGACTGCCTGCCATAGCCAGCGGGATACCACAGTTCTGGGTTCTCTCGCCTGAATACAGAAGTCGCGAAGCCGTCTTCAATACTTACCGTCTCAGTACTAACACGTTTGCCTTCAAAAACGATCTCAAATTGGACATGCGAACCCTCCCCTTCAATATCCGCTTTAGCAACAACTTCAGCAGACTTCAAAGACTCATCTATCTCGGTAGTAAAATATAGATCCGAAATCCTTGCAGTATAGATCTCAAGTGTGATAGGCCTCCAAGGACCGCAGGTGAGCAATTTTGGACCCCAGTCCCATCCCTGATTACGCTTCGTCAGCTGTTCTCTGGAACAAAAGCTTACATTGAGATTATACATAGTGATATTGTGCTTTTCGCACTGCTAACCGGCTTGGGTCTCCATTCCAGCATCCCCAGTGATGCGTAGAGTACTTCTCGGCAAGCTTCCTGCCAACAAAGTAGGTGCTCTCGAATATAATCTCTATTACATTCTCCATATTCTGAAGAATATGCTCGGTGACATCAACTCGTTCAGGAACGAACATATTCTCCGTCTTCAGGATATGGTCGCTGTTGAGTATCACGCTAGCATAGGTATCGAGACCATCAAAGGCTAAGACTGCTCTTTGATTGAGGATTGCCGGTGACAGGAAGCTGGTTCTGTAAACCCATGGGGTGTTTCCAATCCATTGAACGTCATCCTCATTCTTGCCAACGAAGGGATCAGCAATAACCCCATGGTGCACCAAATCGAGATGGATGTTCGTCGGAAACTGGGCCACAGGTCGCCAATTGCTTTTCGGGTCATCCCACTGTTTGAAGGTAAAGCCCTTATCAATGCGGATTACTTTTGGGCAATGCTCGGTGTCATCTTTGGGCTGCGCTGTCGGCGCCGCCGGTTGTGGCATTTGTTTACCTCACGCGATGGAATTGTTTGTCCTTGTTCTGCGAACCCATCGAAGTTATGCTCAAATGAGTGATTGACTGATTCATCGTCATCTTATCAATACGTATTCCGATGTGCCCATGATTGAGCCCGCAGTTAGCGCATAAATCTGATCGCGGTCGGCCTGATCTCAATCGATCGCCAAGGCTCGCCAATCTTGTATTTTTAAAAGCAGCGCTAGTCTTAGTGCATATTAATCCTTGTCCTCCTCTCCTACCTTATTCCCTTTCATTGTAGTGCTGGAACTGTCAGTCTGTACGATTATAATATATGGTACTTCACATCCTGTCAACGCGCGTCATTTGCAGTGGAAACCTCCAGAGCACCTTCCTGAGAGGTCCAACACTCCATCGGTTTTGCTCCCCGGCAGCGCGACCTGCCCTCTTTCATACTGCCTTGCGCCTTACGATGCCGCCCAAAGGCCCAAAAGAAGACAAGCCGACCGCAATATTTGGCACGAAACGCAAGAACGCTGAAGCAACCGACAAGCCTCTGAAACGACCGAAAGGCGTGTTCCCAGCTTACAAAGACTCGACAATTGAAGAGAAGTACGGCATTGTCGATCGTGAATTCTATCCTCCCGAGATAACCAATGCGCGGTGCGCGCAGTACAACAACAATGAGATACCGCGTCCGATTGAAGTTCTGGACAGAGCATTGAAAGAGACGGTCACGGGGAGAGAGCATACCAAGGTTCAGAACGCGGTAGTACACTGGTTCAAAGTTGATCTGCGAGCAAAGGACAACAAAGCGTTGCATCTGGCGTCGGAGAAGGCAAAAGCTAATGGTGTGCCATTGATTTGCATACATATAATATCGCCCCAGGATTTCAAGGCGCACTGCACAAGCGCGCCCAGGGTGGACTTTGTGCTAAGAACATTGGAGATTCTCAAGGAAGACCTGGGAAAATTGGATATACCACTCTATGTTGAGACGATTGAAAGACGAAAAGAGATCCCAGGACGTATATTTGAGCTTTGTGAGAAATGGGGCGCCAGTCACCTCTATGCCAACAAAGAATACGAAGTGGACGAGCTCCGGCGCGAGGCAAGAATGGTGAGAGCGGGACTGGAGAAGGGTATCGCCTTCTTTGTGGAATCGGACACATGCGTGGTCGCTCCTGGTGAGCTCCGCAGCATGTCCGGAAATCAGTACGCCGTGTATAGCCCTTGGTTTAGGGCCTGGGTCGCGTACCTCCACTCGCATCATCGTCATCTCGATCTCTTGCCCGCTCCAGCGCAGAATCCGGCAAGCATGCGTGGTGACTTCAAAACTTTATTCGAATGCCCTATACCAGCGGCGCCGAAAATCAAAAGCCTCACGGACGAGGAGAAAGAGAGGTTTCGAAAGCTATGGCCCGCAGGAGAACATGAGGCGAGCGAACGTTTGGCCAAATTCGTGGAGGCAAAGGTGGAATCCTATAAAGACAAGAGAAACTTCCCTGCAGCCAATGCGACTGCTGTCATAAGTGTTCACCTAGCCTCTGGTACTTTGAGCCCAAGGAATGCGATAGCATCAGCAAAAGCAGCAAACAGCACCGAAAAGCTTGATGGTGGAAACGCTGGTATCACGAACTGGATCTCCGAAGTCGCGTGGAGGGACTTCTACAAGCACGTCCTTGCGCATTGGCCGTTCATCTGGTAAGCTTGGTTGCCTTCGCCCCAAGGAGCGGGCAGAGGATGCTAATAAAGACCTCGATATTAGCATGAATAAGTCGTACAAACCAGAATACACCAAGATAGAATGGGAATACGACATGGACCTCTTCCAGGCTTGGTGCGAAGGCCGCACTGGCTTCCCGTTCATCGATGCCGCTATGCGCCAGCTCAATCACACAGGCTACATGCATAACCGCGCACGCATGGCAACCGCGTCCTTCCTCGCCAAAGACCTTCTGATCGACTGGCGCATGGGCGAGCGATACTTTATGGAACACCTCATCGATGGTGACTTCGCCTCCAATAATGGGGGATGGGGCTTCAGCGCCAGCACGGGCGTGGATCCCCAGCCGTACTTCCGGATCTTCAATCCGACACTGCAGAGCGAGAGGTTTGATCCTGACGGCGAGTATATCAGGAAGTGGGTGCCGGAGTTGAACGACGTCAAAGGGAAGGCGATACACGACCCTTATGCGAGGAAAGAAGGGAAGAAGGCGGAGAAGCAGGGTTATCCGAAGCAGATCGTGGATCACAAGGGGGCTCGAGAGCGGGCACTGAAGAAATATAAGGAAGGTTTGGGGAGGGATACGGCGTAGAGCATCTGGGACCTAGATCATTCTAGCATATACATCGTTTAATGGGTCAACACAACAAAGAGATACCAAATTCGTTCGCTATTGTTTTGCCGCTTCAAAACATGGAGAGAAGAATTGAAAAGAAACAGGCAGAGTGGAACATCAAGCTGCCGGCGACTCAACGCTTGACTTTTCGATAGAACAAACGAATATTCATGTCCCGCCCGTATCTGTGACAGGACCAGTATCTCCCGGATCCTATCTCTTCATAGGCGGAGTCGATATGCTTCGTCTGCGGCCCACGTACCGTGCCTCCAGTACCACAGAGCAATACAAGGAAAAGGAGGCCTTTGCCGAACCGCGCGGGCCCGAGCAAACATCCGGATCATAGCCAATTGTCAAGTCTCACATCTCACATCTCACATCCCCACGAACCGAATGGAATCGAAGGCACAATTCCGAACACGCAGCTGAACCTTTCCTTCGTACTGCCCTTCCGATCTCTTCTAAGCTCTCAGCCCTCAACCTACACCACACGTCAGCCCCCATCCCCATCCCCTTCCCCTCCCAACCCCAGACACCAAACAAACTCACCATCCCCAATCCCCCCTCCCCCTCCCTTCCAGCACAGTCCTACCGCGCCCGACTCCCACTCCACACACTCTTCAGCAGGCCATCCCTCTGCGCCAGCCGGTTCAAGCTATCGTCCCCCTCCCCCATGGCCCTCACGAAGCCGCACAGCGCATAGACC